>Ga0209187_1000110_pt1 | contig 181311 bp, 159 predicted proteins | sample BantaG_FD_187430 | JGI IMG/M metagenome (GOLD analysis project Ga0209187, IMG submission 187430) | Marine algal microbial communities from Bantry Bay, Ireland - BantryBay_4 metaG (SPAdes) (version 2) | ecosystem: Host-associated > Algae > Red algae > Unclassified | place: Bantry Bay, Ireland...
CTAATGATCTTGATGATGCAGAATTTGATGTAAATGATGTAGCAGATCTTGTAACAGTTAAGACTTTAGATCCGGCTAAGCAAACAGTATTTAATGAAGGCGATATTGCGGTATTTAAAATTGAAGTTACTAATAATGGTCCAGCAATGGCAGGAGATGTAACATTAACAGATGCATGTCCAGCGGGAACTACTTATGCAGGAAATACGCCAAGTGCGGGAAGTTATGATCCAGGAGTAGGCGGAGTTTGGACAATTCCAAGTATCGCAAGTGGTGTAGTGGTAACATTACTTCTATCTTGTACAGTGGATACCGGGACAGATGGCAGTACAATTACTAACGTAACAACTGCAGCAAGCTCTTCTACAACAACAGATCCAGGTACAACTGGAGATGATTTAACAGAGGATATAACAGTTGAAGCGGAAGTTGATCTTAGATCCAAAAAAACAGTAGCAGTACCAAATGGTAGTGGCGGAATTGAAGGTGAAGATATTACTTGGATTATCAGAGTTTATAATGATGGTCCAGCAATGGCTACAAACGTTGAGCTTAAAGATGAGTGTCCAGCAGGCACAACATTTGTAAGCGCAACAGGTGCAGCAGGGGCTTATAATCCTAACTTGCCAGCAGGTGATGCTTTAAGTGGAATTTGGTTAATCCCAAGTTTAGATCCTAATACTCACGTTGATTTAGAATTAGTTTGTGAAGTGAATGCAGGAACCGCAGGAGATACAATACTAAATGTAATAGCAAATGGTGATTTAACAGCAGATCAAGATGAGATTGATCTAAGTAACAATGGTTCAACTGCTAGTACAGTCGTAGAAAACGAATCTAATCTAAACTTACTTAAAACAGTAGATATTCAGCAGCCTGCAAATGGTGATGATGTTGTGTTTACTACTTTGGTTAATAATGCGGGCCCTGCGCAAGCAACGAATGTGATTATTAAAGATGAGTGCCCAGCAGGAACAACATTCGTAAGTGCAACGCCAGCTGGCTATAACACAACAACATTTGAGTGGCCATCAGCTACGATTGATAGTGCAACTGTTAATCCAGCCACAAGTTCAGCTACTTATGAGTTAACTTGTAAAGTTATAACTGACGGACCACTAATAACTAATGAAGCATGTGCAACCGGAATGGATCAAGTAGATCCTGATGGCTTACCATGTGATACAGCAGATATTGATGTGGGATTACCTCCAGCAGATTTAGCTTTAGAAAAAACTGTTGATGTTGCTACTGCAAATGAAGGCGATACGGTTACATTTACAGTTAAGATTACTAACAATGGTCCATCTGATGCAACAAATGTAGTTTTCAATGATACTTGTCCATCTGGAACAACTCCTGTATCTGGGACATCAACTGTTACTCAAGGCGCCTATGTTGATCCTGATTGGATAGTAGGAAGCATAGTTAACGGTGGTAGTGCTACATTAACTTTTGAATGCACAGTTGATGCAGGTACTGCTGGTCAGACAATTATCAATGAAGTTGATTCTGGTAATGTTGACATGGATCAGCCAGATAATGATAGCTCAAATGAAGATGATGATGCAGAATTTGATGTTAATGGTGAAGCTGATCTTGTAACGGTTAAAGCTGAGAAATCAACAGGCCCTTATGATGAAGGCGATGTTGTGGTATTCCAGGTTGATGTAACTAATAATGGTCCAGCACTTGCTGGAAATGTATCCTTAATAGACTTTTGTCCAAATGGAACAACATTCGTAAGTAGTTCCGTAACTAACGGAAGTTACGATGCCTCTACTGGAATATGGAGTATTGGTGATGTTCCAAATGGAACAACTGATACTCTTGAACTTAGTTGTGAATTAAACCCAGGTTCTGCCCAACTTGATAAGACCAAACCAGGAATTATAAATTCAACAACAGCAGCAACAAGTACAACAACTACTGACCCGGGAACAACAGGTGATGATCTTGACGAAGATATTGTTGTAGACGACGATGCAGATTTAGTTACTGAAAAAACTGAAGTTAGTGTTGGTCCTTACCAAGAAGGTGATGAAATTGTATTTCATGTTGAAGTTACTAATAACGGTCCTAGTTTAGCTAGCACAATTACTTTAACTGATGCTTGTCCAGCAGGAACAACAGCTTATGTTTCACATGTGGCTTCAGTTGGTGCGTATGCAAATACATCTGGATTGTGGACAATACCTAGTTTAGCTGACGGTGCTGTTGCAGTATTAGATCTTGTATGTGAAGTTGCCGCAGGAGCTGCCGCAACTGTTGGAACTGGCGGAAGCGTTACTAACGTAACAACTGCTGCAGTAAGTACTGATACAACAGATCCAACCACAGTTGGAGATGACTTAACCGAAGATGCAGCTATTGATGAAAGAGCTGATGTTTCTATTAAGAAAAAAGTAGATGATCCAAATCCAGGAGAAGAAGATGACATAACTTATACAATTATTGTAACTAATAGTGGTCCGGCAACGGCTACTAATATGGTAATTACCGATAAGTGTCCAACTAATACAACATTTGTAAGCGCAACGCCAAGTGCTGGTGCTTATAATGGAGTAACAGGTATATGGAATGGATTTGATCTTATTGACAGTGCAGAAGAAACTCTGTTGTTAGTTTGTAAGATTGATTTCTTAGTACCAAGGGGAACTCAGATTACTAATTCGATCCCAGCTAAAGCAGTACAGTTTGATCAAGTAGCTGGTGATCCTAATATTGATGATAATAGCTGTGAAGTTACTATTGAAATTGAAGATCCAGGATGTAAAAAAGATTTCACCGGAGTTGTTAAATACAATGATCGTGGACTTGGAACTGCAGCAATGCCTTATTACTTAGGTACTCCTGAGCAGCTAGAGGATCTTGCAGTTAACGGAACTCCAGATTGGGATAAATTCTATAGACAATGTAGAGATATCGACATGGCAGGAAAAACTCCTCCAACAATTGGTAACAATGGTACTAAGTTTACTGGTGATTACGATGGTAGAGATTGGAAGATCTTTAACTATACAAATAATCATGGTTTATTTGGTGTGATTCAAGGAGCAACTGTTAAGATTTACGATCTTGAATTAGAGAACTTCAATATTAAATGTGCTAAGAATGAGTGTGGAATCTTAATTGATACAGTAATGGGTGGTTCAACTCCTGAGCTTTACGATCTTTGGGTCACTGGAAAATCTCAAATAAGTAATACTGGTTTTTATACTGGTGGACTAATTGGGCGTGTAAGAAATACAAATGCAATTGTTGATATGAAGAGAATTCATGTTGCAGCTGGAGTTACTTCAACTAGAGTTTCATCTTCCACATATGTAGGTGGAATAATAGGAGACATGTATAGATCTGGTATTGATGCTAAAGAATGGAACTATAAAGGATCAATTATTACAAGTGGCGGTAATGTTGGTGGCTTAATTGGTAGAGCTGAAATAGGAACAACTTCAAACTTTGAAGATGTACATGCTGATGGCTCAATATCACTTACTGCTGGAGCTCCAAATGCCTGGAAGCAACGTATCGGTGGTCTATTTGGAGGCTTAGAAGCAAGAGGTGGTGGAACTACTAAACTATATGACTGTAGTGCTGGTATGGACATAACTGTTACTACTAGGTCTTACTATGTAGGTGGTATAGCTGGTGTTGTTCAGAATGTAGTTAATGGGCAAGCAGTTGACATTGATAATTGTCATGTTACTAAAGACGATGGAGTTGCTGTTAAAATTACAACAAATTCAACCAATAATGCAACTTACTATACGGGTGGTTTTGTTGGTTACTTTGGAAGATCTAATCAAGCTGATCCATCAAGTATTACTAAGTCTACAGCAAATGCTGATGTTACTGGTGTAAGTTATGTTGGTGGATTCCTTGGAAGCCATCATGGTGATACATCTATAGTTACTAAATCATCTGCATTTGGAACTGTTGAAGGTCGAAGATACTATGTTGGTGGATTTGTTGGGCAAGCCAATGATGATACTTTAATTAGTGATTCTGTTTATGCTGGTAAAGGCGTTAAGGGTGAAATATATGTTGGTGGTTTCTTAGGCTACGTTGCTCCTGCAGCGGCTGAGAAAACTGTACATACTAATAACTCAGTTCTTAGTACAGACCTTGAATCTACCAATGCAACTAATGCATATACTGGTGGTTATGTTGGTTACGCATATAGAAACTTTACGATGGAAAACCATGAGGTTCACTTAACAAGTTTAACTACAAAAGGAAGTTATGTAGGTGGATTTGCAGGAACTCATCAACGTAATTCACCAATTAAAAACTCTACAGCATTAGTCGATAGTGATATAACTGGTCGAACTGGTGTTGGTGGTTTCTCAGGGTATTCTTACTTTGATTCGCCTATTGAGAATTCTACAGTTAAAGTTAACGGTTCAATTACTGCAACAGGGACTTCAGTAGGTGGTTTTGTAGGAAACGCTTCTACTAGGTCACTGATTACAAGCTCTTCAACAGTTGTTGACGGAGATGTAATAACTAGAGGTTCAAGTTACGTAGGTGGATTTGCCGGAATAAATACAACTGCAAGTTCTATTACTGACTCTTCAGCTGAAGTTACTGGAATAATTAAAGGTGTCTCATATGTTGGTGGTTTTTCTGGCTATACCGTTACTGATTCAAATATAGAAAGATCAGAGACAAAAGTTGCTGCAGTAGAAGGTACTGGAAGTTATATAGGTGGTTTTACAGGTAACTTATACATCAGGTCTAAAGTATTAGATTCTCAATCTAATATAACTAAGGGTATAACTTGTAGAAATTACTGTGGTGGTTTTGTTGGTAGATCTTACAATACAACTGAGATTTTAAGTTCTCAAACTTGGGTTGGAGATACAATTAAAGGCTTAGGTAGAGTTGGTGGCTTTGCTGGTGACTCTATAAGTAATGGTAAAATTGAAAGATCTTCAACTACTGTTCAAGGTAATGTTGAGGGTACATCATATGTCGGTGGCTTTGTTGGTAATTCTTACACTAACCAAAGTTATGTTAATGATAGTGCTAAGATTATCGGTGATGTTAAAGGTTCATCATATGTTGGTGGTTTTGCTGGTCAAATGTATAACAACATAGTAGCAGATAACTGCGATACTAATGTTGCCAATGTGATTGGTACTTCAAACTATGTAGGTGGTTGGGGTGGTAGAATTTTCCGAATTGTTGACATTGACGATTCTGAGAGTTTTGGTAATTCTCCAAAAGCAATTGTTCAAGGTGGAGCATATACTGGCGGATTCATTGGAGCATTCTCTGAAGCTTCTAGAGTTGATACAAATACCAACTCTAGTTCAAATTTTGAACTAGTAACAGGTACATCTACTACTGGTGGATTCTATGGATATTCTCAAGGTAACTCATTAACAGATCAATGCGATTCTAAGGCCAATGTCCGTTGTACATCTATCTACTGTGGTGGTTTTAGCGGCTACATAAATCAAAATGCAATTGTTCAAAACTCTGAACATGATGGTGATGTAACATCTACTTCAAGCTACGTAGGTGGTTTTACTGGACATCTTCAGGGTAATCCGCAAGTACTGAATTCTAGAGCTCAATCACATGTTAAGGGTGTTGGTTATGTCGGTGGTTTTGTTGGTAGAACGTATGCTAATGCAATTATTGATGAATCTGAATCAGAAGGCTCTGTTGAGGGTACAACTTACAGAGTAGGTGGATTTGCTGGTCAAGCATATAACACTGTCAAAATTACAAACTCTGATGCTAAGAACGATGTTCTATGTAGAGGTTACTGTGGTGGTTTTGTTGGTGAAGCATACAACACTGCTCAGTTTACTAATAACACCAGTGAAGGTGATGTTGAAAGTGTTGGGCTTAACCAAGTTGGTGGCTTTGTTGGTTACACAAGAAATGATAATATTTTTGAAAGTTGTCATGCTCAAGGTAACGTTAAATCAGCCCAAGACTATGTAGGTGGTTTTGCCGGATACGTAGTTAATAGATCAAGCTTTGAAGATGTTAGTTATAACGGTGAACATGTAATTGGTAGAAATTATGTTGGTGGATTCTCTGGTGGTATCAGACCAAGATCTGGTGGAGCCTTAGACATTAGCTTTGCATATGCTCAAGCGGAGTTAGTGGAAGCTACTGGTATTAATGCTGCTGGTTTTGCTCCTTACATAGACCCTTACTCCAATACAACTACTACTATTACAGACACTTTTTCTAGTGTAAGAAAAATAGTAGGTGGTGGTTACCTTGGTGGCTTTAGTGGTTACAATTATATGAGTAATTCTAACTTAATATTTGAAAGAGTATTTGCGGCTAAAGGCACTGCTTACCAGACATCAAATGGATCATACTCTGGTGGTTTTACTGGGTTAATTCTTCCAGTTACAGCAGGTAAGGGTTTTTCAAGTAAAGATACTTACACTCAAGTAGACTTAGACTATAGCCAAGCAAGAACTTCACAAACAGGTGGTTACTTCGGACGTAAGTATGGTAATGGTTTTGCAAGAATTAATGATTCTTACACTACTTCTAATATCTACGGAGATGGAAATGTAACTTATAGTGGTGGTTTTGTTGGATACTTAAGTGCTGCAGTTGCTAATATGACAATTACTAATTCATTCACAGCAACTCATGAGAACTGGGATTCCAGCTCTAGATCAGACTTCTTCTATGGTGGTATTCCAAACTTTGCAGCCAGCTTTGTGAACTCATACTACTGGAAAGGTCAAGACTGTAATACCGGTACCTGGTGTGATGGTTCCCGTGGAGGTATAGCCGTCGGTGACTTTGCAGACTTCTTTAGTGCAGCTAATGCACCTGTGAACGCTTGGGGTGGTGCTTGGGCAACACTTGATATGCAGTATCCAGTTATAAAATGTACTGGTGGAGCTGATTTTTGTGAAGCATGGGATGCAGCTCAGGAGCAGTAATGAGAATTAAACAAGTAAATAAAAATTGGGGTATAGAAAAAGTGCCCCAATATAAATTATTAAAATATTTTAACTTAAGGGAGAAAATTAAAATGAATGTAATTTCAAAAAAAATAGTAAGCTTAGTAGTCGGTTTTTTAATGGTGGGATTGGTTTCTGCTGTTGATTTAAATCTTAAAGTTAGTGGTCCTGTTGCGGGAACATTTGCTCCAGATTATTTATCAAATGAAGGTAGTTGGATCGAGAATGCCTTTAAATCGGGATGGACAATCACTGAGGTTTCTCAGATTACACCTGAGCCTCCAGAGCCAACTGAGCCAGAACTAGTTATTGATCCTGATACAGGAGAAGAAGTTCCAGCAATTGTTGAAGAATCAGATCCAAATGAAGGATTGTTGCCAATAAAATCTACAGTAGAGTTTAAAAACTTTGCAGAGTGGTCAAAAGCAAGTAATGAGAGAGAAGTTTTATCAGTAAAGTTCAACCTAAATGATAAAATTCCTGGTGATTTAGCTTGGTCTAATAAATTAGGGAACATAACTATGAGTAAAACAGCATATGGAAACTTTCTGGTTACAATAGAAAATGGCCAAACATCAAAAGCAATTATTCCATTAGATAGAGAAGAGCCATTGAAAAATGTTGATCCAGATAGTCCCAAAAAAAAAGAAGTTGCGGTTGATAATAAAGAAAAAGCATTGTTGCCATTCTCTGGTGTAAAAAGAGTAATTTTACAAGCAGGTGATGTCATGTCTGATATTCAAGACGGATACAGGTTAGATATTAGCTTAAATTCAATATAATAAATTCTTAGATAAATAGATCTTACAATCCCTATCTATAACTTAGGTTGTAGATAGGGATTATTTTATTATAAAACTTTATATATTTATCTAATTATAATATATGAAGATTATTTTAATACTTTTTACTTTTTTGTTTAATATAAATAACTGTTTTTCTTGCGAAGCAATCCGCGCACAAGGTATGGCTCCGATTGCTCAAGGTGAAAAAGTATTTAGAGTAAAGTTAAGTCTTAGTGATAATGCTGGAAAGCTTAGAGCCAGAGATGGAAAAAATTTAAATTATCATGATGGATTAAGTTTAAGAATTAGTCCAGAAGTTACTATTGGTAGAACTGAAACCCAAAGTTTAACATTAAAGCTTCCTTTCATTTCTCATGAATTAGGAGAGGATTCACTTGTTAATGATGATATAGAAGTTGTAACAACTTTTACTCTCTATAATAAAAATTTTCCTAGAGGACTTAGAAGTGTTGGACTTATTCTTGGAGCTGAATTACCAAAAGCTTCTGCTGAAATTGATTTTGATCTAGCTTATATGTATCAATTTGATCCTCAGTTTTTTAATTTAAATTCTAGACATCAGATTAATGGAATTTTGGAATATAAGTAGCAGGCATATTTAAGGGATGAAAATCCGGATTCTTACTATTCTAGTATATTAGTTGGTGGACAATATTTTAAAAGATTAAAAGGGGTTGTTTGTGGTCTTTCTTTTCCTTTGCATGATGACGAAGGATCGTTAAAAAACTTAGACAATCCATCTTGTATTTTCGCTATAAAATTGTTAGTTAGCATAAATCATTAAATTCTTGGGAGGGATCTATGCTTAAATAATTTTAAATGTGACCAAATAGTGAATACCAAGGCTACAGTATTTAAAAACTTTTAAGTTTTCAGAAACAAAATTACAAAGTTAATTTATTAGAAATATCCTCAAGTGAAATTAAGCTAAGTTTTGCAATAGTTTTTAAGCAGAAATCTTCATCAGAATTTTTTATTGCTCCCTTGCAATCTTGAATATCTATATCCGTAGCTCTTTTTAGCTTAAGAGCTATAAATAAATTTAAAGTTGGAATAAGTATTTTACTATTGGCAGATTCCTTTAAAATAATTGTATGTTTTTCCCATTCTGGAATAGTTTTAAGGTAATATAAAGCAGCCGAATTAACCTGCTCAGGGCTCATATTTAACTCTGCTAATTTCTGATATATTTTTGTGTATCTTTGTTCTCTATTTTTTTCTTCTAAATATATTAAATCAATATCAAAAGTCATTCTTGGCGTTTTATATTTAATCATTGCAAGAGCTCCGCCTATAAGAATCCATGTACCCTCTACCTCAGTAATTATAAACTCTAATAGTTGATTTATTGTCTTACTGGAAAGCATCTAAATATATTATAATTAATTTGTATGAATAGTATAGTGCAAAAAGTTATTGATAAGCTTATTTTTAAGCAAGATGAAAGATCAACAATTATTGCTTTAGCAGTGTTAGACGCTGTTTGCTCTCATTATCCAATCTATAATAGTCCTGGGAACAAAAAATTATTATTTGAAAATAATTATATTAAAATTCAAGAGATTGAAAGATTTATAAAACAAAGAAGGATATTTTTAAGCCACATAAAAGATGGGGTTTATCTTGGTCCGGAAATTTTTTAAACTAATTTTGCTGGATATAATATATTACTGTAAACTAATTTAGATGAAATCAAAAACACTATTATTGGCTCTGGTTCTATTGATCGGTGGTTGTTCAAGTTTATTTGGACCAAGATATAAAACTGTCTATAGTTACTCGCCTGCTGTAACTCAATTACAAAGAAATTGTGTAATGATTGCTAAAACTGCAAAAGATAGTTGCCAAAGATCTGAGCGTAGAAACTGTCTTGATAGAGCAGAATATGAGTATAGAGACTCTTTAGATGAGTATTATAGAGAAAAGCGAACTAATCCATCAAGATATATATCTCCTCCATCAAGAAGTAGCTACAGTAGTAGATGTAATGACTATACTGCTGAGTGCGAATTAGGATATGTGGAAAACTATAAGCTTTGTGGTTTAAAAGTTACTTCTTCTCAAGTATGCGTTCGAAATTGCGATAAAATACCACCGACAGAGTAAGTTATATTTTTTTAGCTTCTAATATCTTTCTGGCAAAAAAAGTAAATTGCTGTAGATGTTTTTTGGTTATGTCTAATTCTTGAATAATTTCTTCTTGAGTTTTTCCACTGTTAATTAATAATAAAATTTCTGTATTTGTAGGGTTAAGCTTATCAAGTAATAACAAATATGCTTTTTGTTCTTTGCCCTGAGGAATTTTTCTTTTTAGAGGATTTAAGCTGTCTAAAAATTTTCTTCCACTTTCACTAATTGGGTGAGAGTTTACGTTAACTTCTTCCTCTATGAATCCTGTTAATTTTTTTAATAAAATGTGGATCTTTCTTTTACTAAGTCCAGTTTTAGCTTGTAAATATTTATATCCTGCATGATCTGGGCTTAGATTTTTTAGGATGCTTAAAAAGCTTATATAATTTTCTTGTGACTGCTTAGAAACAAATTCTGCAAGTTGTATTGAAAAATCTTCGGATAAATAATTAAAATTTTCTGCTTCAATCCCAAGCAAGCTTGCTATTTTCTTTCCTCGAAAACTGTAAATTGTGTGGATGAAATCCAATGCTTCTTTTATAGCGGCTTTACTTATTTTTGGTTTAATTTTTTCATTTTGAAATTGGATTGGGCTTTTGCTTTCAGCAAAGTATAATTTTCTTGAGGTTTGCTGATTTTTTCCTCGATATAGCTTATAGATTTCCCAAAATGTTTCCCTTGAAAACCCAGGGTTTCTTGCTTTTTGTTCCAGCCATTTGCTGGTAATAAAAGAATCTAGGTTAGTTCCTTCAACAAATAAATTTCTATCTAGATAAATTTTTAATGATTTTACAGTATTAAAATAAATAATGTTTGCATCATGTGAAAAGCCTCTACTGGCAAACTTTCCATCAAAGCCATGTTTAATTGCGGAATTGTAAAGTTGTTTTCTTATAGGGCTTGAGGTCTCTAAGTATTGGTTAATAAAATCATATATTGATTGATAATGCTTATTAATATTGGTAATTGTTAAGCCAATTTTTTGCAAGTGGCTAATTAAATTTAAAGGAAAAGCAGTAAATGCTTCAAGGTTTAAAATTGCGTCGTTTTCAAAATCATAAAATATACTTAATGTCCGATGAATTCTGTTAGCCGTTTCTAGGTCGATGGAAATATTTTGGTCATTATTTAGTAATTTTTTAATTATATCTAAATCTTGATTATTTAAAATATTAATTTTAACAAATCTTTTTTTATTTTTAATTATTCTAGTTAGCGCCTGATTAAAGTTTTCAGTATTTCTTCTTTTTAATATATTTGAATAATCTACTTTTCCTGAAGATACTTTTGCTAGGTTTCCTATTTGCTTTCCACAGTCTGTTGTCTTATTAGTAGTACGTTTGTGGTTAGGTTTGTTTTTATTTTTCTTCTTATGAACGTTGGAATAGGAAAAAAAGCTTAGTAATACTAAAGTAATAGCTAGAGAAGGCTTGATTATATCACTAAGCAGGAATTTTTTTTTCACTGCTTATACTACCCTTGGCAAAAATAGAAGATACAAACTGTAGTACGTTTTCTGCAGAAACATCATCATAGCCAAAATTATTAATTAACCTAGCTTTAATATTTTTAATTTTATCAATGGACCTTTGATCGGATGAGCTATTAATATTTGTAGATAATTTTATTATATCTTTTTGATCATCAAAAACTTTTAATTCTAAAGCTGTTTTTAATCTTTCATTATCACGATAATCAAACTTTTTACCCTCTTTATTTAGTGAAGAGATGTAATGAAATATTTCTTGCCTAAATGAATCTTTAATCATTTCTGATATCTCAGCCTTTAATTCAATATCTCTCATTAATTGTTCATTATGCAGCTTTGATTCAGCTGTAGATTTTTGAAGATATATTTTTAAATTATCAACATAATTTGAGAACAATTCTGCAATTGCACTATCGTCAGCACTAATAGCTTTTTGAACTTCCTTTTTTACTATTGTTTCATATTCTTGCCTGACTAAATCAATCAGCTCGCGATAATGTTTTTTCAATTCTTCATTTGCGATTAATGAATGGTTTTTTAGACCAGAATCTAGCTCTTTTAAAACCATAAAAGGGCTTAAGCATTTTCCGTCAGTGGCATATTTAACAATGGCATTAGAAATTTTGTCTTGAATATATCTAGAACTTATTCCATCTAATCCTTCTCTAATTGATTCTTTTCTTAGCTCTTTAACGCTTTCTTCTGTAAAGCCAGATAAGTTAGCACCATTATAAAGCTTTAATTTCTGTAAACTATTTATAGAAATCTTTTTTGGTTTTTCAAGGCGGGTTAGCACTGCCCACATTGCGGCCATCTTTAGGGTGTGTGGGGCAATGTGAAGATTTTTTACTCTTTCTCTACTAAATATTTTTTCATAGATTTTTACTTCTTCATTTAGTTTAGTTATATATGGAATATCAATTTTAATGGTTCTATCTCTTAATGCTTCCATGAATTCATTGTTTTGTAATTTCTTAAATTCTGGTTCATTTGTGTGAGCCAATATAACTTCATCAATTGAAGTTTGAGCAAACTTTTTAGATTTAATTGTGTGCTCCTGAGATGCTCCTAATAGGTCATAAAGAAATGCTACATCTAATTTTAAAACTTCCACAAATTCTAGCATTCCTCTGTTGGCAATATTGAATTCGCCATCAAAATTAAAAGCTCTTGGGTCAGAGTCTGAGCCAAGCATAGCAATTTTACGATAATTTATATCACCTGTTAACTCAGTTGAGTCTTGATTTTTTTCATCTTTAGGCTGAAATGTGCCAATTCCAATTCTATCTTCTTCAGATAATATTAATCGCTTAACTTTTATATGTTGTATGACTTTATTCCAATCGCCATCATAAAATTTCATAAGTTCTTGATACATGTACCTAGATGCAGGATTAAGTGATCCATTTACTTTTAATGGATATTTCAAATTGTGATTTTTTGAAATTTGTTTAAATAAAGAATCTCTAATTTCAGTTGGAAGCAACTTTATTGGATCATCATTCATTGGGTCTGGCATTTCGCTAATATCTAATTTTTTTAAATGCTCAAAAGCAGGAATAGCTTCACCGGTATTATTAATCCACGAGAATGTATACATGCATCCATTTTTTGTTTTTGAGTATTTTTCAAGCCCCTTTTTTAATAGTCTAGCAATTGTTGATTTTGCTGAGCCCACTGGACCGTGCAGTAGTATTACTCTTTTTTCTGGGCCATAGCCAAGTGCTGCACTCTTAAAAGTATTTACCAATTTCATAAGTTGCACATCCAGGCCAAATATTGCATCTTGGCCATCGTTACTTCGGTCATCAAAGAAATTGTAATGAGTAACTTGTTTCTTAAAGTCTGTATAATTATTAGTTCCAGCTTCAACTATCATGTCATAGATTCTTTGGAATGCATTTCTACTAATTAGTGGATTTGCATTTAGTAAATCTATATAATCTTGGAAACTTCCGCTCCAGTTTAATTCCTTATATTCGTTATTGCAGATGTTCTTTTTTACAAAAGAATTTATATCAATTTTACTCATGATTCTATTATCTCATTATCCATAGGTTTAAAAGGTTAAGTATTTGTTTAAAAAAGATTTATTAAGAAAAAATTTTTACCCTAGTTAGCTTAATGTAAAAATATAATTAAGCTTTAGTAAATAACCTCAAATTTCCCCAATTAATTTTCTATAGCCATTAAGATAAACAATGAATTGACACTTTAATTAGTTAAATTCAAATTTTTTTAGGAGCAACAAAAATGAGTAAAGAAAATTTAAAAGATAAGAAAGACAAACATCAATCTTCAACTTGCAAGGTTCATGATTGTGCTTCAAGAGAACAAAAATTTGGATTTTGTCAGATTCACCACGATATGTATCTTGCTGGAGTATTAAGAGGCGATGGAAAACAACCAATGGATTATAAAATCAAACTAGAGTTGTATTTACGCCACAAAGAGGCCTCAAAAGCTGCCTAAAGTAGATAATTTATATATTAGACCCTAGACATTACAGCTAAACATGGGTAATTTGTGTCCATAATTAGCTTGCGCTCGTAGCTCAGTTGGATAGAGCATCTGATTTCTAATCAGAGGGTCGGGGGTTCGAATCCCTCCGGGCGTGCCATGGTGCTTAACAACTATAATTACTTTCAAACAAATGGGTTCCGGTCAAAGCGTCAAGCACAGTTGTGCTTGTACCCTCACTGCGTTCGGCCGCTGCCGGTTCCGGGCGTGCCATTATCTTCAAATAAAACTATACATTTTCAAACAAATGGGTTCCGGTCAAAGCGTCAAGCACAGTTGTGCTTGTACCCTCACTGCGTTCGGCCGCTGCCGGTTGTGACTTTAATAAGTATTTGAAATGAATAAAAAAATTTCAAGCAATGTTTTTTTTATTTACTAGTTAAAACTTTTACATATATAATGTGCTATGTCTTATAGGTACTCTAATTTAATAATTTTTACTTTTTTCATACTATTTATTTCCAATATTTCTCAAGCTGGCAAGTGTGAGTTAAGCCAATTAGTAATAAGCAAAGACCCTTTAGTTAAAATAGATTTTTGTAATATTCCATACTCAACTTTGAATAACTCTACTTTACCAATATCAGAAAAAGAGAGTGGTAAAAGCAGAAAGTCTAACTATTTTGATTTTGAAGTTGGCAAGTTTGAGCTTACTCAAGAACAATTTTCAGTTATTACAGGTAGAAAACCTTGGAATGTACCTTATTCCAAATATTCTGTTTTAGAAGTTCCAGGGGGGAAAAAGCAAGGTGTAATATCAGGCCCAATGTACCCAGCAGTTTATATAAATGGATATGATGTTCAAGAAGTTTTAGAGAAATTAAATAAACTTGACCCTAAACATGTATATCGTTTGCCAACTCATAATGAATGGTTCTGGTATACAAAAGCAAGAGTGCAATCTACATTTTATTGGGGAGAAGAGTTAGGTTCTGACTTTGTTTTTCATGGTAGCACAAAAGAAAAATTAACTAATGCTCAGAAAGTAACAAGCTGTCCTGATAAAGAAAAACAAAAGATTATTCCTGAATACTGTGCTAACCCGTTTGGGTTAATGCATACTTTGGGTAATGTGTGGGAATTAACAGATAATGGAGTATTTAATGGAAGTAAATCCCTTTCAAGTCCATTAGATATTCATATGTATGAAATTGAATTTTCCAAGGTGTCAATGATTTTAGCTGGAGGAAGCTGGACAACTGATCAGTTGTTTTTTAGTGGTTCTTTTACTTACAAGCTGGGTATGGCAAACAATGATGGCCAAAACAATGTTGGCATCAGGCTGCTAAGAATTAAGAAATAATTATATCCTTGTTAGGCCACCATCTACTTTTCTAAAAATATATTCGCGTTGATATATGGAAGGAGTCATTAGTTTTATGAATTTTAATATTATACCCACCAAAGGAGTTAACAATTTAAAACACGGATACAGTGTTTATGAGGTTTTGGAAGAATTAGGTGAACCAGACAATACTGATGTTTGGCAATTAAGCCATGAAGATGATATTAATATTCACTTTTTTTACCGATTTGATGAAAATCAATGTCTCTGTCTCAGTTTTTCTCAAGATACAAATTTTTTATTACAACAAATTACAGTCTCTAATCTAGATTTTACAATATTAGATCTAAATTTTTACGGCAAAGACTTGGAATATGCAAAGAAACAATTATCCAGTCTAAACCTTAATTATAGAATTGATGAAGATAAAAAAATTGTGGACCCGCTTAACCGACGAGAAAACTCTAAAGATCTCTTTGTTGAAGAATGGGATCTTTTTCTTAATTTTAATGAGGATATTTGCTTCGAAATGCATTCATTAGGCTCTGATATCCCTTTAATATAAAAGAGTATAGTTTCTTAATTCTATTAAGTGACTTGTGGAACTAGTTTTTTCTCTTTGTAATTTGGTGAAATATTTACCTTTTGAACTTATATGGATTTAAATTCTTATTCCGAATGGAGGGCTATTTTAATTCAAGTTGTCTTTCATCAATTAATAAGCTTTTTTGTTCACCATCTTTATAAATAAAAATACAACCTGTAAGTCCACCACCTTCAATATTTAATGGTTTAACAGTTTTTATTGTTGATCCTGGATAACTAGTTATTTCCTTTTCAAATTTTTTGAGTGAAGCATCGTCATACAATTTTTCGTACCTAAGATAATGACTTAGTATTAATCGAGTATGTTTATGAAAATTTTTAAGCCTAATTTCTAGCAAACGATTATCATCTAAAATTATTGTTTCTGTGGAGTAAGTTAATTGTTTCTTGTTTATAATTTCATTGATTAATAAATCGTAAGCAACTTTAGTTATTGAGTCCATTTGGTTGGTTAGAGTTTTAAGCGTTGATTTTTTTTCAACTTTAGATTCTTCAGAAATTACTGAGTTACTAAGTAATATAAGAAAAGGAAGGATTATAATTTGTATAAATTTATTTTTCATAAGTTATACTTAGTTATCCAAAATTACTATTTCAATATTAATATTGAAATACTTTAGGTCTCGTAAATTTTGGGTTTAGCTGATCGGCATGACTACAAATGGTTACAAGGTTGAATATGCTATTTATTATCAATGTTTAGATTTACGCAATAAAAACAAATAAATAGCTGCCTTTTCTTATAAAATAATCTAGGTTTTGTTCTTGATATATGGGCATTAAAGTGGTAGATTCCAGCTCCTATATGCTAATTAAATCAAAAAAATCTATCTCATTGTTAAATTTATTTTTTATATGTGGTTTACCGTTGGTTTTACAATCCTGCGCCAAAAGAGCCAAGCAATATGCCAAGCCAGACTTGTCTACAGTTACCAAGCTTTCAGATAAGGTGTCTGTTTCGTCCGCTGATCAAAAAGATGAAATTGCTAAAAAAGTAGTTGAAAATGGTTTCGAGCCTGCAGAACTAAACCCAGATTTTTTTCTTAAACCAACTCTTCCAAGTGCTGGCTCTGATAAAGTCGAGCTTTCCAGAAAAGAACTAGATGAAAAAATAAGAACTAATAGTTCAAAAGATGTAATTTATGGAAAATCAGTTGGTGGTATTAACTTATCTGATGAGTATTCAACTTCCAAAAAAATTCTTTCAAAATCCACAATTGGTGTTGTTGATCAAGGAAGTGTTTTTGTAACTTTACACGATGAAGGATTGATAATTTATTGGTCTAAATCAAAACCACAAACTCCTTTTAGAATCAGGATTACAAAAGACTATTTAGGCTCAGTAGATTTTGGTCCAGAATTAGGAAAAGTTGATTTTAGCTCTAATGGCTTAGGGAAATTTGCTAAACAAGATCCTACTTTTAAAGACTTTGCTAGAAAAGCGTATAGACATTTTGAAAATAAAGATGCCAGTTATGATTGTGTAGCAAAGAGAACTTGTGAAGTAGATGCTGATCATGAGCAATATATAATTGTACGTCTTCCATCACTTACTATAGTTTTTACTAACGATAGATTTAATTTGGCCTGGATGTTTTTTAATCCAAGTAATTCCCCAGGAAATATTGATAATAATTTTGATCTTGCTACTGGCTCTGTAGTCTTTGACGATAAAGCAATTGCAGTGGGAGATTCATGGAGTGATGTGGATAAAATTTCTGAGGCTTCAGGTTCCTATATTGGTACTCCAGATTCTTTTATAAGATTACACCAAGGCGTAGGCGTCACTCTTTCTGTAACCAAGTCTAAGCTGGAAAAAGCTTACCTTGAACCATCTAGTGACGAAAGGCTTGAGTCCCTGTCTTTTGGTTCAAGTTATTCTAAAAAATACCTGCTTAACAAAAAATATATTGGCTATAAACTTGCAGATGATAATGGTAAGGAATTAGTTTTGGTTAAACTTTTTGAAAACAACGCTAAAAATTCATCTGAGCTTCCAGATGGATATATTTATTTAAATGCAAAAGCTGAAAGTCTAGTTGAAAAACCAAAACATATTCAAAGTTTTATTGATGGACTTAAAGATTTAATTTTAAGTGAATTAAAAGGTAAGCAAAAAACTACTGCTATTGTTTCAAAATCAGGATTGTTTATTCCAAACGGAATTAGATCATTTAGTTTATCAATTGAATACAAGAAGAACGATTTTGTTTATGGAATGGGTCTATCTATTGATGAAGAAACCGGAAAAGTTTCTGTTAATGCATCTGGATCATTTAATTCTTTAACGTTAAATTTATTTGATAATATTTTTTCTAAGAATTATGATTTAACTCAGCTAAAGGATTCCAATGAAGGTTTGGAGTTTCTCCAGCTTGGTTCGGAGTATAACTTAGGAAATATAAATTTTGCGGCTGGAAGCGGAAAAATTTCTACTGGTGAGTTCTCAGGCTTAGTTTCTAGCATTTCTTCGAAAACTCAAATCTCAGTTCCATCTTTGATTGGTGACAGAGTAAATACTTCTTATCATGATGTTGTTGTTGCTGGATTTGGACCTTTGTCATTGTACCTTAAGACTGATGAAAGCTTTAATATTAGTTCTGAATCATTAAAAACAAATTTATTTGCTTACTCTCATGGAATTCCAGAGGCCGGAATTTCTGGGGTTTGTGGTGCCAGTTCAATAACTTTAACTCCCAGCATGAGCTCTGAAGATGTAGTTGATTTGTTAAGTAATTTGAAGGTTCAAAGCACTTATATAAAAGATTCTGGCTATAAAGAGTATTTAAAATTATCAAAAACAATTAATAATCTTTTAATTTTAGCTGAGTTTGACATAGAAATTAGTTTGCCTGAAGAGCAAGAGCAGCTATCAAAAGTAAGCCCTGCTGAAATAGGGCTAAGAGAAGTTAGCAATAACAAAAAATTAGATTACCAAGGCTTGCTTGAAGAATTAAAGTTAAAAAAAATAGAGCTGCAAGGGAATGTACATGCTAGTTTAAAAAGTCAAATAGAATACTCTAAGTTTACTGATAAAATGCTGAAGTTAGATGATAGTATCTCTGAGTTAAGAAGTAAAAATTCAAATTATTTAAATAAGCTTGAAAAACTTGATGATAATCAAGAGGACCCAAAAAGAATTAAGCTTCAAAATTCACAAAAGAAAGCTTACGAGCAAATAACTAATAAAGAAAGTCAACTTGAGAATTTAATATCTGAGAGAACTAAAAAATATGAAGAAGCTTCACAAGAAGTAGATGAATCTTTAAGTAAACTAATTTCTCTTAATAGATTCGTTGCTGATAAGCTTCAAGAAGTGGAGAATATTAAAGATGATCAATGTCAATTTATCTCGTACATGTCTACCAACAGAAGTGGTGGTCAAACTTCAATTTACTTCCCACTTAATGGTTATTCACTAAGATTTTCTGAAAACCAATTGTCATCAATCTTTGTTTTTACTCCGCAGAAGTAAATTTAAAATATTTAAAAAGGAATATAATTTTATATGAAAAATTTTAATACAAAACTACTTAATCATTTTCTATTTTCAAGTCTATGCTTCTTGCTGTTCTCTTGTGCAAGAGACAGAGCAGTTGAAACTATTCCAGATCCTGAAAATAAAATCTTTAGTAAGGCTTCTTTTGTTGATGTTGCAACAATGGAGAGCAATGGAAAAAATACTTTTCTCCAAAGTTCTACTCCTTGGGTAGGAAAAGTTACAGTTGTAGATACAACTAATGATGGTTTTATGTATCGCGGGGTTCAAAGTGATGTTAAAGCTGGATTTTTTAAATTTACTGAAGATAAGTTATTGTTCGTAGACGCTCTTAATAAATCACAGGGTTCTAGTAAGGATGACATAATAGAAGGTTGGGGTGTCGATCACACTCAAACCAGGCTTGCAGAAAGTGGAGGCTTAGTTTCAAACAGAGAGGAAGAAGACAATACTATTCCTTGGTATAAGAAATCCTCTTTTAAAGTAGATTGGAATGATTCAATTGTTGGTATTCATGGCTTAATTCCTTATCGCATGTATGGCGCAGATAATAGTTGTTGGAGTAAGATTAGTTCAAACTACGTTTCTGAGGAAAATGATCTAGGAGATGACTACATAAATTTTACAATTAAAGAAACTTACAGACAAAAACTAGATTGTGTTAATGATTTAGATAGGTTTGCCAATCAAAAATTTAATTTTAGCATTTTCCTGAAGTATTCTTTTAGAAAACTAAAGCCTGAAGAATATTTACCATCAAAAATGAAGGGTAAGGATGCCTACAAGCCATATGTGTATGATAATTCAAATTATGAAAATGATCCTTTAATTAAAAAATATGGATTCTTTAAAACATATAGAGAGTATTTGAATTCTGATACTGGAAGAATAGAAGTGAAAACCCTGATGAATAGATGGAACCCTAATAAGACTCATACTTATTATTTTACTCCTGATTTTCCTGAAGAACACAAATGGATATTTAATGACCCAAAGATTGGTATTTTTGCCAAAACTAATAAAGTTTTTGCTGATCGTGGTCTTAAAATCAGATTTAAAATTGAAGATAACGACGGCTCTAAGAAGTTAGGGGATATAAGATATTCATTTATTCATGTGGAAACAGAAAGAGAGCCTGCGGGAATACTTGGTTACGGTCCTATGGACGCTAACCCATTTACTGGAGAAATTATTGCTGCCAATACCTCTCTTTGGACTGGCTACTTTAAGTTTTATTTGAAATTAATTTATGATCAAGTTTCCAGGGATTCTGAAAATAAAAATGCCAAATTCTATTCTGGAATGGAGGAAACTTTAGAGCTGGCAAAATCTAAATGGTTATCAACTACAAATCAATTAAGAGGAAACGAACAAGCTTATAATAACTATCTTAACTTACTACCAAAGTTTAATTATGCTAATCCTGCTTGGTCTAGGTTTACTAAGACTGCTGATCAATCATTTGTAACACCTAAGACTAGTGATTCAAATAATTCAAAATTTAATTCTATTTTTTCTAAAGTTAAAGATTACCTTAGTCCTATGTTTTTAAATTCAAATATCCAACAAAACTTGGATTTTCATGATGAAAAATTTTGGAATAGTTATTACGCTCAAGAGTCTAAACTTAGTAAAAAAACTCATTTAACTAAAATGGAGAATGTACTTGATGATGCTGTTTCACTAATAAAAAAAGGTTACAAATATGAAGATATTTATAATTCTATGTTGTACAGGCTTTCTATTCATGAGTTTGGCCATAATTTAAGTTTAAGGCATAATTTCTTTGGTTCTGTTGATGATAAAAACCATTTAACCTTTAAAAGAAATGTTAAACTTAAAGATGGTACTACTAAGTTGGTTAATGCCAAGTCTACTTCTTCATCAGTTATGGAATATTCTAGCTTTTTAGATGAAGTTTTTGTTGATCAAGATTGGGAGGCCTACGATAAAGCAGCATTACTTTTTGCTTATAGCTCTGATAATAAAGATAAAAAAATTGATTTAGCCAAAGAAAATAATACTAAATACTTATTCTGTACCGACGATGATACAACTTTAAATGCTTTATGTAATAGATTTGATTCTGGTTCAACTCCAACTGAAGTGGTTATGGATATTATTAATAGTTATGTGGATGGATATTGGTCTAGAAACTTAAGATACGATAGAGCTTACTGGAATACCTCTGGTTACCAGTCAAGAGTTGCGGGAACAATGTATACTCTTAAAACTTTTTTAGCAATGTGGAGATCCTCCATGAATGATAGAAGCATATTACAAAAGCTTGATGAAGTAGGTGATTTTACTAATGATGAAAAATCTCAAATAGAAGATTTTATTACACGTGACTTAGTTAATGCTAATAAATTAGTGGTTGCTTTTTATAATAGTGTAATTCAACAAAAAGCTTCAGACAGGCCTTATAGAAGTGTTTACAATGAACAAACTGGCTCCTTAGAGAGAATGGGGATTATTGCTGATAAAGTATACGCTATGCAGTTTTTAGTTGATGATACCGCTTATAATTATAATCCCAATCAAAGAGTCTCTTATTGGACTTATCTTGCTCACATTAATAACGATGAAATTGGTCCTGTGATAGACAAGGTTATGGAAAATGTTAATACTATTAGGCCAGACATGGAGCCATGGTTTATTGGTATGGGCAGATCAATGTTTGCTTTAAATGCTAACAATTTTGTTAACATGAAAAACCCAAATTTATTAGATAGATTAAAAGTTGAATGCTTTTCTGGTGATAGCTTCAAAAAGAATTTTGGCATAGATCCTTATGCTTTTGTTACTGCTCCAGGAGTACCTGCTGATAAACTGCAAGTAGCACTTCTTGATGATACTAAATACAAAAGTAATAGGTTCTTCCCAATTGGATCTGGAAGATTAGGGGTAATGAGTGATGATACAAAAGATCATTTTTACGTAGCATCTGAAGTTCACAATAAATATACCTTTAACATTATGCTAAACACTCAAAGTCAAAATTATAGATTTGGAAATTCTCTTGCACAGCCTAGAGATGATATCAGGTATATGCATTACCTCTATAACACTGTTAAAAATATGGAGAGAGAATGCAACTAAAGCATTTTTTTTCTTTAGTTTTTATTTTTGCTAATGCATTTTTTGTATTAGCAAATGAGCCAGAAGCTGAGCAATCCAAAAGCTTCTTAGTTTCTGAGCGAAATAAAACTACGGACAGAATTAGTTACTCTTTAGCTTTAGATAACTATTTTTCTATGTATCAAGGAGATGAGTTTGTTTCTGTATTTACTCCTGGGCTTGGTTTTTCAATTAATAAAAAACATAATTTTAGTTTTGAATTACCGGTAACTAAGTTGTACTTAAAAAACCCTGGCGAAAGTGAAGTTAAATTAGGTGATTTAGATTTTTCATATGCTCACTCTTTTAAAATAAAAGATGAGGTAACTTGGCTTGATTCCTTGTCTTTAGTGTTGGCCTCAAGCATTCCTACTAGTTTAGATTCAAGATTAAATAATGTTTTAACTAGAACATTTATGGGACTATCTTTATCAAAAAAATATAATAATTTTTTGAAATTATCTTTAAAGCCACACTTTGGTTATGCATTTAACTATTATAAAACAACTAAAACAGATCCAGGAACAGGCGGTGGTAGTTATCTGCCCAGGTGGTATACTGGGGCAAGCCTTGGTGCAGGAATAGATCTTACTAAAAAAATTAGCTGGTCTTCTAGCTTTAGGTATCGCCATATGGAATACGAAAGGCCTTCAATAGTAAACAACCTTAATCAAACTGGTAAGAAAATCACTCATCCCTATGCTTTTTCTACATCCCTTGCATATTTGTTTTCTGACAATGTAAATTTCTCCATGACTTATTACTACAGCAATACTTATGAAAGACCTGGTGGTTATGAGTTTTTCTTATATGACCAAGATTCTTCACAAGTTGTATTATCTGCCTCAATGAGCATTTAAAGAGATTGCTCTACAATTACTACATTTAAAGGGTTCCTCTTGATTGAACCTAAAATTCTTAATAAGTATTACTATAAAAAATACTGTATAAATTTTAGACACCTAAGTATTTATTATTTCTAAGCTTTTGAAATAATAGGGATTATTATGCAACGCATAAATAGTTCTTTACCTTTTAATTTCAATAGCTTATAATAGGCTAACTTGAAATTAACACTTTAAGTAAAGCCTTGAGGGAGGAGAGAATCGGTGAGAATACGTATAAATGAAATACTTCTTTCAAAAAGACTTTTTAAAATTTGCTGCTGTCTTATTAGCTTTTTCAATCACTTCTTGTGCTAAGAAAAGAAAACAAAACTTTGCACAAGGACAAGGTATTAATTTATCCACTTTATCTGATCTTGATGGAAAAACCTTTTCTTTAAGCACCAAAGCTAAACTAAAAAACACTTCTTTTTCTTCATCAATAAACAGTAAACTTAATGATGGAAAAAGAGATTATAATTTTGCAATTGTTGATTATACAACCAAGGCACCAAACTTTCCTCAGATTGATTTAAGCGCTAAGGAAAACTTTTCCTATGAACTATTGTATAAATTAAGTAATAAATTTTTAACAGTTTATCGAACTAGTAAAATTGACGGACTTTCTAAGCTTGAAGAATCTTATGCCGAAAAAATTGGCAGTAAATTTCAAATTCCAATTGTCCAATTTTCAGTTTCATATATTAAAGTTGTTAATAGTTTAAATCAGTTTAACGAAAAATCTCATGTAATTATTGAGCAACCAGTTAATACTAAGGCTGAAGCCACCCACGTTAGAGTTGATTATTTAAGTCATACTGCTTTAACATTGCCTAGCGATGTTAAAGACATACTTCATAAGAGTTTCTTTGCCGGTACTTGGTATTATTCAAAAACTATTATCGATGCTTCGCAAGTTAACCAAAGTAGTAAAGGTGTAATTCACGGCTTAAAAATTACTCCGGCTGAAAAAATTAGTATTGTTTTAGATCATCCAGAATACATTAGAGGAGTAAATGCGGTAATCCCTAAGGGCTTTGATAAATCTAATATTAATCATTATAAAACTGTTTTAAAATTGCCTGTTTCCCCTGTTAATTTAACTAGAAAAGTTATGGGCAATGATTTTTCTAACTCCTACGAAAATAACACTAATGTTTCAAGCAAGGATAAAACTTTTTTGGCAGTTAATTTTAAAAATGTAGATTATGCCAATTCCAAAGAATTAAGTTCTCTAGAGTTAGATAATGGATATTTTTCTTTTGTGGTAACTAATCCAGGCAGCGGAGTAAGTGTTAGATACTCACTTGTTAGAACAAATTTAATTAACTCTAAAGGATTTAAACCTCGTGTTTATCATCCAAGTGATCAAAATAAATTTGGCTATTTTTCCTCTAATTTAGATACTAATTCTGATCTTGTTTACTATCAAAAAGATGTAGAAAAGCTCACTTTAATAGATCGTCATAATACCGCAAATAAAAAAATCACTTGGTATTTTACCAAGAACTCTCCAAAGGAATATAGAGTTTATGGCAGAAAAATAATTGCTGAATGGAATAAAGCTTTTGCTAAAGCAAAAACTGATGTTCAAATGGTGCTTAATGAAGAATTTGATGTTGTTGCTGGAGACATAAGATATAATGCAATTAATTTAATTTCTACTGATGGAACAACTCCATTGCTAGGTTATGGACCAAGGGTAGTTGATGCTGAAACTGGTTTAATAATATCAGCAACAGCAAATATTTATATTACAACCATGAAAAGTGGCATTAAAAGACGAGTAAGTGATTGGCTTTTATTGAATAATATTGGGTTTAATAATGTTGATTTAATAAAAGATGCTCAGTTGCCTTTAAACTTTTCATCTGCAAATTTAGACGATAATTCCAGATTCGGAATGTTTTCATTCAGCGACATATACACTAATGTAAATAAACAAGTTGATTCTTTAAAGTCTCTAGATAAAACATTAAATCAAAAAAGTTTTGCTTCTGCTCTAAATCCATCAAGTATAATGGCAGAGTTAAATGATAGTTCAAAAATTAATACATCATCTAGTAGTTGTTCTAATAGCAAAAACAGCTTTTCTACATTAGCAATTAAAGAAAAGTGTCCTGAGTTACTCGCTTTAAATAAAAGCCCAAATTTGAATTCTAAAGTAAAGTCAGAACAAATTGATAAATGTGTAGAAGAGCTATTACCATCTACATTGGTGTCGATTGGTTTGCATGAAGTTGGTCACGCAATTGGCTTAAGGCATAATTTTATGGGTTTTGCCGATAAAGAAAATTATTATGCTAGCGAAGAGACAAATACTGACGAAGTAGTTCCCACATCTTCAGTGATGGATTATGGTCATCCTTCTACTCCAAGGCTAACAATTTTAGGGTCCTATGATATAGCGGCAGTGGCATTTTTATACGGTAATAAAGTTTTTAATAATCAAGATAAACTAATTGATATATCAGTAGATAAATCTATATCTGCTCAAGTGCCAGCTAAAGAAATAAAAGCTTTTAAATATTGCGAAGATATAGCAGCTGACCTTGGTAATGATCCTCTGTGTTCTAGATTTATAGCTGGATCAAATTATTCTGAACTTGCTGACTTTTATATTGATGATTTAAATGCTTACTTAGCTAAGTATACGTACAGACATGGTCGGCAGTTTTTTACGTCCGAGAATGCTTATGGAAAGTATTACTATGAAAAAGTTTTAAAATTAGTAAACATCTATCAAAAATGGCGAGATTATTTAAATCAAATTACCTCAAAATCTAATCCTTATTTTGCCAATTTTAGTTTTCATAATTCAGTAAATGAGTATGAGGCTTACTTGGAGTCAATTAAGCCAAAAAACCCCGCTGCATTAGCAAAATTTGAGGACTTAAGGGCTGCTTCAAGAAAAGTATATTACACTTTAAGAAATATTTTATATCGACCAAATCAATACTGCAAAGTTAAAGATGCCAATAACGAAATTAAATTGATCGAGTTTGAAAAAATTATCAATAATTTAAGCAATAATTTAGTTGGTGGTGAGCAGTTGCGTTCTTGTAAATCCCCTCGTGTTGCACAGTGGTTAGCAGATAATAGTTACACCTTTGTTTCTGAGTGGGGACATAGCATAAATAGCTATAGATATGATAATAACTATGACAATTTACTTGATATTTATTCTTCATCCATTAGCAGAAGAGATATACTAAAATACGATGTAAATGGCTCTGAACAAATTAAAATTTATTCTGGAATTTCATTGGCCTCAAGATTTCCTCTTTCAATGAAGCTGCAGCAGCAGAATTTTTATCCAAATTTTTTAGACGAGCCAGACTTAAGAGAAGATTATGAAAAGGCCCTGCTTTCTAGACTTTTTTACGGGGTAAATGGCGAAGGTAAAGTATCAAAATTTAATAATAAATATGGATTGCATACAAGAGATGTTTTAGGCCCCAAGGGTAGGCCGGTTATGCACACCAAAGCAACTTTGGTAGACTATCAAACAAAAAGATTAAATATCCTTGAGAAAAAATATAAACGTAGTTTGTTTAGTAAGCAAAAAAAACTAGACTATACTACATTCTTTCCAAAATACTTGGCTGAGTCGGGCTTACTATCAATTGCGGCTAATGTTTTTATCTATGGAACTAATCCGCCAGAGTCTAATGGTTTAATTAGATCTTTAAACAAGTCCTCAGACTACAATATATATTCTTCAGGTAACCTGGCAAGTTTTGATCAATACGAGCGAAGAGCAGATGGCTATTATTATTTGGATGGTAATCCCGCAGCTGTTGGCCTTAACTTTAAAGGTGCGCCAAGTTTTATTGCTACCATCTCTAATCCTTTATCCTTTGTAATATTTGATAAAATAAATAAAATTTACAAGTTTGAAGATTTTTTTATGACCAAAAGAAATGGTGCAAGTGAATATGGATACGTGAATTTTATGCAGAATCTAAAAGAAAATCTTAATAGCTTAGCTTTTGCATTTTCTAATCCTGAAGAATTACTTTTATTTGATAATGATTCCTTAGAGTTTAAGAATATTAAACAGCTAGCAATATTACTTAAATCAATTGAATCCATGATGCAAACATTACCAGATTCTCTGAAATCTAATGATTTTTTAGATTTTATTGCTAAATTACAAAAAGATCTAGTGGATGTTGCGGCTTCTAAAAGTAAGTTAATTAACAGTGAACTAGATAGTTTAGCCGATTCTGCTGAAGTAATTTCTGAGCAGCGATTAGCAAATTTAAAAAAGGCTGTTCTTAGGGATGCTAAAATTACTGGAGTGTCTATTGATGCTAAAATATTAAGGACCAATCTCAATAAAGAGTTAGAGACATTAATAAATGATTTAGAAACTTACATAGCAAATTTTACTGAATTAAAAGCCCAAGCAGATTTACTGTTGAATTTTATTATACGTATATAAGAAACTAGAGACTAATTATGTTTAAATATTTTCAGCTTAATAAATTTTATCTAAAAATTACCATTATTAGTAGTTTTATATTTATAGCTAATTTAGTAACTGCTGTAGGATCGGTAAGTTCAATAAGTTCTAAAAATAAGTCCTTGGTTAAACACTCTGTTAGTGGGCAGCTAACTAATTGGTCTAATTTTGAAAATACCGAAAACTACAACTATGAATCTGGGTCTAGCTTGTCTTTATCTGGTAATTTATCTGGCTATGAGCACTTAAATCTTTCTGTAAATATTAGTGTAGATAAAAGCTGGGTAGATGATCGTGAAATGTACTTAAACGATATATCTTTAGCAAATAGTTTTTATAATAAAAACAAAATCAACTTTTATTCTTTTGATTTATCTCCGGTATTATTTTTATCTCTTGCAACCTCCAAAGTATCTAGGCTGTTAACCTCAAAAGTAGCTACAATTGGTACCAAGTTGTCTTTTTCTAGAGAATTAAATTTATTTTCCACTTACATCTCTGTGAAGAAGTTTACATTAGCCACTTCTTTGTCTAATACTTTTTACCAAAAACAAACAACTCTTCAGGGGACATCAAATAATCATTTGGTCTTTGCTAATACATTGTCTTTCTCTGGTGTTACGGGAGTAAATAGGCTTTCTTGGGGGATTTCTTTAATGGTGGATTCCAAGATGAATTATGATTATAGGATCTCTAATCATTTTAATTTCGATGGAAATTTTAGCTATGCTTACAGCAAGTATTTATCAGTTTCATTTGGCTATACATCTTCAGATAGTATTTTGCAGTCAAATGGTTATCAAAGAGATTTAGATGTTTTCAATTTAGATAAAGCAGTATTTTATCTAGGGCTTTCAAGCCAATTTATAGGAGTATAGTTCAATGGTTTATTTTTTTAATTTTATAATTTTTATCACCGCACTTAATTTTGGATTTTTGGTGGCTGGTTCTTCTGCAGAGCCTCTTAAGGCTGATGCTATTAAAAGCGCAATAATTTCTTCTTTAGACTCCGCTTTGGCCAAAGGATTTAAATGTTCCTATGAAAATATTGTTAGCGATGAAAATTTTAAAAAATATGTTTCCTTAATTAATGTTTCTAAAGTAGGTAAACAAATTGTAAGAACTAGCTTAGATGATGATACAGGTATAGAGGGTGATTACAGCACCATTAGAAAATTTTTACAGACCAAGGATTTGAAGCCAAAGTTGAAAGATTATTTTCTATTAGTAATACCTCAACTTTTTGGACTAAATGCTAAGACAAGATTAGTAAAAATATCTGAGCTTTTAGATGAAGATACAAAAAAAGTAATTACAAATAATTTAATTAATCCTGATGATTTAGATAAAGTTTTAAATGCTAAAGTTATTGTTGACTATAATGATACTAATAATTTATCTGTGCCTGAAATAGACTTTCCTTCTTCTGGAACCAATAAAATTTCTTTCAATATATCCAATAAAATTCCTGAGTCTATTTCCAAAAAGATAAACCTAGTAAAAGCTAGGGTTTCTTGTGAGAAATCAGAGGTTTTTTTACATGGTTTTTTTGCCAACCTTAATGGCGGCACTCCTGGTCTGTTTCGAATTGATTCTAAGTTTGTTGATTCAAAAGATAAGCTTAAATCAGAAATTTTTATATGGTTAAGTGGGAAATTAATAAACTATCTAACAGTTACAAATTATCTTGCAGTATTTAATACTACTTTAGAAGAAGTTAACATTAAAAAATGGCAAGCTGAAATCAAAAGCAATAGTAAGTCTATTAAGGAAATTTTAAATGACAGTAATAGCCAACCAAATATTGCTCTAGAATCTTGGAACTATGATTTGGCCAAAGAATTTATTAGTTTTGATGCAGAACAGTTACCACAATTTAGTGGTAGATTTATTTTTAGAGCTTTTTTAATATTTGCTTTTTTACAGCAAACTAATTTATCGGATAATTACCTAGTTAATAAAAAGCGGTTTACTAATAAAGAAATTACCAAGGAGCAATTGCTTGCTGAACTTGCTAAGATTGGCACAGGTCAGTTTTCTCATCTTATGAATTTATTAGGTAAATATATTGCTGTTAATAAAAATAAAAATGAAGATAGTGCTGATAAATCTGATTTTATTCGTGAAAGTGCAAAAGAGCTAGTTGTTGAAATCAATAAACAAGCCAAATTTAAATTGTCTGAAGAAATGAGTGAAGCCATATTTAGTTTGTTGGCAAGTGGTTTTGAATTAAATAAGATTGCGATAGAGTATACAGGTTTATCAAAGTTAGATTATAGGCAATTTAATGAAAATAAGCTTTCTAAAGTTGTAAATTCAATCGATCTTAATTCAATGGATGTTTTGCTGAAATCTCTGTTAGCAAAATATTTTGACTATAAAGAGTTTTCACCACTTATTGAAACAAGCTATTACAAAGGTCCAGTTGAGGTTTCAGCTATAAAAAGCAAGGTTGTTAAGTTATTTGCCAATGATAATACACCAGAACAAGAAATTGCTATTTTTAAAGATGATTTGCAAAAGTGTATAGATTCATGTATAACTGGTTTTATTCCAGAAGAAAAAAAATTTACTAGTAACTACGATGAATTTTCTAGCTTTAATAATCTTTTAAATCTTAATAAAATTTTAACTGAAATGGGCTCAATTGTTACTGATAGCAAGTTAGAATCCTTAGCGATGATTAATTCTTTTATAGCTAAGTATTTAGACCAAGAGCAGTCACAATTTATGGTTAATCTTTATGATGATCAAAGCAAGTTATTAACAGATTTCTATATGAAGCGTATTTCTAAGCAAGTAGATAGTATACTTAGTGATGATTTCAGTAATGTTAATTCTTTTAACTCATTTTTAAACGAGATAAATTTCTTGTTACAATCTGGGATAAGGGAAGAGTTTATAACCAGCTTTATATTTATGACACCTGGTCAGGCAAATGACCCAGAGATATATATAGAGGCTTTGAAATCTCAGGGACGTCCATTGCAGCCTGTTTTATTTGGTTTAAATCCAATATATGAGCTAATTACAGATAGCTTAATCATTTATAACGATCCTGTTCTTTAATTAGGCTTATAAATAAGAAATTAGAATCTTTAAATAAGACTTTTTAAGTCATATTTTTTTGTAAAATAAGGATTAGAGCAATACTCTTCAGATGTGAAAAACTTTAAGTATTCTCTCATATTTTTATGTTACTTGTTTTATATTGTCCCGGGTGTAACACAAGTTGATAATGTTGAAGCTGATATTTCTAAAGAAAATTCTTCAAACTCATTTTTTTATGTCCAGTGCAATGGTTTACCTTCTTATAACAAGTTAAAAAGTGCTAGCCAATATCAATTGCAAATTCAAGATATGGCAGATGATTTTGAAGGACTACTGCCAAAAGAAGGAGAGTTTTTAACTAATAAAGAGTTTTTAGAATGGATAAAATCAAGTCCGGCAATTGAATCTCATATTATTTTTAAAAAAAAGTATTTAAGAAGTTCCTTTAATGGTAACAGATCAGTTTATTATGAGGTTAAAGTTTCCGGTATAACTAATTACTATAGCGCTTCCAGTATTAGCTATTCAATTGAGCTTAGAGATTCTCTTGTTGCTAGTATTTTTGGTTTTAAAAATGGATCAATTAGCGGATATAAAGAGCTAGGTATTGAGAAAAACTTTATCAATTTATTGACTGAATTATCAACTTACTTAAGCAAAGATAAAGCCACTCAAATTGAATATTTAAATCTAAAAATTAAGGCACTTATAGAGGATTCTTCTAAGTGTGTTGATGAGTTGAATCTTGATTCAATTACTGAGCTTGAGCTTTTATCTAAAACAATAGTATTAGAAGAGTTAGTTGAATATGATTTTTATCAAGGGTATTTTTTAAAATTATATTCATGGTTTCAAGAGCTTGATAATAAGCCAGAAAACTTGTTAAAGAAAAATGAATTTTATGAAGTTAAAAAAATTGACGCCAGCGAATTTAAATATCTATTGAACTTTAATGATAATATATTTCCTGGTATTTATAATTTTATTGTTCAACGTAATCATTTATTTAAAATAAAAAAGTATAATTTAGACAAGGCAATGCTAGACAAAGGTTTCTCAAGTATATTGTTTAAAAGCTATCCTTATTCTTTTTTTGAAATTAGTAATAAAGAATTTTTGCAATACATGCTTTTAGAGTTTGAAAGTTTTTTTGATAACACTTATGTCAATTCCAGTAATTTAAAATCTTTACTTTTGTATTTAAAAAGAGATTATCAGGTTAAAGATTCGGCTATATTAAAAGAAATTAAGAAAACTCACGAATTAATAAGAATAACTACTTTGGAAATTAATGAGACATTCAAAAAAATGAATTCTGACGACGAATTCCCATCTACTTATACTAAAAAGATTAGCAATGTTGTCCAAAAAATTTCTAAGAATAATGGTCTATTATTTAAAGGTGTAGATGCAGAACGTGTTGAATTAAGTGAGAATTTAACCAATATGTATAAATGGATGAAAAGCGAAAATCTTTTTAGCATGAGTTATCTTAACTATTATAAAAAATTAGTAGATGATTACAATAATATTTCGAAAATAAATAGTATTATTAAAAATCTATTTATAACATTAAAAGAATAAATAATTATTAATTATGGGATTTAATGTGATGAGACACTTAAGGATTATTGGTTTTGTAATTGTAACTTTTATTGCCTCTTTTGGAATGGGAGCCGATACTAGCAAAAACTTAAGTAGTTTAAAAAATTGTATATTAAAAAGTAATCTTCAGTGTATAACAAATTTGTCAGAGTATTTAGCTGAAAATATAAACAACGATACTTTTTTAGCTTTTGCAATTTTAAATAATAAAGTGTCTTCCTTTTCTAGAATTTTACAGTTGAAAAAAGTTGATATTAATTCAACAAACAAGTTGGGTATTACGGCCCTTCATTGGGCTGTTAGCTCTAGAAATATTCCTATATTAAAATTAATTTTAGCAGAAGAAAATATTGATGTTAATAAGCTAGATTCTCTAGGTAGAACACCACTAAGCATATCTACTGATGTAGCTACTGCTAAATTATTAATTGCTAAAGAAGCTAAGCTTTATTTGAAAGGGCAGTCTTCTCACGGTTTAATTAAAGCTATTAAAATTAAAAACATGGAGCTAATAAATTTTTATTTTGCTAATAAAAATTTAAATTACGACTTTGTAGATGATATGAATAAAGGATTTTTGTATTATTTTTTAAAAAATGACTTTCATGAGTTAGCTAGAAAATTAATCTTTCAAAACTCCACAGATCTTTATGTGGGAAAGGACGACATATTAATTTCTTTAGAAAAAGATAATGTTGAAGTTTTAAATAAGCTCCTATTTCGAGATGATTTAGAATTTGAGTTCAGTGAAAAACAGTTACAAAATTTAGTTAGCTTAGCAGTAGAGAAAGATAATTTTTTTATTTTATATAGGCTTGTTTTAAAGCAAGTTGATTTAAATATAGATTTAGATATTTTTAACTCAGCTATGACAAAAGAAGATATATATAGCTTGGGGTATTTTTTATTTACAGTTGGAAATGACAGAGATAATAAGGTGTTTACTGAAATTATCAAGTCACATTCTGTGTTTTTAGAGCTTGTAAGAGACACAAAGTTTACAGAGAAAAATAAAGCCAATGTTATTAAGGTTTTTTTGGAATATGAAGACTATCCTACTCTTGGTTTTGCATTAGTAGATTATTTTCTTTACTATGCAAAGCCTTTTGATCAATTGAAAAATTCACATTTGCAAAAACTTTTATTAAAAATAGTTAAACAATCAGACTATAATCTAGGGTTTTATTTGCTAAATGCTTTGTTTGATTCTAATAAGAAGTGCTCATTTAGGTTTTTGTGGATTTTTGAAGAAGTGTTTACTGATTTTCCAGAAGCAAAATTTAATCCTTTAGTCTTAGAGCTATTGAATGAAGCAAATGAAGGTGTATTGCAAAATTACTTATTTAATCAATTAAATAATTTTGAATTATATACAGATGAAATGTTTAGATTGCTAAAGTCTAACAAAAGCTTAAACTCTTCTTTAGTCAGAAAGATTGAAAACTTTGTATCAGTAGGCAGTGACGGTAAATTGAACAATAAGTCTATGGATTTATTGATTGTGAGAGCCTTAAGTGATGACTATGATGTAGCAGACAAAGCAATGAGGACTATTCTTGGTGATTTTTCTCCGGAGGAATTTACTGCTCTTAAAAAATATTTTGATTCTAATCTTGAAAAAAATAATCCAGGAGCAGATTCAACTTGGGGTAACTATACAAAGGATTCATTAGACTATTTTCAATTATTTCTACAAAAAGACACGAGAGTTTTACAAGAATTAATTAAATAACAGACATAAATATGTCATTTTTTATATTGTTTCTGTATAATAATAGTAGTTATGTTAAAGACATTTTTTTTTACCCTTGTATTTTTTAGTGGACTGATTTTTTCAGATGCTCCAGGTTGGACCTTTAAAAGGCCCGTAGATGTTCAAAGTGAAAATATATGGGTAGAAAATTGGATTGAAGACTATAAATATATTTGGGAGATAAAAGATTTAGCAAGTTCAAGTTATATAAAATTAAATTTTGATTTTATATATACTGACTACACAACTCAGATAAGCTTTGAAACAGACGATATTTTTGTTGATGCTCTTACTGGGGAAGGTGTAACAAAATCTCGTGGCTTGGAACTTTATTCTTATAATGAAGAAACTAATACCTGTCAGCCAGATTATTACTCTGCTTATCAAGTACCTTCTACATATCAAAGATTAGAGTTTGTCACTTATTGTTTAGTAAACCCTGGAAATAACATAAGAATTTATTTTGAAGAGTCTTCAAGCACATATAATTATGAAACCGGATTTAAGTTAAGGTCATATCAGTTAAGTAACTACCAAGTTAATTAAATAACAGGCAGAAATATGTTATTTAATTATATTGTTTCTGTATAATAATAGTAATTATGTTAAAAACATTTTTTTGCGTCTTAGTGTTTTTCAGCGGGCAAATTTTCTCTGATGCTCCAGGCTGGACCTTTAAAAGGCCAGTAGACGTTTCAAGCGATAACATATGGATACAAGATTATAATTTTGATACAGAATACAAATGGGAGCTAAAAGGACTAACTAAAGCAAACTTTATGAAATTGAACTTTGATTATATCTATACAGATTACCCAACTGAAATATGGTTTGAATCAGATGATATTATTGTTGATCCAATCACTGGAGATAATGAGCTTGTTGTAAGGACCTTATAAGTTTATGAATATGATTCAATAAACAATGTCTGCATGTCAGATTACTATTCAACAAATCAAATTCCTGCAAACTATTATAGACAGGAAAATGCCTCTTATTGTTTAGTAAGTCCTGGTTATAATGTAAGAATGATATTTAAAGAAACTTCGGAATATAGTTATCAGCAATCTGAGTTTTCACTTCGATCATATCAGTTAAGTAATTATCCATTGTGAAGTTATTGGATAGGGAAATTACTTGTTTGGTATGAAGCTAAATCAATTTCAATATTTTGCTTATTAAACGATTTATTTTTGTAACTAAAATGCAAAGATATTTTAGATCCTGTGCTGCGTATACATACGGATGGATATTTACTGCTAAAATATAATGGTAGCGTTGTGCTTGGGTATTTGTTGATTACACAAGCCTTTTTAATTACATTGTAAGTATAAATATTTAAATCCTTAAGAGTAGTTACAACTTTTTTCTTTCCTTGGTCCCATTTTTTAACTTCACCTTTAATTTTTACTTCTAATTGATAAGGATATTTTATAGTGTTAAAATTTAAGATGATATAATTTGATTTTTGGATGTCGTCTATTACCCACTTGTATTCTTTCCCAAATTTAAAATCTTTAGTGTTGAATTTTTTTTCTAATAGGCTAACAGGTCTTTTAAATGACCAGTCTGGAATATCATTTGAAGTTATGCCAATTGTGGAAAAGAAAAAGCAAAATAAAGCAAAGTGAATTTTTTTAAAGAAAAAGGATCCTTGTAGCAAATTATTATTTAATAGTTTTATTAACATCGTAGCTATATTTCTCTACAAAACCTGTTAGATTACAAATATTTCTTACTTAAAAATTCTTTTATACTTATCTATTATTGAGTAGCTTTTTAACCGTTAGACCGCGTCAAAATTTTGATTTTAAGTATTTGTTAGTCAAAAAATTGGTTTATTCGGATAACATCAATAAGTGTTCAGGGTGCAAATAGCGCCTTTGTAAGGGAGGACCTTTTAAAAATGAGATTATTAGAAATGTTTAACACTGGTGGTGTTTGGATGTGGGTTATATTGGCTTTTGGGGTTGCAGCTTTTGCAATAATTGTAGAAAGATTTTATTTTCTTTATCTTAAAAGAAAGCCTAATCAAAAAGAATATGTAGCTTCATTAGAGAATTCAATTAGATCTGGAGATCTTGCAACTGTTTCATCACAGTGTGCAAATGATTCAGCTTTTCATCCTATTGCTCCCGCCATTGCAGCGGCAACTAATGTTGTTTTAAATCATGGCGGTAAAGAAGAGATCCAAGGTAAAATGGATGAAGTTTTATTGCATGAAGTAGAAAAAGTAGAGTCTAGAATTGGTTTTCTAGCTATGCTAGCAAACGTTGCAACTTTAACCGGTCTATTGGGAACAATTGCCGGGATGATAAAATCTTTTGCTGCTGTTGCTAATGCCAACCCTGCAGAAAAAGCAACATTGCTTGCGGGTGGTATTTCTGAAGCAATGAATACTACGGCTTTTGGGCTGATTGTAGCAATTCCGACCTTAGTAATTTTTGCATTGATGACATCTAGGGGAAATAAAATTGTTGAAGACTTAACTCAAGGATCTTTAAAGGTCTATAACTGGTTAAGTTATACTTTTGAATCACCAACGCCTAAGGTTAAACAAAAAATAAAATCATATTCACCACAAACAAACGCATAAAAATTACAGGTGGTGAGTTAAAATGGCTAGTAATAAAAATTTAGACACAGAGGTAAATCTTGTACCTTTTATTTCTTTGTTGTCAGTCTTGATTTGTGCATTATTGTTATCGGCTGTTTGGGTGCAAATGGCATCTTTAGATGTCAAACAATCAGTGGGTAGCTCAGGAGCAGACATTGGTAAGCAAATTAGCCTTTGGACCAGGATTGACAATAAAGGGAGCTTAAAAGTTAGCTTGAAAAATTCTCCTAGGCTTAAAAGATCTATAAGAAGAAAGATAACTTCAATTAGGATCCCTCCAGTAGAGGGGCTTGTCGATTATGAAACCTTTAAGACTCATGTGCATTTGATTAAGGAAAATGTGCCTGATTTAAAAATGGGAATGGTGCAACCAAGTGCCGAGGTTCTATACGACGATATGATTCAGGTTATGGACACCTTAAGGTCTGAAGAAGTCGTTGATTTAGGAGTTGTTCCTCTTTAATAGAGGGGAATAAGGAGGGAGTTCTTTTGTCTGTATTTAATTCAATATTAAAAAATATTAAACCAACTACATCTGGAGTTAGGTCAGTCTTGTTTCCAAATGGGAACAAGCGAAAGTCTAATTTAGCGGCAACAGTAATTTTAACTAGTTTAGTTGATGCATTTTCTATTCTTGTTATTTATCTGTTAGTAAGCCTGAGCCATTCTGGTGAGATACTTTATGTTTCTAAAGGTATGGAGCTTCCAGAGGCTGCACATGTAAATGAGCTAAAAAGAACAACTTTATTAAAAATTGAAGATTCAAAATATTTTCTTGAAGATGAAGAAATTGGTAAGAGTAAGTTAGTAAAAAAACTTCATACTTTAAGAAAGAAAATAATCTCTGAAGATAGAGAAAATGGAGTTAAAGAAAGTGATTTGAATTTGATGATTCAAGCAGATAAGAAAGTTCCTTTTAAGCTTCTTAATACTGTAATTAGGGCTAGCTCTCATGCAGGTTTTGATGAAATTAAATTTACTGTTCTTGCGAACTAAGGGAGTTTTTGAAATGCAAAAAAAATTATATCTACTTTTTTTCTTAGCTGCTATTGGCTTCACTAGTACACAGGATTTATTAATTTCTAAGTTTCAAAAAGTTTTATCGCAGCTTCCAGATGAGGATAAATCTAAGGATGCAATTACTTTAAGGCTAGCAGACTTGCTTTCTGAGCGAGCTAGAAAAAAATCGATGGAAGAATTAAATAATGACTGTACTGTATGTACTGCTGGAGAAGCAGACAGAAAACATGCAGTTGAATTGTACCAAGGTGTTCTTCCTCGGCTTAAAGGCAAACAATTAAGTAGAGTTCTATCTCATGTTGGGCATCTTCATGAGTTAAACGGAAATGTAGCAAAAGCCCAAACTTCTTATACTAAAGTAGCCAGCGGAAATTATTCAGACCAAGACAAAACTGAAGCTCTATTTAGTATGGCAGAAATGGAATTTAAAAACTCTAATTATTCAAAATCTTTATCGTTATTAAAAAAAGTTATAAAAGACTCAAATTATAATAAATTAGGTTTAGCAAATTACCGGCTTGCTTGGAGTTATCACAGAACAGGTGATTTCGCTAATGCTTCAAAGTCATTTGAAGCAATACTAAATTCACCAAAGCTGTTAACCAGGGTTTCTAGAGGCGGAGTTGTTAATGTGGATAAGCAGTTCAAGGGAGAGGTAGCAAGAGATTGGATTGGTTCAATGATACAGCTACCTACTTCAGATATTCCATTTAAGAAATTATTTGGTCTTAGTCCTGATAAAGACCGATTAAATAACCTTGGAACACTTGCAATAGAGCTTGAAAGATTAGGCAAGCATAATAAATCAATTGAAGTATGGAATTTTGTTCAAGGAAAAATAGTAGATCCAGTAGAAAAGCTTCGAGGTTTTACTTATTTAGCTCAATTATATTTATTCAAAAAAGATCTATCAAAAGTAGAAAAATATTTTGCTAAAGCTTCATCACAAAAGAAATTAATTTCAAATTGTGATACTAATGAAAAATGTTCAACCTTAAAAACTCAATTATATAATATTTTGGTCGACTGGAATAAGTCAGAAAAATCTAAGCCTTCTACTCAATTGTTAGCAAGTTATAAAAGCTATCTAAGTGCTTGGCCAAACGATCAAAGAGTAGCAACTTATTTAGGACAAAATTATCGAACAATAGGTGACTTCCCTAATGCGATAGCTCAGCTAAGAGCAGCTTTTAGAGTTGTACCAAGAAATGAACTAAAAACTAAAGGTGAAAATATTTTATTACAAATTGTTGAGCTTTCTGAGGAGTCTAAAAATGAAGAACTTAGAAAAAAAGCTTATAATGAATATCTAAAACTTTCACCAGTTCAGGCCAAGTCTTTTGAAATTCGTTACCAGTTAGCTTATTTATCTTATCAAAGAAAAGAATATAAGCAGTCATCGGAAGAATTTTACAAAATTGCCAACTCAAAAAATGGCCCAATAGATATACGAAAAAAATCTGCTGACTTAGCATTAGATTCCTTAGCTGTTTTACAAGACAATAGTACAATTCAAAAGTGGTCTACAGAATTTTCAACTCTATTTCCTAAATCAAGTGCAGATTTTGTAGGTATTAATAATAAAGCTATCCTTTCATCAGCAGAAACTATATTTAAATCTTCTCAGAATTCTTCAAGTAAAAAAGATTTAAAAAATGCCTATAATGAGTTAGCTAAAATTGATATCGCTTCAATGACTAATTCTGAGCGAGAAACAGTTTTAAATAATAAGTTAGTGGTGGCTAATAAAATTGATGATTTTTCTTTAATTAAAAACACAAGCAATCAAATCCTTGCTGATTCAACACTTTCAACCAAGATTAGAAATTCTGCCTTAATTAGTAGAGCAAGATGTGCTGAAATGGAAATGGACTTTGCCGGTGCTTATAAGTTTTATAAAGCAATTCCACCTAGCGCAACTTTTTCACAATTACAAAAATCGCAAAAACTGATATTTTTATCAGAGTTATCAGGCGCTGATTCAAGCATTCATAAGCAAGAATTATTAAATGTTTCTAGTAATAACGAAACTAAGTTTTCAATAGCTTATGAAATGATTAAAAAATCTAACAATCTTGAGGCTGATTTAAGTAAATACAGAAATCATTTAATTTTAAATAAAACAGCGTTAAGCCATTTTCTTTTAGATTCATATGTAAAAGGAAAACTTCCAGGCGTAAATAATTGGATAAATTCCTTTGGGTTGCATTCTGATCCAAATATGAAACTTATATCTGAGCAAAGATCTAGAAAGTTAATTGACCAAGCATTTGCAGCCATAAGCAGCCATAAGATAGAGACTAGTGATCAAAATTTATTAGGAAGTTCTTTGAAAAGTAGATTTGGCCAGTTAACTGACCTAGAAAATCAATTGGCTAATGTTATTGCTAGTAATGATTTTGTTTCTCAAGTAGCCCTAATTAAAATTTTAGGTGATCAGTATGAGAGAATATACAATGAGATCATTGCACTGCCGGTGCCTGAAGAGCTAACTCCTGAACAACAGTCTCAGTATTTAGCAATGATAGATCAACAAGCTAATCCACATAAGATTAAGGCCAATGAATTTAAACAAAAACTAAATGAAGTATGGTCAAATTCAGATTCAACTATATCTCAATTTCAATCCTCTTTAAATAAACAAGAATCAAGAGATATTCAAAACTTTTTGCTTGCTAAAATTACTTGGCTAACTAAATATTCACCAAGCAGTGAAGTTAGTTCAAAATTACAAACGGTTAAGATTGTCCCTTCTAGTTCAGTAGAAGACAATACTAAGTTAGCTATGAATAAAGATGCACTTAATAAGATTCAAAAATTTAAAGATAAACTCAGATCAAACCCTTATGACTCTAAATTAATAAAAAGCTACCTTAAGGTTGAAGAACAGTTAGGAAGAAAAGCTATGGTTGATTATTTAAATCACCGTCTTGAACTTGCAAATAAAAAAGGGAGTACCTCAATATGATTAAACTTTACAAAATTTTTATACTTTTTATTACAATTTCTAGTATTAACTTAATTGCAGAGCCTTCTAAAAAAGTGTCTAAAAAAAATCTTAGTATCGATAAAACCAAGCTTAGTTTTGAGGATTTATTGGTATCAGGTAAATATCATTTTTCAGATGAAGCAGTAGCAACAATAGAAGACGATAAAATTTTAGATGCATTATTACAAATTAGAAAAGATTTTAAAGATCGTGTAGAGCGTTCTGTGGATTCATATTAATTATTGAGGGGTTGTTTGATGAGAGTAGTATTAGAAAATAGTGAAAATCAAATTATTAGAAATTTTGAGCTTGATAATAATGATTGTATTCTTTTAAAAAGACATGATACCGGAAGGATTGTTGTACTTAAAAACCTAGATTCTTTGCTTGATGAAGATATTGGTTTTGACGTCATAACTGAGTTTAATCCCAGTGTTTTAACTAATAAAAATATTGAATTTGGTGGGTTTAAACTACGAAGTATTTCTTCAAGCAAAGATTCAACTTATTTTTCCGATGTACATTTGCAAGATGAACAGAATAAGGTATTTGGCAGATTTTTTTCTCTTTTATCTTTAATTATTATTGGGCTAATTGTTTTTTCTACATTTTTTAATCAACCAGTTGAAGAAGAAGTTGTAGAGCCAGAAGAAAAAGAAATTACTATTGTTGAACCACCAAAAAGAATTAAAATACCAAAGTCTTTGTGGAACCCTCAAAAAGTAGTTCCTCCAACAAGGCAAAAAATTGTTAAGCCATCATTAAATAGAATAGGTGCACTAGGTGTATTAGGACAGCTAAGTAAGTCTAATACTAAAGGCGGAGTTGATATGAGTGCGGTTAAAAGCACTGGTGGAGCCGGTCTCGGTGGAACTGGTGGAAGTGGTGGAGTTCAAACCTCCATGTATGGCAAGGGAGCTTTTAAGGCTGCACTTGGCCCAGGTAACAATTTTAAAGGTGCTGGTGGATATGGAACTAAAGGTGCTGGAGGCGGTAAAGCTGGTTATGGAAAAATGTCTCTAGTAGGAAAAGTTGGAAGTTCAACTTTTCCATTAACATCTCAAGCAACTGTAGGCGGTGGCTTAGATATGGATTCAGTAGCTGCAGTAATTAAGCGTCATATGGGACAAGTTAGATTTTGTTATGAAAAAGGATTGAACGTAGATAAAGGATTAAAGGGTAGAGTGGCAATTAATTTTGCTATTAACTCAAGCGGACGTGTTGCTAGCGCTTCTGTGGCAAGCACTACATTGAATAGTCAAGTTGTTGAGTCCTGCATAGTTAGTAGATTGAAATCATGGAAGTTTCCAATTCCAAGAGGCGGAAAAACAGTTGCTGTAACATTTCCATTTTTGTTGAAACGAACAGGAAGATAATAGGAGAAGAATATGAAAACCAAAGTTAATTTATTTTTGATTGTGTTAATCCAGTTTGGGTTACAAAGCTGCAAACAGGATCCAATTGCTGATTATTCATCAAGCATAAGAAATGCCTTGCCTCCTGAAACTCAAGAGTTAAGAGTAGATACTCCTTCTAAATTTATGCATATTAATTCTGAGCCTTCTGCTCCAATGTTTACTGAGGGCGAAGAATCTGAATTAAAGATTTTAGGCAGAATTACTGAGTTTAAAATTCCCCATGAGTTATATATTTTGAATTTACCTGTAGGGGCAAAGTTTGATAAAAAAACTGGAGTTCTAAAATGGAGTCCAGAGTTTAATTACGTTAAGAGTGCTGATGGAATGAAAGTTGTGATGCTTAGAGTGCAAATGGCAACTAAACTTAAGCCTTTAATGAGTATCACTAAAAATATTCCAATTGTTGTTGTAAACAAAAATATTGCCCCTGAAGTTTTAGATATAAAAATTCTTAATACTGATGGTGATGAACATACAGGTAATTTATCAGAAGATTCAAAATATTCAGTAGAATTTATTGCTAAATCTAAAGATTTAAAACTTGGAGCATTTAATTTGTTGTTTCAGGGCAAACCAAAAAAATCTAATTCATGGAATACTCATGTTATAGATTTGTACTCATATACTAAAAATATTAAATACTCTGATATTACTAAACCTGGAGATAAAGATAACTCATTTAAAGTAAGTTTTGAATTACAGTTAGACAAGCTTAACTTTCCAATGCCAAATTTAAACGGAAGATTAAGACTAAGTGTGCAAACTAAAGACGGAGTTACTTCAAAGTCATTATATATTGAACGAAAAATTCTTCCATCTCCTCGTGATATTATGGTTACTTGGAAGTATGCTCAAGCATTTAAAACAGGAATAAATTCTAATTTTATATTTACTATCTCAACTAACAGACCGGATGGCTTTAAAACGCCAATTTCTAAGATTGAGGTTGTAGGTTTTGAGGAGTCTTGCTCGACTATTTCAATAGATCTTAGTTGTGACTGTCTATCTCTTGCAGATGATATGTTACATTGTCAGGTTAGTGGTAGCTTAAAAGAAAATGAAATTGGTCTTCATAAAATTGAATTTTCAGTAGCAAATATTTCTAATGATGACAACACAAAAAGAGTTGATTTAGATTTTACAGGTGGAATTGAAGTTACAAAAGGACTGGCTGATGAAGTTCCTCCAGCTGAGGAAAATGAAGAAGAAGCGCCTGCTGAAGAAGAAGTCGAAGAAGAAGTCGAAGAAGAAGTCGAAGAAGAAGTTGAGGAATAACATGAAAAATTTATTATTAGTAATTATTACTTGTTGGTTTAGTTTATCCTTCTCAGGATTGATGGAAGATTTTGATTCTTTAGGTGGAAACATTGATCTATATAAAAAAGTTCAATCAGTAAATGATGGAAAATCAGTATTAATTGTTCAGGATAGAATAGTAAAAAGAAAATTTGCTCATGAATTATCTCCTGAATTTAGTCATGTTCTAGGTGGTGATGCATACTTAGATTCAAATATGATTGGTGCAACTTATAATTTTCACATTAACCCTAGAGTTTCTTTAGGGGCTAGATATTCATACTTTTTTAATGACTTAACCGAAGAGGGTAGATCTGTAATAGATGAGATATCTTGGGTTCCAGAATTAGATTATCCTAAGTCATCAATTACTGGTCATATAAATTATTACCCAATGTATGGTAAATTCAGTTTCTTTGGCAAAGGTATAGTTCAATTTGATTTTTACGTAACTGCAGGAGCTGGCCAAATGGAGTTAGATAAAGGAAATTCTTTTACTTGGCTTGGGGGAGCTGGACTTGGGTTATGGTTATCTCAACATTTAACTACCAGAATAGAAATGAGATATCAAAACTTTAAAGCTCAAAGCTTTAAAGGTGAAAGAAGTCAGAATTTAACTGTCGCTAACTTATCAATGGGGTATTTATTTTGAAAAACTTACTAGTAATATATTTAACTTTTTTTGTAATCAATAATACAGATGCTAACGTATTAGATATTTTACAGTCTTCTGAAAAAAGTATAACTAAGGGTAGTGCACCCATAACTTTAAAGGACAATAGATTAAAAAATGAATTACAATCAAGATTAGGCTCTCTTACACCAGAGATGAATATCTTTTTTGAGTTAATGAATTCTAATAAGTTTGAAAAAGCATTGTTTCAATTTGATTCTGCGTTCAAAAATGCCAATAAAGGTGATGAGTACTACGCTTTGAAATCTTTTTTATTTATTAAGAACGATTTGCCTGTAACTGCACTAGAAAATCTTTTTTTAGTAAAAAATCCAAAAAATCTTCCAGGAAGCTTGCAACAGATGATTAAAATGTCTTTAAAGTCTGAACATCCATCTTGGAATCTTGCACAAATAAATTGGAACAATAATTGGAATGGTTTTTTCAACCAAGTTGCCAGAGCAAAAGTGTTAATTTCTAATTCCTCTGGTTTGGTAGATGCTGAAAAAGTTCTTTCTTGGTATCAAGATGTCCCTGAAGGTTCTGAGCCAAGTGAAAGACTTGTTTGGAGGCTGGCTGTTAGTTTAGCTCTTAAGGGAGACTTAGAAAAGTCGGTAAAATTAATTGGCCATTTATTAAAAGAAGGAAAGGGATTTGTTAGTAAAGATTTACTAAATATCACTGCTTCAAGAATGTTGTTTCAATCTGGATATTTGCAAGCCTCAATAGATTACTTAAAAAGAGTAAAGAAAAAATCAGACTATTGGTTTGTAGCTCAAGAAGAAGCAGCCTGGGCTTATATAAGAAAAGGTGAATCTCAAAATGTATTAGCTATTACTAAAAGTTTTACTAATAAGAATTTACATAGTTTTCTTGGTCCAGAAAGTTTTTACTTAAGATCTATAGCTCAACTAAAATTATGTGATTACCATGGTGTTTTAGAAACGTTAAAAACTTTTTCAACAGTATTTAAAGCTAAGGCAGTTAATCTTCAAACAGCAATGAATTTAGAAAATAATGAAATTATTGAAAAAATTTTTACTGGATTAACTAAGGGACATGACGAAATATCTGATTTTAGAAAAGATTCTATCTATATTCCTAGATACTTACCAAGAGATCAAAAGTTGTTTAGATTAATTAGCTCATATAATGCATACACAAAAGAATCTGTAAACGCTGGAAATCTTTATAAAAGATCATTAAGCGGTGGTAGTGATGTTGTTGGTTATCAAAGTAGTTTTGAATATGTTAAAAAAGATATTCAAACTAGAATGTCAGCAACAAAGTCTGCTGTATTTAATTTAATTAGAAACAGAATGGACGAAGAAGTAAAAGAAATTTCTGCAGTTCTACAGAAAATGCATATTGTTGAAGCTGAATTAATTCAACAAGTTGAAATTGCTAGTACCGAATCAAAAGTTAACTTAATAGATAAAGAAACCAGAAAAGGTTCAACTGGTTCAACTGATAAGTACGCTTTAAAGTTTCCTTTTAATGGCGAAAGCTGGTTTGATGAAGTTGCTAATTATCGAGTTAATGTTAAAAGTGGTTGCACTGTAGCCAAAAACTAAAGCTTAAATAAAATAATGAATTTGTGTGTTTTATATATTTTAGAAAGGAAGTTAGGTTTTAATATGAAGAATTTTAGCTTATCCATAATATTGTTAGTCTTTTTTATTTCATGTTCCGATAGAACTCCGAAATTAAAACCATTTGTAGAAGATACTGTTTTACAAAATGATCTTAATGTAAAATTAGTTTTTTCTCCAAAAGTTGATATTTTATTTGTAATAGATGATTCAGGAAGTATGGACTCGCATCAGCAAAATTTAACCAAGAATATAACTCTATTTATTGATCAAATAATTAGCTATCCATTTTTAGATTGGAATATTGGTGTTATGTCTGGTGGAGGTAATCCTGGTGGTCCTGAAATAGGTAAATTAAAAGGTAATCCAAAATTTGTTAATAAAAGCATTACTAATTATAAAACTGCTCTTAAGAAAAATTTATTATTAGGAGAGGCTCCAGTAGGAACTGAAGTTTTTTTTGAACCACTAGGGTTAGCTACTACTAGTAATTTATTAACCACAGTAAATAAAGGATTTTTTAGAACAGATGCTATTTTAGCAATTTTTATTTTAACAGATGCAGAAGACCAATCTGTAGATCCTAGATTTAAAGACCCTCAAGATATATTTGATCATTTAGTTAATTTTAAAGGTGGGGATAAATCAAAATTAATTGCCTACGGAGCAATTATTGATGAACAAAGTAAGCTTTCTGGTTGTCAAGCAGACAATGGATTCAATCAAGAGACAAAATCTCTCCAGGAATTTATTGAATTAACTGATGGCTCATACTTTGATTTGTGCGATCCTGATTACGGTACTCAACTTGCAAGTATAGGTGAGGATCTTGTTAGTCGGGCAGCTGCTTTTGTAGGCATTCCTAAAAGACCAGTTGTTGATACAATGATAGTTAAGTATGGTGGCCATCTAATACCAAATGATGTTCTTAAAGGTTGGACATATGACCCTGATAGAGTAGGGCTACAATTTGGCCCTAATATTGATATTCCTGACGTTTTAATAAACTCTTCTAAACTAGAGGTGGACTTCACCCCTGTGTTTGATGACACTACTCAAGTTTTTGACAGACAAAGAAAAGAAAAATTAGATAAAATAAAATAATGTGAATTAATTTTTTAAGTTATTTACATGCAATAGGGGGAAATTTTATGAAATTATTAAATGCTTTTATCATTGTACTATTTTTTGGTATGCAATCATGTTCAGATAGAACACCAAAATTAAAGCCATTTGTTGAAGATATAGTGGTGCAAAATGATCTTAATGTGAAATTAGTATTTTCTCCAAAAGTTGATATCTTATTTGTGATAGATGATTCAGTAAGTATGGATCAACATCAAAAAAACTTAACAAAAAATATTGGAGAATTTATTGATGAAATAATTAATTATCCATTTTTAGATTGGAATATTGGTGTTATGTCTGGTGGAGGTAATCCTGGCGATGACAGAATAGGAAAACTTATGGGAAAACCATTATTTGTTAACAAGAGAACTAAAGATTATAAATTGGCATTAGAAAATAACTTATACATTGGAACATCTGGTGGAAAATATATAGAAGCTTTTTTTGAACCTTTAGGTTTAGCTACATCATATGAAAATACTTTTAATAAAGGTTTTTTTAGAAAAGATGCGATTTTAGCAGTATTTATTTTAACAGATGCAGAAGATCAATCAAAAGATTCAAAGTATGCAGATGTTAATGGTATTTACAATGTATTATTAAACTTTAAAGGTGGTGATAAAAACAAGCTAGTAGCTTATGGAGCAATAATTGATTCACAAAGTAAAGCGTCCGGCTGTAAAGTTGATGGAAATAATCAGGACACTCAATCTTTGCAAGATTTTTTTGATTTTACTAATGGATTATATTTTGATTTATGTGACCCAGATTACGGAATTCAATTAGCAACAATTGGGGAGGATCTTGTGAGTCGAGCAGCAGCATTTGTTGGTTTACCAAAAAGGCCAGTAGTTAATACAATGTTGGTTAAATATGGTGGCCATCTAATACCAAATGATGTTTTAAAAGGATGGACATATGATCCTGACAGAGTTGGTTTGCAGTTTGGTCCAAATATTCAAGTTCCAAGCACTGCGGTAAATAGCTCTAAATTAGAGGTGGACTTTACTCCAGTTTATGATGACGCTACTCAAGTTTTTGATCGTCAAAGAAAAGATCAATTAGATAAAAATAGATAAAATTTAGATTACGAAAAAATTATTTTATTGAATCTATAGCAGCTTGATAGTTTGGCTCATTTGCAATTTCTGCAATTTGTTCAGCATAAGTTATTTCACCATTTGGATTAATAACGATTACTGCTCTCGAGTACAATCCTTTTAATGGACCATCTATTATGGTAACACCATAGTCTTGGCCAAAGTTAGAGTTTCTAAAACCAGACAGGGAAGCAGATTTTATTTTTTCTTCTGAGCAAAATCTTTTTTGAGCAAAAGGTAAATCCATAGAAATATTTATTAGTTTACAATCTAATTCCGATAATTTTTCATTAAAGGCAATTGCTGATTTTTGGCATGTTCCAGTATCAAAGCTGGGAACAATATTTAAAACTAAGTAAGATCCAGATAAATCCCTTAGTGACATTTCTTTTAAATCTTCGGCAACTAAACTGAAGTTAGGAGCTTTTGTACCAACTTTTGGAAGATTAGATATTGAGTTTATTGGGTTTCCCTGTAGAGTTAAATTTGCCATTGATTAAACTAATAACAATAAAGACGTTATTATTCAATGGATTTTAAAAATTCTTGCAGATCAATTTTTTCTGCAAAATTTAAATTCTGACCATTTCCATGGTTTAGAGTGTTTATAACTTCAATTAAATTCCTAGCAGAACCATCATGAAAATATGGAGGAGTAGAATTTAAATTTTGTAATGTAGGTGTGTCAATACCGAGTAAAACTTCACTCATTCGCTGCCCACTACTTGGTTTAATTGTTCCAACATAATGTGAATCAGAATCTATATAGTTATTTCCAAAGTGGCAATTAGTACAATTAAGGTTAGTAAATATTTGCTCTCCTCTTTTGGCAGATTCATTTAATGAATTATTAGTATTTCTGCTTGCACTTCTTGGAGGGGTTTTTAATGAAGAAACAAATTTTTCTAAAGCATCAAGGCTTCTAGAGAGACCTGTTTTTTTTGGTCCAAAATTATCAATTGTATTTTGCTCAAACAACTTGGCAGATTCAATAAATCCTTCGCCGGCTAAAGTTGCTCTAATATTTTTTTCAAAATCTTGTACTTCATCAAAATTTCCAGACCAATGAAGTAATCCATGGCCCATTCCAGCTTTTCCATCAAGGTGTGTAGTGTTTCTTATTCCCTCTCCACTTTGAGTAAAGTCCCAGTTTCGTCCATCATGGGTTCCGTTAAAGTGGCAACTTGCACAACTCATATAGTTGTCCTTGTTCATTCGTAAATCGTTAGAAGATGTGAAAATAATTTTTCCATGAAGAATATCGCTATTCATTTTATCTTTTCTAATTTTTCTTAGTTTTGCTACTTTTTTAACTGTATTAGTTGTTCCAATCTTTGATATATCATAAACAACTACCTCTCTTCCAAGGGCTAAGTCTACAAATAATAAATTTTGAGAATTATCTATTACCAGTCCTTGAGGTGATGAGCCAATTGATAAAATAGAAGTAACTTCTTCAATAGTATTACCATTTAATATTTCTACGCTATCGCTACCAGCTGTGGCTACGAAAATATATTGGCCATTTTCACTATACTCAGCATCTATTGGTAGGTTTTTATTGTTTAAGTCTGCTCTGTTAGAAGATATTTCTCGGTTTGTAGACAAGTCAATTTGTGAAACTATTGCTCTTACAGTATTTTGAAAGTCTAATTTTAATCCATCTTTTTGTAATCCTCTATCAACATTATCTTTTTTACTCGGAATAATTGCAGTTAGTTCATTTGGATGAATTGAGACTGAAAACAGATAGTTCGGGACTCCTCTGCCTGAGCTTTCACTATCAACACTAGTATCATATTTTAAAGTAATTATATTATCAGTTCTTAAATTATTGCTATTTAATTTATAAACTTGCCCATAGTTTTTCGAAGAGATAAATTGAGTAATCAATAAGAAATTTTCTTCTCCATTAGTAGCTAATCCTCTTAAGTTTGTATCCAAATATTTTCTATTAGTAATTCTTCTATCGTTAATAATGATTATTTCATTTGATCCTGATAATACTGCCCAAGCCTTATCAGTTTTCTTTGAAGCTACTATTGAAATTGGAGCCCGTCCCCAGCCAGTATCAATTGTTGCTTCAATATTTAAAGATTTTTTATTTATTTTAACTATTGAATCGTCTTTTAGATTGGTAACCCAAACGTAATCTTTACCGATAGATATAGATGTTGGATTCTTACCAGTTGGAATTATTTTTAATCGACTTAAATTTTGGCTATCAATTACAGTCACGCTATCATTGTCTGAATTTACAACCCATAATTTTTTTTCTTGTTTATCAAATCCAATTGTACTACTTCGAATGGGGCCGTCAGATGTTGATGCTTGGTTTACAATAATATTTTTACTTTTTTCTACTATTCTCCCATTAGAAAATTGTATTTGTACTGAAACTAAATAATTACCAGGGTTAGGATAAATAAAGTTTACTTGAGATAAATTATTATTAGGTAATGAACCACCAATGCCTGAATTCCAAGTAAAAACAGGATTTAATGAATTGCAGTCTTGTAATATAAAAGTAGTTGCCTTGTTTATTGTTGTTTGCTCAGGGCCAGATATATTACATTTAGGAAGTGAGATAGAAGTGCCTTTGGTTTTAAAATCAATTGAATAATTATTTGATATTTTATTTCCACTAAGATCAGAGACTCCATTTTTTTTAAATAGTAATTTATATTCAGAACCTGGATTTAAATTACTTCTGGAACTAATTCCAACAATATTTGTTTGATATGTAATATTAATTGGAAATTCAATATTCGTATTTGCTTCTATTAGTTTTATATTGTTACTATTTAGGCTTTCAATGCTAAGTGGCTTTGAAAAATTAATACCATATGTTGGTTTAAGCTCTGTATTTAATTGATTGTTGTTCGGGCTAGTCTTAATAATTTTTGGCTTAACGTTATCAATGCTTGTTTGATGAACAGCTAAAGAACTTCCAAATCCTACTCCATTGCTAAGTCCAGCGTCATCATCAGATAGAACAACCATATTTCCAATTACAGAAACGAAATCTAAATCAGTAAGTCCATTTGTGCTAAATGCATTTTGCCGGCTAATTTTGCCTAATTCTTTTATGTCTCTTGGATTAGAAATGTCTAATTTGTAATAAAAATCTGAACTACCCATATGGACAACGTTGTCTTGGACAGTTATATATCCCCCTCTGCCTTGAGTTGAGTGCCTGTCCAATTCTTGTGGGTTACTAGGATTTGAGATATCAAAAACTACTAGGCCATTAAATGGGTCTATATTTGCCAGTAATAATAGATCTCCATATACCATTGATCCATATGGTGCATATTGATTTGATGAATATTTTAATTTTGGATTTACTGGGTCTTTAATATCAAGGATTGACATTCCTTTTACTTCGTTGCCAGTTATGACAAGGTTGTCACCTAGGGCAAAGACAGATCCAAGTCTAAAGTTTCCTGTTTGATTATTGTTAATTCTATTTTCTACAAAGGGATTATCTAAATTTTCAGAATTTACAATATATAATCCTAAGTTTGTACCACTTAAGTATAAATAATTACCTTGCCAATGAAGCCACCATATACCATTGATATAATCATCTGCTTGAACAGAGGCTTCGTTTATTATTAAGTTTGATATTTCAGTAATTCTATTTATATCAGTTATGTCTAATATTTTTATTCCATTGCTAGATTGTACAGCGGCATAGAATCTTCCATCTCTTTGATGAAGTCCAACAGAATGGCCTTCTCTAATTTCAGGATTTCTGTAGGTTGTAACATATCTTGGATTTCTTGGATCATTTATATTAAATATATGAAAACCACCATCAAATATTCCTTTAGCAATAGGGATAAACAGATGATCTCTAGCAAAAAAAGCAGTATTATGATGAAATTTTATTGCAGGATGGTTTTTAAAAGTACTAATTATCTTAAAATTTTCATTGCTATTAAAATTTACTTTAGGAAATTGAGTTATTCCATAGTTGCTAACCAAGAAAAATATTAAGAATTTAAATATTAACTTCATAAAGCCTAATCGGTTAGTGAGTGACAAAATTTAAGTGATTTTTTAAAAATTTGCATTTGCGTTGCTTGCTTAAAAACCCTCTGAAATGTGTTTTTTTATTAAATTTTTTTCAATAAATAGCCGAACTATACCTTGGTTATGAAAATATTTAGACTTCTAATTTTGGCATCGATTTTTACCAGTTTAATAAGCTTTTCTGGAGGTAGTTCAAGAATTACCCGTTATACTTTGACGGTGGATAATGGCAATGGTGGAGGAAGGTTTAGGAGCGGAGAAGGTGTCACAATATCGGCAAATAATGTCGTTGATATGGAGTTTGAAAAATGGGTTGGTGATATTGATGTTTTTTCTAATTCTATAGTTGAAACTAATTCTTCAAGTGTGACTTTTAATATGCCCAGAAGAAATATAAAATTAACTGCTCAGTTTAAACTAATAGTTAAAGATACATCGAGATATAATTTAAATGTAATTGACGGCATAGGTAGTGGTAGTCATCTTAATGAAGAAGTTATATATATTGAGCCAGAAGTTAATCCATTTAGTGTTTTTCTTGGTTGGGAATCTAATGATATTGATTTTGTTTTGCCTGCTGAAAATCCTTATAATGCAATTTTAATGAAGGATAGAAATATAACAGTTACTGCAAAATATCGATCAATAAGATCTAGAGAGCAAGTTGCTTATAAATCATATCCACATAATATTCCGGGTCTTATAGAGGCAGAAGACTTTGATTATGGTGGACAAAATATATCGTATTTTGATTCATCATTAAGCAATTCTGGAAATGTATATAGAACGGATTTTGTAGATATTGGTAGACTTGAAAACAATAATTTTAAAATATTTAATATAAACAATAAAGAGTGGGTTGAGTATTCAGTTTGGACAAAAGACACGAATAAATATCAGATTAGACTTTCAGTGGGATCAAGTTTTGATAGTTCAAAAATAGCAGTTTATATAGACGATGCATTATGGCAGGTTATTGAAGTGCCAAATACAGAAGGTGCGCAAAATTTGACTATTTTAACTACTGATGTCATCAAAATTATTTCCTCAGGATATCATACATTGAAAATTGAATTTTTAAGTGATGAAAACAATACCAATTTGTTAGAATTAGATTTTATAGAAATGATATCTATTCCATAGAATATTTTAGTGATTTGGTTATATTTTAAACTTATATTACAATAAAATTATAATTTTTTTATAAGAGGGAGAAAAAATATGGGAAAAAAACTAACTGAAATTGAAGGCATTGGCGAAACATATGCTGACAAGTTAAAAAATATGGGTATTTCTACTCAAGACTGCTTACTTGAAAAGGGTTGCTCTAAGTCTGGTAGGCAAACTATTGCTGGTGAATCAGGGCTTTCAGAGAAGAAAATTCTTAACTGGGTAAATAGAGCTGATTTGAGTAGAGTAAAAGGTGTTGGAGAAGAATACGCAGATCTTTTAGAGCATTCTGGAGTTGATACAATACCTGATTTAGCTACTAGAAATGCTAAAAATTTATTTGAAAAAATGACTTCAGTTAACTCTGAAAAGAATCTAGTTAGAGCTATGCCTTCTGAGTCCACAGTTGAAGACTGGGTTGCTCAAGCAAAAAAACTTCCAAGAGTGGTTAATTACTAAAATTTAATTATACTTAAAGATAGCAAACCCCCCAAGTGATAAATTGATATCACTTGGGGGGTTTTTTTATGTAATATTTATTAATTAGTTAATTGCTTCCAGATTTCTTTGGCAATTTCTTCTTGGCCTTGTTTGTTTGGGTGAAAACAATCTATAGCAAGATATTGTTTATTAATTAATTCTTCTTTGAAAGGATCAACTAAGTGAACTTTTTTAACATTATTATTATTGAAACTTGCTGCAATAAGTTCAAGAGCAGTGTTCGCTACAGCAACTTTAAAAGAAACATTGTTAGCAACTGGATCCTCAGTAACTGCAGGGCAGACAACAAATTCTCTCCATACTTGGTCACAAGTATATTTAATGCTGCCAAAATGAAAGGCTTCAGTATTTTGAAGTTTGGTTTTTAGTGTATGCATTCTTGGTAATTTTACTAAGACAATTTTAGTATCGGGAGACTTATTTAATATTTTTGTAATAGTATCTTGGATATTTTTTTTGAAAGTAGTGGAATTGAATCTATTTTTGCAAATATCATTGCTGCCAGAAAGAATAGTTATCCAGTCAGGGAATGCTTGATTGTTTTGGTATTGTGGGTAATAGCTTTTTAAGTACGCAAAATTATTTTCTAGATTAAAAAGTTGGTTAGCAAATAAATCATCACTAGTTGAGTCACTAACAGCAGAATTCACTACAAATGGAGCACTTCCTGATTTATAAAATATATTTGTTCTTAGTGAAGTAATTTGATCGCCTTCTACCCAGCCATAGTTATTATGTTTTTCAAGGCCAGCAACATTTCCACTATTATATGCACCAAGAAAAGCAAACATTTTATTTACCCCAGTCATTGAAGAAAAAGATTGTTCTGTTCTTGTATCAGCAGCAAAACCTTTAGTTATTGAATCTCCAATACTACCTATTGTTTTAGGTATAGTTAAACCACTTGAATTTAATATGTTTGGGTTATTTATAATAATCTGGCTGCCGTTATTGTTATTTGTAGTATTATTGGTGTTAGTGCCGTTGTTGGTATTAGTAGTATTATTTGTATTAGTAGTATTATTTGTATTAGTAGTATTATTTGTATTAGTAGTATTATTTGTATTAGTAGTATTATTTGTATTAGTAGTGTTATTTGTATTAGCGCCGTTGTTGGTATTTGTGCCAATAATTGTATTATTGTTTGCTGCGGTTATGGGTCTAGTGCCTTTATCATTCGTGCAACCAATAAACAAAATTAGGGCTACAAAGGTATATACAAATTTAGTGTTTCTTAATGTCATATTAATATTATAACTTTTTAAACATTAAGAAATTGTTAAGATTTGGTTAAGATTTAGTAAATCCCAACCACACCCTACCCCCATTCCCATGCCTTAGGGACGAACCCCATCTAACCATGCCTTGGGGACGAACCCTTTTTTGCCCACTCTCCTCAAGCTTCACAAACGATACCTTGGGGACGAACCCTTTTTTTATTCTGAAAAATTCATTTTTTAAAGCAATAAATAAATATTGTCTAAGCTCATTTTCATTCTTAATTACCAGCTCTTAACGCGCTTTTACCTTTTACAAATATTTGTGGTCTCTATTTTGCATTAGTAACTTAAGGAGAAAAAAATGAGATTACCAAGACAGCTTTTATGTCCATATAAAAGCTCCACAGTTCACAAATATTGGAAGTGCCATAATGAAGAGTATTTATTATCAACTGCATTAGCAAAAAATATGTATAGTAAATTTTTATCATATGCTTTAAGGCACGAAAATGTCTCGGATAATGTGAGCTTACATGCGTTTTGCTATATGGATAATCATGTGCACACAGTTATGTCTTACAAAAATGGTGTGAAGCATTTGTCTAAAGTTATGGCAATTACTCACACAATGTTTGGGCAGAATTTAAATAAAATTCTCAAGAGAAAAGGAAAGGTCGGAATAGAGAGGCCTAAAACTCCACTGATAGAAAATAGTGATAATATACAAATGAAAATTCATATGTATGTAGAGGCAAATCCTCTTAGAGCTAAAATTGTAAACAACTTAAAAGATTTAGCAGAATATGAATTTAGTAGTTATGGATTTTATGCTAACGGATATAAAAGTAAATTAACAAAAGATCTTGAACCGCCTGAATGGTATCAGAGATTGGGGAGCAACAGTTTTGATCGACAAAAAAAGTATAGGCAGTTATTTGAGATATATCTGAATAAATACGGTTGGTTTAGTAGCAAGGATAGTAAAACAAACAAATTAAAAGATAAGGGTTCAAGCTCATTTCTTTTCAAAAGAAGAGTATATTTTAAGGCTGTAATGAACATAAAAAGGCAAGATTATTCTTTGAGTCCCTTAGATGTTCTAAAAATTTACAGAAGAAAGAAAAAAATAATTAAAATTGAATGAAGTGTTAGCTGATTTTATTAAAATTTGATTTTTTAAAAAATTTAAAATGAAAGAATATGGAGAGCTTTATCTTAATTAATAAATCTACTTGTTGTTGATTCAAATATCCATATTAAATAAGAAATTATGGAAACCAAGCTAACATTTAAAAAGAAAAGTAATGAATTTCTTAATGTTAGCTTGGTTTTCATAAAGTAAATTTTTTAATTATTAAAAAGTGCTTCGTCCCTTAGGCAAGGGTTGGGATTCTTAGGGTTTGGCCTGGGTAGATTTTGTCAGGATGTGAAAGCATTGGCTTGTTAGCTTCAAAAATCATTGTGTATTTCATTGGGTCTCCGTAGAATTCTTTAGAAATTTTAGAAAGAGAATCACCAGATTTAACAGTATAGAATTGTCCCATTTGAGCTTCTTCATCTACGCTCATTTGGTCATCAACTTGTGCGATTCCTTCAACATTTCCACAAGCAACCAATATTTTTTCCTTGGTAGCAATTGTGTCTGCTTTACCAGTTAATGTTGCTTTTTCACCATCAACACTTACATTGAAATCATTTACAGCAAGTCCTAGGCTGCCAATAAATTCTGAAATCTTTGTAGCCTTTGTTTCATTGGCTTCATCGTTATTAAAAAAACTCATTACTTTTTCTCCGGCATTTTTTACAAAATCAAATATCATATTATTCTCCTTAAAATATTTTTTAGAATTGCTTTAATGCAAATTCTTCAAAATAGATAATAGAACTAATTTTTTCGGGATACAAATTTAATAAAAAATAATTTTTAATTATTTAATTAGTAAGCTGTTACAAATGCTTCTACTTTTAATAATTTTTCTTGTTCCAGAAGAAGTTTCTAAAGCTAAAATTTTTCTAACTTGTGGATCTTCTATTCTGGAAATTGAAGATAGCTCTTGTAACTCCCTGGGTGAGGCATCTCTTCTTAAAATTAGAAGTGTTTCAATCATGTTTTGAATAATAGACTGTTTTTTTTCTATATTTAGGTGAGTTAAATATTTAGAGCCTTTTTTAAATTTACGAATGTAAACTTCTCTTGTTACATTATAGACTAGCAAAAAGTTTAAAATTTGTTGGTAATCAAATATTGCAGCAAGTGTTGAGGCAGCTAATGAAGTTAACAACAGGATTTTGGAATATTTAGGCTCATAATGTTGTACGGCTTGCATATTGAGTCTTAATAAATTGTTCCAAGTTTCTTTCATTTCTTCAATACTTAGAGAAGCTCCAAAATGATTTACATTTGTTGCAATATAATTTTGAAACAATTCAAAGGCAAGCTCTGGATTAGTGGAGTTTAGAATTACAATATAATGGAGAGAGTGTCCTGTACTGCTTTCTATTCCGCCAACAAATTCTCCATCATTTGAGTAGGTATTGAACGATGGTATTAGAAGTAATATTGTAGAAACTATAAATAATATTCTAAGAAAATTCTTGCTCATAATTTAAGAAGGAACCTAGCTTAATAGTTACTTGATGTCAATAATTTAAGGGGCTTGCAGAATAGACCTTTTAAATTAAATTAATAAATTCAGGTAATTGTTACCAAGCTTTTTCTAGTTCAAAGTCAGAAATTTTTTCATAGGGTAGCCACACTAAAGCGACTTCTTCAAGCTTTGATTTTTTACTATCTGGTTTTAAGTCCAGTGATTTTAACTCTTCTTTTTGAAAAAAATCAGCTGATGATATTTTTTGCAACTCTGTTTCAATTTCCAATTTTTTATCTTTAACCATTTCTTCTAATTTAGCTGCGTTTTCTTCCGCTAAATCAACATCTTGTTTTTCTTTCCAGGCTTTATTGGCTCGTTTTGTTGCAGTAGCAGTTCTTGATAAATTACCAACAGACATTTTCTTTTGTCCCACAAATGCAGATAGTAGTGCGGAACCAAAGCCAATAGCGGCATTTAATTTAGCATTTTTGGATTGAGCTTCTTCTTTGGCAATCTTTTGATAAGCTTTTTCGAGTTTGGTTTCCAGGGATTTTAATTCCTTGTCAAACTTTGCCTTAACTTTGTCAACATTTGCGTCTCTTTTGGTTCGTGATTCGTTTTCTAATCTTGCTCTAAAGTTGGCTTCAGATTCACCAGGCTTGGAAACTATATTTGTGGATGGGCTGAGCCATAGCTCTATATTCATTCCATCTTCTAGCCAATTAGTTATATTCTTTTTCGTGCTATCAATATAGTCTACTTGGTAGCATTCTTTTGGAAGAGAGCTTTTTTTGGCTCCTGGAATTTCTGTGTCAGTTAAATTTGACCAACTAATTCCATCGATAGTTTTATTCCATTCACCAAGTGGATTTTTTCTATTAAGTTTTGTAATCGCACAAACATTGACATTCTCTTTAACTTTTGGTTTGTCATTTTTTATTAGCGCATCTATTTTAGCAACCAATGCTGGTACATAAACAAGATTATCTCCATTGTGTTCTTTGCTAGCTAAGAAGTATTGCTCTCCATGAAAAGGCATTTCAGTATTTGGGCTGCCCTGATCCTTGCCTAACTTCTCTTTAGTAGTTTTAAGTTTATATTTTTTAGTTAATTGCCTAATTTCTTTTTTCTCAAGTGGTCCTTTTAAATAAGACATTGCCCATCTAACATGAAATGTTTTAGGAGCTCCTTGATGAATATTTTTCACCAAAAAAACTCGGCTTTCAATTGCTGATAATGCTTGATCAATATCTTTTGCAGACCACTCGGCATCCTCATCTAGTGATTTTAATCCTTCAATTACCCTGGCCTTATCTCTTTCCGTTTGTAATCTACCAAGAAACCAAGTGCCAATATTTGATAATGCCTTATAATCTAAATCTACTGGGTTTTGAGTAGCTAAAACAATCCCCAAACCAAAAGCTCTTCCCTGTTTAAGTAAAGTTAGCAAAGGTTTCTTCGTGGGTGGATTTTGCGATGGTGGAATGTAGCCAAAGATTTCATCCATATACAATAATGCTCTAAGAGATTCAGTTCCTGATTGTTTTCTCATCCAGCCTAAACATTGATTTAATAATAGCGAAGTAAAAAACATTCTTTCTTGGTCGCTTAAATGAGCAATGTTCATTATGGCAATTTGCGCTTTGCCAGTTTCAGGATCATAAAATAATTTTTGAGGGTCTAAATCTACACCCTTTAACCATCTTTTAAATCCAGGTGCCGCTATAATATTATTCATTTTCATCGCTAGCTTTTTTCTGTCTTTCTCGTTCATATGGTCATCAAGGCTAAGCATCCCGATTTTTTCAAAAGGGGGAGTAATAATGTAAGCTATTAAACTTTCAAGGCTTAGGTCCTTTTCTTTGGTCCAAATAAATTCAAATATTTTTGATATTAAAATATGTTCTGTACTTTGAATTGGGTCGGGATCAATATCCATTAATGTACAAAGGCTTGAGGTGGTATTTTCAATTAACTCAGAAAATTGCTCGCTATCGGCAAAAATTTCTTTGCCAGGAAATCTTAATCCAGAAAGTAAGCTAACAGGAATCCCATTGTCACTTCCGGGAGTATATATTTTTACATCAACTTTTTCATGAAATTGTTTAATTGCCTTATCTCTTTGCCATAGCTTCAATCCACTTTGCCATTTACTTGAAACGTTTTCCGCAAACTCTTCTTTGCTCATGTCTTTATTTTTTGCTTCTGATTCTGATACCCATGGCAAAAATTCCTCTTTGCTGAGCTTTGGGAAAGTTAAGGCAAGATTTCCCATATCTCCCTTAGGGTCTATTAGTATAGCCGGTATTCCATCCAGCGCTGCTTCCTCAATTAGAGTAGTGCATAAACCAGTTTTTCCACTGCCAGTCATACCCAGCGCTACAGCGTGAGTTTTTAAATCTTTGCTATCATAATTGTAAAATGTATCTAGGATTTTTTTGTTATATAGGTCATACTCTTTACCAAGGTAAAAGTGTCGTGGTGAATCTATCATTTACAAATATTTTACCTTGTTTTTGCTTGGAAAGTATCCTTAAAATGCTACGCATTATCAGTTCTTTTTAAGTTTTGTATGTTGAAAATATGTTGCTAACTTATGTGTATGTCTGCACAAAAAATACTAATTGTTGAAGATGAAAATGATATCGCCGAAATTATCAAATTAAACTTAGAAACTGATGGCTATCAGACTAAATTGGTTAGTAGGGGAGATCAAGTTCTATCTGAGCTTAAAATTTTCCAACCTGATTTAATATTATTAGACTTAATGTTGCCTGGAGCTCATGGACTTGAAGTTTGTCAGCATGTTAGAGAAAATAAAGAAAACGATAATATTGCAATTATTATTTTATCTGCGCTTGGCAGCGAAGAAGACATAGTAAAAGGGTTGGAGCTTGGAGCTGATGATTACTTAACTAAGCCGTTTAGTCCAAATATTTTAAAAGCACGAGTGAAAAGTGTTTTGAGAAGGTTTGCTACTAACGGTGATAAAAAATCTGAAGTAAATGAAATAAGTCATTTTAATATGAAAATGAACAGGGAAAAATTCTTTGTAAAAGTTAACTCTGTTGAGGTAAAATTTACTCCTTCTGAATTTGAAATTTTATGGCTGCTTCTGGCAAGTCCTGGAGTCGTTTTTACTAGAGCTCAAATTGTTAATCTTATCAGGGGCTCAAATCATGCTATTACTGATAGAGCAGTAGATTTTCAGATGGTTGGAGTAAGAAAAAAGCTTGGGGAACAAGGCCAGCATATTGAAACCGTAAGAGGGGTTGGCTATAGGGTACTTGAGGAAAATTAGGTGTTTATAAGTAACCAAAATCTGCCAATAAAAGAATTAGTAGATTATGTTGAGGAAGCATTATTTATTTGTGATGTAGATTTAAATATTTTATTTTTAAATAATACTGCAGCAGATGTTTTTAGTTTTACCGACCCACAAAATTTTATCGATAAAAAAATATATGAAGTTATTCGTGATCCAGATTTAGTTGAGTTTTTTAATTTTTCTATCAAAAATAAGGCGCCACTAGTTAGAGAATTTAAAGTTTTATTAAAAAAATATATGTATCTTTCAGTAAAGTCTGATTATGTAAATGATGATTTGATTTTATATAGAATTAAAGATGTCTCAAGATTTAAAAGAGCGGATAAAAGACAAAAATATTTTATCGCTAATGCATCTCATGAATTAAGAACTCCTTTAACGATAATAAAAGGGGCTGTAGAAACAGTTTCAACTGCTAAAAATATTTCTGATGAGAATAAAAAAATGCTTTTAGATAAAGCGGCTTTTCATTGTGATCGTATGCAGATGTTACTGCAGGAATTCTTAATGCTTACCCGTTTAGAGGATGACCCAAATTTTCAGCTAAAATCTAAGTTTAAACTAGCTAATATAATTACCAAATTAAAGATTGCTTTTAAGTCAGAAGATCATCCTAGTGTTGACTTTGAATATGACTTCCCTGAGGAATTATTAATAAATGCTAACGAAATTCTAATCTTTGAGATTATAGTTAATTTATTTCAAAATGCAATTAATTATAATCCTGACCAAAATTTAAAGCTTCAGCTGAAAATCAAGAATTCAGCAGATGAAGTAACATTCCAAGTCATAGATAATGGGGTAGGCATTCAGCAGTCTAATATAGATAGAATTTTTGATCGTTTTTTCAGAGGAGACCCTTCTAGGAACTCTAAAGTTTCAGGCACTGGAATGGGGCTGTCTATTGTTAAAGGTATTGTCGACATCCATGATGGCGAGATTAATGTTGATAGTGATCTTGGGGTAAAAACTACCTTCACAATTAAATTACCTGCCTGAACCCCAACAAATTTCTCACAAAATATATGTTCGTAAATTAAAGCATATAAAATATAGTCATAGATTATGCCAAGCAGAAGTCATTTACACAAAGAGATTGAGGATATTAAATCTCGACTTTTGCAAATTGGTACTATGGTAGAAGGTTCTTTATTACACGCTACTGAAGCTGTTAAAAAGAAAAGCGCAGAAGAAGTAAATTTTGTTCGAAAAAATGATGATTTGATTGATCAAATGGAAGTAGAGCTTGAGGAAGATGTATTAAAAATTTTAGCCCTCTATCAACCTATTGATCAGGATCTTAGATTTTTAGTTGCAGCTTTAAAAATTAATAATGATTTGGAGAGAATAGGGGATTTGTCATTAAATATTTCTGAAGCCTCAAGTTACTTGGCTAAAGAAGTTCCTGTAGATTCGCCCTTTGATGTGGTTGATTTAAGTACAAAAGTTCGATTAATTCTGAAGAAATCATTAGATTCTTTAGTCCACTTAGACCATAAGCTAGCTTATGAAGTTGTTAAAGAAGATAAAGAGATAGATTCTATTCATGTTAAAACCTACGATGTAGTATTTTTAGAAATTGAAAATAATCCTACCCATGCTCGGGCTTTAATTAGGTATTTGGCTATCTCCAAGCAGCTAGAAAGAATTGCTGATTATGCTACCAGTATTGCTGAAGATGTTATTTACATGAATGAAGGCAAAATCATTCGGCATAATCGAGTTTAAAGGCTCATTTTTTTATTGCCAACTAGGATTGATTAATTAAATTATAAGCTGTGAAGATTAGGCCAAGACGTCTTAGAGGCAATAAGCAAATTTTAGATTTGGTTGCCGAAACCAGATTATCAGTTAGTGATTTGGTTTATCCAATTTTTATTCACGATCAAAAAGCAAAAAAAATTAGTATTAATTCGCTCCCCGGTATTTATAAATGGGATATTGAATCTGTAAAGGCCCATTTAGAAGAATGTATAGCTAAGAAAATTTTTAATATTGCTATATTTCCCTCAATTAGCTCTGAGCTTAAAGACGCATTTGCTACTGAGGCTTTGAATCCAAATGGATTAGTTCCAAGTTTTTTAAAAAAATACACTCAGCTTTTTCCACAACTTAATTTTATTGTTGATATTGCTCTTGATCCTTATTCATCTGATGGCCATGATGGATTAGTTTGCCCTCAAACCAAAAAAATTTTAAACGATAAGACTATTGAGGTGTTGGCCAATATGTCGGTAGTGTTGGCCAAATCAGGTGCGCATTTTGTTGCTCCATCAGACATGATGGATGGCAGGGTGACTAAGATTCGCCAAGCGCTTGATCAAGAGGGAATAATTGATTGTGGAATAATCGCCTATACTGCTAAATATTGCTCTAACTATTATGGTCCATTTAGAGAAGCGCTAGATTCCTCTCCGGGTTTTGGTGATAAGTCTAGCTACCAAATGGATTTTCGCAACTCAAAAACTGCCATTAGGGAATTAAAGCTAGATATTAGTGAAGGTGCAGATATTGTTATGGTTAAGCCAGCACTTGCTTATTTAGATATTATTAAAGAATTTAAAAATCAATCAACAGTGCCAGTATCTGCTTATAATGTAAGTGGTGAGTACGCTATGATCAAAAATGCTATCGCTGCTGGATTAGTTTCTGAAGAAATAATTTTAGAAAATTTAATTGCAATAAAAAGAGCAGGGGCAGATATTATTTTTACCTACCATGCTTTAGAAGTTGCCGATAACCTATAATAAACGACTACTAAAATTTAGTATCTATAGCCATCACCCTTATATGGGCCATCTGTGTTTAGCCCTAAGTATGAAGCTTGCTTGGTATTTAATTTAGTTAAATTAACTCCAAGTTTTTCCAGGTGTAAATTAGCAACTTTTTCATCAATATGTTTTGGCATTAGGTAAACTTTGTTTTCTGGATATGCTTTTTTATTATTAAAAAGTTCAATTTGAGCAAGGACTTGATTGGTAAAAGAAGTGCTCATTACAAAAGAAGAATGTCCAGTTGCACATCCAAGATTAACTAATCTGCCTTGGGCTAAAACAATTATTTGATTACCATTTTTTACTTTATGTATGTCCACTTGTGGTTTGATATTAATAATTTCAGAATTACTATTTAACCAAGCCATATCTATTTCATTGTCAAAATGTCCTATGTTACAAACAATTGCATTTTGTTTCATTTTTGAAAAATGATCTCCAGTAATAATATCGCAACATCCAGTAGCAGTTACAAAAATATCTGCTTTGCTTACTACTTCTTCCAAAGTATTAACTTCGTATCCTTCCATTGAGGCTTGAAGGGCACATATTGGGTCAATTTCTGTAACAATAACCTTAGCTCCAAAAGCTTTCATTGAGTGGGCACAGCCTTTGCCAACATCACCGTATCCAGCAACAACAACAATTTTTCCAGCAATCATTACATCTGTTGCTCTTTTGATTCCATCGGCTAAACTTTCTCTACATCCATAAAGATTATCAAATTTAGATTTAGTTACAGAGTCATTAACATTAATGGCTGGAAATGGAAGCTTGCCTTCTTTAGCAAGTTTTTCAAGGTTATGTACTCCAGTGGTAGTTTCTTCTGAAACACCAGCAATAATTGAATGAAACTGAGGGTAATCATTAATAATCATATTAGTTAAATCACCGCCATCATCCAGTAAGATGTTAGGACCTTCGCTTCCCCACCCATCAATAGTTTGTTTTACACACCAATCATATTCCTCTTCTGTTTCGCCTTTCCAAGCAAAAACTGGAACACCTTCTTTGGCAATTGCAGCAGCAGCATGGTCTTGGGTTGAAAATATATTACAAGATGACCATCTTACTTCTGCTCCAAGATCAATTAAAGTTTCCACAAGTACAGCAGTTTGTATGGTCATATGTATGCAGCCAGAAATTCTAGCTCCCTTAAGTGGATTTTTGTTTTTAAATTCTTGGCGAAGAGCCATTAGTCCCGGCATTTCTGCCTCAGCTAGAAGAATTTCTTTTCTTCCCCAAGAAGCAGCTTGCTCAAATTTTTCTTTATCATTCATTAATTCAGGAGCCAGTTTATAATCTAAAGCGGTTGATTTATTTGTTTTCATATTTGACTCCGTTGAAGTTGGTTTTGTTTCTAACATATTACCGTCTAATTTATATCAAAAATCAATCATAGTCTATGTTTAGCCATTAGTAATATTGGGCTTCTAACATTGACAATGGCTTATTTTCTAAATACTGAATAACTATGAAAAAAATATTAATCCTTTTTGCAATGGAGGCTGAAGCTAGGCCTATTTTGAGCCAAGGTTTTAAACCAGTGAATGACTTAATTGATAATAAATACCCAATTAAGTTATTTAGTAAGATTGAGAAAAGCATAGAGATTTTTGTGGCTTTAAATGGAAGATCAGCTGAGTTTGATGTTGATTTAGTGGCTACTCAACCAGCTACTTTAACATGTGATATTTGTTGTAGATTGATTCAACCAGATCTAATAATAAATGCCGGAACAGCAGGAGCATGGCTTAAAAATAAAAGCTCAATAGGAGAAATATTAATAGCTTCACAAACTGCTTTTTTTGATAGAAGAATTAACCTGCCAAAATATAGCGAATATGGAGTTATGAAAATAGATGCTCCAAGTTTTGCAACAGATATTGCCAAAGAATTAAATCTTTCACAAGGATTAGTGGCAACTGGAAATTCTCTTGATACTTCTGATGTTGATAGAATTGAAATGGAAAAATTAAACCCTATTGTTAAAGATATGGAAGCTGCAACAATTGCATGGGTTGCAAGTATTCATAAAATACCTTTGATAGTTGTTAAGGCAATTACTGATCATGTCGATGGTGAAATTTCAACTGAAAAAGAATTTGTTGCAAATTTTACTATGGCTACAAATAACTTAAAGTCCGCACTTTTAAAGATATTATCAATACTTAATCAAAGAAAAACATGGTGAAGAAAGTTGTTCTTGGCCTTTAAGGAATTCTAGTTCAATTAAAAAACTACTACCGACAACTTGAGCTTTGGCCATAGTTATTAAACTTTCAGCAGCTGCACATGTTCCGCCAGTTGCTAAAACATCATCAACAATTAATATTTTTTGATTTTGTTTAATTGAGTTTTTTTGAATTTCAATAGTGGCATTGCCGTATTCAAGCTGATAGCTTTGTTGCCAACATTCTCCAGGGAGCTTGCCTTTTTTTCTGATTGGCACAAAGCCAATGCCAAGCTTTTGAGCCAGTGCAATGCCAAAGATAAACCCTCGTGATTCAATGCCGGCTATTTTATCAATTACTAAATTTTCAATATCTGATGCCATTAAATCTATTGCTTGATTAAAAGCTAAGTTGTCACTTAGCAAAGGGGCAATGTCTTTAAATACAACTCCCTCTTTTGGAAAGTTAGGCACGTCGATTATATAGTCTGTTAGCTTGTTCATATTCTAATTTTTTGAATTTATCATAAATAGATTATTTAAAATAGTATGATATTACCCTTCAAAATAATTAATTTTAAATGTTTTGCTATTTAAGATGGTTATTTTGTAGTTTGCCGTTTTTTTCTTGGGTAATTAGTTAGTATTTACCTGATTTTAACATTGGCATTAGCTCAAAGATATTAAAATAATAATATGAACTTGGAGATTTTTATGAATAAATTTGGAATGTTGAAAATAGTATTTGTGATAGCTTTGGCTTTTTCTTGTTCAGAGAAAAAAAGAACTACAGCTAGCGTAAGTACTAATAACGCTGACGGTGATGCCATAAGTACAGATGGAAATAATGTGATTGTCACTTCAGATCCAAATGATCTTGGAGCAGTTGCTGGTGCTACTACCAATGGAACAGATGCAGTTGTAGCTGGAAACACAACAAATAATGCTTCTAATTTAAGTAGATGTGATGGAAGAGATGGAACATTGAAGCTTTACGAAGTTGAAGATATTGACATTGATCCATTTATTGAATCCGGAAAAAATACTTCTCCAAAAACAGATAATGGATTAAATGATTTTGAGAGAAACAAAGTTACTAGAGCGTATAACAATTATTGGTATACTTCCAAGTATCAAGATAGCGGAGATCCAAGTCCTAGTGAAGATCAATATATAGAATACAGACCTGATTTTAAAATCCTTGGAGTAGGGAATTATGAAATAACTACTTATGTGCCTGTGCTTTCTGCACTAGCAGATTATAAAATGCAATATGATGTACATGGTTATTCAAGGACAGAGGCTAAAAATAAAATTTTCAGATTAAACTGGAATCAAAAAAGAGATATTACCTGTGATACTACGGGTACTGGTCCAGAAAAGTGTTACTACCGTTTGAAATTAAAACCAAGATGGATGTGTGAAGACAGTTATGTAAGAGTTGTTGATCCAGGTGCTGAAATGGTTTCCTTTATGAAGATGGAATTTAAATATCTTGGCCAATAATAAATATTTTTATTATTTTAGTTTTATTTTTTTAGTTTCTTGTGGTGATTTTTCATCATTCAATAGATCTTTAAGCTCATTTATAAATGACGATAATAATTCTTCCAATAATAATATTCCCTTAAATAATAACGAAATAGAAGACGGTATAAATACTGGTTCTCAATTAAATGATGATTCTAATTCTAGCTCTGATCAAGATGGATCAAGTAATGATTCTAATGGTAATTTATTGTCTGGAAATGATTCAAATGATAACTCCTCTTCAAGTGATTTAGAGTCTCCATATGGTGAATCTAGTTTTGATCCAATTAGCCACGATGAAGCTGAAGCAATAGATTATGAAGGTGACCACTTAACAATTCCTAATTGTGAACCCAAAGTTGGAACTTTAGGCAATGGTGGTGTATACACAGTGGGAATGGATGGTTTTTATGGAGATGAGCATACTACTAGGCCAAAGACTGACGTTCATCCTGGCATAGGAGAAGCTAGTACCGCAGCTGGAGATAACCCAGAGTTTTTTAGATTTAACGTTGCTAGAGCCTCAGGGAGTAAAACTTCTACAAGTTTACAAACAAATTTTTCCGGTGGTTGGTATAGTTCCGCTCATCAAAATGCCGGAGAGCCAAGCCCTAGCGATGAGCAGTATGTTGCTTATTTACCACCAATTCAAGATCTAGGAATTGGGTATTATGAGATCACAATTTCATATCGGAGAACAGAGAACAGAACCAAGAGCTATCCAGCTGTGTATCAGATTTGGACAATGACTCCAGAGGGTGAAGATTATTTTGTTGAAGAAACTTATACTCAATATGAAGAAGACTCTAGTGGAGAGGCAATAACAGACCCTTTTGGTACTTTTACCGAAAAAACATTAACTTTCACACCGTTTATGTGTGCAAATAGTTTTTTGAAAGTGGTTGATCCAGGAACAGGGTCTATTTCATTTGGCCCAGCTAAATTTAAGTTTTTAGGCAAAACAAAGCCTTAATTGACAAAAGCAAAAAAACAACATAAAAAATAGGAAGCTTTCTCTGGAAACATAGGAACCCTCGCAGGTACGCGTAAAGAAAAATGAAGAGCTTTTTTAACCATTTCAAATCGATATATTTTTGTATCTTATTATTAAGCCAACTTAGTTTTATGGCTAATTACAGTTTTGCTAATGGAATTTGCAATAGTCTATTGTCCAGTAGTCCAGCAACACCAAGTTTACTTTCAAGAGAGTTGAAAACAGAGGGTTTTTATTCAAGAACTTTGCTTGCTGAGCTCTCAAATTATAAAGAAACTACAAAAAATAATTCTGTTGAAAGCAAGCAAAGAGCTAGAACTTTTAAATTATTAGGCTCTAGCTTTGCTTGGCTTATGGCAGCTCAATTAATTAGAACATATCTTACCGGGAATGATTTTTTTACTCATGCACTTTCAGTTACGGTTGTGCCGGAATTAATTTTAACTTATCTAACCATTGAGTCTTCTCTTGGTACTGGAATAGAAAAATTAAGAAAGTTTATTTTCAAAAAACCTGTTTTAACATTCAAAGAAGACTTTTTATTTAGAAGCTTTGCTAATGTATCTATTGGTGGAACTTATATTGTATTTAGTTGGGGAATGTTCTCTGGCCTAGGTAGGAACGCTATTGGAGCTAATGAAGTTGCTGCTGCATATGGATTATGTGCAGTTGTATATCCAATTTTACAAGGTTTGAGGCATTATATGTTTGTAGTGAATCCGAGAAACCATAAGCACCAATCTTTTGAAGATATTTTAAGAATTTCTGGTCATCCTATTAGTACAAGCGTTATAGAATTTGTATTTGATAATTTAATTCATGATGTAAATAAAGATTTAAAATCAACTGCCTTGGTAGCGATTGATTCAATTGTTCATAGTTTTCCAATTGAGCTAAAGATTCTTGATGATATTCAAAATAAAAAAGCAGGTTTTTTTACTCAGCCCACCTCAAAAGTAGTAAAATTAGCAACTAAAATTAATTCCTCAAAAAACTTAAAAGCAGCATCTAATTTTAGGAGAAAATTAATTGTTGAATTAGTAAAAACTTATGACCAAAACATTAGCTTAGAGCTTAATGGTTATATTGGAAAATTGCTAAAGTTAGATCCTTCTCTTGATTCAAGGCAAAGTGTTGAAATACACAGAGCTTTAGCAAAATACCATCAAGATAAATCATTTATGGAAAAAGTTTTTGTGTTCACAGATGGTTTAGCCGCATCTGGTATTGCCGGAGGCATTGGTTTGTATGAATTAAACAGGCTTCTGTTTCCAGGTGTTTTTTAAATATGTTTATTAGTAATTAAGTAGTGAAAAGGACCAATTATAATAAGTCTTTAAATATTTAATTATTATATTTTCTTGACACGCAAATGTAAAGGTGTCTAATGATTTAGAGGGCTATTTCATCTATAATGATATAAATGAGAAATATTTTTTTAAAATTTATTATAGTTTTTTTAACTTTTAATTTTAGTTATTCTGAAAAAAACGAATTTTTATCAGAGATTGATTTATCTACTCAAGAGTTGCTGAATTTTGATTTTCAAAATGGTAAAATTCAAGATTTAAAAAACATAATAGATAAAAATGTAAACATTAATGCATTAAACGCTGAATATAAAACTCCACTTATACTAGCATCTGCAGCAAATAGAGTTGATATCACACGACTTTTAATTGAAAATGGATCTAAGAACATTAAACGAGCTTTGCTAGTAGCTGCAGAAAATGGTCACATAGATGTAGCCGAATTTATGATTGATAATGGAGCAGACATTTATGATTCTGCATTACTTGAAGCTGTTGAAAATGGTCATATAGATGTAGTTAAATTTATGATTGATAAAGGAGCAAACATTTATCGCAATGCTTTGCTTATAGCTGCAGAAAATGGTCATAAAGATATATTTGATTTGTTATTAAATAGTGGTTCTAAAAAGGAGATGGATTGGTCTGTGGTAATGGCAATAGCTGCTCGTTATGGGTATAAAGACATAGTTAAATTAATGATTACAAAATCTGCTTCTGAATTTAATAAAGTAATTAGTAATAAAGCCGGTATTGTTGAAAGAAGTAAAATGTTACAATACTTTTATAAAGCAAAGACTAGTGCCGCGGTAGGTGGTCATTTTGATATTTATAAGTTGCTATTAAAAAAAGCTGAAGTAAGTCATAAAATTAGAGGTGGTCTACTCGTGGATCTATCCGCAGCAGCATCATCTGGTAACAAAAAACTTGTTGAATTCCTTGTTGAATTAATTATAAAAAGAGGTTTAGACTCAGATTTTTCTAATCCTGCGAAAATGGCAGCTTCTAATGGTCATGAGGATGTATTAGATTTGTTAATAGATAAAGGATCAATTCGAAAAGATTATCCTATCTCAGATCAATATATCAATTTTGGTATCAATGCTGCAAGAGGTGGGCACAAAAAAATAGTTCAAAGGATGATAGATAAAGGCGCTAAAACCTATGATTCATATATGATTGCGGCTGCAAAAGGTGGGCATATAGATATAGTTAGGTGGATGATTTCAAATGGAGCGAAAAGTTTTAATGAATCCATGGTGGAAGCAGCTCGTGGTGGTCATACAGAAATAGTTAAATTGATGATTGACAATGGTGCTAATGAATTTTTAAAAGCCTTAGAAGATTTACCAATGTATACCCTATCAAATTTTGAAACTATTGAGTTATTACTAGAGAATTTAAAACCAGAAGATGATTTTGATTTCAATAAAGCATTTAAACTTTCTGCCCAGTATGGTCGTAAAAATCTGGTGAAATTGTTTATTAAGCATGGTGCCAATAACTTTAAGGAATCTTTAGAAGATGTTGGTGGTAACGGTTATGAGATGGATAGTATAACATCAATTTTAAATCTTTTTGCAGCGGTAAAAGAGAAGTCGTTAAAAAAAGTAAAGCTTAATCCAGAGGATGGTTGTTTTAAAGATAGTTTATTACAAAATTGTTATAATTTAATTTTAAAATCTAAAGAGTTAAAAGATCTTAATTTAGATGATAAGTATTACATTGTTGAATATAGAAATTTTATTTTAAGCGACATATCTAATTCTTCAGAAAAAATAATACAGGCAAAGTATTCATGTGATTTGGATCCAAAGTTTTTTAAAAATGTATTAAACGATTTATGTGAGTTGTTAAATGAAGCTGGCATTGAGTTGAGCTATAATGATTTATTTAACAATGATGGGAAGCCAATTGCTTTGTCTGAGCTTGTCCAAATATCAAAGCTAAAAGATTCAGCCAGGGAAGACAGTATATTAAAAAATTACCTGACTTTTATATCAGAAAACAGTAATAGACTTCCAAAGCAAGCGTTGGAATCAGCTGAAAAAAAGCTTAAAAATCCAAAAAAATATTCAGATTGTAGGCTTTTAAATGCTTGGGGCCTTCATTCTTCTAGGCTCGATAAGGGTGGGAAAAAACCAAGTTCAATAATAACGGTTCCTGTTGATTCATCGATTAATGTGGTGCCAAAATTACATAAATAAACTTAAATTTAATTGTAGAAGTACACAGAACTTTAGCAAAATACCATCAAGATAAATCATTTATGGAAAAAGTTTTTGTGTTCACAGATGGTTTAGCCGCATCTGGTATTGCCGGAGGCATTGGTTTGTATGAATTAAACAGGCTTCTGTTTCCAGGTGTTTTTTAAATATGTTTATTAGTATTTAATTAGTGATAAGATCAATAGACTTTTACTATTATAAAGCTTTTATGGAGCTCTTAAGTCTAATTTAATTTTAAGATAGGGTAGCTACTTTTATAAATAAATTAGGCTTTAATGCTTGTTTTGTCCTCTTACAGTTATTATTCATTGTGATGGTTTTGAATATTTGCTATGAAATAATTTATGATTGCGAGGATTGCTTTTTTATTCAGGCATATTACAATTACTGTCGGCTTTCTATTTTGCGTTAATGTTTTTTCGATCTGTAATAAATTGCTTGCTAATTCACAAACCAATAACGAAACAAGCAAGATAAAAAAAAACACTGGTGTTTTTACAGATTTAATTGACTGGGTTTGGAGTGGAGGTGTGGAAAGATCTATTCTTAAAAAAGAATCTGAAAAAGAAACTGAAAAAGCATTTAATTTATACATGTCGCTTTTCTTTGGTCGCTCAAATGTGAAAGTTGCCGTAAATTTGTATAGCAAAATTAAAAGAAAGTTAAAAGATAATCCATATGTAATAGAAGGTCGAGTTCCTTTCCCAGTAATTCAAATAAGGGGGACTAAAAAGTCTGCACCTGTGCCTAAAGGAATAAAATCTTATCTCGATGAGCAGAAAAAAAGTGCCGACAGAACTTTGCAGTTACTTAATTTTACTAGCAATGAAGGCGCTTGGAGAAAAGTTTTAGGTCTAGCAAAGTCGACTAAAGATCAAGCAGCAACTGTAGAATTAAAAGAAAAAATATGGGCCCAATTTTTAGAAGATTACTTTACTGAAGAGGTTAGAAGTTTTTTAATTGGACTTGACTTTAAGAATAACCCTGGCAGTACTGCAGAATTGTTTTCCGAAATAGTAATAAAAAAAATTGAGCCAATCCTAAAAAAGTTTATGGTTGATGTTTTGCAGCCAAATAAAATAAATACAAATAAGCTTCAACAAACGGTTGTTCGCCTAGTACATGGGAAAGGGTTTAAAAATTTAGATCTCAAAAATCTACTAGAAAAAAATGATGGTTTTAGAGCTTTAGAAGCAGTAACATTATCATTGCAAATTAGAGATGCATTTGCAGAGGCTCTTGGTTATGAAAATCATTTTGATCAATTTGAATCAGCATGGAATAATGAATCTACATTGCAATTTCGAGGAAAGCGTGTAAATGAAAAAATTTCCAAATGGCAAGATGAAATAAATTCAGCTGCTACTCTTGAGCAAACAGGAGATTGGTTTTTTGTTCGAGCTGCAAGTTTAACAGAGGCTCCTTATAGATCACGGATAGGAGCTGATGAATGCTCATCAAGAAGTTATGCATTAAGAGTATTAGATCCAAATTTTTACGTTTTCACTAAAAGTGAACTTAATGGAATGTCAGATAGGCATATAAGCGTGGTTTTGGGAGAAGCTAGCTCTAAAAAAGTTGCATTTATTGATAAAATTCAAAATATTCCTGATCATGAATTAACTGTAATGATTGAAGCAGTTCGAGTTTCAGTTCTGTCTAAAGGCTATGAACTAATATTGCCAGAAGATAAAGGGAACCACAATGGAATTTCTAACTCCTTGGGAACAAGGATGGCTCTAAATTCTGACATAGAAGTTGCTATTGATAATCCATATTTAAACTTTACGCCTTTTGATACAAAATTTGAATATAAGATAAAACATTCAAGAGCATTTAGTGGTTTAAAATCACATAAAGTATTACCCGCTAAAATTGAATTGTCGATTAATAATCAGGGAGGTCAAACTCCAATAAAAACCTTAGACATAAAAAACTGGTTTCAAAGTCTAGAAAAATTAAATCCCAGAGATTTTCTAGATGATTCATGGGTTGGAATTGAAAAATATATTGACTGGCATCTTGTGGCTAGAAAAATAAATAACGGGGAATACTTAAAGCTTATTGAGGATCCAAGCTTTAAAGATGAAATAGTCTTACTTGTATTAAAGCAAGATATTCCACCTGCACTTAGAAAAAAAATCTTTAAACTTATTGATGGAAAAAAACAACTTGGTGCTATGATTTGGGAATTGATTTTGTCAAGAACCAATGAGCTAGAAGAAAGTATTTGGATTGATTATTTTTTAAGTAAAAATGAAAAAGAAATTCGCACTCATTTTCTAGAAAATTCAGATGCAATTATTACAAAATATCCTGATAAAACAAACATTATTAGTAAAATTCTCGCTAGGCTAGAGGACAAAGACAGCGAAATTCTAGTGCTTTATATTTTTAAAATTTTAAAAAATCAGCCAACACTAAATGACTTTTTACAAGCTTTAAGCACTGAAAAATTAGAACATGTTTTTAAATATTTAGTAACAAACAAAGAGCTCATCGATTTAACAGTTAACAATCCATTTGTTTTACTGGCGATTAAAATTCTTGACTCTGCTGATTTATCAATAAACAAAAGTGGAGAGAATGATTCATCTGTTCTTTTGTTAGAATCTTTGATTCTAAATAGCCCATGGGAAGTTCATTCTCTGGCATACGAAGCACTAAAGGCAGCATTTGTAAGGCTTGAATTCACTACCGGCAAATACGGTAGATCGTATAACAAGCTATATAATCATGAAGGTCTAAATAAGCTTGGAGCATCGATACAAAAATCATTTTATACAATATATTTTGAGACTAAAAGAGTTGATGCAAAACAAGCGATAATTGCTAAAGAAGAGGATGGAGCTCATTCACTTTATTTTATTTACAATCAATATTTAGTTCGTTGTTCTGAACTAAATATAACACCTAAAAAATTTCCTATTGACCTAATCATATTTGTTCTTAGTAAACATCGTTTGATTAATGGCAAATGGATTTATGAAAATATACTACTGACTGCAAGCAAGGATTTAGATGGGAAGCTTAAAGAGTTTTTTGAGGGCAGTAAAGGTCAGATAGCTGCTACTAATTTATTTAAATATATTAGTTCAGATATAGTGCAAAGAACTAAAAGCAAACGATTGCTATCTTATTATTATATAGTAGTAAAAAACACTCTAAAATCTTATAAAGTATTAAAAAACACTCTAAAATCAGAAGGTTATTTATTTGATTGCATAAATTCTTTAATTGAAATTGCTTTTTTGTATCCAGATCAAAAAAACAAAGTTTTTGATATTTTTTATGAATTAATTTTTACACACAAGGAAGATTCAACTGGTCTTACCAGAGATTTTTTTGTAGACCTATTTGATAATGAAGTAAGTGAAGTAACTGTAGGCAGAAAAATACATAAGATTAGAGAAAGGTTTAAAGCTCCAGGTAAGAGTGACCTCACCGTTGAATCTGCTAAAGCATACTCTATATATTTGGCTGCAATGGCATTAAAATCAAAAAAATATAAATTTTTCATTAGTGAGCTTGATGGATTAGAAATGTCTCAAGAAAGTATATTACATGAGCTACGCTATAGTTATAAAATATTAGACAAAGAATATGATTACTCCAGTTTTAAAGTTTCTTCCGTTCTTCCAATCCCACACGCTTTTAGTATATGGAAAAAAGCAAGCCAGGCGCTTTCTTCTTCTAAAGAAAATCATGGGGCAGAAGATTTGCAAGTATTGATATTAAACAAAATAAGTGAGCACTTACTTGGAGAGCAAGAACAAAGCCAGTCCAGGCTAAAATTTAATCCTAAAGATATCTTTGATCCTAGAGATTCCAATGATAAAAAAAGAATTAATGCTTTGTATGCCATTGCTTCTGCTAAATTATTAGTTGCTTTGTTTAGGTCAAAAAAAGTCACTGAAGATGTAGATAATATAGACTTACTTTTTTCTAAAATATCAGGAGCAGTTTTTGATTCACTTGATGGTTATATGCCTGAAAGTGGCAGAAAAATTTTTGATGGCAATTGGGATTTTAATCTCTATGACAAAACTTGGGCAAGAGTAGTTTCTTCCTTGTTAATTATTTATAATGCAGAATTTCTTGAGAATAAACAAAGGAAGATTCCATTTACTGATGAATCTTATAAAAGATATATTTTTTTAAGCAGAAATTTTAACAATATATATTTTTACAATTATGAAGTCAGCAGTAAGCATGTTATTGAGGGAGGAAGAACAGTGTTGAAAGAAAAATATTACTCAGTGAAAAAACCTTGGCTTGATATAAGATAACTACAATGAATAAATATTTACTGACTGTATTAATATTAACTTGCTCAAATCTAATAAGTAATGAAGGAACAATTTCATACTTGTATTTTGATCAAAATTTTAATGTCTCAAGAAGACTTAGAAGTAAAGCATTAAAAAAAAGCAATACTTTTTCTGCATTAGAAAAAATGACAATTAAAACTAGATATCTTTTTATTCCCCTTGATGAGCTTGAAGAGCTTGGAGTTTTTTTTTATTTATCAAAGTATGCTAATGTTGAAGATCAAAAATATTTAATTGATAAAGATAATATTATTATTCCAATTGAAGAACATAATTTATCTAAATTACCCAAAAATCTTCGACCATTTATTAGTGAAAACCAAGGAAGTAAACATAAAGTTTTAAGCAGAAGTACATTTTTATCTATTGCTAATGGCTCTACGGCTGCAGGCAGTTTTTTTATAAAACACAAACCCCTTCCATGGTCACCAGATTCAGCAAAAAGAGCAATATTTTTTCATGACTACATACGGTTAAATGAAGGTATTCTACCGGTAGAATTTCAAGATTCAATGCTTGCTGAGTTTGCTTATTTAAAATTTGGAGTATTTTCCTATCTTATAAGGTCAGCAAGGCCTATTCTAAAATCTAATCCTAATCATCAGGTTTATCCCATGCATGGGCTTTTAGGAAAAAAAACTAAAGTTTCTACTGATTATACTGCAGACAATAGGCTCTTGTGGTGGCAAGCTTGGAATAAAATTAGTTTAGAATTATTAATGAAGTCTATAAAGACAGTTTTAAGATCTAATTATCAAGCTTACCCTAAAGATATAGATGAAAATAATTTAGAGAAGACAAGATCTTCTGAGAAAGCTAAATTTTTAACTTTGAATGAAATAATATCTGGCAGCGAATTTTCATCGCTTCAAAATTGGAAAAAAAAGGAACTACTACCAAAGCTTGCTAGATTTGTGGCTGCTTACCAATATTTTTTAGGATTAAGTTTAGTAGGGCATACCCAAAATCTACTTTTAGAAGTGAACTTACAAACTGGAGAAATTATAAAATTTTATTTTCGTGATACTGAAGATATTTTGTTGGATCCAGAAATTGCTGCTATGAGAGACTTGAAAATACCAAGGTCTGATGAATTTAATCCAAAGATTATTCCAACTGCTCGCACTTATTATCACTCCGCTGAAAGTAAATTAACCAAATCTAAATTGAGTCATCCAAAGAATAAACATTATATTGATATCAGGCTTTGGCCTTCAAGATTTAGATGGCAACTTGCTAAGAAAGCAGTTACAAATCAGCCTTATTATCACTTAGCTATTTATACCGGGCAAGCGATTGACTCACATCAAGGAAAAATTCAAAAACGTGCTCAACATTCAAGGTTATTTGTTAAGGCATACGCTAGTGCATTGAAAGACTTTTCTAAACAAAAAATTTTATTTTCAGAAAAGTCTAAAAAAATTTTAAATGCTTTACGAAATAACCCTGAATCTATTGGTAGATTTGTTACTCATCCTGATTTTCAACAAAGAGCTCCACTTAGAAATGCAGTAGCAGCATTAATTGCCGATATTCATAATCAAGTTTTTGAAATAGAATGGCAGGCCTTTCTTGACAAGATTCAATCCACTAATACCTCAACATACAAAAGACAAGCTTTACGGTTTCTCTCTTTTTCAAAAAATACTACTAGAGATTTCAACCTTAAGGGAATAGAAAGATCATTTGTTTTTCAAACAATCCGACAATACTCTATTAAACTCTGGAGATATTTAAACCTAGCAAACTTGGCAGATAAGTCTCAGGTGAAAGTTGTAGGAGATCAAGTTTTGCATTTTAATAAAAATGGAGATGTTAGAGGAAGCTATCTTAGACTAAAGATAAGAGCTGCTGGTTTATGCAGTAAATTATTAAATAAATAAATAAATAAATCCAAAATATTTTTTATAGCAAATACAATTAGAAGTAGTTTTTGAATCATAATAATTGTGGTACTCAATATTTACTACTCATCAACAATAACTGATGGGACAGGATTTATGAATTAAACAGGCTTCTGTTTCCAGGTGTTTTTTAAAGTATGTTTATTAGTATTTAATTTTTAGTATTCACTTTGGGTCTTAAGTTATTAAAGGGCTTTCCAGGAAGCCCCTTAAATAATTATTGGTTTTGTCAGCGGATCAGCGTTTCAGAATAGCTATTTTTTATTGTAGAGCGCCAGCAGCTATTAAAACTGCAGCAATCTCGTGTCTGTGATTAGCTATAGCATTCTCTAAAGGAGTAACTCCTCTAAAGTCAGGTTCATTTATATTAATTCCTGAATCAATTAATAGTTGACAAATTTCTGGTGATTGAACAAAGAAAAGCAAGTTCTTGCTGTATTTATTTTTCCAATTTAAGTTTGCACCTGCTGATATTAACAATTCAGTAACTATGGCTGATTTTAAAGACCAGTAAACTAAAGGTGTTTTTTTCTCAAGATCAAAAACATTTACTTGAGCGCCAGCTTCAATTAACCTAGTTGCTAATTCTATACTAGTATCATGTAAAAGCGTTTTCCCATCACGATCAGGTGCGTTTATGTCTGCTCCAGCATTTAGTAATATATTTAAAACATCAACTTCTGATACTAATGAAATTGGTGTTTCACCTCGATAATCTACAGCATTAACATCTGCTCCGTTATTAATTAGGAACTGTACTGTATTAGCAGATGAATAAACTGCTAAATGAAGAGGAGTTTGATCTCTTACTCCACCAAACCAATGTTTAGAAAGTACAAATTTAGAATTTATTTCTAAGCCAGCATTTAATCCAAGTTGTAAAATAGCCTCATTATCAAAAAAATTAACCATTACATTGTTTCCATTATAATCCAGATCTGTAATATCTCCTCCTGCTGCAATTATCATTGTAAATTCTTCAATTGTAGATGCAAAAAACAATGGTTTTACAGATTCTCTTTCCTGTCCCAACTTCAATGGTAGATTTACATCTGCACCTGAATCAATTAAAAGTTGAGTAACTTCTGTATCTAAATCGTAGTGTAAAAGAGCTCTGTTAATCCAAATATGCTTAAATTTTGCTCTAGGTGCAAAATTAACATTGGCTCCAGCATCAATTAACTCTTCTAATAAATTGAAATATTGTTCAAAAAAGTCATTGCCTGGCTCCATTAAAAGAGAAGTGTTTCTTATAGAAACACTTTGTGTTACTAAATTATAAAATTTATAGTTTAAATCTTGTTCTTCGTCATAAGGAACTAGATTGCCCCCTGCAACAACAATAAGATTAAGTAAAAATGAAAATGTAGTTAGTTTTTTAATTAAATTGTTCAATTGAAACCCCTCCTCAAGAATAGCAATTTGCTAAACTAATTATACCGTTTGCTTTAATAAAATCATAGCTTAAATTTTTTTATTAAAATTTATTGATAGTCTATGTGTTACAAGTTGGAAATCATTAATTATTTTCAACTCAACTCTTGATTGTTTTTTAAGACGCTTTAAGAGTCGTCAAGTATTTGTTTCTATCGGATGAACTTGGTAACCCTTAAAAAAATATCAATAAATTCTCAATTTTGAGACGATAATGTTGAGAGGGTCTAATTAGCTAATTAAGGTTGCTTTTTACCCTGTGGATCTTATTCTTTTTTTATGAAATTTAATAAAATTGTATCTAATTTGTCTAATTCATTTGTGATTCCTGGATTTTGTTTTAAGAAGTAGGTATAGAAGCTATCGTTTAAATCACTTGATACTTGCTTGGGATTAGTGGATTTAGAAATCATAGCAAAAAATAAAAATATTGCTTCAGCTTCAGTTGAGGAGATTTTAAACCTAGAGGAAATTAATTCTAAAGACAGGTATAATCCTGTTGAATTTTTATGTTCAAGTAACATGTTTAGCTCTATTGCGTAGTCTTGGTAACTTTTAGTAAATAAGTGACTATACTTGGGGATGAAGTTATTTTTTAACCACGTATAAAATTTTGAAAAATCATCAAACCTGCCAGCGCCTTCATTGTTAACATCGTCCATTCTAAAGATATAGTTTTTATTCTTTGTATCAGTTCCAAGTACAAGCATTGCTTCAGCTAGAAATGAATATTTATTTAATGAAGCAGAGTTCATATATTTTTTTAGTAATCCATTGCAAATAGAAGCATTTAAATTAATACAAGGAAATATAATTATCAGCAAAATATATTTGCATTTAAAAATAAAATTATATTTATTGATACTGTCTAACATATTCATACATTGCAATACTTGTTGCTACACTGGCATTAAGGCTTTGAGTGCTGCCTACTTGGTTGATGTTTAATGGTTTAACGTGATTAAATTCAAAAATTGGAAAGCTAAAGCCATATTCTTCATGGCCACAAACAAAAGCAGTTTTTAATGGTAACTTGTCTACTCCTAACTTAAGTCCATTGTCTGGGTGAAGTGCAAATATATTATATTGGTTTTCAATTAAATAGGTGTAAGAATCTTTAAACTTATTGAAGAATAAACACTTAGTGTATTTGAATGCACCTTTAGCAGGGCTTACATTGAATTCCTTAGTGCCAATTAGGTGTACTTCAAAAGCCCCAAGGCAATGAGCGCTTCTAATTATCTTTCCTATGTTGTATGTAGTTTTAAGATTGTCTAAGACAATTATAAATTTAAACTTACCAAAGTCGGCCTGTTTTTGATTTTTATCAAATTCTTTGTTGAATTTTTTAATTTGTTTATTAGTTAACAGCATTGTTAATTATTTTTTCTACAAAATATTTGTGCATTGGTGAAGGGGTTAAGTGATTTAATTCTGCATGGAATGTACACGCCATGGCTTTTTTGTTGGTAACCCAAGATGGGTTGTGGTTTATATCTTTGGCTAAAATTGTAATATCTTTGTTAGATTTAGATATTACTGGCGCTCTGATATACATAACTTCATAGCCATTGATTGTTTCAATAGAGCTTTGCAGCTGCCTTCCATAAGCGTTTCTTTTAACGTGAATATTTATAGCTTTTAGTGATTCTTGAGATGGTTCTACATTTGTTGCAAGTATAATTGTTCCGGCGCAAATTCCCCAGCAATAATTATCTTGGCAGAAATTTTTTAAGACTGGCCATAAATTTAAATTAGAAATATTTTTAATCATTGCCGAGCTTTCGCCCCCTGGAATAACTAAGCCATCAATTTCTTTTAGTTGGCTAGCATTTTTTACTTTTACTACTTTACAATTAAGTTTTTCAAAATGTTTAATGTGTGGATTCACGCAACCTTGTAAATCAAGAATGCCAATAGTTATTGCTCTATTTAACTCCACTTGGTTAATTAATTACCAACCTCTTTGGGCTAATTTTTGATCTTCACCAAGTGTGTTTATTTCTAATCCTCTCATTGCAGGCTCCATGTCTCTTGAAGCATCTAATAAAGCTTTTGGATTGCTATATTCTGTTGTGGCTTTAACAATTCTTTTGGCAAATTTTTCTGGATTTGATGATTTAAAAATTCCTGAACCAACAAAAACTGTTTCAGCTCCAAGTTGCATTGCTAGTGCTGCATCTGCAGGAGTTGCTATTCCACCTGCAGCAAAATTTGGCACAGGTAGTTTTCCTAAAGTTTTAACTTGTTTAATTAAACTATAAGGTGCGCCCATATTTTTTGCTTCGGTCATTAACTCTTCGTCAGTTAGTAATTGAACTTTTCTAATTTGGCCCATAATTGTTCTAAGGTGACGAACTCCTTCAATAATATTTCCTGTTCCAGCTTCACCCTTGGTTCTCATCATGGCCGCGCCTTCACCAATTCTTCTTAGTGCTTCGCCTAGGTCTGTGGCACCACAAACAAATGGGATTTTAAATTTATGTTTATCAATATGATTGTATGGATCCGCTGGAGTAAGAACCTCAGATTCATCAATAAAATCCACACCAATTTCTTGCAGTATTTGAGCTTCAGCAAAATGGCCAATTCTACATTTTGCCATTACTGGGATTTCAACTGTGTTCATGATTTCTTCAATCATTTTTGGGTCACTCATTCTAGCAACTCCGCCGTCTTTTCTGATATCAGATGGGACTCTTTCTAGCGCCATTACAGCGCAAGCGCCAGATTGCTCTGCAATTTTAGCCTGCTCAGCATTAACCACATCCATTATAACCCCGCCTTTAAGCATTTCAGCCAGGCCTACTTTTAACTTAAAATGGTTTAATCTAGAGGTAACAACATCGTTTGGGTTCATTTCACTCATAACTAATAGAGATATAACTGATTTTTTTACTAATCTCTATGTAAATACTTTGATTTGGAATGTTTTTTTCTTTGCATGTTGCTATGGTTTTTTATAGATTCACACCTAGAGGGGCAGTTAAGCATTTAAATTTAAATATGTATTTTTCAATAACTAATAACTCAAAGCAAACTATTGAAATTCCTAGGATTGTTATAAATAGTCATGGTGTTTATCAGCGAGCTAATTCCTTCACTAAGAAAAGCTTTAAAAAGCAAACCAAAATAGCCGGTCTTTATAGAGCAATTCAAATGGTGGATTTAACCACTTTAGAAGGCATGGATACTGATGCAAAAGTTAGCCAGTTATGCCAAAAAGCAATGAACCCTTTACCAATAGAGCTTTGCGGTGAAATAAAAAACCACCCAAATTTTCTGCCTATCCCTTCGGTTGCTGCTGTTTGTGTTTATCCAAAATTTGTAGAGTTAGCAAAATCAATTGTGAAAGATTCTGGTGTTCAAGTTGCTGCGGTTTCAACTGCTTTTCCTTCTGGGCAATTAGATTTAGATCTTAAGCTTTCTGATGTAACTCGAGCCGTTGAGCATGGTGCTGATGAAATTGATATGGTTATTGATAGAGATGCTTATTTGCGAGGAGATTACCAAAAAGTATTTTCTGAAATTGAACAAGTAAAAGAAATCTGCGGAGAAACTGCGCATTTAAAAGTAATTTTAGAAACTTCAGAAATTGAAAGTTTCGATGAAATATATTTTGCATCTCAGTTGGCAATGTATGCTGGTGCAGATTTTATTAAAACTTCTACAGGTAAAGCAAGCGCAGGTGCTTCATTGCCTATAACTTTGGTTATGCTATATTCAATTGTGGACTTTTATAATTCAACAGGAAAAATTGTTGGCATGAAGCCAGCTGGTGGAATAAGAACTGCTAAACAAGCGCTGCAATTTTTATGGATGGTTAAAGAAGTATTAGGTCCTCAGTGGTTAGTACCTGAATTATTTAGGTTTGGTGCTAGTTCATTACTGAATGATTTATTAAGGCAGATTTGCAAGCAATTTAGTGGCGATTATTTTGTTTCCACTCATTTTTCTCAAGATTAAAGGAATTTATAATTTATGAATAAAGATATTGAAAATGTGTTCCAAGAAAATTTTATTAAATCAATGAGCCCGGCTCTTGAAAGTCATCCAGTGCAAATTGATAACTACGGTACATTGTTTATCAATGGTAAGTTTACCAAAGCAAATTCTAGAAAAAGAATAAAATCAATTAACCCAGCAAATGAAAAAGTTTTAGCAGAATTTGTAGATGCAAATGAAAAAGATGTTGATTCTGCAATGGTTGCTGCAACTAAGGCCCAAGTTAAATGGGCAAAACTTCCCGGTTCAGAGCGAGCAAAGTATTTATTTAAAATTGCTAGATTAATTCAAGAAAATTCTCGAGAACTTGCAGTGCTTGAAACCATGGATGGTGGCAAGCCTATTAAGGAATCCAGAGATGTTGACTTGCCATTAGTGGCTGCTCATTTTTTCTATTATGCTGGTTGGGCAGATAAATTAAAATATTTAGCCACTGGAGCAACTGTTTCTCCAGTTGGTGTTTGTGCCCAAGTGATTCCTTGGAACTTTCCTTTGATGATGGCTGCTTGGAAAATAGCTCCTGCCTTGGCAGCTGGAAATACTGTGGTAATTAAGCCTGCAGAAAGTACATCATTATCATTATTAAAATTAGCGGAATTATTTCAGCAAATTAATCTTCCTCCAGGGGTGGTTAATGTTGTAACCGGTGGTGGAGCAACAGGCGCTGCTTTGATTTCACATAAGTTAGCTAACAAAGCAGCCTTTACTGGCTCAACTAGTGTAGGAAAGCAAATCTTAAGAGCAAACGCTGGAAAAAATATTAAAGGCACAATGGAACTAGGAGGAAAATCAGCAAATATTGTTTTTGCTGACTGTGCAATTGATCAAGCAATTGAGGGTGTGGTTGCCGGTATTTATTTTAATCAAGGTCATGTATGTTGTGCGGGCTCTAGGCTATTAATTCAAGAATCAATAGAGCAAGAATTTTTAAAAAAGCTACAAAAAAGAATTGCTCAATTAAGAGTGGGTAATCCATTGGATAAAAACACAGATATTGGAGCAATAAATTCCAAAGAACAACTAATTACAATTAAGAAACTTGTAGCAAATGGAATTGAGCAAGGTTGTGAGTACTATCAAGCTGAAACATCCAAGTTGCCAACCAAAGGTTATTATCATCAGCCATCATATTTTAGAGGGTTAGCTTCTGGTTCAACTATTAATAGAGTAGAAATTTTCGGTCCAGTTTTAGCCGTATCTACATTTAGGACAGTAAATGAAGCAATTATAAAAGCCAATGATTCTAGATTTGGACTTGCTGCAGGTGTGTGGACCAGTAAGCCATCAAGAGTTCATTTTCTTACCCAGAAACTTAAAGCTGGAATTATTTGGACAAATACTTATAATAATTTTGATCCTACTTCACCATTTGGTGGTTTCAAAGAAAGTGGCTTTGGTCGTGAGGGCGGATGGCATGGATTATTTCCATACGTAAATATTAAGGGAGCTAATAAATAAAATGAATCAAGTTTTAAAAACCATAAAAATGTTTAGTGGTGGAAAATTTATTAGGTCCGAATCGGGTAGAGTTTTTGAGTTTTATCAACCAAGTAAATCTTCAACTAAGAAAACTATCTGGGCTAATGTTTGTGAGTGCTCCAAAAAAGACATTCGAAATACTGTTGAATTAGCAAATAAATCTTTTGGTGGCTGGAGTGAGAGAACTCCTTATAATCGAGGACAAATTTTATATAGAGTAGCGGAAATATTTCAAGCTCGAGAGCCTGAGTTTCTTCAGTTAGCTACTAAACTTGGAGGACTTAAAAAATCAATTGCCAAGGCAGAATTTGAAAAATGTATTAATACTATTGTTTTTTATGCAGGGTTTACAGATAAATATTCACAATTACTTTCTTCTGTAAATCCAGTACAAGGCAATTTTTTAAACTATACTAATTTGTTTCCACTTGGCTTAGTGGCAATTCAAAGTAAAAAAACTTTCTCCTGCAATGAAATTATTGATAAGCTTTGTGCGGTTATCTGTTCAGGAAATGTAGCTATTCAATTTTTAAATAAAAAGAATTCATTTATCTGCGCGTTTTTATCGGAAATATTTGCTACTAGTGATATTCCTCCTGGAGTAATAAATATTCTTACTCATTCTGGTGATGAAGTACTTAAGCATGCCAGCGCGCACATGGAAATTCCAGGTTTACTTTTAACTAGTGATTGCTCTAAAGAAATAAAAGTAGTTTGTCAGGAAAATGGAGCCGATCATTTAAAAAGAATTAATTGCTTAACTAAAAATCAAGTTGATAGTCTTCAGCTTGTTAGTATGTTCACTGAATCTAAAACTGTTTGGGCCAGTACTGGTATTTAAAAATTAATTGTTCTAAATATTGGGGCTATTATTAGGTATAAAATAGCCGGAAGATAGAATGTGAATAGGGGGATTAAAATTAACATGTTTAATTTGGCTGAATTTGTATTTAAATTCCAGTTTATTAATTCATGATTACTCTTTATGTAAGCATCTAAAATTTTTGCCATAGGCTGGCCTTTTTTATTCATTTTTTGAATCCAATGAAATTGCTCCATGGCTATCTTTTTTGAAAAGTTTTTGGCTAGTTCTGGTTTAATTGGGTCTGATTTATTTTGTCTTAAATTATGAATATATTTAAGCAGATATTCCGCCAAAACTTTTGGTAAATTTAAGCTTTTAACTTCTTCTTCAATATCAATTAAAGATTGAGTTAGAGTATATCCACAAGTAATTTTAGCATTTAGAATTGATAAACAAACAATCCAGTCCGCAAACCATAGTTGTTTAGTAAACAGTTTCATTATTAACTTAGATAATAAATATCCTAAAGCAATTATCGTTAAGCTAATAGCTATTTCAATATTGTTTGGTGTTATTGCTTGAGGGAAAAAAAATTTTGATAATAAAGAAAAAATTATACAAACAAAAAACAACACAATATTTTGAATTATTGCTGGCTGAGTTTTTTCTTTTATTAATTGCTGGCAATAATATATGGTTTTGTATTTATTTTTAAACTGGGAAACAGCTGCTTTAATAGATATTTTACCTTTTAATATTTGGTTTCTTAGTTTGCACCAATCTTTGGCAATTTTTTCATTAGATTTAATTTTTGGCATTTGTGATAGGCTTGCTGGCAAAGTTTCCCCACATTCAATATTTAAGATTAGCTGCTCAAAAGCTTGAATCATTTCTTTTAAGTTATTTAAATTCATACTTGTCTAATTTATTGTTATAAATTTCGGTTATTTTTCTCAGTCCATCTTGACTTTGTTTTATCTGGACGACCCAATGAAAAAGTTTAATGAAATCATCTTTTGGGTTAGGTGAACTAATTTTTGCTAATTGATTAAATCTTTCTAGTGCTCCTTTGCAACTGCCTGAGTGAATAGTAGTGATTAATCCCTCATGACCAGTTCGAAGTGCAGAAGTGATTGCGTAGGCTTCTGATCCTCGACATTCTCCTAAAACTAATCGATCAGGCCTCATTCTTAATGACTCATACACAAGGTCTCCTAGTTCCCATTGAACGCCATCTCTAAAACCAAATTTATTATTTCTTGATATTAATTTAGTAGATATTTTATTTGGAATTGGCAGCTCTAAACTATCTTCAAGGATTATTACACGTATATATTTTGGTAAAAGTTCTAACAGAGTATTTAATAATGTGGTTTTGCCGCTGCCGGTACTGCCAGAAATTAATAGTGATTCTCCATTTATTATAATATTAGTTAATGTTTTTACAATTTGTTCTGTAGCACAAAATTCCTTTATTGTTCTCTTTCCTGGAGTTGGCAAGCGCCTAAGGGTTATTTCTGGCCCATTAGTAACCATGGGTGAAATAACTACATGAGCCCTAAAGGGCTGATCATTAATTAGAATATAAGAGTCAACACTTGGCTGAGTAAGACCCATGCTTAAGCTTGCTTGTTCTGCAATATATCTTACCCATTTTTGTAATTTAATATCACTGCACTCATTATTTTTTATCGGCCCATGCCATTGGCCATTTGAATACACGCTAATTCCTACTGGGTTAATAACTAAGTCTTCAATTGTTTGATTAGCTAAAATTTCATTTATACTTGATTTAGTATTAAATGTGCAAAGTGCTGGAGTTTTTTTATTCATATATAAACTATTAATTTTTGAATTCACTATTATCGCCGGTTATCCAGCTAGGTGTGATTGAAAACCACAACTCATTTTTAGTTTCTGATGAACTGTTTGAGCCAAGTAAAGAATTTAATACTGGAACTCCACTTACTCCAGGAAATGAAGAGTTAGTATTTCCTTGATTAATTTTTAACATTGATGTGAGAACAGTAGTTTTATTAACGGGTAAATCAAATTGAGAACTTAGTTTTCTTTTTCTTAGGCCAGGTATGCCATTAATTGCAGTGGCCATATCTGGTTCTGAAACTTCAACTGAAAAATCTATAGTTACTTGTTCATCTCCTACATCAACAGGTTCAAGAGTTTTTAATTTGATTATTAATCCATAGGATTTCCAAGAGGTTGAGTCTGAACCAAAGCTTTTATTTCGAATTGGAATCTCTCCGCCAGAAATAAATTCTGCTTGTACACCAGGTTTTGAACGAATTGTAGGCTTGGCTAGAATTTTTGCCACCCCAAGGCTTTCTCCAAAATCAAGTCCTAGTTCAACTTGAGGATTAGATGTTATTGGTTGCCATTTTAAATTTATATCTAATGGCTGAATAATAATTTCACTTGGCCATCTAACTCCTAGTTTTCGAGCTTTAGTCCTGGAAAATTCAAAAAGGTTTAAATTATAGATTAAAGTCTTTCCACTATTAGATTTATTTTCACTTGTTTTAAAAATATAAAAAGGTACAAGGTTTTTTAAAATTAATTGTGCTTTATGTATATCAGACTTGGTAGTTAAAGTAACTTCCCTTTGCTCATCATTATTATTCCATTTTGCTTTTATTATTTTTATTCCTTTTAATTGCAATAATGATTCTGCTTTTTGGAAATAGTTAGTTAATTTTTTTTGATTTTGGTTTTTAATATTTAATTTTTCAAAGCCACAGCTAAATGTTTTCTTTATATTGTTTATTGTTGGATTATAGATATAAATTTTATTAGATTGAAATTTAAAATTTTGAGTTTTACATTTTCTTAGAGCTTTAAAGTTGCCATCGGAAGTTACAACTGCTTTTTTATTAATTATTCCTTTTTTATTAGTAGCTTGAATATATGCAGTTCCATTTTTTTCTCCTTCAATAAATATGTGTTTTTCAGATTCTTTTGCTAAAAGGATTTTTGAGTCTGATATCCAGAACAAATTTCCTGTTTTTGGGACAATTAATGGGTTACTTGAGCTAATTATCATGGCTCCATTGATAATTAACGCTTTAGAGAAAATCACATCATAAACATGCAATATTTAGGCCAAAATTTGAATAAGGATAATTCAGCTAATTTTTTTGTTATTTATCGCAAATTCCCTATTCTAAAACCCAAACATTGTTGACGCAGCGCTCTTAAGGTGGTAAAATTGCACCTAAACAAGGTGTCACTAAATTTTGAAGTTACTTACTAAAACTATTATATTTTCTACAATTTTTTTTGTAGATATTTCTTTAGCAATTTTTCCATTTAGTTCTGATTTAGATAATAATACTCACGTTAATAAAACTCCAGATGATGGTTTATATGATGGCTTACATAACATTTCTGATATAAGTCCTTTTAAAGAGTTAATTGCATCTCATCCAATTTTTTATTCTTTTCTGCGTACTCAGTTATACCAAGCAACAGGTTACAGATTATTTTTAAAATATGATATGAACCAAGATGCTATAGTTGCCAGGTCAGGATTTAGGTTTACAGAAAATTCTATAAAATTTCCAGCCCCAAATTCTTACTCAAATAAAGATCTTTTTGAATTAGAAATTAAATGGGTATCAAAAGATGACCTTGCTGAGCCAATGGTAGAATATGACAAAGAAAAAAACACCTTATTAATACCTAAAGGTTTTGATTTTGAATCAATGGATTACCAAAAAAAGATAAATTTATTTTTATATTTTTTAGCTGGTCATAGCTTGCATCCATATATGCCTCACCAAGAATCTTCTTTTGAGCGAAAAAAATTAGGAGAAGAAGGAAGAATTTTAAAATATGACCAAAAAGAAATGAATAAAGCTTCTAGATGGGCATTATATGAGAAAAGGCAGGATTCTTTTTTCTTTGGAATTGCAACAGTTGGATTTGGCAAAACTCAAGCCTTGTTTGATGGAATTTCTACTGCTATGGAGAAATTTCCAGACATAAATAGGCAAAGAAAGCTGATTGTGGTTTTCACTAATAAAAATGCTATTATTAAAGATCAAATAGAAGACTTCAGACACTATATCTCTGAAAAAGAAGAATACAAAGACAACACTCAAATATTAAAATGGGGAGATGAAGACAGATCAACTGGGATAAAAGATTTAATTTCTCGAGTAGATTCTTATCAAGGTTTTACGGTATTATTCACTTCTACCAAATCATTAATTTCTAATTTAGACTATATAAAAGAAGGCGAAAAAACAACTAAAGCTAAAAAAGCTAATATAGCAGAAACTGATGGATTATTTATTTCTAGGCTTGCTTTGGCAGCTTTTGATGAGGGCCATCATATTGGTGGTAAATATACATTCAAGGTTTTAAACAGAATTTTTAAAGTAAAAGAAAAAGATTTTATGCAGTCAGTGAATGATCGACCAAGGTTGATTTTATTTACTGCAACTCCTTATCATTTATCCAAAAATTTAATTGATTTTGTTAAAGGAAGAATTTATTTAACTTATGTAGATACAGCTCTTGAATATATGAGATTGAATTATTCTAGACGTTTAAAAACTTTTAAATATTCAATTATTTTTGAAATGTTTAAAAATAGTATGGTGCGAGGGGAAAACACTCCTCTTTCAGAAATTCAATATGTTGATATCTCTGGGTTGGAAGATGAACGAGGGGATGTGGTTGTTGCAGCAAAAGGCGAGAAAAAAAATAATAAAAAAGCAAAACAAAAAAAAGTTAATAAAAAATACCTACCCGAAGTAATAAAAATTGCTTTAGATTATTTTGGCATTGGTAAAAACCCTGGGAAATTACTAGCTTTTTTTAATATTACTTCTGGAGCTAAAGATGCAAGTGAAGAAATTGCTAGACAACTCCCCGAAGGTCATGAAATTAAAATTTTTCATCAAAAAAAAGGTGCAGATGAAATTAAGCAAGATGTACAAGATTTAAAAGATTATAAAGCTGCGCCTGTGATTAATGCATCTATCGGAGTTCATGGTGTAGCGGTTGCTAGATTCGATGAAGGAATGAATGTTCCTGGGTTGAATATGATTTTAGCTTTTTTAAACATAAATCCTTCAAGGTTGCTGCAAAGAATTGGTCGTGGAACAAGGCTTGCTGTTGGTGTTCGTTCCTCAAAAGTTCTTAGAGTTGTAAATCAAAATGGTGAAAACATTAAAGGCTTACAAAGAGAACTTGAAGCATTAAGGAATGCTGTTGTAAGAATTGCTGGAGTTAAGAAAAACATATCACCTAATAAACCGCAAGATCCAAAAACTAAAAGTTTAGAGGACATGGCAACTGGAGTAAAGTTACAAGCAGAGGTGATTGCTGAACAAAAAGCCTATAAAAAATTATCATCGATTGCTCGCTTAATAAATGAAGATGCCAAAATTAAAAATCGAAGAGTTTCAACTGAAATTTTTTATGAGCCAAATTTTCAATTAAGATTACTAAAAGCAATTAAGGATCCTGAACTTTATAAATTACTTTCCTTAGAAGCTACTAAGGCATTGAAAAAATTTCTAAAGGAAAAAAGTAAAATTTATGCTAAACAATTACCATTATTAAGTATTATAAAAAATATAAAATCTGAAGAGGTTGTTTCTGAGCTTAAGAAGTTTGTTGAGGACAAAGTTAAGTTTGGTCTTTCTCCAAGGTTGCCATCCGCAACAGCAGAAAATATACATGAGCAAATATTATCTTCTAAAATAATAGCCACAATGGAGCGTGCTAATTTCCAAAAAGCAGTTGAAAAATTAATATTTGTATATGAAGTTGGAAATGGCAAAAGTTTAAAAGTGACTGCTTTGGATCTTTTAATTCAAGAATTTGGCCCAATTGAAGATTGGCCAGAAAATAAAAATATCAAAGAAATTATTAAATATGTTGAGAGAAACTCCATTGTGGCTGCAAAAGCTATAAAACAATGTGAAAAAAGGTTAAGAAAACTTGATAAAGTAAGAAGAAAAATGCAAAAACTAGTTAATGAATTAGTAAAAGTTTATAAAGATGGAGCTACAGTTAGGGCCTCACGTCAAAAAAAGTTTGAAATAAAATCTACTAATATTTATGGGCTTTCTAAATCTGAAGCAATTAATTTTTATCAGAGAATAGTTAAATACTTATCAAACACTGTTTTTCTTGAGCTTTTATCTGATCATCCAGAAATTAAATCAGCAGTAAGAGAATTGTCCGATAAGCTAGAGGCTAAAGCAGCTAAAAAATCTAATACTTCTTCTTCTCCTAAGTCTACCCCTAAGTCTTATCCTAAACCTTCTCTTCAAGCTCAAAAAAATCTTATTAAAAAGTTAGTTAAACTTTACCAAGATGGTCAAGAGATTAGAGCTTCTTCGGGAGAAAAATTTGTAATCAAAGCTTCAGATAATGCAAGCATTTACAAAGGAGTTAAAAGGTATGTTGAAAATGATTTTGCAAATTTTTTACAACTTCTTCCTGCCGATTATCCAGAAATTGAGCAAGCTGTAAGAGCATTGTCTGAAAAACTAGCTGCAAAAGCAGGAAAACAAAGTTTACCATCCTCTAATATAGAGAGTGTTAAACCTAATGAGTCTAATATTCAAGAGGTGCATATCAGTGAATCTCCAATGAAACTTGATTTTAGCAAGAAGGGTATTTGCAATAGGTTACTTAATATATAAAAGTTATTTATTATTTAATATCTTTGTAAAAAGTAATCTTCGATAATTTGTTTGTGATCTAAGTAAAGATTTTCCGGAATGTTCATTTGGTGGCCATCACTTAATTCAGAAAAAGTACTTCCAACTTTTTGCTCTCCAGATAACACTTTGGCCACAAAAGTAATTGAGATTGTATTGCTTTCAGGGTCACGATTTGGGTTACTATAAACATGAAACTGTTTAATTAACTCAACATCTAAATTGGTAATAGCTTTTGCATATTCAATGGCGGCTTCTTCAGCGCTTTTTGTTTGACAAAGAATCCCTCCGGGTAAGCTCCAATTAGGGTTATCATTGCTTTTTGCAAGAATTATTAAGCCAGCTCCTTTATCAATAATAACATTAACAGATACTTTTGGTGATTGGATATTTTGGTTGGTATTGTCAGCTTCCATATTTTCGTTTAACTTAATAGACATCTTATGCGTGTTGGAGTTCCTAAGGAAGTAAAAAATAATGAATTTAGAGTTGCGTTGACCCATTCTGGGCTTAGATCCTTAGTGTCTGCTGGACATGAGGTTTTAATCCAAGAGGGGGCTGGAGTTGGCTCTGGGATCAGCGATGAATTATATGCTAGTTTAGGTGCCAAATTAGTTAGTTCTGCCCAAAAAGCCTGGGATGCAGACATTGTTATTAAAGTTAAAGAGCCTCAGCCAGAAGAATTTAAGTTTTTACGGCCTAATTTATATTTATTTACTTATCTCCATTTAGCTAATGAGTTAGAGGTTACCAAGGCTTTGCTTGATTCAAAAACTCGAGCTATCGCTTATGAAACAATTCAATTAAGTGATAAATCATTGCCATTGTTAAAGCCAATGAGCGAAGTTGCCGGAAGAATGGCTCCTCAAGTTGGAGCTTCTTTATTAGAAAAAGCCAATGGTGGAAGTGGTGTATTGCTTGGCGGAGTAACTGGAGTATCAAGAGGAATGGTAACAATTATTGGTGGCGGTGTTGCAGGTGTAAATTCTGCTAAAATTGCCCTTGGTCTTGGGGCTGAGGTGACCATTGTTGATATTAATCATTCAAGGCTTGCGTACTTAGAAGATATATTTGGTCATCAGATAAGTACCAGAATATCAACTTTTACAAATATTGAAGAATGTGTAGCAAAATCTGATTTAGTGATAGGCACAGTTTTAATCCCAGGAGCTAAGGCTCCAAAGTTAGTTACTAGAGAAATGATAAAATCAATGAGGCCTGGTTCAGTTGTTGTAGATGTTGCTATTGATCAAGGTGGTTGTTTTGAAACATCAAAACCAACTTCGCATAAATCCCCAACCTTTGTAGATGAAAATGTGGTTCATTATTGTGTAACTAATATGCCAGGGGCTGTTTCAAGAACTTCTACTTTTGCTTTAACAAATTTAACTCTTAGATATTTAGAGAAAATTGTTAAAGATCCAGTTGCTGCTATTAAAAAAGATAATTCCTTAAAGCTTGGAGTGAATTGCTGGGATGGCCACTGTGTTTATAAGCAAGTAAGCGATGATTTAGGACTGCCATATAAAGATATTACTAGTTTAATTTAGTAAAATATATTTCTTGAGGCAGAAGCTAACTATATCTATCTTTAATTTTTAGCGTGCTCATGTGCCAGTTTACATACAATTAACTGGCAGTAAAAACACAATGAAGTCCAAAAATTTATAGATAACCCGTTATAGAGATTATGGGTTTATTTGTAAGGAGTCATTGGGGTTACGTTGATATGCCCTAAGTATTATTTGTCTATATTTTTCTTCTGCTTTTAATCTGTTTGTAGAGTTAACAGGTAATCTATTAATTATAAAAGCTAAGTTAGCTAATGATCCACTAAGTGCATAATATTGATTTCCTGGCTTGTTTTCATGCTGAGTTGGAGGAGGAGTTGTTCCTGTTCTTGGTAGGGCTGTTAATAAATTTAATTTAGTTGAGTCAATAGAGTTTCTACAGATTCCACAATCAATATTAGCAGCTGTATGGAAGTATATGGGTTTTCCAGAATCAAAGGATTGAGGTTTTTGTAATTCAGCGTAGGCAATCATTCTTGCAGTATTAAAAGTAATGTTGGGATGAGAGGCAATATTCTCATAAGCATTATTAATTCCATCAAGAATAGTAGTTACTCCATTAACTTGTAATGCAGATCGGCCAAAATTTAGAGTAGAGCCGGCAATGTCAGGAAAATAAAATCGGTTAATGATTGTTTGTAAAACAAGGCTTTGGCCTAAATCACTTATTCCTTCCTCTTTTACTAGTCTTCTTGCAACTCTTACTGCTTCCCAATTAACAATACAGTTTGTGGAATGGACTTTTTCTAGCCATATTTCTTGGCCATTTACAATAACTTTGGCATCATATACAAATTGGTAATTTTTTCCTTCTTCAACTCCAGGATTGTCCACAGTTATTGGGTCAAAATCAAGTCCAGTCCCAAATGTTCTTTTTGGAGTGCCTAATACATAGTTTACAGAATCTGCAACTTCTATGTCTTCTGCGTCAGAGATGTAAATAAGCCTGGCTCGAACTTCTTTAATTAATACGTTATCAATAACAACGTGCTCACTAACTTTAATATTAAATCCAGAATAAATTTTATCAGGAATAGTTTGAGCTTGATTTTCATCTTTTGGATTTACTCTCATTAATGGTGATAATATTAGTGGATTAAATACTGTTGATCTTCTTGATGGAACCTCAGAAATAGTTGGTCTTATATAATTAGGGGTTAACTCAACTGCAATAGGTCTGAATATAACTAAATCAGAATCAACTATATTATTATTTGTAGAGTCAATAATTTCTAACTTTACAGATATATTGCTATTATGTGAGGTATTTCCAATTAGATAATAAGAAATATCTAGAGCATTATGTTCTGAGCCAAACTCAAAAATTATTTCTTGCTCTTGGCCACTTTGATTAAATACTTCTTCATCAAGTTGTGAGTACCCAAATGAATTTACTACAGCCCCTTCGTCATTGTTGGTGATTGTTATTCTTCTAAAATATCGATTAGAGTTAAATATTTTATGGATTTTAAATTTAGAATTCTCATTTTTTATGACCGCTTGATTTTTTGAAATGAGTGCTCCAGATGAGTCTTCTATGTCGTCGTTAACTTCTTCATTAGTTTTATAATGATAAGCGGTAAGATTAGCTTTTGGTACTAATTCATAGTATTCAGTTTTAATTTGTACATCAATATAAGACTCGTTCTTTCCTGGGCTAGTTTCTGGAAATTGTTCGTCAACAAAATCATAAATTTTAAAGTTAAATTTGTTGTCTCCAGATAATTGATCAAGGTCTAAATGTTTTTCTAAATTGTTATAAGCAGCATTTCTTTTGACATGCCAAATAAAGTCATTGCCTTCAGCGTGGGAACCGTTAATTAAAAGCCAGTCATCTATAGTTCCATTAATAGAGACAGATTTAATTTGTACATCAGTGTTTATTGGGAAAGATGGTTTCCAGTCAAAGTTATGGTTCAAGGCTTCAAAGCCTAGTCCGTACTTAAAATCAGGATTTGGATTTCCATTAGGAAGGATTTCTCGAGAATAATAGTCTTTTCTGTCAATTTTGTCTGTAATAGTTTTTATTGGGAAATTATTAACAATATTTGGTTCTGGGTCTAAGCTATCATAAACGCCGTCGCCATCAGAGTCTGGGAAAACAACTTGAGCATTAGATAAACTGCAAATTGGGAAAATGGCTGTAATTAAAGCAATTTTAAGATAGTATTTAATATAGGTTGATTTTAATTTCATCATGTTGAACCAGTAATTAAATAAATATTTTTAACCAAGTAAAGGGTTTTATTTTTAATTTGACATTTTTTTAAAAAATTAGTTTTGTGCTACTTATTATGATTATGTACAGAGAGAATAGAAATAAACGTTTCTTAAGGACGCATATATTTGCTTTAAGTTTTTTATTTACTTTTTTTAGTTTTGCCCAAAAGATTGATATAAGTTCTTTTGACCAGGCAGATTTATTGGCAATGCACTTTAGGAAAACCATGGCTGAATCACCTAAGATTACTTATAGTAAAGTTAGTAAAGATAGCCGTAAATTGGAGAAATCTTTTGGACAAATAAGCTTAAAGAACATTTATTTTATTTGTGTTGTGAGTGAGAATATAACTACAAAACGTATAGCGGAATTAGAAGAGTTTGCTTTTCTTTCGCCAGTTTATGCTAAATTCGAACTTTCCTCAGGGAACAGAGTTCCTGCAATAGATTCAATTAAAATTGTTAGTTTTAATGCTTCCGTAACTTCATTAAGAATAAATCCTGCAAGTATTAAAAATTTAAGTTCTAAAGATCCTTATTTGAAAGATCAATTTAGCTTTGATTTTAATGCAAATCTTAGTGCAGAAGTTTTGGTTACAAAATCATCTAATCAATTCTATGATGAAAAAGGCTCCCTTGTTAGTTATTCTCAGCTTAGGGGAGGGCTTAGTCATGCTAGTTCACTTAGGTTAGAAGTTGATAAAGTAGGTAGTGAACAAAAACAGTTATTAAATTTAACCTTACCATTTCCTCCAATCTTTAAAGTTGAAAACTTGGAAGTAGCAACTTTAAAATCAAAATCTATATCTAAAAATTTTATTGATGCTAGATTTTATCCAGAAGAAAATAATAATTCCAGGATAAGATGTGCCTTTTTCTCTAAAGGTGTGAAGCCTGAAAAAAGATAAGGTTATTGTAGATTTTAATTTTTGTTACAGATACTAGTGGTTAAGTTTTTTTTAGCTTTCTTTCGTGGCGTATATTTAACATTTCAACTAATGATGCAAACACCATTGAGAAGTATATATATCCTCTAGGAACGTGTTGATGAAATCCATCGGCTATTAGCATTACGCCAATCATTAATAAAAAGCATAAAGCAAGCATTTTAAAAGCAGGGTTTCTTTGTATAAAACTGTTAACTTTGTCTACAGAAATAATCATGACTATCATGGCAATTACCATTGCTACAACAATAACCCATACTTGGCTAACAAGTCCTACACCAGTAATTACGGAATCTAGAGAAAATACAATGTCTAAAAGGATAATTTGGATTAAGACTCCAGCAAAAGTAGCGGCCTTAGTTTTTTTCTTTGCTTTGTCTTCTGGGTGGTTCCCTGCGGTTAATTCATGAATTTCAAATGTAGCTTTACCTAGAAGAAAGAGGCCTCCGAATAATAAAATTATATCTTTTCCTGAAAAAGTTTGAGAAAAAATTTCAAACAGGGGTTTAGTTAATCTCATCATCCAGCTTATTGCTAAAAGCAAGACCATTCTTGAGGCCAGCGCTAATAATAAGCCTAGTTTTCTGGCTTTGTTTTGCTGATTCTTTGGAAGTTTTTCAGCAATAATAGATATAAAAACTAAGTTATCAATTCCTAAGACAATTTCTAGTGCAGTTAATGTAAGTAAGCTAATTGCAATTTCTAAACCCATAAGTGTTAGTATATACTGAGAATCTTTTATTTTTCAAGTATTGCAGTGATGAAATAAATGGCTATTTCTATAAAATTTGGCAATTAAATGCTTTTTTAATTAAAATATCAATATGCTAATTTTTAAAAACAAAAAGACTTACATGAAAAAGGTGAATTTATTTCTGCTATAACAGCTAATGTTTTGATTTCAGAGAACTGTGTAAAAGCACTTTTATATAGGAGCAATTGATTTTTTGTTTCAGAAATTCTTTCTTTTTGATCAAATAATTTAATGTTGCTGGTGAATTTCCAGTCTATGATAGTTGCAGTATTTTGATCACTCATCCAAAACACATCACAGATGCCAGATATTGTATTTTGATTATTTTTTAATAGGATAGGGATCTCCTTGATTACAGTAGCTGGATTATTGGAGCTTGCTTGCCAAAAATCTGCAAGCTCTGGCATAGATCTGATTTTCTCAAATAAGTTTTTGTATTCTAAAAATTTATCTGGAATTATTTTCTCTAATGAATTTAGATTTCCATTCCAATTTTCTAAAACCTTATGTAATGAAGTACCAAGATCTGCGAGATTTATGTTGCTGTTAATATTTTTTTTACCTTCGTCCTTTTTAAAAAACGAAATTTGAGGCTTTTCTGCTGAAATATATTTTCTAGCAGAGATTCTTTTGTGATTAAGCGTTGGTAGTAAGTTATTAGTTGCTTGTATTGGAATATAGAATAGATCTTGGTTTTGTACATTTTCTGATGTTTCCTTGGCCATATTGTTTTGGCTGTTTTCATTGTCGATTTTAACAATTTTAACTGCTTCTTTGTGTAGGGATTGTATTTCTAAAAGTGAATCCATTAAAAAGTTATTCCATAATACAGGATGGTTATTATCATTGTGAGTTAACAAAGAAATAGGTTTTAATTTAGAGTTAATTGGTTTGAGTTTTTGAGAGTAAATGTTTATTTGGTTTTCAGCTCTAGTAAGAGCAACATATAATAATCTTTTTTTCTCTGCCTCTAGTTGTATTTTTTCCTTATTCTTTATCCAAATATGATAAAGGTTAGGCGTGGTTTTCTCGTTTATTTTTATATTTAAGCTAAATTCATTATTATTTTTTATTAACAAAGAATTATCATAGTTTTGTTTACTGTAAAGTTCTGGAAGGAAAACATTATTAAACTGTAGCCCTTTTGATCCATGAATAGTAAAAAGGTAAATTCCTGGGTCGTTAACAACGCATTCATTTTTATAAGATATTTTTGCCAAATTAATTCTTAGTAATTGAGTCAGTTCAATAGGGTTCTCTACTTGTAAGGGATCAATTTTTTGGGTTTCCAAAATAAAATTTTCTACCGAAATTGCCCATGCTGAACCACTTGGATAAAGATGAGGTTTAAATAGCTCGCAAAAACAATGAAAAATCCCCAGGGTATTTAAGTTTGACCAGTTTTGAATTTCGGCCAATTTTTCAATAGGTAAGTCTTTAGTAAGCCATTTTGAGATAATTTCTAAAAATAAAACTTGGGTATTATCATAAATCCACTCCACCATGGCAGAAAGAAAATCAGTTAAAATATGATTGCTTATGGAGGAGGTACCGCCAACTTGATGTTTAATATTATGTTTATTTAAATAAAATGAGAACTCATTTAATTTTTTCCAAGATAGAAATAAAAAGCCGTTGGTAGAAGTTTTTTCTAACTTATTTTTAGTGATTTCATCTAATATATAGGGAAAGATTTGTTCTTGATCAGAAAACTCTTTGAGAGAAACAAAGCTATTTTTAATTTTGCTATTTGTTTCTTCGACTCCAGGGCTGAGAATTTGTGGAGATGGATCTATCTTTGAGTTATTAAAAAGTTTTTGTTGGAGAGGATTAATTATGTTTAATAAATTTTTTGTCGACCTATAGTTTGTGCTTAGTTGTTCTTGGTTAACTTCTTCTTTGATTTTATTAAATGTACTCGAGCTTGCTTGTCTAAATCTATAAATGCTTTGTTTTGGGTCACCAACAAAATACCAATTTGTTTCATCATTACTTAGAAGCTTTAACAATTTTATTTGGTTTGGGTTAGTGTCTTGAAACTCATCAACAATGATTAGTTTAGGGAAGCTAATCAATTTAGAATCTTTACTTATTAATTGAATTAAACATTTTTCTAGGTCACTAAAAGATAGCTTTTTTCTATAATATTTGTGGCAAAAGTCTTTGAACTCAAAAATATGTTGTATTGCTTGTTTAAGCTGCTGTTGGTATTCGTAATCTAAAAAATTTAAGTATTTTTCTTTTATAAATGCATTTAATAATTTAGTGTTTTCATAAAGGCTAGAAAACTTTTTGGCTAAAGCTCTTGATCCTTTGCCCTTGCAAAGGCTTATAGGTGTATACAATTTAAAATTCTTATTGTTTAAATTATTAATTAGTTGATTCAACCAATTCGGATACTCAGAAAATTCTCCTGCTTGCTTGATTGCACTGTTTGCTTCATCAGATAATTTTAACAAAAAACTTTCCCAATTTTTAAGTGAGTCAGTAGTAAAATCCTCAAGTTTTTCTAGATATTTATCACAGTCAATATCCCAAATTGATAAAGTTAACTGGCAAATTTCATTAATTGAATAATAATTCCATAAACTATTTTTTTCAGAGTAAAGATCAAGACATTGCAATATTAATTTTTTTCTATCAATTACTAATGTTTCTGGAGAATAAATTGAGTCGAAGCCCCTATAGCCAAGGTCACTCAAGAAAGGATAAATTAACTTGTAGCAATATGCGTGAATTGTCCCAATAAATCCACTGTTGTTAATCTCTTTGATTAATGATTCTTGGTTTAATTCTTCAGCTTTTGAAAGAATTCTATTTTTCATTTCTAAAGCAGAGGATTCAGTAAAAGTTAAAGTAATAATTTTATTTGGTGAAATTATTGGCCCATTATAAATAGTTTTATTGTATCCAGAAATAGTATATGCAAGATAGGTTTCAACGATAGAGTATGTTTTTCCACATCCAGCTCCAGCTTCAACTAAGATTCGATTATTCATAGGTCAAGTCCTTGGCTTTTAAAAAATGGCCTTCCACATATTCCATAGTAATCACAGTATGTGCATATTGAATCAGTTAATGGATTTGGAGGAAAAATATTAGTTTTAATTTTATTAACTGTGGAATTAAAAATTTCAGATAAATTTTCAAGGAGTGTTCTTTCATTTTCTAATGTTAGGTGAGTGAATGAAATTTCATTGTTAGTTAAAAAATCAGTTAATTTGTCGTTACATTTATAAGAAACTAAGAAATTACTTTTCTTAAACTCAAGAGGGGGGACATAAGCTGAAAAAAGTAAATCTTGGTCCTTAAATTTTTGTTCTTGGTTTATTAATGCAATATAAAAAAACAATTGTAGCTTATAATTATTAAGCAAAGTTTTTGCTTTTCCAGAAATATCAGAGCTTTTAAAGTCAATTATTCCAATGCCTGAATTATATACATTGATTCTGTCAATTATAGCGGAGAATTCTTGATTGTTATATTTTGTAGATAATTTAACTTCAGCTTCAGTAGTTAACAGATTGCCCATAATACTTATTAGTTCTTTTTCAAAAACTATATAGTTTGGAAGTTTAGTCTCACAATTGTATATAAATTCATCACAAAACAATTTATATTTAGAATATTGAGTTTTAGATATAATTTCATTTCTGGATTTGATTATTACTTCTTTTAAAATAGTATTTTTGTTTGTGGAAAGATTTTCTAGAATTTTATGAAGCCAAATTCCTTTTAAAGTATTTTTCAGATTAACTGGGTTTTCTTCTTCGAGCCATGGATCTCTTAATAGCTTGTTATAGTAAAATTGTTGAGGGCATCTATTATATGATTCAATAATTGAAGGAGAGAATTTATTTATTTCTAGAGATTTATATTTTTGCTGTTTTTTTTCAAGATTAGGCTTGGCAGGTTTAGGGGGAATTAAGTTAATGTCTTGGTTGTAAATTGCATTACAAATAGTTGATGTTTCATTGTTTTGTTCAACTACCTCTATTCCCAGGGCTAATAATGACTTATTAATAAACTCTGGTACTTCTTGCTTGTTGTTATTCTTAACCCAAGAAACAACATCTTCTTTTGTGTGAATATTATTTGATAAAACACCAATGTTTTTCATTCCGCAGTATGGTATGTCTTTTATAGTGAAAATTGGAAGTCCATTTTTATTAAAAATATTAGAAGGTGTTTGGTCGTCACTTGCTTGTATTGTTGTTAGCAAATATTGTAAAAAGGTTTTGCTCTTGTCTAGTGAGCTTAGTTTTTTTGTTATAACTTCTTTTGAAATGCTGATTTCGTTAATTATTATATCAATTGTGTCTTCATAAGATAGTTTATTATATTTTGATAGATTAATTGAGGTTTTTTTAAAAAAAGGTTTTGTTGGCGGATCAATAATAATATTAGGAAACATTTGAGAAATTTTCTGATGGTTAATTTCTGAATTCAGATTTAACAAGCATTGTGGCTTATGGTCTTGGTCACTCAAAGCAATACTTTGTTTGTTTTTGTTAAAAAAATCAAGGGATTTAATATTGAATTTTTGTTTTAATTTTTTGATTAGTTTTTTTTCACCTAGGTATTGTTGGTAAATGGTTGGGATAAAAATTTCTAAATTATCTTGAGGGAGAAAAAATATTTGATTCCAGTTTAAATTTTGGATTTCCTGTTCGGAAGTGTTTAAAAGCTCATCAATATAATTCCAGTTAGATAGAATTTTATTGCTTTTTTGGCAATATAGTTTTGCTTTTATGTAATCAAGTAAAAGTATTGTCCATTGGTTGAGCTCTGTTATGGATTCACTTGAGTTGTTTTCAATTTGTAAAATTAAATCTTTTAATTGGTTATTACTCAGGCAATAGGGTAGTAGTTTTTTAATTAAATTAAAATCATTTTCGGCGCCTTTAGGATTTTCGTGAGTAGAACAGTTAAAGTAATAGTCCCAAAAGTTCAATAATGTTTCATTTTGTATTTTTAAATTATTAATTGATCGATGATTATTTACAATGTTTTTAGCAAGTTCATTAATCTGAAAAACTCCAGGATTAGGCCAGCTTTGGTTTTCTACTTTAGACTCTTTAATATGCCTTATTAGTGATGGGCTAAAGCTTCTATTGGGAAGTAAGATTATCTGTCGAATATTTGTTCTATTGTTTTCTGAAGTTTTTTTTATGCTCAAAATTTAGTTTTTGTCGCTGTCGTTATTGCTATCGCTTTTTTTTTCAGGGTTTTCACTAGTTTGGTCATTTTCTTCATCTGAATTTTCTTCAGAGTTTTCGTCTTGGCTTGCATCTTTCGCTTTAGCTTCAATTTCTTCTTCTTCGTTCCAGTAAATATTTTCTTCAATTTTATCGTGAATTACTGATCTTAAAGTCCATTTGTTTGCTACATCAAAAACTTCTTCTTTTTCAATCATGTGAAGTGTATCCCATGGACAGGGATCAATGCATTTTTTACATCCAATGCAACGATCAAGATCAATTTCAACAACTTGATTCATGTCAGGGAAGTCAACTCCTGGAGCAATCTCTATGCAATCTACTGGGCAAAATTGTACACAGGCAATGCAGCCAGTACATTGGGCTTGATCGACTACCGCCATTTTTTTTGGCGTTTTCATCTTTCTAGGTTCTTTAGTTAGACGAGTTTTTCTAACCTCTTCTGCTCTAGATTTAGAATAATCTGAATAGTTAATCATTACCCATTAATTATACACTGATAGTGTTTTGCTAATCAAGGAGCTGTATTAAAGCTGGCAATTTTAAGTTAGGTATATTTACTATAAGCAAAATAAATTGTTAAATTTTGAATAAATATTTATTGAATAATTATGTGAGTGATTTACTTGCATTTTAGAAAAATTTATTCTTCATAGTTATGCTCACACAATTCTAACTTATCCACAATGATGTGGATAAGTTCACAACTTATTTGATTTATATCAGTATATGTTAATAAAATCAATATCTTATCCAGAATGCACACATAGGGTGCAGGAATTTTGACTATAGTTCAATAGTAGTAATTTCGGCACTATATATAGATGCTGCAATAGGTCTTACTTGGATTGTTATAAATAGATAAGAAAAGCTAATGCAGTTGTACTGTTGATTGTATTTGTTAGAAAATACTAATGAAATTTTTACTAAAATTATTTTCCCTATATTCTTTTACTCTTATATTTTCTGCTTTTACTATTTCACAAAATATAGAAACAGATAATTTTGAAGACGTTACCAATATTATTAAACGAATTAGTACGGATAATAAAACTGTTAGAGTTGTTAGTTACAATGTTAATGCCTTTAGTAAACCAATGAGTCCAAACTTTGTACCAAAAGCTGGCCAACGTGATGGTTTTGCAAAAACTCTTAGTGCTTTACGGCCTGATGTAATCTTATTTCAAGAAATTAAATCAGAGGAATCTATTAAAGATTACGAAAAATATTTTTTAAGAATCCTTCCTGCATCCTTGTATAAAGAGGCCAATTTACCATCAAATAATTTACAGCATAAATGGTATGTTGCTGAGGGATTCATTGATGTTGATGGTAGTCCAATTAAGAATATGACTATTTCTAGGTTTCCATTTATTGATACAAGTGTAGATACTGTTCCTGGTTCACTTAAGGAATCAAAAAGAAATATTTCTGGAAGCAGAGGGATACTACTAGTTAATATTGATTTACCAAATTTAGACTTTACTCATGACTTATATACAATGAATGTTCATTTAAAATGTTGTGATAAGGGTAGAGGTGAGGAAGATACTAAGAGAACGCATTCATTAGATGCTGCTTTAAATTGGATTCGTGATGCTGTAACAAAAAATGAAAATAATATTGTTCAGTCTACAGAAATTCTTGAAGGAGCAGGCAAAGTTATAAGCGAAGAAGTCAATGGTGATCTGAATATTGTTACTGAAATAGTTCAAGGAACCGTTAAGAAGGTTACATACAAAAAATCTGGCAATATTGATTTGCCAAAAGGGACGCCAATTATTTTTGGTGGTGACTTTAATCTTGTTGGAAGTAAGCGAGTAGAAAATAGTTTTTTAGGTGGAGATATTCAAAACGAAGAACTATTTGGTACTGATCCAGTTGTTTTATCTTGGGATTCTAAAACAAAAGTTCAGGATAGTTTAGTTAATTTAAAGCCAAAAGATTTAGTGACAGAAGACGACTTTACTTACCTTGGTACAAATAAATATCCTCCCTCTGCATTAGATCGTCTTTTTATGCCTACTGGGTCTGTAGGTACTGTGATTAATTCATTTGTATTTAACCCTGCAACATTGACTAAAAAGCAACAAAGCGATCTAAACGTAACTGTTGCAGATTCCCTAAAGTCTGATCATTTACCTATAGTAGTAGATTTGCAGTATTAAATTCTTTAATATAAACTCATCTTAATGAAAAATTTATTTAAAATATTTATTTGTTTGTTTAGTGTATCCTGCTTTAGTGCTTCGCTACTGCCAAGCATAGAGAAAAGTAACATTAAATGGACTGGAAAAAAAGTAGGCAGCAGCCACTATGGGAATTTAAAATTTAAATCAATAACTCTTGGAAAAGAGGGTTCATTAATTGGTTCAAAATTTGTGGTGAATATGGAATCAATGACTGTCGAAGATATTCCAAAAGAAAAATCATTGAACAAGGACCTTTTAGATCATCTTAAGAACAATGATTTTTTCGATGTGAAAAATCATAAAATTGCTACCTATGAAGTAACTGGAATTAAAGATGGAAAATTAGTTGGAGATTTAACAATTAAAGGTGTTAAAAAATATAATTTAAAATCAGAATATAAAGTTTCAAAAGATACTATAACCGGTAAATTAATATTTAATCGTACTGATTTCAAAATAAATTATAAATCTAAGGGGTTTTTAAGTTCTGCCGTAAATAGCGTAAAAGAAAGTTTTATCTACGACGATGTATTGGTTGAGTTCACTTTAAAAAAGTAGTTATCTGCTAAATAATAATTTAAAATAGGAGAAAATAATGAAGAAATATTTAAATAACATATTAGGGGTTTTACTTTTGTTTTTTGCATGTACTCAGGGAATTGCAAAAGAAGTTAATAAGAAGTTAGACATTGCAAATATGACTTTGTTAGAATTACGCTTTGAAGTTGGGATTAATGCTAAGTTGGACAAAAAATCTATAAAAGATATATTAATAAATCCAGTAGAGACAGAGTTTGAAATCAATGTTGAGTATTGTTTTTATTCTGACGCTAATAAGAGATTAAGGGCTGCAGACATTTATGTGCATTTGGAAGAAGACAATGGTCCTTTTGCTAATCCTGAGATGGCTACAGTTGCATTTTATGTGGACAGTGATTTTTTAGACTGCGATAAAAAGAAAGTTCGGCCAGGAATATTTAAAGTGAAAACAAATAAGATTGATTCAGCCGTAAAAACATTAACTATTAAAAATCCTATTGTTAAATCAGCTCAGAATTTTAAAATAGATATTTACAACTCTTCAAGGTGAAAAAAGCAATAACATTGATTTAGAATATTTTTATATTTAGTTAGAACCATTTTATTATTTCGTTCTCATTTTTATCAAGAATGTAAAGGCTAATTATTTAATTGTCCACAAATCGAGAAATTGATCTTTTAAAGTGTTTCCAAAGCCCATTAACATAGATTCAGATTCTTTATCATAAGCAGCCATGCAAGAGGATCTGGGTTTTGCTTTGGATTGCTCAATTATTTCTACTTGCTTCTCAGTTTGTAAATCAAAGTAAAATAACTCATCTAGAGCAGTTTTCCCATCTGATGTTCCCCCCCAAATATATAATTGATTTTTAGATTCATTCATTCCAAAGCAAGGGTTTCTTCGGCCTTTAAACTTAAAGTTATCAAGTTTACTCCATGTAAAATTATTATTAAAATCTAGTATATGTAAGTCTTCATAAAAAACATTCTGAGCTCCTTGTAATAAGTTTTGGCCACTTGATATAACTAATTTATCCAACTTATTTGAATATCCATATGAAAAGGCAACTCTACCCTTAGGTATTTTCCCGTTTACTTTTACTTCCTTTATCAAAGCAACATCTGAAATAGTTAGTTCATATAAATTACAATTTTCTGCAGAGCAAACTGAATAAAAAGAATCAGATTTTGGTCTATAGATCAATGAACTTAAGTTTATTGATCTTAATAAAAAATTTGTAACAACTGCTTTGTTTGCTTTACTAGTTGCAATTATAGGAATTCTCTTCCAAGTTCCTAAGTTGTTTTCTATAGTTAAGCGATAAACCTGGGTTACTTCATTCTGGCCAAAAAATATTTTAGTTGTAGCAAGGACAAATAGTTCATTGCCATCTTTTGAAACATGAATACCTCGTGATGATGGGCCAGGTGCTTCTCCAATGGTTGGTAGTAGTTTCCATTTTTTATTTGTTAAATCTAGTCTCCATAATTCGGTAGAAGGTACTCCTTGAAATGGACTAAAGCCATAGCCACCATATAGAAAATAATTATTATCATATACCCAAGTGATGGAGTGTTCTCTTGCTCCTGGGCCTTCCCCTTTAGTCCAATGATGAAATTTTGATAAGTTTTGACTAAATGATTCTGTGCTTATTAAGATTAAAGCAGCAATAAATATTTGAATTTTTTTCATTGTTTTACCTCTTATGTTTCTTCACTTTAATAAATAGTTATTTTTTTTCAACTATTTTTTACAGGCGGACCCAAATAAGGTACTTTTGTCGTAAAAAGGTTTAGTAAATTGTATAAAGAATCATTAAAAACACAAAGAGAACAAATTTTCATGGCTCTAAAAAAAATTTTAAGTTCCCGTAAAGTCAAATATAGAGAATTAGCAAATAATCTTGGTATGAGTGAGAGTGGTGTGAAAAAAATATTTTTGGAGAAAAATTGTTCCTTGGATAAAATATTAAAAATTTGTGAAGCTATTAATTATAGCTTTTTTAATGTTTTAGAAGAGATCAATTCCCCTTCAATGGATAAACAAATTAGTATTCCTATTGAGTTAGATTATATTTTAGCCAGAAAACCCAGGATTTTTTATTTATTGAGAGCAATTCAAGCTGGCGGTCAAAAAAAAGAAGAATTATTTAGGCGTGGATTTTTAGAGCAAGATTTAAATTTAGCTAAAGAGTTATTAGTTAAATTTAAAATTTTAAAAAATAATGAAAGTATTTTTAGGCTAAAGAAAACAATAATGAAGTTAGACGAAAAAAGTAAATTAAAAAATGTATTTTTAAAAAATATTAGTAAAAAAATTGTGATGAGCAGAATAGATGGTAATGAAAAAGAAAAGTCACTTAAACCTTATATATGGGCTGCTCCACTTAGTAATTCAGATCAAAGTTATTTATCAGAAGAGATATTACAAGTTTTTAAAAAATATGAAAAAAGATCTTCACTTTATGCAGAATTTGTAGAAGATGGTGAGGCCGAATTAACCTATGTTGTTGTTCCTGCTAGATTAACTCCTGGAGTTGACTTAGTTGAACAAATAGATTTGTTATAGTGAATTTATCTCCTAATTTGGGCTACAAGTAAGCCAACAATCTTGAAAATAAAACTTTTAGATCATGGTTGTTAAACTGCTAATAGATGTTAAAGTTAAGTTATTAATTATCTGTGGAACCTTTCAAATTATATTAAGGGTTATTTAAATAAATTTAACCTTTATTAATTGTATATGCCCGCTATGTTAATTATCTAGTGAAAATAGTAATGATAAAATCAAATAATATTCTTTTTTTTATAGTCCTAGTTGCTTTAAATTTTTCTTGTTCCTCAATAAAAATTGTTTCAGGTAAAATACATGGTTCAAGCACAGAAAAATGTATAATTGCGGATGGTAAGAATACTAAGAACATAACTTGTGATATTAAAAAAGGTGATAACAACAATTATTTAGTAGAATTAAACTTTAAAAAAACACCTAAGAAAGAAGTACCAACTTGTGTGTTTGATGGTTTTGGGTCAACAAATAAAATGAAAAACATCGGTAGTAAAGTTGAAACAATAAATACTTTAATTAGTACTTCACAAGTTTGGATAGAAATTCCATCTATTAAAGCTAATCCACTAGAATTACATGGCGACATGATTATGCAATTTATTTGTATTCTTTAAGCCTCGCTAAAAAAATTGGAAAATATTTCATCCAGATTTTATTTTCAACTATAGTTTATTTTGATAGATAAGTTATTTCATTGTCTTCTGAAAATTCTTTTTTATCTTCAAGTAATAAGCTGATTAATTCTTCAGAAGTAAAGTTAATTTTCTCACCTTTTAACTTTTTAACTGCATTTAGGAGATTCTTAACAGAGTAAGAGTCAACATCCGATTAACTAAAATCACTTATTTCTATAGGTGAAAGGCCAGTGAATATCAGCGTGTCCTTTTATTTCTGAAAAATTTATAGTCAAAAATATACTTTTATTACAGTCCTCTAGTTCTTTAGAGCCAGTAGTGTTTTGAACAACTATATTTTTTATAATTATTCCATTGGAGATTTTTAATTTATGTTTAACAACCCCGTTAGTGTTGTTTTCATTAGCTTGGCTTTGTAGATAACATTTGTGAAATTCATCACTTTTTTGCATTATAACATTATTAGGTTCTCCCCAGTTGATGGTGAGTTGTGCCTAAAAAAGCATTAAGAACAAGTATATAGAAGTCTCAATCTATAATTTTTATTTTTGCGTCGGGTAAAGCTTTAAGCTTATTCCTGGTAATATTTCCCTTGATAGGCATTGATTTTGAGTGTATCATTCAATAATAATGGGTAAGAAAAGAGTTTTAGAACATAAAATCAGTAGGTTACTTAGCATGTTTCCAGCTTTAGCTATCATAGGGCCTAGGCAATGTGGTAAGTCCACATTGAGTAAAATGTGTTGTCCTAGTTGGAAGTATTATGATTTGGAAAGACCTGATGATTATAACTTAATAACTAGAGACCCTTTATCCTTTTTCTCTTTAAATTCAAAAAATCTAATTATAGATGAGGCCCAACAATATCCTGATCTATTTAAGGTTTTAAGGTCTATTGTTGACGAAAATCGTTCACAAAAAGGACGTTTTATTTTAACAGGAAGTAGCTCTCCTGAAATTGTTAAGGGTTTGACTGAGAGCTTAGCCGGAAGAGTTGCAACAATTGAAATGGCTCCATTTAAAGCAATTGAGTTTTTTGATCGGCCACTGCCTAGCTTTTATGATTTGTTAATTGATAAAGATACAAAAATTGATGATTTTGAAAATTTAGATAGCCAGCTAAGTACTTCGCAAATGTTGGAGTTTTGGTTTACAGGCGGTTATCCAGAACCGATTATTAGTAATGATGAAGTATTTAGAAAGCAATGGCTAGAAAATTATTTTTCTAGCTACTTTGATAGGGATATAAGAAGACTTTTCCCTAAGCTTAATATTCATAGCTTTAGGCGCTTTATAACATTACTCACTCAACAATCAGGCACTCAGCTTAATCATAGTGATATTGCTCGATCACTAGAGATTAGCAATAAAACAGTCAAGGACTACCTCGATATTGTTCATAATACTTTTATTTGGAGAAACCTTCCTCCTTTTGAGAAGAATTCTTTAAAGAAGGTTCAAAAATCAAATAGAGGATTTTTTAGGGACTCAGGTGTTTTACATGGTTTGCTAAAAATTAACTCCTTGGATGAATTACTTGTACACCCTGTTGCGGGAAGTTCTTTTGAAAGTTTTGTAATTGAGGAAATTATACGTGGATTAAAAGCTACAATGGAGACAGGACTTGACTTTAATTACTATAGAACAATTGATAAGTCTGAGATTGATTTAATAATTGATGGATCGAATGGTTATATACCAGTAGAAGTTAAACTGGGTTCAAGTACTAGTAAAAAGTCCTTGAAGGGGCTTGAAAACTTTCTTAAGGATACAAAATCTTCTTATGGAATTCTAATAAATAATGCAAAAAGGGTAGAGAAGTTGGCTGATAATATTATACAGATACCGGTCGGCTATTTATAAATGACAAAATATCTTTCTGATTAAAAACAGTGATGGCCTAGCTACTGGACTAACCCAAACTTCTTAGGTACTTTTTCCTCTCGGTTCGAGGCTTGGTTTGTTAGTTTCCAAATTAAAAAGTTTGGTGATAGAGATAGCGCAAAAAAAAAGGCGCAACTATGCATTCTACAGATGGGGCTCTTGAAAAATTAAAAATTGTACTTTGAAAAAATTTGAAACACTGACTGCGTGCCTACTTTCAGGTTTAGGTTTTATTTTTGATGAGTTATAGTAATTTTTAAAAATTATCTAAGTTTGGGCGTCGATTCTTATAATTAGAAAATTTAATTTTTTTTTAGTTTGAAATAATTAGCTATGGTCTGGATTTTATAAGAGAATCAAAGCAAAATTTTTACATGGCTTGAAATTGTTCAAAATGGATGGATTTTAATATTTTATTTAATATATGACTTCATAGTCATTGCTTTGTTGGCTATACTCTAAATTGTTGGGGACTGTTGATTTTTTTAAACAACCTCAAAGATTTGATTATGACTAGTTTTAAAAATAAAGAATATTTAGTAATATCTACAATCTTCGTGCTGTATATTCTATTGTTTTTTATTTCATACTGCTTCTATAAACCTCCTTTTTTTAAATGGTATTTGATGTCAACTGTTAGTTGTTTTGTAGGATTTTTCATGCCAATTTTTATAATTTACAAAACAAATATAAAAAATAAAATTTGGGGCCCAGGTATTGTCACCATTCCTTTTACATTGATATCGATAATAATTAATCATTCCTTTTTTGATGCCAATAAAAATCACGATCTTTTGATGTTAGCATCTTATGTGTTAATAGCAGCTCCATATAATAATCAGTTTAGCTTTCGGTGCCCTAACATTGTTGATTTAATTGATGTTATAGTTAAAAAATTTTCAAATAAATGAGGGAAATATTTTGGAAGAAAATTTGGTTCTAATGAGATTAGTTAACTTTGTCATATATCTGCGATTGTAAAAGCAGCAAAACCATATATCCTAAATCCCTAATCAGTGATCGATGGTCCTGATTTTAAAACTGGGGATTCTTGAAAACATAAAAGTTATAAGTCACTGACTAGAGTTTTATTCTAATTTATTTAGTAAATTCATATTAAAATAAGAAAAACTAACCAGGGGTATCGATATATAAAGCTTGACAAGGATTATTGGGACCATAAAGAAACTATAAAATAAAATATTTATGTTATTAATGGATAACAATAATATAGCAATTATAAATATAATGATTAAGGCAAAAATTGATCTTAGAAAAACAGTAAAACCATCTTCTAGCCTAGGATTATAAAATAAAAATGAAATCAAAACCCCAGTAATACAGCAACATAAAATAAATTTTGGTTCGCTGAGATAAACAGCAGTTGGATTCAAGAGAGAAAGGGAAAAATCTGAAAAATGATAAAACCCCATCATGTTATTTAATTGACCAAGTATTGTTGCAAACCCAGCCCAGACTAAACCGGAGACCATCCCAAATAAAAACAACTTAAACATTAGCTTTTTATTGTTTTCTATATCGGCATTTAATATGTAGATTTTATTTTTCACAATCAAATCTCTGATTCCCTATGCTCGTAAGCAATAATTCCCATCTATTTTAACTATAATCAACAAAGCCTGGTGTTTAAAGTAGAATATAATATTTGGCATGATGTTAAAATATTAGTTTTGTCTCTAAAATACTGCATTTCAATCCAGACAATTCTATCAATATTTAATATAGTTAGGACTTTAGACAAGTCTAGAAAAGGACGTTGTCATTAAATTTTGGAGAACATTTTATGGACGGCTTAAAGACTAAAAGAGTCGAGTTGAGATGCTTTAAAAAATTAGATTATATTTCTATTGCTGACTTAATGTGTGATCCAGATATTATGAAATTTACAGGCTTTAAAAATCCCCAGAGTACACAAATAATAAAAGAATATTTAAATAAGTGGATTGATGAGCCAAAAAGTTACTTAGGTACCTGGGCTGCAGAATATTTAGATTCTAGAGAATTCGTTGGATGGTTTATGCTCAAAAAAACAATTTCTGAAAGTCCAGAACTTGGATTTATGGTCTCAAAAAAATTTTGGAACATTGGTATAGCAACAGAGATTTCCTCGTTAATTATAAAAAATGCTTTTAATAATCATAGTGAAGAAAAAATCATAGCCTCTACTACCCGTGAGAATATTCCCTCATTAAAAGTACTAACCAAACTAGGTTTTTTGAGGTCTCCACTGAAGTCAGATGATGAAAATATAATATATTTTGAGGTCAAAAATACTAATAATTGAGCTTCAGCCTTGCTTATAAAGTTAGGACTTCCCGAACACGAAGCTGGCCTTGAAAAAATAGGTGCCAGCTCACCAAAACTCCTAGATCTGTGGTTTGTCAGTCTGCTTCAAGATTAGGGATTATTAAAATTTTTTAACTTTATATTTAATAAATGAGTGTAACCTTCTTCAACGTTACTAACAGTTGTTTGGCTCTCAATTATTCCCCATCCAAAACCACCAAACTTTACGTAATGATTTTTCTCAAATATTTTAAGACAGGTTTTTATCTCTTTCCCGTCTATAAAAACAGAACCAAGAGATTCGTTAAGGCTTATTTTTCCACAAAAAGTAACTCGATAATCACCATACGATTTTCCGTATGGTGTAAATTCATCAATGTACTCACTTAAAATAATATTCGAACTATTTAGACGCCTAGTTCTAACTATAAAATTTTTAGTTTTTGGATTAAAACCAATAATTTTTCTTTCCATCATGTACTTATCTACAATCTTATCGGTTTTACTATCAATAATAGTATTCTCAGTTAGCTCCCACGACCCAATTTTTATTTCATTAGAAAATGCCATGGTAGAAATTGCTAACAATATAAAAATATATAATTTGTTCATTATATTTGCCCCTAGAGTTAAGTATAATGAACAAATGAGTTTTTTCAAATAAAATAAGATTTGTTTCATATCCAAAATCTAAAGTCTTGCTCCCCACGGGGAACTCCCTTAAGTTCTTATTATATTGAAATCAGCCAAAAATATCTGCTTTAAAAAGTAAAATAATATTTTTATACAAAATTAAGGTTTAGAAATGATTTCGACCAAAATAAATTGCTTTAAAGCCTATATTTAGTTGATTATAGTTAGGATAGCTGAGAATTTATGCCAAGGGGACTAAGGACTCAGACTTTAAGTTTTAGAATTTAGCGGCACTGTAAGTTTCAAAAATAATAACGGATTGATTTTTGAATATAAAGCTATCAATACCGATTCAGTATATTGGATAGGATCTGTATCAAAAAAGTTTACAGCTGTTGCCTTGTTAAAGCTTGCTGAGCAAAGAGAAAACTATTTAGATATAACTCTTAATCAGTACTTTAAGGGATTCAAGGAAGATACATTATCTAAAAGCGGTAAATTTTACAGAAAAGGAAGCTAAGCTACTTCGCTTATATCAAAGTCTGGAAATAAAATAACTGCAGGATGAATTTTTAATGCCTTTGCAAACACAAGTGTTCTTTCGCGGCCTAATTGGCGACTGCCTGACTCAATCGCTGAAATGTTTGATTGCGGGACGCCAGTTAATTCAGATAGCTCTTTTTGAGTTAGCTCTTGAAGCTCCCTGATCACTTTTAACATCTCACCAGGGGAAATATCTATGTTAACCCTTGCTTTGGTAAAATTTTTTTTGTTATTTTTCATTTCTTTCTCCTATAGTCATGAGGGTTTATCTCAATAACCAATACCTCAAGATATTCATTATTGAACTTATAAATAACACGCCATTGCTTACTCAGGCGAGAAGAGCGGTGCCCCTTCCAATCACCTCGAAGTGCTTCATCATGAAAGCCTTTTATAGACTTCAATCCCTCAGGTCCTTGTAGCTCGATAATTCTTTTCCAAGCTTCATATCTAACTGTTATTGTTAACGGCATTTTTTTTATTATTTTGCTTAAACTCTTTTTTTCAAAAACCTGCCACATACCTATTTGAGTATATATGCAAAAAGGTATATTATCAAGTACACATCTTTTTTACAATGTAAAAATAATAGTTGATTTTGAATCTATATTCTCTGTCTTCTTTCGTTAAAGTATGGATGTCTTTTTTTAATTTTAAGAAATATTTCTGTATTTTATAAATTAATTTTAGATTATTGGATAAATGTGCGGTTAACTTGTCAATTTTCATCAATATTTATTCACCGTTGTTGGTAGTTTGATTTATATTTTAAAAATGGCGGTCCAAATCTACATGGAAACAAAGCTTGATAAAGATAAAGAAAGAGAAAAACTTGTATATGATTTTATAATGAGCCAAGTATTGTCTGATCCAGAGTTTCGAAATGATCCTTTGAAGTATATGAGTGATTTGTTTGATTATAGAGGTGCTATTGAGTTTTTTACAATAATCCCATTTGATCCTGCAGAATTAATTTTAAATGCAGTTCTAAAAGAAAATAAAGAAGAGTTTATGTTGTTGGTGGCAAAAGCCCAAGATGAAGGTTTAAAAGTTCCAGAGGGGTCAAAACCATATTCTATAAATTGGAAGTAATTAGGGTTCTTTTAAAAATTATAGATTGAGACTTCTATATGCTTGTTCTTGATGCTTTTTTAGGTGCAACCCACCATTAAGCTGGTAGAGTCTGAGTTAACCAAAAATCATGATTATTTTGATTTTTGGTTAAATTGTAAATAAGAAAGACATTTATGTCCATAGCGACTTTCATTTTTTAACCCTGTATAAATTACGAAGGTTTTTTTGTTGTCAGGGTTTAGCTCTTTGTAGAAATTCAGTCCTTTAAATATACTGCTGTTTAAAGTTTTTGATAATTTAATCTCATAAGAAGAGACAGTGGCGCCATGGTCTTCAAGTAGGTCAACTTCATTTCCAACATTATCTCTGAAAAAATAAAAACTAGGTTCTTCTACATTGTTTAGTTTAGATTTTAATTTTTCTATAATAATTAGGTTTTCAAATAGTGAACCCTTCAAAGGGTGAGAGTCGACATGCTCTTTCTTTCTAATTCCTAATAAATATGAAGCGAGCCCAACATCATAGAAGTAAAGCTTCGGGCGCTTCACTAATCGTTTTCTAAAATTTTTAAAATGTGGAGGCAAGAGATAAATAATATAGCTTGCCTGAAGGACAGAAAACCAAGCATTAATGGTTTTTGCATCAACGCCTATATCATTTGCAAACCTATTTTTATTTAAAATTTGGCCAACATTGGCAGCACAAAGTTTTAGAAAGCTTTCAAATTGATATAAGTTCTTTATTTCTTTTAACTCGCGAAGATCTCTTTCTAGATAGGTACTAGTATAAAAAGAAAGTGCTTCACTGGGGTTTTGTTTTTTATCAATGATTCGTGGATAAAAGCCTCGGTATAATAGTTTTGATAAACTAATTTTTTCATCAAGCTCATTCATGGAGAAAGGAAGCAAATTTATAATTGCAGTTCTTCCTGCGAGAGACTGGGAAACGACGTTACTAAGTTCGAATTGATGACTTCCAGTTAAGATAAACTGACCTAATCGATCTTCCTTGTCGACAACTCCTTGGATATAAGAAACTAAACTTGGCACTTTTTGAACTTCGTCAATTATCATTTTTTTAGATTGTTCAAGGAAACTTTTTGGATCATTTTGTGCAAATTCTCTTAAATCCAGATCTTCAAGAGAATAGTAGGCGTGAGAAGAGAAGCATTTTTTGGCCAGAGTGGTTTTGCCTGATTGTCTTGGGCCCGTAATTGTTATTACGGGATATTGCTTAGCCAGTTTCTTTAATTTAGGTTCTACAGCTCTTTTAATCATTATTACAATTATAGACTTGGGTTCCATAATTGTAAAGAGGTGAATGTTGTACGTCCCAAGAAGTAGATTAGTACCTAAAAAAAGGACTGTCCCTGCTATGTGAAAATACGTCAAGCATATTTATGAAAATTGAATTTGAAATATTACATTTAACCTATCCTATCTGAATTATTAAATAAACTTACTAAAAATAAGCTAAACGACCTGCTATTCGTGGTCCCCATTTGTTAGTGGAATTGGTGATGATCCAAGCGAGAAATTATCAGATCCTAGGCATGACAAAGTTAAAAAATATTACCATTCCCTTTGCAGTAAAATTATTGCTGGGGAGGATTTAACAGAAAACCAGTTTAAGTTTTTCGTTAAAGCAAGTGATCGATATGTGGATGGCTTATTGGGAGATTTTCATCTTTGGGGAGAGTATTTGACATGAGTATGAAAAATGTTTGCTCATACTTGGACACAATAAGATTTATTGTTTAAATGAAATTATTACCCAACTATGGATGCGTATTTGAATAAGTAATTTAAATTAAAGGAAAACACGACTGTCCTAAAGTGGATATAATTTGGCGATTTTTGCCATCTTCATAAAGAAAAACATCTTATTATTAAGTCGTTATGGTGATTAAAAAAAGTTATCCAATTTGGATACGAGATTTTTGTGTTGCCGAAAAATTTTACAATTAAATTTTGTATGTCGTTGATATTGTATTAAAAAATTTTCTATCGGAGCTGCTTGTTGAAAATTGCCCACAAATGGGTTCTTTTAAGGAATTTTATAAATGTATGCTTTATAGTCATCGCTTTGTTGGCTATACTCTAAATTGTTGAGAACTGTTGATTGTTTTAAACAGACTCAAAGATTTGGTTTTAAGAATGCAAAAATATATACTATTTATTTTATTTTTTAATGGCTGCGTTTCTAGCAATTATTCCGCTAGAAATCCTGCATCTCCATCAAACAAAAATGCTCAATGGAGGATTGAGGAAAACGTACTTGTTGGAAAAGATTGTGAAACTCTGCTAGCAATTGCGGAAAATGCAAAATCATTTTTTAAATCTAAAACTCTAGTTTCTTGTAAGACGGTTGAAGGAATTAAAAAAGTTAGCTTGTTGGGATTGATTCCTGCTCAAATGAAAAAAATTAATGAAAGCCCCCAATTCGGACCACAGCCAAATTGTTGGAATTGTGTTATGTTTTTACACCAAAAAGAGAAGAGGCTAAGGCTCAATGATGAAGCAGAATTTAAAAAGTGGGTAGAGAGTGATGTCTGTAAAGCAGTTGACAGCCTTCGCACTGGGAGTGTTTTGAGAATTCAGCAAATCATAAGTGAAGAGATTCGCATAAAGTACAAATTAAGCTCAAATAAAATAGATGTTCATAGTGCTTTAAGTATTGGGAAAGGATTATGTTTTGAACGTACAGGGCCTGAAAAATGGGACAAGTATCAATTCACTAAATGTGAAAACATTCAGAATATAGATTACCCAAAAAATTCAGAAGAGAATCCGGAAGAAAAATTTGAAGCTTCCTATTATAGTTGTCAAGAGAACAAAGCTAAAATTCCGAAAGCTGAAGTTTTACTAGAGAAAACTAGCAAGGAGCCTACTAAAAAACACTAGTTCTGAAGATAAGCCTCACGCCAAATAGCAAAGATAAAAAACTAGACCAGCGTCTTTAAGATGCTGGTCTTTATATTTTCAAGAATTCCCAAGTTTAAAAGTAGAGCCGCTAGTCACTGACTAGAGATTTATGATCTCTTTTATCAAATTTGTTAACTTCAGTGTTTCTTTTGGGCTGAAGCCATCTTCAACACTCCACAAAGATGACAGACAACCGAATGAGAAAGCAAATTTCAGAAATCTGTTTAGATCGACTTTTAATAGTTTTGTTATTATATTTGCTTGAGTAAAAATTCTGTCTTTAGATATTATATGAGGACATATTGGGAGGATTAAACAGTATATTTACGGCGTCGAAGGAACTTTCACCAATTAAACCTTTTGGGTCAATGGCTAACCACCCACTATTTTGATCGTATAATATATTTTGATGATGGATATCCCCATGTAGCACAACTTCATTTTTTGGACTTTGAAGTAGTTCTAATACTATATCAGCTCCGAGATCATATATTGAATTATCTCGTTTCCGATTAATCAAGGCGGAAAATCTTTTTATAAGAGGAGTCAAAGTCTTTGGGAAGTTTTTACTTTTAGCATGATGCAGCTTCACTAAGACACTACAAATTATTTCAGTTGCTTCTGAGTCATTACCCTTAACAACTTTTTCAACGAGGTTTTCGCCATTAATAAAATCTAGCAAATGTGCCTTTTCATCGTATTCAAAAAGAGTCGCAGCACCATTTCCATTAAAGTAGTTTAGTGTCGTGGCTCCATTAAGCTCATCTTTTTGTCCTATTTCATTCAATATTTTGAGAGCAAGACTCTTGCCATTTTTATGGACTTTGTAAACATCGCTTGTAAAAGTAGAAGCAATTTTATGTGGATCCGTTAAATTCCATTTTTTTAAGTAATTTTTTAGCATTATTCTTTAGCTCAAAATTTAATCTTTGAGTCCCTCAGGTTTTACACGAGAAGTATCAAATATACAGTAAGCTTGACTTATTTCACTGATTTTAACAATAACTTTGTAAGAAATTTTAGGCCCAAAAGCTAAGGGAAAACGATTTTCGCCAATCGAGTTTAATTTATTTTTTTTAATGGCAAGCCTCATATGCGCGATGAAGATTGTTGTTTTGATCGTATTCAATATATAAATAACAAGGATCAAATGCAGTGCCTAAATAGTATCCTTCTGTAATTTTGGGATTTTTAGGCCAATAACCATATCGTTCATCCTTTTTTCCAAGGATTTTATGAATTTTGGCTTTATTTGTTCCTTTGATTAAAATATTTTTTATTAGATCTTCAGTCATGTGAATTCTATCTTGATCGTCAATTTTATTTTTTGTCTTCCATGTTATAGGATCAAATTTTATGTGATCAGGATAAATGGCCGATATGCTTAACATCATATGGATTATTACAGCTACAGCTAGAGCTAGAGTTAAAAAACACACAAAAACTATTATTTTTTTCTTCATCTTAAAAACAAATTTTTCCACCAAAAACTAATGTCTGGCTCCTCCTGCACCATGGCAGGAACTCTCAGCTTATTTACATACTAGACAAAATACCTTACCTTTTAAAGCTCGGATTTTGAACTAACACAACATGAGAAGCGACTTTTAGTCATATTTTTCTAAATAGTGCGCTTTGAAACGCATGCATTCTTGTCTATAGTCAGGATAGCTGGGGACTACTGCCAATTGGCGTAGGGACGCAGATATTAGATTATGGAGGTGATTTAAGTTTAGCTGTCTTGTCAAACAACAGTTTAATGAGTTGGTTGATTTTTCGATGTTTTGACTTCACGTCCCGGTTGAGCTAAACATATTGTTATGTTTAAACAGTTTTGTACTTTTGCTTCTTTGCTTTATTTGTTCATCAGTTTCTCTAATCATATTTATGCTGAAAAAGTTTTAGTGGAGAATATTGTTAGCGTGTATTCAATTAACGTTGGTAAGTTTATTATTCCAAAGAACTCATTATTAATAAAAAACCTTAACGGTACCATATCTATTCCATCACCAAGACTAACTATTTCTTCAGACAAAGACTCTATTAGCTATACTATTGCAAGTTTTAAATATGAATACCCATTCGAGGGTGGCGTCTCTACTCTATATTTCAAAGGTGATGAATATTACTGCTCATTATTGGGCATGAAGGTGATTAGTAAAAATGAGTCTAGTTATATTGGATCAACAGAAAAAATATCTGAGTATTTAGAGATAGATAAAGATGGTAATTTTCTTAAATTTGGCTCTTCAGGACAGGCATACATACTATCTAATTTAATATGCGGATTTAAAAATTAGATAGTTTTATTCAATTCTTCCATCAGTATCTTACAATAAATAACAATGAAATAATGAATAAATGGTTTAATTTAAATTATCAAGAGAATCTAAGATTACTTTATTTTGTCAAAGCTAATTAATGAGCGTACGAGTTTACTATTATTTGTTGATCTTCAAATAGGCTAAAAAAAACATCTTGACTTGCTACGTAGGGTGTTTATAAATTGTTATGAACAAAGGAGAACAATAAAATGAATTTAAAATTTTTAAAACTTTTTTTATATAATATGAGTCTTTTTCTTGTACTTAGCTCAAACGCTATGGATATACCGGTGACTCATTATACTCAGCAAATTGATTTATCTGATTTTTTGGATACTGATACAATACAAATTGTTAAGAAAAAAAATAATCACTGTCGTTCTAGCGAACTTATACTAAACAACGGCACTCTAACTGGTAAAAGAATAAATTTGGAAGCAAAAAAAAATGAAAGTATTTTTCAGGGACAAATTCAAAATCTAAAAACTTTTTTTCCAGGATTATTTGTTGATCATGGCATAAGATTTTCTTCAATTTGCTCACCAGTAGAAAGTCCACTTGGCTACACTTGTACAGCTATCCAAATTTTAGTAAATAATAAGACTATAAAACAGGTGGTATCTTGTTCTGAGGAAACAGGCTTTCTTGGATGGAACATTTTTGTTAGTGACTTAAAATTTACAAAATAATAAAATAAATTATTTTAAACGTAAATCCCTAGTCAGTGACTTACGAATCTACTTTTAAACTTGGGAATTCTTGAAATTACATAGGCCAGTACCTTAGAAGCGCTGGCCTAGTTTTTTATCTTTGCTATTTAGCGTGAGCCTTATCTTCAGAACTAGAGATTCTTGTTTAGCCAGGTAACAATCTTCAATACAGTGTTTTGCTCTTCTCCCCAAAAACCGTGGTAACTTTTAGCCTTACAAGGAGTCGACACTGGCTCAAGACCACCAACAACCTCAATTTTAGTTGATGTTTCAGGCCAGTTATATTTTAAAAAATTTTTATAACTACTAGTTTTACAAGTATCTTTTTTGTGGTGAACAATGAGTAGTGGAGTTCGTATTTTATTTAAGCTTATATTCCGAAAATGCCTATTAGTAACCACAGAAGAGATCAGCACAAGCCCTTGTAGATTTGTAATTTTAGAGTGTAAGGCAGCGTTGGAGGCAGATAATACACCTCGACTGGTACCAATTAAGATCACGGGAAGTTCTTTAAATTTTCTAATTAAAGCTCCAATCTCTTTAGCATGTTTCAAACTGATTCTAAACTCATCGGTATATCCTTTTTTGTTTTTCTTGGAAGGTGCAAAAACAACGGTTGTATAACCTAATTGTGCAAAGAGACCTCTGCTTCTAACTAAAAAATTATTACTCAAAGCCCCTCCTGCTTTATACAACTTTCCCTTTGAACCTGGAAATAAAACTACAACTCCTTTGGGTTTAGTATTCTTAATTATCAAATGAGTATTTCTTTCCTGTGAACTACTCATTGGCATAATGAGCATTGCATATATAAATATTGATAAATAACTAATCTTATTCATGTAATTTTACTTTTAACTTCGCTTAAATCTTGATTATTTTTTAACATATCAGATACCTTAATAAAATTAACTATAGTGTTATTTTCATCTCCTCTAATCCAAGTTTTTAATAAACCATAGATTGTCCAACCTAAATGAAGGTTGATATCAATTGATTTTGAGGGGATTTCAGCTTGAATGGGATTTGATAAAAATTTTTCAACAACCTTGTGACTACCAAAAAAATTAATGTAAGGATTTTTTAGTTTAAACTGTGAATTTTCCCCAAAAATATGAATTTCTACACTTATAAAATTATCATAGATCGTTTTTTCATAAGTATTACCATTTTTTTCATTAGCTTCAAATCGGTGTAAAACTGGGAAAAATTGCTTGTTTCTAATTTCTTCAAATGCTTCATTTACCTTATCACTATTCACAAACAAAATAATATCTAAGTCCGACAGTCTATCTGAACACTTTTTTGCAAAGGATCCTACTATTACTCCGGATTTAAAGAAATCATGACTTTTTAAAATTGAAATATATTTCTCGAGAATTTTAAGGTGTAAACTATAAACTGCGCTTAATTTTAAAAAATTTAAATCTTTATCTATTTTTTTCATGTCTCATTCACAATCAAATCTTTGAGTCTGTTAAACAAACGCCAACAATCCCCAATATTTAAATCATAGTCAATTTCACTTGAATTTTAAAGTAAGAATTAAGGAGTGCCTAGATCTGGACACTCGTTATATGTAATTGATTTGTCCTTCAAATTTCAAAATGGATAATTCTGTTTAAAGTAAATTAGTGAGCCAAAACTGAGCCATCATTGAGCCAAGTACATTGATGGCCAGTGATATCACTTATGTTTTTTATTTTCTAGCTTAGGTTAATTGTAGTTTTAATTTCAGATTGTTAGTGGTTTTTGGGTTGATTTACATTTTAAAATGGCGGAGCGGACGGGACTCGAACCCGCGGCCTCCTGCGTGACAGGCAGGCGTTATAACCAACTTAACTACCGCTCCAGCGATAAGTACTTATACTTATACCGATTTTTTTTAATTATTTACAGACTTTAGTGCTTTAAATTATTGATCTTTTGCAATGTATTAAAGATAGATCTTTTGCTAATTGGTTAAAATATTACTAAGGTATTTACAATGGCTCCAAAAAAACCTCATAAATCCACAGATTTACAAATGGATTTTTTTAGTAGTAAAAGCTCTAATAATCAAGAAAACAGGGATATGCCTAAAGTTAAAAAGGCTCAAAGTAATAAAAATAGTTCCACCTTAAAAGAAGAAAAACCCTTAGATTCAACCATTAAACTTGCCAGCATATTAAGCAATTTCCAGCCAAAATCGAATTCTATATCAGATGCAAAACCAAAGGTTAAAGCAAAAATAAATCCTTTAGATCCTGAATATATTTCTAAGAATTCTTCCTCATTAAATAATGAGGTTGTAGATCAAGAGCCAGAGTTAGTGCCAGAGAAAAAATTAGTTTACTCAGTAACTGAATTTACTTCAAAACTTAGAGACCAATTAAAATCTACCTACTCAAAAATTATGATTCAAGGTGAGTTGGCTGACTATAAAGGGGTACACCGAAGTGGACATCTATATGTTTCTTTAAAGGATGCTAAATCCCAAATTCGTTTAGTGATGTGGAAAGCAAATGTGCAAAGATTGCCATTTAAATTAGAGCCAGGGCTTGAAGTTATAATAACTGGTAAAGTAGATTTTTATCCTGGAAGTGGTTCTTTGCAGATTGTAGCAGAATCAATGGAGCCAGTTGGAATCGGCGCCTTGCAATTAAAGTTTGAGCAGCTTAAGAAAAAATTAAAAGCTGAAGGTCTTTTTGATGAAGAAGTTAAAAAGCCTATACCAACAGAATGTAAAAATGTTGCAATTGTAACGGGAAAAAGTACTGCTGCCTTTCAGGATATGTTAAAAGTTTTTAGCCAAAGAGATCCTGGAATAAAAATTAAATTATTTCATTCGGCAGTTCAAGGGGAGCGAGCTCCAGAGCAGATAATTAAAGCATTTGATAATGTTAGTGAATATAATAAAGTATCTAAAACTAAGTTTGATTTGGTAATAGTTGGTAGAGGTGGGGGATCTTATGAAGATCTTTTTTGTTTTAATGATGAAATGCTTGCTAGAAAAATAGCTGGCTTTGAGTTACCAGTTATAACTGCAATAGGTCATGAAATTGATTTTACTATTGCTGATTTTGTCTCTGATAAAAGAGCAGCCACACCAACTCATGCGGCTCAACTTGCTTCAAGGGATATGGCTTTTGTTAAAGATTCACTTAATCAAAATGCTAAAACTTTAAGAAGAATAGTTCAGGAGTTGATAAATGATTATTACCAAAAACTAGATTTTTCTGTTGGACAATTAATGATTTTATCACCAATTAAAAAAATTAAAACTCAAAAGGAATCTCTTTTACAATCTATGAATCATCTTAAATCTTTGATTAATAATTCCCTCAAACAATTTAAACAATCAATTACCAGCAGTGAGAGTTTGTTAGTGGCATTATCTCCAGAGAATGTTTTAAAAAGAGGTTTTTCTATTGTTAAAATTGGTGAAAAGGTAGTCTCTAAATCGAAAGATCTAAAATCTAATGACCAGATAACAGTTAAATTTATAGATGGAACTGTAGACGCTAAAGTTAATTAAAAAAACACTATTATTCTGGCTTGTTAACAATTAATGATCAGTGCTTTGTTAAGTTTTGGTTAACAAATAATAACTTAAGAAATTACGTATTATTGCCGATAACATAACTGTTATGAGTCAAACTGATCCGTTTATAAAATTTGAGGGATTGTTAGACAACTACGATCAAATTGAACAAGTAGCAGTGGGTGGCATGGCTGAAATATACAGAGCCAGGCAAAAGAATCTTGATCGCCCAGTAGCAATAAAAAGAATTAAGCCTGAGATAAGATCTCATAAGCAAATACAAGAACGATTTAGAAGAGAGGCAAGGTTTTCAGCAAATATGCTTCATCAAAACTTGGCCCATGTTTATGATTATCGTGAGGCAGATCCAGAGTTTTTTTTAGTTATGGAATACATTGATGGTTTTGATTTATCAGAAGTAATTGAAAAGTCAGGCAATATACCTTTTGATGTTGCCGCCATGATTGCAGTTTCTGTCCTTAGGGGATTAGATCATGTTCATTCACATGCCATGGTTCATAGGGATATTAAACCAGATAATATTAGAATTTCCTTAAGAGGAGAAGTTAAGATAATGGATTTTGGAATAGCTTTTGATCCAGGTGAAGAGCAATTAACAAAACCAGGTTTATTAATAGGTTCTCCACATTATTTAGCTCCAGAGCAAATTGTAGGTGAACGCCCAAACGCTGCCTCTGATATTTTTTCATTTGGTGTAACTTTTTATGAAATGCTTACAGGTGAGCGACCATTTGTAGAAAAAGAAGGTATGTCAGTGTATCAAAGGATCCAAAAAGGTGTTTATACAGACATTGGCCAATTAAGAACTGATATTCCAAGTTTTGCCATGAAAATTATTCGTAAATGTTTACAGGTAGATCATCAATCAAGGCCAAAAAGTGCCATTAGAATAGCCAATGCTCTTGAAGAGTATTTATCTAAATATCATACTTTAAATTTCAATCTTAGAATCAAGCAATTTTTAATGGAGAAAAAATTAATTCAAGGAAATCCAAACTTAATTGAGATTCATGATACCTCTATTTCAAATATATCAGTAAAGAAAAATAACCTATCTGAACTTCAGAATGATTATCAAAATATAAGTGATGAAGATAAATATTATTCTAAGAATAAGAGTCAAATGATTTCAAATATTCTTAAGGTTTCATTAATCTTACTTGCTTTGGTTTTATGTTACTTTGTAGTTCAAAAAATTAAAACTTAAGCAATTACTGCTTTTTGAGCAGCTCTTTTTGAAAGCCAAAGATATAAAGGGCATGCAACAAATATAGAGCTATATGTTCCAATAATTATTCCAATAAATAATGTTCCAGCAAAAGGTCGTATTGCTTCACCACCAAAGAAATATAAAACAGCACAAGCCATAAGAGTAGTAAAGGATGTAATCAATGTTCTTGAAAGACAGGAGTTAAGTGCTCCAGTGATAATGGCTGCTTTAGAGCGGCCAAGCATTTTTTGTTCCATCTCTCTAACTCTGTCAAATACAACAACTGTGTCGTTTATGGAGTAACCTGCAAGTGTAAGTAGAGCAGCAACAACAGTGGTTGAGAACTCAACACCGGTTAATGCTAATATTCCAACTGTAATTATTAAGTCGTGAAAAATACAAGCAAGTGCTCCAGGAGCAAAAAGAATATCAAATCTCCACCACATATAAATTGCTATCAATAAACATGTATAAAGTAGCGACAAAATAGCTGATTTTTTTAAATTAGCTCCAACTTTAGGGCCAACAAAGTCAACTTTAGAAACTTGCCATTTACCATCAAAGGTTGGATTTAAAATGTCAGCCAATTTAGAAGATAATATATTTTTTTCACTACTAAGTGCAGAGATAATAAATCCTTTTTTATCTCCACCTTCAGTGGCTTGGATAGTTAGGCCCTTAAGGTCTTTGCCAAGTAGTCCTCTTAGGATTCCTTCGTCAACATTGGCAGTGGGGTTAAAGTCTACTTGTGCTTGAACTCCCCCTCTGAAATCGATACCAAAATTTATTCCTGGTGTGAAATAAAGCACTAATGCAGCAATCACCATAATTAATGAAAGAATACTAGTAGGTTTGAAAAACTTATTAAAAGGGATTGTTAAATTTTTAGGGTTAAAAAATTCCATTATATTATTATTCCTTATCTTAGCTATTAGCTTTAGCGATTTTTAGATTCTTAACTTCTTTGCGACCAAGTCCCAGCGTTAATGGTTTAGATTTATTTGATGCAAATACTTTGAATAAAGTTCTACTGAAAAAAGTGGCAATAAATACGTTTGTGATAATGCCAACTAATAATGTAAGGGCAAAGCCTTTTATGCTTCCTGTGCCAAATTGTAATAACACAAAAGCTCCAATTGCAGTTGTAACGTTAGAGTCTAAAATCGCAGTGAACGCTCTATTAAAGCCAACTTCAATAACTTGATTATTGTTTTTACCATCTCGAATTTCTTCTCTCATTCTTTCAAAAATAATGATCAGAGCATCAACTGCCATACCAATTGTTAGTACTATTCCGGCAATACCTGGAAGAGTTAATGTGGCGCCAATGGATCCCAAGATTGCAAAGATGATGCCTGCATTTATAAGAGTGGCAAAGTCAGCAAGAACTCCTGCCCAGCCATAATATAAAATCATAAAAATAAAGATACAAATCATAGCAACTGCTAATGCTTTTTTTCCAGCCTCAATCGCATCTCTGCCGATGCTTGGGCCAATAACTCTTTCTTCTTGGATTTCAATTGAAGTAGGAAGTGCACCTGCTCTTAATACAATTGCTAAATCATTAGCTTCTTTTTGAGGATCGGCACCAGAGCCAACCGAGATTGAGCCAGAGTCTTTAATAGTGGTTTTAATATAAGGAGCACTTTTTACTACTCCATCAAGGATGATAGCCATAAAGGAATTGATATTTGTTGAAGTTAAATCTCCAAGTAATTTTGCTCCAGCTGGATTCATGTTAAATGCTACTGAATAAACTTGTGGACCAAAATCCCCATCTTGACCAAGGCTTACCCTTGCATCATCTATATAATCACCACCAATTCTTTTTTCAGTTGAAAGAAGGTAGGGGATTAATATTTCTTTATCTACAATTGTTGGGTGGGGGTTTTTAGAAAAAGCAACTTCTGTGTTTTCCGGTAGTTTACCTTTCAAATCTTGATTTATTTTTTCAGTATAGGTGGATAGTCTGCCAATTGATTCATAGTTGTAATTTCCAGCAGTCTCAGCTTCAACTATTTTAGCTGCTGTTTCTGCTCTTTGTCTTTCCATACATCCGTCATTAATATTTGCTTTACATTCATGAACAATCTTAAAATCTAATTTAGCAGTTCTCGATATTATCGATTTAAGTCTTTCAGCTTCAGTTGCTCCTGGGAATTGAACTACAATTTGATCAGCGCCAAGTTTTGAGATAATTGGTTCTGCAACTCCAAATTCATCGATTCTGTTTCTTAGTGTTTCAATTGTTTGTTCTCTAGCTCTATTGGTGGCATGGTCTTCGTAACTTTTAATTAATCTATAAACTTCTTTGTCGTTATATTTACCAATATATTCGATTGCTTGGCCAAAGTTACTTTTCACTAACTTAATTAAAGTAGCGATGCTAGAAGAATTTGTAGAGTTAAATAATAACTCTTTTCTTTTCTTGTCCACTTCAAAACTTACATCGGTAATATTACTTTCTTTTAAAGTTTGTTTAACATTGTTGCCAAAGGTTTGTAGTTGGTCAGTTACAACTTTATCAAGGTCAGTTCCAACCACAAGATGTACTCCACCTTGTAAATCTAAGCCCAAGTTCATAGACGTGTTTGGGAGGTAGCCAGGTAGCTGATCTTTTTTATCTGGATTAAGCAATGTAAACAAAGTTGGCGACAAAAGCCAAATTGAAACGATACTAACAACTGCGCATAAAAGTAATCTTAATTTTAACGATCTATTCATATATTTTTCCTAACAACTTTTAATAGTCTAACTACTTTTGGTTTGAATTTGTGAACGAAGCACTTTAATTTCTACAGCTTCTGCAACTTCTAGCGTCACAAACTTATCTTCAAGTCCTCTGATTTTTCCAAGTATTCCATTAGCAGCAATGACATCTTCTCCTAATTTAAGTGAAGAAACCATTTCCTGATGTTTCTTTTGCTGTTGTTTTTGCGGTCTTATAAGGGCAAAGTATAACAAAGCAATAAAGCCAGCATATATTGGCAAATAAAGCATAAAATTAGGCTTGGATTCTCCTCCTGCTGCAAAGGCGTAATTACTTACGCAAAGCGCAATTATGGGAAGGGTGAAAAATTTATAATTAAAAAAATTCATAAAGAAGTTTTAGCAAATAAAACCATTTTTATCTATGTTGGAATGTATATTTTGTTTTGCTGATTCAAAGTAGCTATAAACCCCATTTTCTAAATTGCTCTTGCTTAAATGATGTAAATTTATTTTGTAATATTGCTTCTCTTGCTTGGTTAACAAGGTTTAAATAAAAATGCAGATTATGATGAGTGCCAAGCATTGAGGATAGTATTTCCCCAGATTTATAAAGGTGTCTTAGGTAGCTTTTGGAGTAGTTTTTACATGTATTACAGCTGCATTCAGGATCTAGTGGTGATTCATCAGTTTGAAATTTTAGATTTTTGATATGAAGTGGGCCACTGCTGGTGAAGAGTGTTCCATTTCGTGCGTTTCTTGTAGGCATTACACAATCAAACATATCTATTCCTTGTTCAATTGAGGACAACAGATCTTGAGGCCTGCCAACTCCCATTAGATATCGAGGTTTATTCTCGTTCATATAAGATGTAATTTTAGCTAAGCAATTATACATTTCTTCCATGGACTCGCCCACGCTAAAGCCTCCGAGAGCTAATCCATCAAAAGACCCATTGAATTCGTGATCAACTGACATATCATTGAGGGTGTTAATATGGTTAATTCTTAGCTCTGGATCAAGTCCTCCCTGGGCAATTCCAAAAAGTAGGCTTTGTGGGTTAGTTCTGGCAGATAGGCAGCGCTTGGCCCAGTTGTTGGAAATTTCTATGGCTTCAATAAGTTTTTCTTTTGTTGATGGTAGAGCAGGGCAGACATCAAGCACCATCATAATAGTGCTCATTAACGATTCTTGAATTTCAATTGATTTTTCTGGAGATAAAAATAGTTTTGAACCATCTAGGTGGCTTTTAAAAGTTGCTCCTTCTATAGATATTTTTCTAAGATCAGCTAATGAGAAAATTTGAAATCCTCCGCTATCGGTTAAAATTGGTTTGTCCCAGTTCATCCATTTGCCTAGGCCACCCATTTTTTCCACAACTTTATGACCAGGCCTAAGCCATAAGTGGTAAGTGTTGCCAAGAATTATTTGGGCATTCATTTGTTCAAGTTCGTAAGTATGAATTCCTTTTACAGTTCCACATGTCCCAACAGGCATAAAGCAGGGAGTATTGATGTTGCCTTTGGGAGTGGTAAAAACTGCAGCCCGAGCTTTTTCATCAGTGTTAATTAATTTAAAATTTTCTTTATTACTCACTGTATGAAGAATTTATAATTTTTTACGGCTTAGTCAATTAGGTAATTTAAACTAAGCTAGATTTATTTACAAATAAAACTAGGATTCACTAAGTTTTCTCTGTTGTAGAGCATTTCATTGCCATCTTCAGTCTTAAGTGAAAGCCCACATTCAGAAAGAATAATATCTCCTGCACAAATATCCCATTCCATGGTTGGCGCTAACCGTGGGTAAATGTCTGCTTGATTTTCTGCTAGCAAAGTGAATTTCAATGCACTACCTGCTGGAACTGTGGATACTTTTTTTTCAGGGTATTTAATTGCAATAGAATCAATAAATTTTTGAGTTGTTTCATTTATGTGTGATCTAGAAGTAATAATCTTAATTTCATTTTTGCTTTCAAAAGATTTTCTCAGAGATATTTTAGTTGTTTGATTATTTTCAACTTTAAAACACCCTTGGTCTTTAATTGCATAATAAATAATATCTTTAGCTGGAATCATAATAAAGCCTGCAGTTGGTCGCTGATTTTCAATTAGGCAAAGATTAATGCTGAATTCCCCATTTTTTTTGATAAATTCTTTGGTACCATCTAGTGGGTCAAGAGACCATAGTTTATTCCAGGATTGCCGCTGTTTAAAATCTTGAACTTTATTTTCCTCAGATAATATTGGAATGTTTGCAAAAATTTCAGTCAATTTTTTGCATATATGCTCATTAGATTTTGTATCTGCAATCGTAAGTGGACTGTTGTCTTCTTTATATTTTGTTTGCGGATCAAACCCATTGTATACATCCATGATAATTTCACTAGCTTCGTTAAGGGTTGTTAGAATAGCTGAAAGTTGATTGTCAGAAAACATATCTTTTATGTTAGGTTTGATTTGATAAAAATGCCAATTTTATGTCAAGAAAATTATATATTTTCTAACATATTCTATTAAATATTCCGATTCAACATTTGGGGTAATATTTATTTGAACTTGTTAAAAAAATTAAAATTACAATTAAAATCTAAAACATTAAATAATGCATTTGAGGATGATAAAAGCAAGAATGTATTTTTTATTTTATTGTCAGTTGTTTCTGGAGTTATATCTATTTTTGCATTTGCAATTTTAGTTCCTGGTTTAAATGTTGTACTTGGATTTATATCATTTGCAGATTTTGCCAGTAAAATTAAGGTTCCTCTGGTTCGAGAATTTTTAAGTTCATTAAATCTTGGAAATCAGCAAATTTTATTAAGCATCTTAGGGGTTTTTTTAGTAAAGAACTTGTTTGAGTATTTAGTTAAGGTGTTAGGTTTTTCAATATCTGCAAAGCAAAGAATTAATGTTTTGAAGATTGTGTATAAAAGATTTTTCTTGTTAAAGCAATCTTATGCTGATTTATATACTTCTGGAAAATTAATAAATTTAGCTAGTTCAGAATCAGAGAAGTTATCAAATTATTTATTAAATAAAAATATAATTTATAGCACATTAATTTTCTTAGTAATTAATTTAATTGCTGCCTTTTTGATAAGCTTTAAGTTGACAGTAGTTTTTATAATTTTCGCTTTGGTAATTGGGGCAGTTAGTTTGTTTTTAAAGAGAAAAGTTAGCTATTTAGGGGGAAAAACCTCTGAGACAAAGTCAAAGTTAGCCTCTTTTTTAAAAGAGTCATTGCAAATGATGCAGACAATAAAAATAAGTGGTTTAAAGAAAAATTATATAAAAAAACTTAGTTTTAACTCTAAAGTTGAAAACAATGATCTATTGAAATTTTGGAAGTTTAGTAATTTTATTCCTTCTATTACAGAGATGTTTGGAGTAGCTGCAATTGTTTCTTTAATATATATTAATACTTTCAGTTATTTTTCAATAGATAAAGTAATGCTCCAGGTTTATTTAATAGTTGTTTATAAAATGATTCCAAAACTTAAAGATTTAAATTTTAAATTTTTACAACTCTCCTTTTTTGCTTCTGGTGTAAGGTCCATTGATGAATTTTTATTAAGCACAGAAGCCAATCAAGAGTTAGTTGATGGGAATAGTATTAAAAACTTTAGTGACGGTTTAGAAATTAAAAATTTAAGTTTTTCTTATCCTAATACTAGCAAGATTATTAAAAATGTTTCTTTAAAAATTAACAAAGGTGAAAAAGTTGCTTTTGTTGGGGAAACGGGCTCTGGTAAATCAACTGTTTTAAAATTAATTTTAAGACTGTATGATTTTGACTCAGGAAATATTAAAGTAGATGGGCAAAAAATTGAATCTTTTAATTTGGATGAATACAGAAGTTTGTTTGGTTATGTTGGGCAAGAAGTGAACTTAATTAATGGTACTGTTGCCGAAAATATTAAAATTGCTAATTTAAATTGTTCTGAGCCAGAATTTTATAAAGCTATTGCTGAATCAATGTGTAATAAGTTTATTGAAAAGCTTCCAGATGGGATAAATACTCAAATTGGTGAAAATGGAGTGCTATTATCAGGAGGACAAAAGCAAAGAATTGCCATAGCTAGGGTATTGTTGCAAAAGCCAGAGATTATTATATTTGATGAAGCCACCAGTTCACTGGACAACATAACAGAAGAAAAAATTAAACAAGCATTAATAAAAAATGCTAAGTCATCTGATACTACTTTTATATTTGTGGCTCACAGGCTTTCCTCTATTAGTTTTGTTGATAGAATATATGTTCTAGAAGATGGCCAAGTATCTCAGACTGGAACTTATAAAGATCTGTCTTCAGTTAAAGGGCAGTTTTTGAATTTAGTTAATGCTGGTTGATTATTTACTAAAACCAAAATTAGATTTGTACCATAAGCGTTCATGGAAATAGTATAGGAACATCTTGGTAACAAACTCTAAACCACCAATGCTCATTCCAGCTTTGATGTTCCCTGTAATAAGATAGCTTATCAATATAGTGTCTGAAGTGGCAATTATTCTCCAAGTAAGAGTTTTAGCAAGGTGCCTTTTTCTTGAAATTTTTTTTTCTTTAGCCATAAAAATACTATATCATGGACAATAAGGTTGTTTATGAATACAAATATTTTTCCAACTACTTCAAACATATCATTAACTGAAAAAGTTAAAAAATTAGGCAAAATAGCTCCACAAGTTATCTGGTTCACTGGATTGTCTGGTAGTGGTAAGTCTACTTTTGCATATGAGCTTGAAAAACAGTTGTTTTCTATTGAGCAATTTTGTGTGGTTCTTGATGGGGATAATATTAGATCTGGTTTAAATATGGACCTTAAATTTTCCTTAGCAGATAGAGAAGAAAATATTCGTAGAATTGCTCATGTCTGTAAATTATTAAATGATCAAGGCATACTTGTGATTGCCTCTTTTGTTTCTCCAACCAAAAAGATTAGAGATATTGCCATAGACATTATTGGAGAAGATAAATTTAAATTATGCTTTATTGATAGGTCAATTGAGGCTATTAAAAACGAAGACACTAAGGGACTTTATAAGCAAGCCGAGGCTGGAAAACTGGTAAATTTTACTGGTGTGTCTGCTGGCCAAGGTTTTGAAAGACCAGAAAATTCAGTGACCATAAAAATTGCTTCTCTGACAGATTTATCTTCAAAGGTAAGCGAATTTATTAATACACTTAAGTAGCTTTATGTTTTTTGTGAAATTATTAAAATTTGCACGAGGATAAGTTAATTTGAGGCAGGAAGATTGAGTGTATAAATCATACTCGAATGATGACTAACAAAAAATTAGCTTATCCTCGTGCAAATTTTTATTTAATGGCTTCTCGTAGGTAGGCTGAGGCAGTATCCATTAGCCAAACAGTTACCGCTATAACTACTACAAGGCAACCAACGGCAGGCCAAGCAGCTTGTCCTTGATATTGAAATAATAAATTACCAATTCCGCCACCGCCTACTAAGCCAATAATGGTTGCCATTCTTACGTTGATATCCCAGCGATATATTGTAAAAGATATATAGGGAAGAACAATCTGAGGCACTACTGAAAACCACACAGTTTGCAAAGAGTTTGCGCCAGTTGCCTGGATACCCTCAATTGGCCCATCATCCACACATTCAACAATTTCTGAATACTGCTTGGTAAGTGAGGCTACTGAGTGAAGCATTAATGCTAACATTCCAGCAAAAGGCCCAATACCAACCCATATTGAGAAGATAATAGCCCAGACTAAGGCCTCAACAGATCTTGTAATGTTTTGAATTGTTCTTAAAATTGAATATAAAATAAAACCAAATATATTTTTATCCATAATATTTTTGGCACAAAGAAAGCTTAATAAAAATGCCAAAGGAACAGCTAGCATTGTGGCCATAAAGGCTATAAATATTGTTTCAATAATAGCTAAAACTGCTCTTGGTAGGATTGAAAAATCTGGACTGGTAATTCCTTCTAATAATCTCATTGCTCCAAGTAGTCCACTTTCATCAAACAATTCTCTAAAGCTAAAATTAGTTTGATTCACTCCAACAACAACAGTGACAATGAAAGTAATAATTAATTGAAGTCCGGAGAAGGTTTTGTACCATGGTTTTTTAATTACTTTGGTTTTCTTATGTGGTGGTTCAAAAATTGATTCACCAAGAGTTTTAATGCCAGATTTATTTAGCAAAAAACTAATAGCTAATCCAACAAGCAAGAATAACCCAAAATATATGGAAAGTTTATCCAGATTTAGCATTTGATCTTCAGTTGGCGCAATAGCCACTACCGCAGCTACTGATAGAAGATAACCAAAAATAATGGAATCAAAAATTGATCTTTTAATTAAATTTGCATTCATAATGTATTTTTATGTAGTTCTTTAGTTAATATGAACTTCACTAGCCCCTTCGCCATAAATTTTTTCAAACCATTGCTCATTTATATCGCTTGGTTTTCCTTCATAAACTAGTTTTCCGTCTTTAAGCGCTATTACTCTTGAAGCATATTGCCTTACTAAGCTTAAGAAATGCAGGTTACATATTATAGTAATTCCTAGTTCTTCATTAACTTTTTTTAAATAATCCATTACAGTGTGGCAGGTTGCAGGATCTAGACTGGCAACCGGTTCATCGGCAAGCAGCAGGTCTGGATTTTGAGTTAATGCTCTAGCAATTGCTACTCTTTGTTTTTGTCCACCTGATAATTGGTCTGCTCTAAATAAAGCTTTGTCTTCTATCCCAACAAGTTTTAAGGCATTTAAAGCTTTTTGTTTATCTTGTTCAGAAAAAATACCCATCATGGATTTAAAAGTTTTAGTTCTACCAAGCGAGCCCATTAGTACATTACTCATAACTGTATGTCGCTCAACAAGATTAAAGTGTTGAAATATCATTCCAACTTTGGTTCGCAGTTTTTTTAAGATTTTATTTTTTGCAGGGCTAGGAATTTGTTTTCCTTGAAATGTTATCTCTCCACTAGTTGATGGAATTAATTGATTAATACATCTAAGCATTGTGGATTTTCCAGAACCACTTAAGCCAATAATAACCAAAAACTCACCTTTTTTTACATCAAAGGATACGCCTTTTAATGCTTGAGTGCCATTAGGGTAAGTTTTGGTTAAGTCTTTAACGCTTAAAATATTGTTATTGGCTTTCTGGTCCATTTTATTAAAGCTCCAATTACTTTCCAAGATTATTTCACCAAGCTTTCAGCGCTTTTACCAATGGTTTTTAGCATTTTTCTGACAACATCATAGTCTTTATCGGATGCTTTTCTAAAATTAGTAGCTCCGTATATTGCATAAAAAGCATCTTTACCGTCTTTGGTTTTAATGAACTTTTCCAAAGTGTTAATTATTGTAGACTTCATTTCTTCGGGTACATCTTTTCTAAATACTATTGGATCATTTGGTATTGGCTCACTTAATTGTAATATTTTAATTTTTTCTTCAACATCAGGATATTGAGTTTTTACCAGTCTTCTTGCATCTTGTATTTTTCCTTTTTCAGGAGGTGAATAAAAAGTTGCTCCAGCATCCACTTGTCCTTGGTAAATCATTGTTACTACGTTATCGTGTCTGCTAGCAAAAACTGTTTCTGAAGGAGCAATTCCAGCATCCTTAAACATTTTCAGAGGGAGCAGATAACCAGAAGTTGAGGAAGGGTCAACAAAGGCAAACTTTTTTTTGTCTAGGTCTTTCATGGAATTAATTTTATTATCATTTTTAGTAATAATTTGAGCTTTGTAAGTGTCAGAGCCATATCTAAGGAAAATTATCCGAGCTTCAACGCCGTATTTTTCTTGGGCAAGAATGTATCCAAAAGTATTTAATGCAGCAACGTCGGCTCTTTTAGTTCCAAATGCTTCTATCACGGCAATGTAGCTTGTTGGAGAAGCAACTTTATATTTATATGGAGTATTTACTTCAAGGTATTTTTTTATAGTTTTTGAATGATCTTCAATTTTTTTAGCTTCAACTGATGGAGTGAAGTAGATTTTTATTGGGTTTTTCTCTGTTCCAAGAGGGGCTCTTTCCATTGAGCAAGAAAGTAAAAACATTAAAACTAAAGAATAAAAAATCGGTGATTTCAAAGAGATCATAGCTAAGACATTTCTATTAAATGACGCTTAATGTGGCAACTAACTTTAAGTTATTGGTGAAATTCTAACACTATGCAAATACATGGCTAGCTAGCATATTATTGAAAAAAAAATAGCAAAGGGCTTTTTATGGCTTAAAATCTTAAAATCTCTTTTATATCCAAAGAGTTGCGTCGCCATAGCTAAAAAACCTGTATTTTCTATCTATAGCTCTGATATAGGTTTTTTTGGCTAGTTCAATGCTGCCAGCAAAGGCTGCAAGAAGAATAAATAGGCTTGATTTTGGTAGGTGAAAATTTGTTAGTAAGAAATCAGTGTTAATAACATCTTGGTTTTTTTTTATAAAAATAGCCGTTGATCCATGTAAGCCATTAGTAGTTTTTTTTAAGGTAACTTTTTCTTTCGCTGGTGTCAGCGTATTTAAGTCAATGCTTTCTAATACTCTCATTGCAGTTGTGCCAATGGCAAAATTTTTATTTTTTGGATTAATATTTTTAATTGTTGAATTAGGAATAAAAAAATCTTCTCCATGCATCTTATGATTAGCAATAATTTCATCCCTTATTGGTGAAAATGTTCCAAGGCCAATATCTAAATATAAATCACAAAAATTAATTTTTGATAATTTTTCTAAAACTTCCTCGTCAAAATGCAGGGATGCAGTTGGTGCAGCTATGGAATTATTAAATTCTTTTTCAGCCCAAACTGTTTGGTATCGGTTAAGGTCAATTTTTTTATCTCTTTCTTTTATATAGGGTGGAAGGGGGGCTTCACCATTTTGGGCTAAAAATTGTTTAACATTTATTGAGCTTTCAAAGGCTAAAGTTTCGGAGGTAGTAACGGTGCAAATTAATTTATCTTCAAGGTAAAGCTTTTGTGGATGTTTAAGAGCTGAAGAATTTTTAATAAAAGCATTCCAAGTTTTGCTTTCTTTATCAATTTCTTTAGTTAGTACAATTTCATGTTTTCCTCCGGTTGCTCTATTAAGATAAAAACGAGCAGGAAAAACAAAAGTTTTATTTCTTACCCAATTAGCCTTTTGCAGTTCAGGGGTGAATGCTACTAATTCAGGTAGGTCTGAAAAAAACATATCTTCAAATTGAGGCATTCCATTTTTTGGAGTTCTTCTAATTACTAATAGTTTAGATTTTGATCTAACTTTTGATGGTCTTTGGGCGATTAGCTCTTTAGGTAGCTCAAAGTCAAATTCTGATAACTTTGTCATAATATTATTGGTAGTTTTTTATGTAATTTTATACCAGAAAGAGTGCATTTAGTTGAGTAAGCAATCAGGGTTACTTTTTGTTGCTTTGCTTGTGAAAGTAATTCTGAATAGTCTGGATCAATATCGGTTGCAGGAGAAAAACTTTTACAGTCTGAGCGCATAATTAAGTAAAGCATATAGGAACTGCCGCCATTTCTTGATATTTCAATAAGGTCTTTTAGATGCTTTTGTCCTCGAGTAGTTACTGAGTCTGGGAACAGTGCTTTTCTGCCTTGGTTTAAAGTTACACTTTTAACTTCAAGCCAATGAGGTTGTTTGTTTTTATCAAATAAACAAAAATCAAATTTTGAGTTCAAGCAACTTACTTCTTTTTTGAATTCAGCACAAAATTTAAACTCAGGAATTGTCCTGTTTTCTAATGCTTCTTTGATAATTTGATTAGCTCTCATTGTATTAACACAAACCCAAGTATTGTTGTGCTTTATATATTCTAAGCCAGCATCAAGTTTAGTTTTTTGTTGGCTTTTATCAATATAAGCAGCTTCAGCTCCTTCGGTAAGTAAATTTTTCATAGACCCAGTATTTGGGCAGTGGGCAGTTAAACAAGGATTATCTTTGGTCTTTAAGTCCATAAAAAATCTCTTATATCTTTTTATCAGCTGACCAGTTAATAATTTAGTTGGATATTCCACACATTAATTAATACTAATTAACTGAGAGTTTGGATAATAAAATTTTAATATTTCTTGATATTTTAAGTTATCATTGGCCATTGCCATTGCTCCTCTTTGGCTTAAGCCTACTGAGTGACCCCATCCACGACCTTTTAAACTAAAGCCTTTTTGAGTTTTAGTTACGTGGAATTCATGGCTAGGTAGCTTGAATGGTTTAATGGTTTGTTTAAATTTTGAGATAGAATAAATTTTACTAGTATTATTGATGTCTGTAACTTTTATAGACTTAACCTCAAGAAATTCTTGGTTCATTATTTTAATTTCCTTTAGGCGATTTAAGTTAAACATATGACCAATTTTGGTTGAAAGTTTAATCTGCCAATTGTTGCCCTGATCATTTTTATCCCAATGAGATATCAAGTTATCGTAAGCACCATTATGTTTTGTTTTGTTTCCCCAGGCTTTCTCTGGAGTAATTATGCTGGCTCCAGTACTAGAACAATAAAAAGTTTTTAGTATCTGGTTATTATAGACTAAAAAATTATTTTTAATTTCTTTATATAGCTTAGCAAGCTTAGGGTTTTCATAGTTTGCTCCTCTGAAAACTTGATCATATTGGTCTGGAAGCAAGTGATACGGATTATTTTTATTTTCTTTGGCAACAGAAATGGCGTAATTTCTAGCAGCAACTAATTGGGCTTTAATTGCTTCATTATGTGCGCTTATTGGCATCTCGCTGGCAGCCACTGCTATTGTATAATTTTTAATTGGCAGATGATTTATTACTAGTAATTTATTTTTACTAATTGTAATACTAATTTTCTCCCGAAGAGTTTTGGAGTTAACTTTAATAAAGCCATCAGATTTTATACTTATTGTTTTTTCTGATATAATTAATGTAGAATTAGTCAGGATATTTTTCATTAAACATGTTGCATCTGTATTTTGTTTTTTACAGGATATATTATAATCACCCAGATAATTTTTATTATTTATAGTTGGGTCAAGAACAGAGATGTTTAATTTTACTGGTGATTTATAAATTAAAACTTTTATTTCATTAATTAGTTCAATGTTTGAATAGGGTTTTATATCTTTAACAGGTTCTGAATTATTTATTGCAAGCTTATCAATTTGTTTATTAACGTCAACAATTTCGATTTTCTCGTTATTAGTGGCACATCCAACTAATGTAAATAAATAAATATAAACCGTCTTTACGTTAATCATGTTGTGAAAATAAGAACAGAAATATGAATTTACTTATCGATCATACTATCTGTAGTTTTTAGCTTTCTTCTTTGAAGATTTTTTTGGCAGCTGAAATTAAATCCATTGGCATTGGAAAAATAATTACTTTCGAATTTGTTTGGCCAATATCATTAAGAGTTTGAAGATATCTTAATTGAATTGTGTTTGGCTGTTGGTCTAGCATTTCAGCGGCTTCAGATAAATTTTGAGCCGATTCTTTTTCGCCCATAGAGGCGATTACTTTGGCTCTTCTTTCTCTTTCAGCTTCAGCTTGTCTACTCATGGCTCTTTTCATTCCATCAGGCAGGTCAACACTTTTTACTTCAACATTGGTAACCTTGATTCCCCAAGGATCAGTTTGTACATCTAGTAAGTTTTGAAGTCTACTATTAATGGAGTCACGATCTGCCAATAGTGTATCAAGTTCACTTTGTCCACATACAGATCTTAAAGTTGTTTGTGCAAGCTGACTAATTGCATAGGTATAATTCTCTACTTTTACAACTGCGGACTCAGGTTCAATTACTCGATAATAAACTACAGCATTTACATTTAACGATACGTTATCCTTTGTGATTATATCTTGGGGAGGGATATCCATAGCAATAATTCTAATGGACACTCTTTCCATTATTCTATCAATAAATGGAACTAGGAAAACGATTCCTGGTCCATGACCGCCTTTTTTTGATATTAATTTACCAAGTCGATAAATAACTAATCTATCATTTTCATCAACAATTTTGACCATTGAGAAAATCAAGAAAACACCAAGGAATACTATAAAAATTATACTAGATATCATATCAAATACACTATATTTTGTTTGATTAAAAATGTCTATAGCTCTGCAATAAGTTTATTTAATTAACTTAAAAATTTTTTAACTAACAAGCAGAGTACAATAAAGGCTTTTTTAGCTTTTATTGTATTGCAAACTCATAGTAAACTTGGGCAGCTTCAAGGCTGACGTTTTTTAAGCCGTAAGTTTTCTCAAGGCTAGTTTTTATAATTTTTACTCTTGATTTCATATTGCCTTTGAATTTTTTGATTTCTATGTTTTTACCAATATACTTTTTGTTTGAAACGTGTTTGTTAATCTTAGTTACTTCAGAAATTACTGCTGGAGAGTAGTAGTTGTCAGTTGCCCATTTTACAATTTCATCGCCTTCAGCTAGGAAAGACTCGTTATCTTCACATAGTATAATTCCGGTAGCTAAAGTGATAGCGCCTACTCGATAATGAAAGTGTTTCCAATATGATGAATTCCTCATTCCTTCACCAAGTTGGTGCAAAGAAAAAAGGGTAGATAGACCACCAGTTACATAAAAGGCGGCAGATGCTATTCCTGAGGTCGAGGCTCCAAGAACTAAAGAGTTTGCCTTAAATGGAATTAATGAGAAAAGAGTAATTAACATTGTTAAAGTTATAGATTTAATTAGTTTCATAATTAGAATACGGTAATTTAGTTAATTTAAAATATCAAATTACATTATCTTAATTAATTTAGATTTGCATTAAAATTAAAGAAAAATAGTTTAACTATATTTAGTTAAAACTCTTTTCTTTGTAAAGAACACAAAAAATGCTACCATGGGAAATATATGAGTATTAATAAATTAAGAAATTTTGTTTTTTGTGTAATATTATCTATAATTTCAATTAAATCCAACTCTTTGATAATTGGGTCTGTTACTTATGGAGCATCATCAATTGCTTTTTTTGTTGCGGGCGGAGCATCTTCTCTTTATGGAGCCAAGGCTTTTCAAAGGTATTACAACAAAGATTATGGATTCGCTGGATTTTTATCTGGTGTAGATAGAAAATTAGGAGTTATTGCTTTGGGAGCTGGAATTATCCTGTCTGAAAAAGACGTTAAAAATCTTGCTTTAGAATCTGATATAGTTTCTTGGGCTGAAGAGAATTTTTATAATGATGCTGTTATTTCTAAGGTCTCAGACTTAAGTAAGAAAATATCAAGTAAGAATAATTTTGGCAAAAATATTACAATCAAAAAGTTTTCCGGGAATAAAAAGTCAAGAGTATTGCTGATTCAAAAATCTCTAGAAGAAACTTTTGATTTAAAAAACATTAGTTATGAATCTGCAGAATTACTCTATGACTATATTATATGAATATTAAGTTTTTAATTTTACTAGTCTTATTTTCTGTTTTTTCTTATTCTAAAAATACTTGTGTTGCAGATTTGCAAGGTTCCCAGGAAATCTCTGAAGATATTGTTAATAATGTTTATAAGGTAATGGCTCAAATGGGATATAGCCAATATAGCATCGATAATAATATTGACTTTTTTCAAGGAGGCCCAAAAGCTCTTGTAAGGTGTCTTGAGGGAGATTATCAAGATGTAACTCTTATTGTTCATTCTGTTTCTAAAAACAACTCTAAATTTAAATTTGCGGCTAAAAATCAATTTAAGGAAGTTAAGCTAGTTTACAAAACTAAAAATGATAGGCCCAAAAACCTTTCATTAAATATTTTTAGAAATTTCACTGGGCCAAATAACCAAATGATTGTTGGCAAAAATATTAAACAATTTACTTTGATAACTTGCGATAGTGAAAGCTTTATTGATAACGTTGATCAAAATAAAGATTTTTTAGATTTTATTGATTACAATAATTTAAATTTAAAGCTTATTTCATCAGATTCTTTGGATAATCCATTAATTCAAGAACATTTTTATAATACTTATAAAAAAAATAATATTAGTATTAAAGATTTTTCAAGTGATTATAACAAATACAAAAAAAAACTTAGTAACATAAAAATTAGCTCTATTTTTACCACAGTATTAGCCATCTCAGAAAATGCTCAAGATTTATTTAGGCCATATTTTTATTGCTTGGTTGATTATAATGTTAACTTTCAAGGTTTAATCTCATCAATATCCAATTCTTGCTTAAGGGATAATTATAAGATTAAAATATATGGTAAGGGTTTTTTTAACTCAAAATCAAAAAATATATCTATGTTGAAATTTGATAGAAATAAAATTCCTTTTGGCCTTAATAAAACCAACTTAAGCTTTTTTAAAACAGATCTCCCTTTTCAATATAGCTATGGAAGAGGAGGTTTTAAGCAACTATTTTTAGATCTTAATAGAGTTATTAATTGATTTTAACCCTTTAATATTTTTTAAATCTTTGTCTAGTTTTTTGAGTTTTTTAGGGTTTTCCATTTTACCTGAAATTATTAATCGCTGATTAAGTACTTTGAAAAACAAAGATTTTATATCATCGGAGTATTTACTTAAGGTAGTTGATATTCTTTCCTTTAAATGACTTCTTGGAATATAAGGAGGAGTTACTCTAATATAATCAAGGTTGCAATACTTCATTAAGGCCAGTTTTTTAGTAAGATCTATTAGCTTATGCTTTTCCTTCAATGAAGCTAGATATCCAGAGAGAGTAAAATTAAACTTATCTTGTTGGGCAATGTTTATTTTGCTAAATTCTTTATTACAGCCACTTAAAACAGATTTTATTGCCCTTTTATATCTTCCTTTTTGATTTAACTCGATTGTGGGATTCACTAAGTCTTTAGCAATAAACCTCATGACAGAATCAATAACATTATTTGAACCAATAGAATTAGGAATTAAAAGATCCACACCCATTGAAAAAAGATTCTTAGCTTCAAGATGATTGAAAGATAAATTATCAATCAAGATTATTGAACATAAGTTGTCTTTTTTTATATTAGCTAAAGTTTCAAAAACTTCCAACTTGTTATTCTTCATCATCAGGAGAAAATTTTTAAAATCTGGTTTAAATTTAATCTTATTAATATTTTTTTGATCTATAGTTACTATATTCGGCCTAGTTAATCTTAGTTTATCAATAAAATTGTTGTCTAAATCTAATGCGTAAATTTGTACATTAAGATTGGCAAATGTTGGTTTAAATACTGTTTCTTTAGAGGTATTGGTATTATTTGTAATATTTACTTTGCTCATAATATAACTATAGCTATTATAGAAGTTAATATAATCAAGAAATCTCCATATATGAGCTATAAGTGTCTAGTTTCTTACACATTATCTAGCAAAAAATAAATTTGTTTAAAGTTTAAACAAGCTTTAAATAATATTAACAATATTGTTAGAAAAAGGCTTAATTCTTTTTGCTAAGAAAAGTATCATTTGATTTTATTATACGTCTATGGCGTAAATTTATATCCAACACTATGTATAGATTCTATATAACTAAAGTCATCACCTAATTTTTTTCTAAGTTTACTTACATGAGTGTCAACTGATCTTGGGTAAACATGTACATCTTTTCCCCATATCTCATCTAATATTTCTTCTCGAGGAATAACAATTTCAGGTTTTTTAGCAAAAAATGCCAAAATTTTAAATTCTAAAGCGGTAAGCTCAACAATTTTCTTTTTTGGTATAAGAGTTTCTGCTTTCTGTGTACTACAGTTTATTTTAATACTATCCCATTCAAAAATTCCTGAGTTCTTTTTGCTTAGTGATTGTTTTTTTAATTTAGATTCAACCCGTGCTTTAAGCTCAAGAGGATCAAATGGTTTGACAATATAATCTTCAGCCCCAAGCGAAAAACCGAGAAGTTTTGTTGATATATTAGAATCGGAGGTTAGAAAAAATAAAGGAATTTCAGCTAATTTCTTGTCAGAATTGAGCTCTTGGCAATAATTAATGCCGCTTCCATCTGGAAGATTTATATCAAGTAGAATCAGGCCAGGAAGTGAACTATTTTTATCATATGTTAATATTTTTTTAGCCTCTTCAATATTATTAGCAATTGTTAGTTCAACGATGCCTCTTAATCCATTTTGGACAATTTTTTGAATTTCTACTGAGTCTTCGACTAAAAGAACATTGTTATTGATGCTTAACATTATATAAATATTGTAGTAAATTTACTCTTAATAGTAAAGATTAGATTTTATTGTAGGGTTTTGGTTTTGTTATATATAAAAATGAGATTAGGTTAGGTAAGTGAAAAATTTAATACTTGTTGTGAAGCTTGAAAATTATCAAGAAGTTAGATCTAAATGTCCAGAATATCTAAGAGAACATCTTGCTGGATTTTTTAAAGATTGGTTAAAAGAGTTAAACAATATCAACATAGGTGGAGAAAACTCAGAAATTAAAGCACTTTGCCACAAATGGAAGGGGTTTATGGTTAGCTATGGTCTAAAAGGTCTTGGAGATGCGCTTATTGTTTTAGAGCAAAAGCTAAATGATAAAACTATTGAAAATGAAATTATTATTCGTAATATAGATCTTATTAAGGATTATTTAGCAAAATTAATAAGGGAGTCATTGTGAAAAAACTAAAAATGAATTTTTTGATTTTTTCACTTTTAGGATTAATTGTTATTATTTCAGTTTCCGCATTCTCAATATTTGAACATAGAAAAATAATTAAACAACAACAGCAAATTAATTTACTATATAAAACTATTAATATTTCTTTATCGGAAATTCATAATATTTCTGAATTAGTAGGATCATTAAAGGGTGCCAATCAGAGAAGTTTAATTAGTGTTGATGATATTGATACTCTTAAAGAATTAATTGTAAAAGCAAAACAAAACGAAGATTTTTTAATTCAATGGATTAACAATAACAAAAATGATCATGACATGAAGGAAATTATTAAAATTTTTATGCAAAAAGAGTTCAAGCAACGGGTAAACCGTTTTATCGATAAAGCAGAAGATTTAATTGATTTTAGTTTAGATACTCAAGTGGAAAGAATAAATAATATCCAATCTATTTCTAAAATGAGCCAAAATTCATTAGATGTTTTATTTTCTAAGGTGATTGAAAAAGTATCAGTTGTACAAAAAAGATTTATAAAAAAAATTGAAAGAATTGGTCTTTTTTTAGTGAGTATATGTCTACTAGAGATTTTATTTGTTTGGCTTTTTGTTTTTACCCCGCTGTATAACATGATAAAGAAACAACATGATTCTTTAAATGAGCTTAAGGATACTCTTGAAAACGCAAGCATTGCTAAAAATGATTTTATTGCCAATATTAGCCATGAGATAAGAACTCCAATGACTGCAATTATTGGCTATATAGATTTGTTAAAAAGAAATGAAATTCCTGGAGAAGAGAAAGCCAATGCATACGATATTATTTCAAGAAACGCTGATCATTTACTATGTTTGATAGATGAGGTACTTGATATCTCCAAAATGGAAAGTGGGAAATTAGCCGTTTATTCTGAAACTACAAATATAAACTCAATCTTGAATGAAGTTTTTTCTCTTATGCAAGTAAAAGCAAAATTAAAAAATTTAGATTTTCAAGTTACTTATAAAACACCTATTTATAAATTTATAAAAACTGATCCAAAAAGATTTAAACAAATATTATTTAACTTAGTAGGAAATTCGATAAAATTCACTTCTAATGGATCAATAAATTTAAATTTGAGAGTAAATAAAAATAATAACCTTGAGATGAGGATTGTTGATACTGGATGTGGAATTGAAGAAAGCAAACGTTCCTTTTTATTTAAGCCGTTTACTCAGGCCGATAATAGTATAAAAAGAAAATATGGTGGCACGGGACTGGGCTTAGTTATATCCGAGCGACTTGCTTCAAAGCTTAAGGCTAAGCTAATTATCGAAAAATCAACTCCAGGAAAGGGCACAACAATGTTAATAACATTTTCTAAAGATTGTTTTGAAGATAAAACCGTACTTGTAGATAATTTTTATTCTAAAGTGAATAATTCCTCAGCTAACCAGTTTAAAAAATATCAAAATGAATTCAAACTTGGCAGGAGTAAAATTTTAGTTGTTGATGATGCCAAAGAAAACGTATTTCTTTTTAAAAATTATTTAGAGAAAGTTAAAGCTAATGTTGATGTTGCCTTTGAGGGAAGGGAAGCTTTAAAAAAGATAAAAAATAATAATTATGACTTAGTATTGTTAGATCTTCAAATGCCTGAAATGAGTGGTTATGAAGTAGTTAGTGAAGCGAAGAAGTATTGCCCTAGTTTAAAAATCTTCGCCTTAACAGCTCATGCCATGGAGTCTGAAAAAACAAAAACAAAAAAAGCTGGATTCGACGGTCACATTACTAAGCCAATTAGCGCTGAAGACTTAATAAATATTATATATAACTATTTATACGTAAGCTGAATAAAAGTTTCTAAAGTTAAGCAGTATTATCTTGTTATAACAACAATGATGAAAAAGATATGATATTATTCTTTTAGTAGGTGTTTTTGGGTATGGAAAAAAATAAATTTAATTTAGAAGATTTTGTTCAGATTGTTCTTGGTTCTACTTTGCTTTCGTTGCCTTTGGCTTTAACTGAAGAAGTTTTTCTACTAAGCCAAACTATACCAGTTCTAAAAATAATTTTAATTTCACTGTCTGCTTTGTTAATAAATTCTTTATATATATATTATGGTGTTTTTGAAGCAAAAGTTAAAGACAGATTACTTTTTTTATATAGGAATATAATTAATATATTCATTACTATTGCTACTGTCTTATTTATAGTGTATTTATTTGATCTAAATAATAAATTCGAAAGCTTACCAAGCTTTGTTTCATTTGTAGCAATTTTGACTTTTCCAGCATTTTTTGGCGGGGTTGTGGTTGATGGTTTTGATAAAGAATAATTGTTTAAATATAAACACATTTAGTACACAATCTATTGAGTATTTTTTGTGCTATTTTAGTTAAACTTTTTACTATGGATGAATTTTTGAAATCTTTATTACAGCCTACACAATTGATATGGAAAAAACTTCAGACTTGGTTTGAGATCTTCGTTTTACATATCCCAAATTTAGTTTTAGCGGTTTTGATACTTTCTTTATGGCTAATTACTAAAAAATATGTAATAGGATTTTTTAAAAAAGCTCTTAAGCATTCAAATCTTACTATTCCTTTAAAGTCATTGCTATTTACTCTGGTGGGGTTTTTATATTTTTGTATTATGGCAATTTTTGCTTTAACAGTAGTAGGTTTAGATAAAGCTGTTATTTCTTTACTTGCCGGTTTAGGTGTTGTTGGTATTGCTTTAGGTTTTGCTTTTCAAGATTTAGCAGCAAATTTTATTTCTGGCGTTTTGATTGCCATGAGGTCTCCTTTTAAGATTGGGGATCTTATACAAATTGATGACAAAATAGGCAACGTAGATAAAATATTATTAAGAGAAACCGTTTTAGAGGGATTTGAAGGTCAAAAAATATATATTCCTAATAAAGATTTTACTAAAATGCATTTTTTAAATTTTAGTGAGAAAGGTCAAAGAAGAGTTTCATTTGAAGTTGGAGTTGCTTACGATTCAAATCTTGAGCAAGCACAATCAGTAATTGCAAATTCATTAGAGGACTTAGACTTTGTTTCTGCAGATTATAAGCCGGCAGTTTATCTCGATTCTTTTGGTGGAAGCTCAATTAATATTAAAATTATTTTTTGGATAAAATATCCAAATAAAAATTACTTAAAAGTAAAATCCGAAGCAATAAAGGCTGTTAAAATTTGTCTTGATAAGGCTAATATTAGTATTCCATTTCCAATAAGAACTTTAAAATTCCAAGGAGAAAAAATATCCTTGGCTACTTCAAGAGAAATAGATAAATAAAGAGATACAGTTTCATAAAATTAACCGAGTGAGAGATCGTTATCTTTTTCTTGTTTTATAGATTCATCATCTTGAGTAATTCCTGTGGCAAAAGTTAATGGCCCAATTCGTCCAATAAACATTAGTATAATTATTATTAATTTTGATAAAGGAACAAGCTCTTTAGTAAATCCAAGGCTAAGTCCAACAGTTCCGATCGCAGAGACAATCTCAAAAAAGGCCTCAACAGGCCTTGGGTCTTGGGTAATTGAAATAGCTAAAAATGCAACAAAGATGCAAATTATATAAAAGAAAAAATTTGCCGTTGCTGTTCTTTTAACTTTTTCTGGTAGCTTACGTTTTAAGAGACGCACAGAGCTCCTTTTTCTTATTGTGCTTTTAAATATCGCGTACAGGGCTGTTAATGTTGTAGTTTTTACTCCACCACCTGTTCCTGAAGGTGAGGCTCCGAAAAACATTAAAAATACAAGCACTAATAAAAATGGGAATGACAATTCGGTTAAATCAACTGAGCTGAAACCAACAGTAGTACTTGCAGACATTATGTGAAATATAGAAATGATAAAGCTTTCAAAATCTTTATATTTCAATAAATTATGATCAAAAATTAAAGTACTTCCCAAGCTGATAACGAATAAAATAATAGATGTTTTGATAATTATTTTTGAAGTGAAAGACATTTTTTTTGTTTTAGAAAAAATTCCTTCAGCAACATCTGCCCAGACAATAAAGCCAATAGCTCCAGCGTAGCTTAATATAAAAATAACCATATTTATTAATGCATTAGATCTAAAGTCAATTAGACTATTGGGAAAAGTGCTGAAGCCAGCAGTGCAAAAGGCAGAAATACTATGGAAAAAAGCATGCCATAATGGAGATTCAACTCCGTGCTTATCAAATAAAAGATATAAAACTAAAGTTCCAAAAGCTTCGCAAAAAAAAGTAAATATGATTATAGTTTTTATTATTGATTTGTTTTGTATATTCTTTGGTTTAGACAAGGTTTTATTAGTGAAGAATTTTTGACCAATAGTTAGTCTGTTATTTATCCCTAAAGTTATAAAAGATGTAAATGTCATATATCCAATTCCACCAGCTTGAATAAGAAGAAGAATAACAATTTGTCCAAAAAGGCTTAAATCATTTGCTACAGAGACAGTGCTTAGACCAGTAGTGGAAACAGCAGAAGTGGTTATAAACAATATATCTAAATTAGAAATAAAAGTATTGGTTGATATATCAAGAGACAGTAATAGCCAGCCAACTAATACATAGCTTAAGTAGCCAAGAATAATAATTACTGATGGCGAGGTAGCCAATAAGAACTTATTGTATAAAATGAGAATTTTTTTCAACATTATTTAAATTAATATAAAAATATAATTTGGTATAGAGGTTAGTAGATTAAAAAAGATAATTTATGCTAAAATTTCCCCAGTTAAAATCTCTCTTTGCTATTTTAGTTTCCTTTGTTTGATATTTGTAAACTATATCTAAATACAATTTTTTTGTTAAAGAGATATGTGTTCCAATCCAAGCTTCAATAATAAAATTCTTTAGCTTTTTACTTGAGATTGTATGTGGGCTATTTCGAAATTGACCTTGTAAAAAACTATTGTAGATAGATAGTTTTGGTTGTAAGCCAAAATATGCATAATAATCTCTAAACTTTTTACCTATAGGCACTGTGTTCTCTGAGGCTATATTGCCATTGTTTAAGCCAGATTCACTGAAGAAAGATTTAAAGTAGCCAATCCTAAAATTAACTTGAGTGTTTAACTGAGTAAAGTATCCCAAGCTTGCCCCATACCCATAATTGATATTTATATATTTTTGATATTTTAGTGGTCTATAACTGAATGTGTTTATAAATGAATACAAACCTGTTAATTCACCTTTGTTAGAAATTTGATGTTTCCAACCATTTACTTTAGGGGATCCAATGTTTTTGTGGATAAAATTTTGAATCTTGCCAGGAAGATGGAGTCCTAGTATTCCAATTGAGAAACTATGACTTGTAATTTTATTTATCTTATTTTCAGATTTAGTATAAGAAGTATATATTAAACTTGAGTATGGTCGGTCATTTAATTGTATTTGGCTTGATTGAATATTATTTGGAGTAAACATAACAAGTCCTAACTCTAATTTTTCAGATTTAAGCTGAAAATTGTCAGTAATATAAACAATAGAGGAGCTTGCAGTATAGTCTTGGTCATTGTTTGAAGAAAATAGATCATTATCCATTGAAATTTTAATTTGTGAAGCCAGGGCAGAGCTTGCTAGCAACAAGATAAGTAATGGAAAAAATTTCATTTTTTTTATTCTTATAGTTCCGAATCTTTTTTTAGGGAGCCAAGATTCTTATTGTGTATATTTTAACACAGAACCTACACATAGGATAGGTTTATTTTTAGATTTAAGTTGCTAAATTAGGAGATATGAAAAGAGAAAATAAACTTAAAACCTTTAACATAATGATTTTTATGTTTTTATCTTTAGCTCTGGTTTCTTGTGACAGTGAAGCTGAGAACAAGGCTGAGGATGTTATAGAATCTGTAGATGACTCAATGGAAAAAGTTGAAGATAAAGCCGAAGATATTGGTAATAAAGTTGATTAGCTTAAAATTTAAAAGAGGTTATAAAATTAAAATAATATAAGAAAGGATAAAATATTATGAACAAAGATATTATAGAAGGAAAATTAAAAGAACTACATGGAAGTATAAAAGGAAAATGGGGAAAGTTGACTGATGACGATATTAAAGAAGTTGAAGGTGATTTTGAAAAATTAGTTGGTAAAATTCAAGCTAGATATGGTCAGTCACTAGAAGAAGCTAAAAAAGCAGCTAATGAGTTTTTGGAAAACTCCAATGCTCCAAAATAGCTAATAAGCTCAATTAATTTAGCGGTTTTTGGCTCATGGCCAGGAGCCGCTCATTCAGATTATTATGGTTGTCAGCAGATAAAAAATAAAATATTCTTTAATTTAGGATTTAAAAAATGAAAGCAACAGATAAAACTAAGAAAAAAACCAAAGAGGCTGCCGATATGGCTAGCTCAATAATAAAAGACTTTATTGATTCAGCTGATGACTTCTCAGCTAAAACACGTGATGCAACAGTTGAAGCAACTGAAAAGTCGGTCGAGTTTATTAAGAAATATCCTGTACAATCAGCAATTGGTGCTACGGTTTTAGGTTATGTTTTTGGTTTATTTTCCTCTCGAAAAAAATAACATCTATAGACATAGAGTTCTGAATATCATCCATATAGAAAAATTAGTTATTTAAAAAATAATTAAACAATATATAAGCCCATTAATGAAATTATTAATTATTGGTTTATGAATTACATTGTTTTAGATTATATTAATAATTATGAATAAGCTCATTAATTTAATAATTCGATTATGAAAAGTCTATATTTTAGTAATAATTTATTTCATAAAACTTTGTTAGATAATATTAAAAAATCTAAATCTTTAATTTATCTTGAGACCTACATATTGTCTGATGGACATTATGTAGAAGATATTCTAGATGCATGTATTTTGAAGTCGAAAGAGGGCGTAAAAGTTGTAATTACAGTAGATGAATTTGGTTTTAACAATACCAAGTTAAGAGACAAGATTAAAAAGACTAATGTGGTTTTAATTTTTCGTAAAAAATTTAATATATCTAATTTTTTGCAAAAAAAATTACTGCTCTTCAATAAAAGAAATCATAAAAAAATATATATTGTGGATAGTTTTTTTTATTTAGGAAGTCTAAATTTATCCGAAAAACATTTCGATAAGAAACTAAATTATAAAGATGTAATGATTTTAAATAAATTTAATTATTCGAATGCTCTAAGAAAAATTAATTCTAGTCAATCATCAAACGAAATACCAAAAATAATTTATCAGTTAATTGAAAATGATAATATAGATATACTTTTATCAAAGTTTGACCATAGTAAGCATAGGGAGAAATTATATACATTTGTTAAAAATGCTAAAAAAAATATTGCATTTTGTAGTCCTTATTATAACCTCAATAAAAAAATGTTAAAATATTTGGTTGCAGCAAAAAACAGAGGTGTCCAAATTAAAGTTTATGTTCCTTGTAAAACAGATTACAAATCATATGATTCTTTTATGAGGCACTTTTTCAATAAAAAATCTACCCAAAGTATTTTAGAGGTGAATTATGTTAATGTTTTCCTCCATCGAAAAATTTACTGCTTTGATGATATTACTCTAATTGGATCTCAAAATATGAATTATCGAAGTTTGTTTTACGATGAAGAGATTATGCTTACCAACAATAATAATAAAGCTTTAAATTTAGAGATGGAAAAAATGATGAATTCATTAGATGTTGTCAAAGAAAACACTAAGCCATCAAGAATAGATTCTTTGGCTTATTATTTTTTAAAAAGACTTAGGTGGTTTTTTTAATTTTATCTTACAAACATAGGTTCCGGCGGCGGCCAAGCGAAGCTTGGGTACAAAAAACATATTTGTGTTTTGACGCCTGAACGGGCATTTGTGTTTGACGCTAGAACGGGATGGTCAGCTTAAGGAGAGAAAATGTAAATGGCGGGTCAGATAGGGCTCGAACCTATAACCTACGGATTTGGAGTCCGCCGCTCTACCAATTAGAGCTACTAACCCGAGTATATGTTTTATTACAAACTATATATCATTTAAATAATTTCAACAATAGCGGTTAAGCCATCCTGGCGGATAATTTTGACCTGCTGACCAATTTCTAAAGCTTGTTTTCCTTGAGTTTGACAGTTCCAGATTTCTCCTTCAACTTTAATTTTGCCTTGCCCATTTTTGCTAACATTAAATATAGTGGTTTCTTGTCCAACTATAGATTCTGGCCCAATATTGCGATTTTTATTCTTTAAAGCCTTAAAGCTTAGGTAAGATAAAAATCCCATGAATAAAATTACGAACACTGCAATTGGAAGCCATAAATATAAATCTAAGCCAATGTTTGTTTGAGAAAGATCAATTAGAAATACCCCACTTAAAATTATACACACTATTCCTCCAATTCCTAGAATTCCAAAGGTTGAAAATGCAGTAAGTAATTCAATGGCTAATAATATTAATCCAACAAATAGTAAAACAAATGCTCCAGGCCTTATTGGTAAAATTTTAGAGGTAATAGCCCCAAGAGAAAGGCATATTGCCCCAATAACTCCTGGAACAATTGTTCCTGGATGAGTAATTTCATAATATAATCCCATTACCCCTAAAGTCATTAAACCGTAGGCGATATTTGGATTTGATATAAAACTTAAGGTTTTTTCCTTAATGTTTTTATTAAAAGTTATCGGCGATAACTTTTTAGAATGGCTTGGATTTTTTTTGGCGAAGGCAATCCAAACATCCTCAATAGATGAGTGAACTCCGTCGATTACTTTTTTTTCTAAAGCTGTTTTTGCATCTAATGAAGCAGCTTGTGTTACAGATTCTTTTGCCCATTGAGCATTTTTATTTCTTTTATTGGCAATCCCTGTAACAAAAGAAATGGTGTCATTTAATATTTTGCTTTTCATGTCTTTGTTGATTTCTTTGCCGCTTCCATTAACAGGAGTTGCAGCACCAATTGACGTGCTTGGTGCCATTGCTGCATAATGAGCCGCCATAGTGATCATTGAGCCAGCGCTAGCTGCCCTTGCTCCTGATGGAGAAACCCAGACAATAAATGGAGTATCGCTAGAGAGCATTAACTTTACTATGTCTCTGGTTGCTTCTAGTAATCCTCCCGGAGTATTTAATTTTATTATAATTGAATTAATTGAATCATCTTCTGCTGCTTTTTTATGAGCACGAGTTATGTATTCAGTTGTTGCTATAGTAATTGCTTCATCAATATTTAAAACTAAGGTCTTTGTATTGCTAGCTTGTGTAAAGACAGAAGTTATTAGCGCAAAACAAGTAAATAAAATGAATGTTGTTGTCTTTATCATGGTTATGTATCCATATTATCTTATAAATTCTTGATATATTACTGTTTTTTTGCTCTAAGTGTCTTCAGATATATATTTGCTAGTAATTAATGCTGTGAATATTCAATTTTACTAAAATATTCATTGACATAGAGCGGGTTTAGCTGGAAAAGATAGTGTCTAGGAATTAATTTAATGAGTACTAAATCAAAAACTTCAAACGAATCTAATGTTAACTATCCATATGCAGTAATTTGCGCAGGAGGTAAGCAGTTTAGAGTAAGTGAAGGGGACCAAATTGTAGTTGAAAAACTTGAGCTTAATCCAGGCCAGGATTGGAACTGTGAAGAGGTTCTTCTGGTGGCTAAAGGTCCTGGAGATGTGTCAGTGGGTCAGCCAACCGTTAAGGGAGCTAAGGTTAAGTGTGAAGTTTTACAACAAACACTTGGAGATAAGCTTTTAATTAGGTACCATCGCCGAAGACATAATTCTCAAAAAACTATTGGTCACAGACAGCCGTTAACAAGATTAGTTATTAAAGGCGTTTCTGCATAAATTTTTAAATTATTAATATAGGGTAGGTAATAGATATGGCATCAAAAAAAGCTGGTGGTAGCACAAAAAATGGAAGAGATTCAAATCCTAAGTATTTAGGAGTTAAGATGTTTGGCGGGCAAGCAATTATTCCTGGCCAAATTATTGTTAGACAAAGAGGAACAAAGTTCCATCCTGGAAAGAATGTAGGTCTTGGTAGAGACTTTACAATTTTTGCCTTATCTGAAGGGGCTGTTAAGTTCACTAAGCATAAAAAAGGTAAAACTGTAGTTTCAGTAGAAACTGTATCTGCTTAATTTCAAATAACCATTATTTAATAAATTATATTTTTGTATTATTTTATATTTAAGATCTTATGAAAAAAACGGGTTTTCTGTGCAGAAAAGATAAAAGATTATTAATACGTCCTTTTAAGCAAGAAGACTATCTAGCTTGGAAATATTTTTTTGATACATTGGCTAGCCCAAAAAATATATGGGATTCACACATAAAGTCTAAGGATGAGTTATCAAAGTCTAGTTTTAATAAATTATTAAAGCTAAATAACGAATGCATAAAAAAAGATTTAATTTATAGGCTTGCAGTTTTTGAAGTTAAAAGTGGAAGTTTTATTGGTCAAGTTTCTTTAATGAATGTTGTTAGAGGTGTTACTCAAAGTGCATATCTTGGATACCTTATACATAATTGTTTTTGGGGTAAGGGCTATGGAAAGGCTGCAACATTAGCAACGATAGATATTGCTTTTAAGGATTTAAACCTTCACAGGGTTGAAGCTGGCATAGAGCCCTATAATAGAAAGTCAATATTTTTAGCAAAATCTATAGGTTTAAGAAAAGAAGGCCTTAAAAAAAAGATGGTTTTGTTAAGAGGTAAATGGCAAGATTTAACAATCTATAGTGCAACTTGTGAGGACTTTAGTTTAAAATGGAGAGAGTCTTCTGATTTTTGAAAAAATTTATTACTAAATATATTTTACTTGCTTAACTTTTTTTAGTTCATATTTGTAAGGCATTATTATCTAAGTAGTTTGAATTAAAATATTTTTTTCCTAGGATTATTTCCTTTGCATATTCTTATATGCAATGTATTATGCACCAAGGTAATTGATATGAAATTTGTTGATGAAGCTCTGATTAAAATATCCTCCGGCAACGGTGGTGCTGGAGCTGTATCTTTTATGAGGCAGAAATTCCAGCCTAAAATGGGCCCAGACGGTGGTAATGGCGGACGAGGTGGCCATGTCTATATCGAGGGAACCAACAGCATACAAAGTTTATTGGATTTTAGGTATAAGCGTGAATTTAAAGCAGATAATGGTGATGGCGGAGCAAGTAGAGATTGCGACGGCAAGGCGGCAAAAGATTTAATTATTAGGGTTCCTCTTGGGACTTTAATCAAAGATTCAAACTCTAATATTGTCATAATGGATGTTAAAAAAGAAGGAAAATATTTGTTAGCTAAAGGTGGAAGAGGTGGACTTGGTAACATGAATTTTGCTACTCCAACCAGGCAGGCTCCAGACTTTGCTCAACCAGGAGAGCCAGGCGAGTCGTTAAATATTTTATTAGAATTAAACTTACTAGCAGATGTGGCCCTTGTTGGTTTTCCAAATGTTGGCAAGTCTACGCTCATTTCTAGAATTAGTGATGCTAAACCAAAAATTGCTGACTATCCATTTACTACTTTAGTTCCTAATTTAGGAGTTGTTCGAGGCAGAGATTGTGATTTTACAGTGGCCGATATTCCTGGGCTAATTAGCGGAGCAAGCCAAGGAAAAGGTTTAGGGATACAATTTTTAAAACATATAAACAGGTGTTCTTTAATACTAATGGTTTTAGATTTAGATCCGGATATAAAATTAAATTTATTTGAGCAATACACAATGCTTTTAAAGGAGCTGGGAGAATTTAGTTCTCAGCTAGCTAACAAACAAATTTTAATTGCAATTAATAAATGTGATTTGTGGGGCAGCGATATTAACAGTGATTTATTTACTGATTATTTAGAAGACAGAAAATTTTCTAAGGTTAAAAGTTTATTACAAGTTGAGCCAATTTTTATATCCTCGGTTTCTGGTTTTGGGATTGATAAGTTGATTAATTCACTCTCAAAAGACGTAATTGTCAAAAAACAAGAATTAGCTAAAGAGCTAGAAGTTCAAGTTACTCCTAAAAGAGTTTTAGGTAATTCTAGGTTGTTTAACCAGCAAAGTATTTAATTTATTTGTTGAGACTGTCGCTAAAAGTCTATCTTTAACTAGTTTACGTACACTCCATTCGCTTTAGAAGCAGAATTAGCCAAATTTAAACATTTGTCACTAGCCTCTTGTAGAATTATTATATTTGTTATTAACTCGAAGCTGAGTGGAAAACTTTAGGATATATTTTGGAGGCACATTTGACCCTCCTCATATTGCTCATAATGAAATTCTGTTAGATTTGCTAGATAGTAATGAAGCAAGCTATGTTCACTTAGTTCCAACTTCTATAAATCCTTTAAAGGAAATTAATCCATTGTTTAATGCTGAAGATCGAAAGAAGTTTATTTCTTCTTGGTTGAAATCTTTTAACTCCAGTGAAGACAAAAAAAATAAAAAATTAATTTTAGAAAATTATGAAATTGATAAAAGCCAAGAGTGCTTTACTAGTGATACTATTTCATATTTTTTACAACATAAATATTCCAAGAATGACAAATGGATATTAGCGATGGGGTCTGACTCTGCTAGAAGTTTTCATTTGTGGAAGGGGTTTCAAGATCTTTATTCTCTGCTACATGAAATTTGGGTTTATCCACGAGTTGGAGATGACTTTAATATTGAAAATATAAAACCTGAAATACGAGATAAGTTTAAGCTGCGCCAAAAAAAAATAACAAAAATATCTAGCACTGAAATAAGGCAGGTTTTAACTAGCAAGAAAAGTTATCAGTTTGTTAAAAACAACACCTTGGCTGAAGTTTACGAGAAGATAATAAATAATTAGTCCTACTTTAAAAAATAAGTTAAATATTTGTCTTATGTGATGCTATTTTAGTTTAGCAATTCATACTATTATCTATGCTATGCAAAAAATTATTTTTGGCTTCCTATTATTGTTTATGGTTTCAGCTTGTACTTCAGAAACAGAATTTAAAAAAATCAAAAAACACTCTCTTATTGGTGGAATGGAAGTAAATGAATACTTTCATGAAAAAAGTGGGTTACAAGTTTTTATGCATCCAAAACCAGGAATTAAGCAAATTGTTTATGTTACAGCTTTTAGAGTTGGTTCTAGGCACGAAGAACCTGGTAAAACTGGCTTGGCTCATTTATTTGAGCACATGATGTTTAAGGATACAAAAAACTTTAAGAACCCAAATTTACTACATACTCGTTGGGGTGGATACATAAATGCTTATACAAGTTTTGATTTAACATTATATATTGAATCTTTTGCTAAATCTGTTTTTGAAGAAGTTGTGGCTTATGAGGCTGATAGAATGAGGAATCTACAGATGACAGAGAAAATGTATAAAACCGAAAGAGGCGCCGTGGTTTCTGAGCGAAAAAGAGGATATGAGGACAGAGCAACTGGAAAGTTATATTGGGAATTATTTAAATTAGCTTTTGATAAACATCCTTATAAAACACTTCCAATCGGTCATCAAAAAGATTTAGATGCTTCTACTCTTGCCGATGCTAATGCATTTTATAAAAAATTCTATGCACCTAATAGAGCAGTTATTATAATAGTTGGCGATTTCAAAGAAAAACAAGCTTTAAAATTATTATCTAAAAATTATGGAAAGTTTGAAAAAGAAGAATGGATTGAGCCAGTTATTCCTGCTGAACCAAAAAGAACAAAACTCCGAAGAAAAGAAATTGCTGCTCAAACACAAACTGTTTATGTAGCAGATGCTCACTTAGGATATACTTTTGAGCAATCAGAATTACCATCTGAGGTTTTAATGTGTGACTTGTTAACCTCGCCAGGAAATGGATATTTATATTTTGCATTAGTTGAAAAAGGAATAGCCAAATCTGTTGGTGGTGATTGCACGGGAAGTGTTGATCCAAACTTATCTTTAATTTATGCTCAAGGAAATCCGGGGGTGTCTAAAGATAAATTAGAAAAAGAATATCTTGCTGCGCTTAAAGGCTTTCCAGCCTGGCTTGATGAAAAAAAGTTACGCCGATTAAAGAAATATTATTTGGCAAACAGATGGGAAAAATTGCGAAGCCCAACTTCTTTAGCAACTGAATTGGGAGATAGCGCAGTAACCACAGGAGATCCTTTTTATTCATTCAATTTTTTAAAAAAAATTGATACAGTTTCACTAACAGACATTAAATTAAGGTTTAATAGTATGTCATCAAGGAATCCAACAAGAATAATTTTAAAACCAAATAAAGGAAGCAAATAAAATGAACAATTTTTTTAGATTAATTATAATTTTATTTAGTATCAATTTTTCTATAGCTCAAGTGAACGTAGATTGGGAAGCTGATCCTGTGCCATTGCTTAGTATTGAAGTTGTGTTTCCTGTTGGAACATTAGATGTTGCTACAAAGCAAAGTAATTATCATGTGAATTTATTATCACACATCTTAAGATCAGGAACGATTGATTTAAATAAGGAAAAATTCAATGAAGGCTTAGGGGATTTTGGAGCTAGTTTAGGAACTAGTTTTTCTGAATTTAGTTCATCAGTTACTTTTTCATTTCCGGTTAGTGATGGTGAAAACTATCAACCACTGTTTGATTTAATTAAGAAATGGTGGTCCTCGCCAAGATTTATTGCTGCGGAATCAGAGTTGGCAAAAACTAAAATTAAAGCAAGTATAAAAAGTCAATTGGATTCAGATCCTAAATTACAGCTAGCTTTTTTGAAAAAATATCTTCGTAAAAATTTATTTGGCTTAGATAATTTTAAATACTCTCAAGTTGATTCATTAAAGCTTGAATTAGCTAAAACTTTTTTTGAAACAAAAATTAAATCATCAACCAAAGCTTGGGTAGGAGTAATTGGTCCAAAAAATTCTAAGGCTTTAGTTGAAGGTTTTCTTAAAGCAATATTTGGAGAACAAGCCACTATAAATTATCAGATTACTAAAGATAAAATTATCAATAATAAAGTTAAGTTAGTGACTGATAAATTAACGGAAAAATTGTTTATTAATATTGATAAGCCGGATAGAGCGCAAATAATTACAACTGTGGCAGCTATTTCACCAAGTAAATATAATATTAACAATTATGTTCAGCGTGATTTTGCCGATAGTCTTTATTTTAGTGGTGGTTTTAATGCAGTTTTCTTTGATGAAATTCGGGAAAAAAAAGGGCTAGCATATTATGTTCAATCTGTATGGGATAGAATGTATGATCAAAATATGATTTCCCTGATATTCAATCCTCAAGCTTCAAGAATTGATGAAGCCTTTGAAGTGTTAACAAAGTTATTGGTACCTGCCTTTAAAACTGGTGAAACAGTTAAGAACTTTAAGCAGCCAAGGTGGGAAAAGTTTTGGCAAGGATTTGTGAATTCTGCACTTATGAGTGATGGAACTGCCATGGCTAGGCTAGCAAAAAGAAAAGCAGTTGTTCTTGGTCAAAATTCGTATAAAAACATTAATAGTGACCCAATGAAATGGAGTACAGATAGAAAAAAAGTTTCAGATTACTATGTTAATATTTGGAAAAATTCCTCTAAGTTTATATTAACCTTAGGCAATTTTAAGGAAACAAAAAAACTACAAAGCAAGTTTTTTGCTGATTATAAAGTAATAAACATCCCATTCAAAGATGTTGTTGAGTACGATTAAAGTCATAAAACAAAGCGACGAAACATAGATTTCTTAACATCTTATTAACCAACGTTAACAAGGTGTTAGTTTTTGCCCATTTCAGCCGCTTTATTTCTGAACTGGATCGAGTATTGACCATTAATTAACAAAGTCAAAATAACATAATTGTTATAATTAAAGAGTATGGAAAATATTAGAAGAGATCTGTCTGGTTTTACTTTGATTGAAGTAATCCTTGGTGTCTCTATTTTAGGTGTTCTAGGTTTGGTGTTTGTTAATAATTTCACTAACTCATACAAAGGACAAGTGGATAATAATTTAACTACAAATATAAGAAGAGATATAGCTAGTACTGAGTTATTACTAAGTGAGAACCAGACTTGTAGAGATTTACTAATTAATTCTTTAGGTAGTGATATAATTAATCCAAATATTACAAATATTACTAGGTCAAACGTTTATAATTTAGGATCATCAGTAGATTCATATGGAGATAATATATTTCAACAGCCAAATGCATTTGGCTGGAGCCTTAAAATTGATAGTGGAGTTCCAAATAATCATATTAATCGATTAAATGTTATTTCAAGTTGTACAAGCGGAGTAGATATTGGAAAAACTTTAATGTTAGCTAATATTCATTTTGAATTAGAAAATCCTGGCTCGATCCCAGCTGAAATAATTAGAAATGTTCCGGTACAGATTTTAATTGATAGCTCCAATAGGATTTTACAATGTGGATCAAGTGTTAATTTTGATTGTGATGATAATACTTTTACAGCTGTTCCTCCTTCTGAGGATAGTTGCCCTATTGGTGAAATTTGGAATGATACAAATAAAAATACAATTATTGATTCAGGTGAGTGTGAAGAAACACCAGTTACTCCATTAGGTCCAGTATGCCCAGAGAATACAACTTGGTTTGATCAGAATAATGATGGCAAAGTTCAGATAAATTTAGAATGCCCACCAACAGCTTTTTTAACTCCATTAGTGTTAGCTTGTCCAGGTGGCGAAAACTTTATAGATCTTAATAGTAACAGAAACGTGGAATATCCTCGTGAATGTTGTGGAGTTAATTGGAATCAAGGAACATGTTGTACATCAGGGCATCCAACATATAATCAAGCAACATGTAGTCCTAGTGGAGGCAATACTCCTCAAGTTCTCCCGCCAGCATCGCCACCACCAAATATTTATGATACGCCCTCAGACGTGATTGAAAGACTTGAGTCAAGAAAAGTTTTAGATAAACTATCAATTTCTACTATGAATGAAAGCCCAAGTAGTATTTATGAAACCACTGCTAAAATATCACATGTTCCATCTGGTGACTTTTATTATAATTTTGAGGGTAATCCTTTTGTCAGAGAATATTTTTATGTTCCTTTCAGAAATGGTAGAAATTTAATTTCATATGATAAAATTAAAAACTTTGAAATATTTAATTTCTATGATGGTGGTTGGAATAAAGCAACCAGGGATCAAAAATGGTTAAACAAATATAATTGGAGTAGTTCAGACTTAGTAGCTTTTAACAAAAAATTTAGAGACGATAAAAGTTTATTTCTCGGGCTTAGTGATAATGGAGGAAGATTTCCTGGTAACTCTAGTAATGTTAATAACTCAAAAATTGTTAATTCTTTGGGATTAGGAGTTACTTATCCTAATAATATTAATGTTGATGTTTCTGGCGGAAGGTATAGTTTTCTTCAGCCACCTACAGGTAGCTCAGCTAAAAGTGTTTTAGGTTTTCTATCCGCTATTGATCAAAAGCCAATCGAAGGCAATCATTCTCCAGGAGATTTTAGATTCTCTACTGGTACACAAGCTAAATGCTTTTTAAAATCACATAATAAAAATTCCTGCATTGGAATGTATTCCGAAATGTCAGATACTCATGGACCCGCGTATTTCTCAAATTATTATATTGACAGTGGAATATTTAAGTCAGGGGTTTATGGAGTTATAGATAAGTATAGCAAAAAAATTGATGGTATTGTTGATTCAAATATAAATGTGCGAGCGTGTAGTAATTATAATATTATAAATAAAATTGGAGGAAACTCGGCTACTTTTTATAACGGTAGCTTTGATAGGTTTAATAATTCAAATTTAAATAATTTATCTAGTTATGTTGTCCCAATTAGTTCAAAGCTAGATAATTTGTATAATTTAAGTTTGGAAGACTCCGATTCAGCAGACTTAGATATTCTTAACGAAGATAAAATTACATCTTTGGGAAATTTGAGCAACTTGCATAAACATGCAAAATTTGTTTTCTTTCATGATTATTTTGAAAGCTTAAATTCAAGTGTTAACTTTTCTTTTCTAGGTAATTACAGTATTCCAACTACTATAAAAAATGAGATGAGAAATAGTTTTAAAACAAAAAAACAGCACTATATTTTTCTTGAAAACAGAAATACATCCAGAACAAATTTTTTATTTGGAGTTAAAGCAAAATCATTAGCAAGTTATTTAATGTCAGCAAGTGGTGTTAATGGTTCTTTTAAAATATCTTCACAATATGATGTGATTACTTCTGCTGATAGAGAAAATATATTAATTCCTCAGTTGGATGAAGCAATCTTGAATAATTATCCCTTTTTAAAAAGATTTTTGATTGAGAGAATTTCAAGTACAACAAATAAAATAGCTTATCAATATGATCACAGTGGAGAAGCAATTTGTGTTATTAATTTTAAAGGGAAATGTCGTGTTAGTTTTCTTCCGCCAAAAGGTAATCAAGGAGGAATTTTATATAGTTCTTTAGGTCTATCTGGGTCTAGAGGATTTTATGTAACATCAGATTCAACAAAGGATAATCTAAAATTTACAAATAAAGGAAATGCCTATAAGTATTACTGGGGTTTTAACCATCATTATAGTTTAGATTATTGTGATTGAGTCACTTTGTTGTTTTTTATTCTATAAATGTATTCATAAACATATTTTTTAATTTCTTTTTCTGCTAATTTGTTTTCACAATTGTCTGTGTTTTTTATAATTTTTACTTGTTCATTTTTTAAGTGCCATTCATATTTGCAGTCTTCAAATTGAGAATAAAAAATATTACCTCTTGAAGATGTAAAAATATATGGATTATTGTTTTTTAAAATTGACCTGCCATAAAAGGAAGGTTTTTTAGCTGGTAAATCTAGTAAGTCTAATATTGTTGTAGCTAAATCAAGGTGTTGTGACTTTGATGTTTTAACCATATCTCTTAACTTGTTTCTAGGAGATATTATCAACAATGGTAATTTAGTATAAGGAAAAAAATCACTTTCTTCTTGATCATTCTCAAATATCATTGGTGAATGATCGGAAGTTATAATTATTAATGTTTCTTTGAAAAAGGGTTGCGATTTAAGTTTTAGAAGGAAATTATTTAAAGCTTCAAATGAATATGTTAACGCGTTCATAAATCTTTGAAAATCATTTTTTTCAGCAGGATTATTTGGCGAATGAAATGGCCTATGGGTTGAAGATGTAAATATAGTAGCAAAGAAGGGTTGAGTTTGTTTTTTAAATTCATCAAGGCTTACTTCGTATAAGTATTCATCATTCACACCAAACATAGTTTTTTGGTTTATGTTTGGGTTAGTGTCACTTCTGGCAGAAATATACTGATTGAATTTAGCAAATTCAGCTAACTCAGATACTTGTTGTGAGCCTCTTTTGCTTCCATGGACAAATAGAGTGTTGAAATTATTTTGATTTAGTTCTTCAATAAAGCCATGAAAATTTTGTTTAAATGTTGAATTTAGAAAATCAAATTCAAAAATATAAGGAACACTATAAAAAACAGTAAACAAAGAATTTCTAGAGAAATCTGCATTTCCTTGGTGAGAGTCAGTGAAATAATACTCATGCTTTTTTAAATTTAAATTAGTTACAATTGATAGTAAGTTCTTATTAATTTTTTTTAAAGAAACAGTGTTCATACTTTCCACAGCAATAAAAATTATATTTTTGGGTTTAATGAAATTCTTTTTATCAGTTAACTTAGTATTTGGTGCCGGTGTTAAAGAGATGTTTTCAAGATTTATGTTGGGAATGTTTAGAGGTTTAGATCTTATTAAATTAAATAGACTATTGTTCACTAGGTTAGCTATATTATGCTTTCCATTAGTGTTGATTAAAGTTGTGGCAATAGAGATTGGGCGTTTTTGCCACCCCCCTCTGATACAGGTAACAATAATAAAAATTATAATTAGTGCTTTTGGTATAAAGAACTTTTTGGTTGTTGATTTGTTTAATATTGATTTATAGATTTTAAACAAACAAAATGAAAACATCGCCAGGCCAAAAATGGCTAAGATAATATTTAGTCCTCCAATCACGCTATACACTTCCTGGGCACTTGAACCAAATAATAAATTGAGATACTTTTTACTTAGTCTTTGATGATATAACTCAATGATTTTATAATCTGATAAGTTGATAACAAGATTTACAGAGTTAATAATTGCTAAGGTCCACCAAAAAACATTGTATGTTCTAACTTTTTTGAACATACTAAGTATTAAGAAAGCAGTGTTGATTACGAAAAAAACATAAAAGTCAAACCTTATTCCATGAAGGAATCCCCATGCTATGTTTGAGCTATTTAAGTTAGCAAAGTAATCATAGTTATAAATATAATTTCCTGCCCTAATTAATCCATAAATAAATAAATTAAGCAGTAGAAAATATATATGTCTTAAGTTCATTTTGTTTTACAAAAAGATAGTCGTAATAGATGCTTGCAGTCAATATGTTAATATTTAGATAAATTTATGTTTTTCAGGCAACTGGTTTTAGATGTTAGATGGCGGAGATTTGTAACAACTAATTATTCTATGATTACCAAGGGCTCCAGTGGTGCTGTTAAAGTTATCAAGAACAACGAAGAATTTAAAACTATAGTTTTTAATATCAGATCCAAGTCTGTTTCTAGCGTTAGCAGTTACATTATTTTTTGTTGCTAAAAGCCTTAGCTCAATTAAGAATGTGTGACATTGATTTTGTGAAGTTAAAACATCTAACTCCAGGTTTGTGACTAGGTTGTTACTTCTATCTGGTTCTGGGCAAATATTTGGATTTGTAAGGGGATTGCCATTTACGTCTCTCAAGTTGCCAGAAACTCTAGGCATTAATTGTTGAAAATTTAAAGCTATATTCCAGCTTCCATTGTTTATAGTTAAACCATCTTCAATAAATGAATCACCAGGAGGAAAATAAACTCTTAATGTATTTCCAGTTATTGAATTAGTTATTCTTGGAGTGGCGGCGGTAATATTGTTAAGTAATAAGTTTCGATTTCTATTAGCAGGATTGGGATTGAATGCTTTTGTGCATAAAACAGGAGAGTCTAAAACTTTATCAATGCTTTGGGCTAGTTCATTAATGTAGGCAATCTTTAATGAGGAATCTTTTTCTTTAAATCTTTGAGTGAAAAAAACTGATCCAAGGTAAACTAATATTCCCATAATTACTACAACAACCATCATTTCTAATAAGTTATAGCCATTCTTGTTTATAAATTTTTGATTAAAGGCCATCGGCAACCCCCATGCAATTTGGGTCTATTCTTTGAAAGTCAACTCTATCTATACCTGTGATATCTAAGTTTTGTGGAGGATTATTCTTGTGATCCCAAACACATCCAGAAATGTACTCATTCCCAGTTAGTGGATCATTGTCCACTTTGAAGTTTATTTTAAATTTAATAAATTTTGAATTTGTTCTGTTTATTTTGCCAAATGGTCCGCTAGTTTCATTAAAAGAGTTTTTATCTATGTTAAAAAATAAAAATATATCCAATTCCATATTGTTGTTACTTACTAGGTCAACAATGCTGGAAACACTTGGGCCAATAAATCTTACTCCTAATTGTTTTCCTGGTACACTTGTCCCTCTTGAAATATAGGGTTCGTGATTTCCGGTATTTGGGTTAATTCTCCAAACTTCAAATCCTGCAGTGTTTGATCTGCAATTGTATTGGTCAGTGTTTGGGCTGTACTCATAAAAAATATTGTAATTTATTACATTTTGACGAATGGTAGCTTCTGGAACTCCTCTGCCATTAAAAATTACATCATTAAATCTCGTATTTAATGATGTATGATATATTCTAAAATTACCAATATTAGGCAAGGGTAAGTATCTATTTTGTCCTGGTGGGGCTACTTGCATTACTGTTCTAAGGTTTTGGACGCAAAGCTCTTCAACGCCCAATAGCGTTTTTAGCTCGTTAATTACTGAGCCAACTTCCCTATCTCTAAAGCTATTAATATTAGTCATTCTATTGAAGACTTTTTTTTCATTAAGAGTGGTAAACATGAAGGCTGCAAACATTGAAATAAGAATAATACTCATTAGAAGGGCAAATCCCTGAGAGTTTTTATTAGCTGACTGTTCTTGTCTCATGGTAATTATTATTTAACCATTCAATTGTGGATAATTTAATGAATTTGAAAATAATTTTATTAAAATTCTTAAATAATTATCCACAATTAGCTAAATAAATTTTTACATCTTTACCTAGCCTTACTTTTTTTGTCTCTAAAGGCGATAAATCAACCTTAAAGTAGTAGTAGGTAACTAAGGTATTGCGATGGGCAAAGTATTTGAATTTGCAAGAGAAGATGAAATATGGAAAATTTTTATTAGGGGTAGTTTTATTACTAAAGGAGGGTATCAAAATGATTAAAAATTCAGCAAAAATTACAGTAAAGCCAACGCAGAAGGTTAATACATCTAGCCAGAGTGTTTTGGATACAGGGTCCATTAAAAGCATTAAGAAATTAGCTTCACTAACTGAGAAAAAAGTTAGGGAATTAGAATTAAGGTTAAATACTTTAAGAAATGAACTTTCTACTGCCGTAAACGAGAAAGCATCTTCATTGCAGCTTAAGCAAAATGATGAAAGCTTGATTAAAGGTGATGATGCAGAAGTGGCAGAGAAGCAGCGAATGAATAATTCTATTTTGCAAGAGATAGAAATTATCAGAAATCGACTTAAACTTATCGATAGAGCATTAAATAAAATGTCTTTGGGTATTTACGGTGTCTGCGAAGAGTCCGAAGAGCCGATTGGATATGACCGCCTTTTGGTTGTTCCATGGGCTAGATTTGGTGTTCAAGTCCAAGAAGTTCGTGAAAGAACTCAAAAAGGCTTTAAAAAGTCTAGGCTTGCATCATAGTATTAATTCCATATAAATAGTTGATTTAATTTAAAACTCTTAGCTCCCCGAGAGTTTGTTTTTGCCCCCCGTTAATTTTAAAATCAATTTTAATTACTTTTAATATTGCCATTTATTGTCTCTAGAGCATATTATGCCTTTACAATCAATTTAGAAAAGGAGATTATTAATATGGCAAACGACGTTCTTGTAGTAGCAAGTAAAGTAAAATCTTACATTAAAGCAAAGGCAGATTTTAAAACATCAGGAGAAACAATTTCAGCTGTTTCTAAAATTGTAGAAACAATTTTAGAAAAAGCAATAGAGCAAGCTAAAGGCTCTGGTCGTAAAACAGTTATGGCTAGAGATGTAGAAGCTATTCAATAGCTAATTATACTTTGAAACATTGAATATGTGGGTTGCGCTAAAAGTAGCCCACATATTAATCCTAAGCAAACAACTAAACTCATCAACAGACACCATCCCCAGTTATAATCCTTCAACTCCTTTTTATTAATTTCTTTTAATAAAAAAACAACAATAAAAGTAATACAAAAAACAATTGGCACTCTTGCTCCGGCTTGAATGTTCAAAGCCTTACTTAAGAAAAATCCACTCCAGGTAAAAAAAGCTGCTGGAAGCAGTATGGTTGAGATAGTAAAAGCTTTTTTTAAATTCCTAGAAAAATAAAACTCAGTTAGTCCATTGATTATGAATGGGCAAATTGTAAAGCTGAGCCAAAATGCAAGAAACATGGCATTGGAATTTTCATTGCTACTGTTTTTAGTGAAATAAAGCTTTAGGATAATCACGCCTACTATATAAAAAATTCCTACAAATATCTTATTCATATCTTGTCCTTTTATAATCATTGTCATAGCCTGATCAAGTAAATGGTTAAGCTTTCATGGGAACAACTGCAAAAAAAAACTGAGTTCTGTATTTCAAATGTAGATATTTGGAATAGTAATAAGATTTCATTGGGTTGTAATATCTATGTAAAAAATAAAAAGGTAGTTAAAATTATTACCTCTAAAGAAGATAAAGAATTTAAGAATAAAGTTATAGATCCGCAATTTAATTGGATTGATGGTCAAGGCAAGGCGCTAATTCCAGCTGGTGTTGATCTTCAGGTACATTTAAGAATCCCTGGCCAAACCCACAAAGAAACAGCTAGGACTGCATTGCTGGCAGCAAAAGGCGGTGGCTATGGAGCTGTGTTGGCCATGCCTAATACAGAGCCTAAAATTGACTGCACAGAGGTTCTTGCTTCTGCTAAAAGCTTGCTTGCAGAAACAGAAAAGCAAATTGGAGTTAAAGTCCTGTGGTCTGTTGCTATGACAATTGACCAAAAAGGAATTGAGCTTGTTAACCTAAATGAGTTTTCCGCTCAAAATGTAACTGCCTTCACTGATGATGGAGTGGGTGTTGTAAGTAATGAATTAATGGAAAAATTATTTGCTTTTTCCCACCAGAACGGAGCATTGCTTCAGCAGCATTGTGAGTTTCCAGGCCATGGGGGAATATTTAGTCCATCAAAAATTCAACAAGAAATTGCAGTTGCCCCTTATCCAGACTCTGCAGAGTGGGAAATGGTAGCACGGGATTTAGAATTATTAAAAAAATACCCTAAGGCTAGATATCATGTTTTGCATGCTTCTTGTGTGAAAACTGTTCAGCTTGTTATGGAAGCAAAGCAAGCAGGGTTAAATGTCACCGTAGAGGTTAGTCCTCATCATTTATTTTTTGATAACACTATGATTGATAAAACAAATACTAGTTTTAAAATGAACCCCCCAATTAGATCTCCTGAAGATAAAGAGTATTTACAAGAATCATTGTTCTCTGGGGATATTGATATTGTAGCGACAGATCATGCCCCTCACGATTCTGAGTCGAAGTCTGGAGATTTTGCTTCAGCAGCCTTTGGAACTACAGGGCTAGAGACATCTTTAAGGGTGCTACTGCATTATTGTAAATCAGGTAAATTAACCCCTCAGAGGCTGGTTTCAGCCTTTTCAACAACGCCCGCGCTGATTGCTGGTATTGATGAACAATTGGGCTCTATAGCTGAAAATAAGCCTTTTAAGGCCACTGTAGTAGATCTCAGTAGTGAGCCCGTGGCTGTAAATCTAGAGGACCTATATAGCCTCTCTAAGAACAATATTTTCCTTGGTATTAAGTTGCCCCCAGCACCATTGGCTACTTTTTTATAAAACTACTAAATCCACCTTGCTTCAATATTATTAACAGGATATAAATTCTTGAACATTTATATTATGGCAAATACAACAACTGTAAAAAAACCACGCTTTAAAAGACAAAGAAGATTAGGCCTTGAATTACCAGGTCTTGGTAAGGAAGGGGCTTTAGATAGAAGACCATACCCACCAGGGCAACATGGAACTCAAAGAAGAAAGCTTTCTGAATATGCACTTAGATTAGAGGAAAAACAAAAAATCCTTAATCATTACTGTATGAAAGAAAAGCAATTAAGACGGTTTATTCGTGAAGCCAAATCTGGACAGGTTACTGACTGGATTGACAAATTAGTTGGAAGACTTGAAAGAAGGCTTGATAATTTAGTGTTTAGACTTGGATTTGCTCCAAGTATTCCTGCTGCTAGACAGATGATTGGTCACGGCCATGTTCATGTTAACGGTGGTAAATGTGATATTGGTTCTCGAGTATTAATGGTTGGAGATAAAATTACTCTTGCTGAAAAAATGTATACTGGTGTTTCTTATATGCAAGCAAGTCAATCTCCTAGATTAGAGCTTGCTGATTATTTAGGAAAAGAAAAAGAAGGAAAAGCTGAAGTTGGAGTGCTAAGAGATATTCCAAAGCTTGAGCATTTACCTTTTCCATTCGAGCAAGGTTTACTTGCCGAGTACTATGCTGCCAGAAAAGTCTAATTGAAGTTAGTCTTTTTGAATATTTCTTCGTTGTTCTTCGGTCATGTGTAGGCATACATTCCGCCATCACGCCTCGATCTATTCAAAAATACTTAATTTTTGAATAGATTAATAAAAAAAGATTTATTTTCTCATGAGTTTTTTTAAAGCAATACACATAACCATAATTATTTGTGTTGCGAGTTGTGGGTTGGTTCATGGTAATATATGTAATAAATTATTAGTTACTAAATCAGGTTTTCATAATCAAAATTATTCTACACAATACTTACAATTAAAAAATGTAGTAAGAAGAGAATTAAAATCTAGGTTTGATATAAGTAGGGTAGTTGTAAAATTGTCTGATCCTGATTATCCTGATGTAATTTTTGTAGTAGTTGCCTCAGTAGAAATTAGCAAAGCCAGAATTGGAAAAAAAACCAGGATTGCTGAACTTTGTGCAGAGATAAAAGATGGTTATATTTCTTTTGGATCATCAGTTAAGGATCAATATAGGCAGATTGGAATCAATACAATGCTAAAAGCTTTAGTCTTGTCTAAATATGGAAATAAAGTTCAGGTAATAGAGGACTCTTTGGTTATTTTAAATAAACAAATATTTTTAGAAGAATTTTTTAAACTTTCAGGTTACCCCCAGGGCGGAAGATCAAAGATGTTTATGGTCCAAGGAATAATTGAAAATTTAGCTAGAGATAAAAGTAAGCTTAAGGATATTGTGATAGAAAGTTTTTTAGCTACCCCAGCAGCCAGAACAAATACTAAACTTGGTTTTGAAGACATCCAAAAAATTGAGATTGATTTTGGGGAGTCAAAAGGTGGTCAGCTAAAATACTTTTCGCAAAAAGGTACTTTAAAAAAAGATAAAGTGACCATAGAAGTGATTTTACCTAACGGTAGAATTATTGTTTTATAATTACAGAATTTTATTTATCCAAGCGGCAAGAGTTACATCTTTGTTGCTAATTGAATTGTCGAAATCATGAGTTGTAAGCTCAATAGTTACATTGTTATTAGCTATGGAAGGTCATGGTTTTGACGGGTTTTCTTGTCCCATATTAAGTTTTTATAAAAACTGCCGATTTAAAGATTAATGAGATTTAATGTATTTCTTAAAATATGCTTTAAGGTGATTTTTGCCACTTTAGCTTTTACGCAATTATATGCGCAAATTCCAGAAATAGAATTTGTAGATAAGACAAGAGAAAAGTTAAGTAAAAAACAACTTATTAAACTCTTGGAAGATCCGCGAATTTCAGGTGATCAGATAACAAGTCTTTTAGTTGACGGAAAATTTTTTGGGATATACCGATTGAATCTTGATATTTATGATGGGATGTATGTTACAAGAAAAACTTGGCTGTATCTTGAAACGCTGTTTTCAGAAGAAAATTTTCCAAAGTATGTAAATAGATTTTCAGCTGAAAATTTAGATAAAATTATAATTTTATTACGAGGACTAATGGTCAATGATAGAGGCAAAAATAAACTCAATGATAAAATTGAATTAATTGAACTAAGAAAACTACAATTAGCAGAACATAACCAAAAGAAAGTAATTGATTCACTTATGGGGGATCTCCATGAAGCTTTCAGGAGAGTAGATACAGACGATGGACTCAGCGCTGATAGGTTTATTACAGATAGAAGTGAGCTAGAAAGAAAAATTAATGTTCTCAAGCAAAGAAACTCAAAGCAAGCCAGAGAAGAAACAATAAAACTTTTGCAGGAATTTCAAAAAAGACATTTTATATACTTTAAAAAAGATTTTTATGTTTATAGCTTGGTACATGAATTTCTAAAGTCACTAGAGGTTGAAGAAACGGATTTGTTAATCAAATTGTTGTCTAGCATGTTCAATGAAAGCCCAGATTATGCACCAAGTTTATTTAGACATCTACAATCTCAGTATGAGGCTGACAAAAATTTAATAATAAAAATTGAGAAGGTAGAAGATCCAAACCAAGCCAAATATAAATTAGTAGTTGGAGAAAAAAATGAAGATATTTTAATAAAGGATATTGAGTTAATTTTTGAATGCTCGGATGAAGACTTACTTGGTAAGTGCTTTTATAGGTTTATGAGAAAGAGAACCATTGATGATTTAAATAAAGAGTTATCTATATCTAAATATTTTCCAGATATTGGAAAACCTGAGTCAGATCTAATAAATGTTGTATTAGAAATGCTTGAGGCTTGTAATTATAGAGTTCAAAGTCTTCCAGATGATTCTCTCAAAAGTATACCTTCGTCGCACGGTAAAAAGTAAAGTTATATAACTATAAAATTTTATTTATCCAGGCAGCAAGAGTTACGTCTTTGTTGCTGATTGTATTGTCGAAATCATGAGTTGTAAGCTCAATAGTTACATTGTTGTAAACGTTAGACCAATTAGGGTGGTGATTTAGTTGTTCTGCTTTGAGGGCAACTTTAGTCATAAAGCCAAATGCTTCATTGAAATCTTTAAATTTGAGGTTCAATTTTAATTTATTGTTTGAGAGCTCCCAGTTTTTTAATTCGATTAAGGAAGTGGCAATTTCCTCAGTGGATAATTTTTTTAATTCCATATAATAATATTTATATTTTGATTATGTTAGTCTGTAAATATGAAAAATATCTTCTTTGCCTTTTTCTTGCTGCTAAATAGTTTTCTAAATAGCTTTGATTTAAATCATTCTAAGCTCAATGGGATTTTAAACAAATTTGTATATAATGGTTTAGTTGATTACCAAGCTCTTAAGAATGATGTAGCAGGTTTAAATGAATATTTATTAGATCTTAAAGGATTATCAGCTGAAAAATTAAATGGTTTTAGTGAAGATGACCAAAAAGCTTTATGGATAAATGCCTACAATGCATATACATTGAAATTGATAGTGGATTTTTATCCAGTTGATTCAATAAAAAGTATTTCATCAAAACTTGGCAGTATGTTTTCAGATTCAAAGCAATGGAAAGTTAGTGACTACAAAGCAAGTAACAACACTAATTCAGTTATATTTGTTGCCGGCAACAAATACTCATTAAACGATATTGAGCATAAGATACTAAGGCCAAAGTTTAATGACTACCGAATTCATTTTGCGATTGTGTGCGCGGCAATTAGTTGCCCTAAGCTTCAAAGTTTTGCTTTTGTCGGTAGTAAATTAGATAAACAATTAAACTTGTCTGGAAAGGAATTTTTGTCTGACCAAAGAAGAAATTCTTATGATTCACAAAAAAACATTGCGTATTTGTCGAAGATTTTTTCTTGGTTCAAAAAAGATTTTGCCAAAAATGATACTGAGCTGGTAAAAGTTGTTGCTAAATATTTTCCAGAAAAAACTGCTGCTCAAATTACAAAAAGCGCTAAGGTTAAATATAAAAAATATAATTGGAAGCTTAATTCTAAAAAATTAATATCATCTATTAAAGCAAACTAAAAATGTTTCTGGGGGGTGGCCTTCGTGGATAGTTTTACTTTTAACTGGCTTAAATCCATAAGATTTAAAGGTAGCTAACAACTCATTCTTGCTGATTCCAAATGGTGGTCCTTTTCTATCTAAAACATTGGTTGGTTGTTGTTCATTTACATTGAAAACTCCAATGAAATATTTAAGGTCATTATTTATTTTAAGTAAGTTTTGAATATATAGACCGGTAAATATTGGTTTAATTGCACAAAACATTGCTCTTTCAATTACAATATTAAAATTTAGTTTGCTTTGTAAGTAATCAAGATCACCATTTAAAAGATCACCATTGATTAAAGATATTTTTTTTTTGTATTTAACTAAATTTTTTGTCGCTAGTTTTACTGCTCCAGAACTTAGCTCAATTCCGCAAACTTTATTTATTTCAAGATCAAGAGCCATTTTTATTTCGTTACCAGATCCGAACCCAGGAACCAGAGCATTGATTTCTTGATGATTCAGGGGGGCAGTTTTAAAAAATTCTTGGCAAAAGTTATATAACTCTAAGGAATATTGCCCTCTATCCCAGGGCAGTTGATTTTTTTGGTAGTAACTTTCCCAAAATTTAGTTTCATCTGACATGAAGCTTATTATATATTATATAAGCTCAGATTGCGCAGCGTTAGGGAGGTTTTTTGATAACCAGCCACTAGGCAAAAATCTTTAAATTAGTTAGCTTATAAAGGAATGCTAGACAAAGCTATTGATAGGGAAAAAAGCGCAAAAAAACATATGTCCTTTGATGAAGATTCTTACAAGATTTCAATTGATAAAAACTTAGATGATAAAACTAAGAATATTGCGCTGAGTATTTTAAATTCTTCTTCAAAGCATAATTTTTCTTTGTTAAATAAAAGTTTTTGGTCAGCCAAGATGATGGATCTTTCAATGAATTATCCAAAATTTAAAATTGAAATGTTTAGGTTTGTAGATGTTTTACCGTCTTTAACTTCAAAGCAGCAGATACTAGATCATGTCTATGAATATTTTATTTTAACTAAGACCGATTTACCACAGTCTTTGAAAAGCTTAATTGCATTGGTGTGCAAGATCCCGGTTGTAAATTTATTTTTTGCATCAATGGTTAAAACCAATGTAGAAATTATGGCCAAAACATTTATTGCTGGAGAAAACGGAATGCAAGCAATTACTCCATTGAAAAAATTATGGGACAAGGGTTTCTTATCCACTGTAGATATTTTAGGTGAAGCAGTCCTAAGTGAGGCCGAGGCTGATTTGTACTTTAATAAATATTTAGAGTTGATTAACTCATTGTCTAGTCAAAAAAAGAATTGGGTAAAGTCTTCAATTCATAATCTTTCTTCAAGCTTTGGTGAGCAGCCAGTGGTTAATGTGTCGGTAAAACTTTCTAGCTTGTTTTCGCAAATTGATCCTATTGATTTAGCTGGAAGCATTGCGGGTATTTCCAAAAGACTACTTCCATTGCTTGATAGTGCTATGGAAAAAGGTGTATTTATCAATCTTGATATGGAAGATTTTGAACTTAAAGATTTAACTTTAAGTTTGATTGAAGAAATTTTTCTTCAAGATAAATACAAAAATTACCCTCATTTTGGAATTGTGATCCAAGCATATTTAACCTCTGCTAAAAAAGATATTTTAAGAGTTGTTGATTTAGCTAAAAAAAGAAATACTCCTATAACAGTTAGGTTAGTTAAAGGGGCTTATTGGGATACTGAAGTTATTATTGCTAAGCAAAACAATTGGCATATTCCTGTTTATACACAAAAAGCTGCAAGTGATTTATCATTTGAGAACTTATCAAAAATTATGTTAGACAATCATAAATATATTATTTCTGCTTTTGGTTCTCACAATGTTCGAAGTCTTGCTCATGCATTTGCTTATGCAGACGAAAAAAATATTGCTAAGCAAGATATAGAAGTACAAATGTTATTTGGGATGTCTGATGCTTTTAAGCATTCAATTAAAGAATTAGGTTATCGAGTTAGAGAATATGTTCCAGTTGGTGAGATTCTTCCGGGGATGGCTTATTTGGTTAGACGATTACTGGAAAATACTGCAAATGAAGGATTTTTAAAGAACAAATTTGTTAGTGGAGCATCTTCAGATAGCTTATTACAAAATCCAGCATTAAAAGTAAGTGAGGTAAATAAAAATGGAAATATTTAAAAATGAACCCTTGATCGATTGTAGTTATCTTGAAAGCTCTAATTGGTTTAGTGAGGAAATTAATAAATGGAAATCCCAATTTCCAATAAAGGTTCCTTCAGTTGTGGGTGGTAAAGAAATTACTTCAGGTAAATTTTTACAGTCTTTTAATCCTTCTAATAAATCTGAAAAAATTAATGACTATTTACTTTCAACAAATGAATTAGCCCAGCAAGCAATTGATAAATGTGTTGCCGATAATGAATGGAAAAATTTTGAGCCAGAAGTTCGAGCACAATATTTAGTTAAAGTTGCTGAGATAATGAAGCAGAATAAAAAGTCATTAACTGCGTTGATGGTTTTAGAGGTTGGAAAAAGTTGGAGAGAGTCTGACGCTGATGTTTGTGAAGCAATAGATTTTTGTTTGTATTATGCTCAGAAATATTTACAGATAGTTAAAGGTTCAAAAATGGGTGATGATCCGGGGGAATATAACTACTATGGTTATCGGCAAAAAGGCTTGTCTGTTATTATTGCTCCATGGAATTTTCCCTTAGCAATTTTATGTGGCATGGCTGTTGCACCACTAGTTTGTGGTAATCCAGTAATATTAAAGCCTGCAGAACAAAGTTCTTTAATTGGCTATGAATTTTTTAAAATTTTACTAGAGGCTGGTATTCCTAATTCTGTAATTCATTTTATTCCAGGACTAGGGGAGCAAGTAGGAGAGTATTTAGTTAACCATCCAAAAACTCATATAGTTAATTTTACTGGTTCTCGAGCAGTGGGTTTACATATTATCAAAACCGCAGCTGAAATTAAACCTGGTCAAAGACATATTAAAAAAGTTATTGCCGAAATGGGAGGTAAAAACTTTATTTATGTTGATGAAGACGCTGATTTAGATGAAGCCGTATCGGGTGCAGTACACGCTGCATTTGGCTTCCAAGGGCAAAAATGTTCAGCCTGTTCACGATTGTTAGTTCATGAATCCTGTTATGAAAAATTCAAACAAAGGTTTATTTTGGCTATGGAGTCCATGGTTTGGGGGCAATCAGAAGATGTTGCCGCCAAAATGGGGCCAGTTATTGATCAAGAATCCTATGCACGGGTTAATGAAGTTTTAACCAGAAATTCAAAATATATTATTGCTCAAGCAAGCTTGCCTAAGGATTTAAAGGACATGGGTTATTATATTCCAGCAACAATTTTTGAAAGTACAGACTTTAATAGCGAGCTTGGTCAACAGGAATTCTTTGCTCCTTTGGTGACATTGTTTAAAGTGAATAATTTGCAACAAGCTTTTGCAGCAGCTGATGATGTTGACTATGGCTTAACTGGAGGTATTTATTCTCGAAGCCCAAAAAATATCCAAGAAGCAAAAAAAATAATGGCTGTTGGGAATTTTTATGTAAACAGACCTATAACTGGTGCTTTGGTATATAAGCAACCATTTGGTGGCTCCAAGCTTTCTGGAGTTGGAGGTAAAGCCGGTGGCCCAGATTACTTATTGAATTTTCTAGAACCTTATACAATTAGTGAAAACACCATGAGACGTGGTTTTGCTCCTGAGGTATAGTTTCAATAGATATTTATTAATATGAGTTATTTAAAATTAGTTAGTGAGAATAAAAACAAAGTTAAACCTGTGGTTGCTATTGATGGCCCCGCTGGTTCTGGAAAAAGTACAGTTGCTAGGCTCTTGGCATATAAATTAAATTATATTCTAGTAGATACAGGAGCTTTGTATAGATCATTAGCTTACATTGCCCTGGATAGAAATATTTCACTTCAAGACCAAGAGGCACTTTTTGAGCTTTGCAATGGTTTGAAATTTCGCTTTGGTGAATTAACTATTGATGCTCCTGGCTCAATCCCCCAGGTTAAGATTTTTGTATCTGATCAAGATTTATCTACAGTAATCAGAAGCGCAGAAATTGGCATGGCAGCTTCTAATATTTCCAAGCATCCTATGGTTAGAGATGCTTTGCTTGAAACCCAGAGATTTTTTGGGGAAAAAGGTGGGGTAATCATGGAAGGTAGGGATATTGGAACCGTGATTTTTCCAAAGGCAGATTTTAAATTTTTTTTAACTGCTAATATTGAAAGCAGAGCAAAGAGAAGATTTGCGGAGCTTGAAAAAGCTGGACACAATTTAAGATTCGAACAAGTACTTAGAGAAACTAAAATTAGAGATGATCAAGATATGAACAGAGCAATTGCCCCTTTAAAGCAGGCTAAAGATGCCATTTTAATTGATTCTACCCAAAAAAATCTAAATGAAGTAGTGCAAGAAGTTTATAACATCATTACTGCAAAAAAATAGCCAAGAGATAATTTTTTACTAGCACTATTAAAAAGATATAATTTTAAAAATTGTGGTGATATTATATATTTATGACACTTTGGAATTATATTAAGTTTTCCATTCACTCACCTTTAATTAAGCATTCAATACTTTGGTCAATAATTATAACTTTTTTATTTGCCTTAGCCTATCCACCAATTTCTTTATGGCCTTTTGGGTTACTAGGTTTTGGTATTTTTGTATTCAAGCTTTATACCATGGACTTTGTTTCTAAATGGCAGCCCGGGTGGTTTTTCTTTGCAACCAGTTTTGGGCTAAATGTGCTGGGAATTCATTGGATATCATATACTTTTAATGAATTTGCCGGGCTGAATGTATTTTTATCCGCTACTCTTTCAATTTTAATGTTTTTATCCTTTTCAATTATTTCATTTGTTTTTGGTACTGTGTGGGGAGCAACAGCTAAGAAATATCGAAACTGGTTAGTGCTTTTAATATTAATAATCCTTTGGGATTTTTTAGATTTTAGATTTTTTCAATGGTCACCATTTCAAGTGGTTGCTAGTGATAAATATTTATTAGCCTCTGTTTTTAAGCTGTCCACATGGGGTTGGAGGATCTTATTTTATTTTTGTAGTTTGCTAATTGCGATGTCTTTTTTCTACAAAAATTTTAAAACAAAAATTATTTTATCTTTTTCTGTGGTTTTTACTTTTTGTTTTGCTTATTTTCTCGGAGTTAATAGTTACAAACAATTAAATATTGAATATCCTTATAGGCAAAAAGTTGTGCTTGTTCAGGGTAATGTTGGCAACAACCATAAAAAACTAGCAAAATTAGGAATTATACCTACTATTGAAAACGTTTTAAAAATTCATGAAGGCTTATATGAAAAAATTATTAATGATTTTGCTTTTAATAATTGGGATACAAGTGCGGCATGGTATTTTTGGCCAGAAACTGCTTACCCAACTGTGATTAGAGGAGAGAATGATGAGTTTTTGCAAAATATTTATTCTAAGTTTTATAAGCTAGTAAATGATTTAACAGGTGGTGTCCACTTGGTTGGAGCCTATGAAGCGGATTATTATAATTTTAATAGCAAAAATACTAAATTTGATTTTAATGTTATAGCTTTAATCAATAATTATGGTGAGCTTGTTGATACATATAAAAAATCAATCAGAATTCCTTTTGGTGAATATATTCCTGGAGACAAGTTGTGGCCAAAAGCATATAAGTATTTGCCGGCTGTAAATCACCTAGGTAAAGGAGAAGTTCAAAAAGGTTTGTATGTAAATTTATTATCAGATACTGTTTACTTTCCTTTGATCTGCTTTGAGATTTTAAATGAAAGATATATCAATAGATTTTTTAAAAAACTTAAAGCTACTCATAAAAACAAGCAATTTATAATGGTAAATCCTGCTAATGATTCTTGGTATGGAAAGTCTACTGAGCCAAGACTTCATTCTGTGCTGGCAAGATGGCAAGCTGCCAGGCTTGGATTGCCAATGGTTAGGCCAACTAACACTGGGTTTTCACAAGTCGTAGCTCCATGGGGAGAGGTACTTGCTGAGGGACCTTGGTTTGAGATAACAACTATCTATGGTGATCTTCCAGTGAAATTTAAAAGTGATAAATAATAATGGATAAAAGTAAATTAATTGTGTCCGGTCAAAGCGTCAAACACTAATGTGTTTGTTCACTCGCTATAGCTCGTCCGCAGCCGGTTCCAGTGAAATTTAAAAGTGATAAATAATAATGGATAAAAGTAAATTAATTGTGTCCGGTCAAAGCGTCAAACACAAATGTGTTTGTTCACTCGCTATAGCTCGCCCGCTGCCGGTTCCAGTGAAGTTTAAAAGTGATAAATAATAATGGATAAAAGTAAATTAATTGTGTCCGGTCAAAGCGTCAAACACTAATGTGTTTGTTCACTCGCTATAGCTCGTCCGCAGCCGGTTCCAGTGAAGTTTAAAAGTGATAAATAATAAGGGATAAAAGTAAATTAACTGTGTCCGGTCAAAGCGTCAAAACACATTCGTGTTTTGAATACTCGCTATAGCTCGCCCGCTGCCGGTTCCAGTGAAGTTTAAAAGTGATAAATAATAAGGGATAAAAGTAAATTAATTGTGTCCGGTCAAAGCGTCAAACACTAATGTGT
>Ga0209187_1000112_pt1 | contig 180331 bp, 141 predicted proteins | sample BantaG_FD_187430 | JGI IMG/M metagenome (GOLD analysis project Ga0209187, IMG submission 187430) | Marine algal microbial communities from Bantry Bay, Ireland - BantryBay_4 metaG (SPAdes) (version 2) | ecosystem: Host-associated > Algae > Red algae > Unclassified | place: Bantry Bay, Ireland...
TGTTCGTGGCTCAATCCTATCGAAAATTGGTTTGCTAAACTTCAGCGTCATGTCGTCACCAATGGTAATTATTCTTCTGTCAATGAACTCGAATCTAAAATTAGAGATTATGTCAAATATCATAATCGCTGTCTTGCTAAACCTCTAAATTGGAAATTTAAAGGCTTTGAGAAAGACCGTAATTTACATAATTTTAGTGGGTAGTTATTTAAGGGGTATGCCAGTAGTTTGTTTTTTATATCAAAAATGATTATTTTAGCAAAAAATAAATGACGTATGAGTGTAAATTTAGAAGCGAAAAAAAATAACATCTTACGGATTATCATGTCGGTAAATGATGAAGCGATGATTGACGAAATTAGCGCGAAAGTCATCAGCCTACTACCCGAACAGGACGAGGCAGAACAGTACCTTAATACCATTCAAATTGAAGCCGATATTGATGTGGAGAAATTGGTGAAAGAGCAAAATTATACGGGGATTGACTTGGAGGAAATGAAACGACTGACCGCCGAGTTGGATATTCCTCAAACGACTGAAGAACTACTTGAAATGCTTGATTAAAACCCTGATTATGAATTACTTATTTGATACAAATGTACTTCTGAAATATCTAAGAGACGATACATTTAAAGATAAACTTGAAGCTGAATTTGACCTATCAAATCCCGAAAATCGCAATCTCATTTCAATCGTTACTGTTGGCGAATTAATGTCTTTGAGTCTCAGAAATCAATGGGGTGCGAGAAGAATACAGAGACTTGACTTCATTATCAAAAAATTCATTATTGTAGATATTCGCTACTTGAATTTAGCGCGACGTTATGCCGAAATAGACGCTTTCAGTCAAGGCAAATTAAAAGACAAACCCCTCAACATTTCTTCCCGAAATATGGGCAAAAATGACCTGTGGATAGCCGCCACCGCAAGTCTCGTCAATGCCCGACTCATCACGTATGACAAGGATTTTGAGCACCTTGATGATATTTTTGTTGATATTGTTTTGATGGATTGAAGTCAAATATCTAATGCACTTTAAAAATATAGGCTCCGTCATTATTTACGATGTCATAATCACTTATACCTCCACCATTTATATGTACGGTAGATGTAATGCCCAGCGGTTCAAGTAGTTCTTTATTATGTGAATTTATATCAAAAATAATCGGGTCAAAAGAAATATTTGGCTGGCAACATCCTTCTCCTTCAACAATAAATCCCAAATAGAAAGCAACACAGTAATTAGCCGTGTGAGTTGTGGTCATCCCAATTTTGAAAGAACAAATACCTTGATTACACTCAAAAAAGATGTCACCGCGATTTGTCCTACTTACAGAATAGTTTATCCCGTTTTGTCTCAGTTCACCTTCCACATTTATATAGTCAAATCTATCATACCCATTTGAAATATCTTGGTGATGCAACAAGTCTAAAATGTACACATCAAGTAAACCCGCTCCGGTATCGAAGTTGATAGTATCAATATCGCTAAAAACACTCGCTGCGTCAAACTCGGCAGAAAACCAAATGGTATCACCACGTAAATATTCCGACTGTTCGGGAGTAACCTCAATATCAAGTTGAGCGAATCGGTGTTCCGCTTCACAGATTTCATCATCCGCAAAAAAATCGTCTTCCTTTCCACATTGAAAATTAGAAAAAAGAATCGTAGTCATTAAAAGGAAGGCAAACAGATAGAATAAGTTCTTCATTTTGATAAAATTTTGAAGTGAAAATATATAATTTACTTTGCACAAACACCTATCCAAAAAATGTTAATTTATCAATTCTCAACCAATTTTTATATCTTTGAACAACAAACACCGTAGCGCAACGCCTTCAACTTGCGCCCACGTACTACAAGCTAACGCGGCACAAGCCGGAGACATTATGCTACGGTGAATACGTAACACGACATTACAAAAACTATAATTTATAAAAATGAAAAAAATATTCATACTCACATCCCTCCTCCTCACGTCTCTCATCTCTTTTTCGCAAGAAAAAGAAAAAGAAAAATGGGACGTAAACAACCCACCCGGCGAGTGGCGCACCGTCGAATTCACCGTCAATGAAGGTACTTGGATGAACTTAGATGTCAGTCCGAATGGCTCGGAAATCGTCTTTGATTTATTGGGCGATATATACACCGTGCCGATGTCGGGCGGTGCCGCTACGCCTGTGCGGACGGGCATTGCGTATGAAGTGCAACCGCGATACAGCCCTGACGGTCAACAGATTTGCTTTACGAGCGATGCGAGTGGTGCGGACAATATTTGGGTGGCAAAGCGCGATGGGTCGGATGCCAAACAGGTCACAAAAGAGGAGTTTCGATTGCTCAATAATCCGATTTGGATGCCCGACGGTGAGTACCTTGTGGCACGCAAACACTTCACTTCGGGGCGTTCATTGGGTGCGGGCGAATTGTGGATGTATCACAAATCCGGCGGTGCAGGTTTGCAACTCACCAAGCGCAAAAATGACCAGCAAGACCTCAACGAACCCGCCGTTTCGCCTGATGGCAGATACGTGTATTACAGCGAGGATATGTACGAAGGCGGTTATTTTCAATACAATAAAGACCCGAACAGTCAGATATATGTTATCAAGCGATTTGACCGCGAAAAAGGTGAAACGAAGACCATTATTTCGGGTCCCGGTGGCGCGAGTCGTCCGCAGGTATCGCCTGATGGGTCGAAGTTGGCTTTTGTGCGTCGGGTGCGGACGGAAACGGTGCTTTTTATACACGATTTGGAGACGGGCGAAGAGTGGCCTCTCTTCGATGGATTGAGCAAAGACCAACAGGAAGCATGGGCAATTTTTGGCGTTTATACGGGCTACGATTGGACACCCGACAATCAAAATATCGTGATTTGGGGCAAAGGAAAAATCTGGAAAGTGAATGTCGCCAGTACGAAAGCTACGGAAATTCCCTTTACAGTCAATGCCAAACACCAACTCGCTGAAACCGTCCGTTTTGACCAAAAAGTGGATGCCGATAAATTTACGGTGAATGTCATCCGACAAGCCCGTACATCGCCCGACGGCAAGACGCTCGTATTTAATGCGGTGGGTTATTTATGGAAAAAAGAGTTGCCGAATGGCAAACCAAAACGCCTCACTGATGGTACAGATTTCGAGTACGAACCTGCCTTTTCTCCCGATGGAAAAAGCATCGTTTACGCGACTTGGAATGACGAAAATCATGGTGCGATTCATAAATTATCATTAGCCGGAAGAGCAAAACCCACCAAGCTGACGAGTGCCAAAGGCTTCTACCAAACGCCAACCTATTCGCCTGATGGTCAGATGATTGTCTATAAAAAAGCAAGGGGCAACGGTCACATGGGTTACACGCACACGAAGCATCAGGGCATTTACATTGTTTCCGCCAACGGCGGTGAAGCCAAACAAATTACGGAAGGCGGCTCGTTTCCAATTTTTGATAAAACAGGTAAAAAAATCTTCTACCAAACAGGCGGCGGATTGGATAAAAAATACAAGCAAATCAATATTGACAAAACAGAAGAAAAAACGCTCTTTACGGCAAAATACGCGCGTGATTTTACGCCAAGTCCTGACAATAAATGGGTGGCATTTACGGAGTTGTTTAAGGTCTATGTCGCTGCCATGCCGCAGACGGGCAAGGCGTTTGAGTTGAGCAAAGACACCAAAGCCGTACCGCTTCAGCAAGTGGCAAAAGATGCGGGCATTAACCTGAATTGGTCGCCCAAAAGTGATGCCTTGCATTGGACGCTCGGCGAGGAGTATTTTACTGCCCGACTCACCGACCGTTTTTTGTTTTTGGAAAATGCAGCCGACAGCATACCGCCGATGGATAGCGTGGGTTTACGAGTTGGTTTAGAACTCGATACAGATAAGCCAAAAGGCACAATTGTATTCACGAATGCGCGAATTATCACGATGAATGACAAAGATGAAGTCATCGAAAACGGTACGATTGTCGTGGAAGGCAACCAACTCACCTACATAGGCGCGAGTGCGGACGCGCCCACACCGAAAGGCGCGAAAATCATCGACGTAGAAGGCAAAACTATCATGCCGGGCATCATCGACACGCACGCCCATTTGAATACTTGGCGACAAGGACACAGCCCGCAAAAACAGTGGTCGTACTACGCCAATCTCGCCTACGGAGTCACCGCCACACACGACCCTTCTTCCAATACCGAAATGGTTTTTTCTCAATCTGAAATGGTGAAAGCGGGGCATCTCGTCGGTCCGCGCATCTATTCTACGGGGACGATTTTGTACGGTGCCGACGGCGATTTTAAGCAAGTCGTCAACAGCCTTGAAGATGCCAATTCTGCCATGCGCCGTATGAAGGCTTTTGGTGCTTTTTCGGTCAAAAGTTATAATCAGCCGCGCCGGAATCAGCGTCAGCAAGTCATCGAAGCGGCTCGTAATCATGGAATTATGGTCTATCCCGAAGGCGGCTCTTTCTTTTTTCATAATATGTCGATGGTCGTGGACGGACACACAAGCGTGGAGCATAACCTCCCCGTCGCGCCCCTCTACGACGACGTTATCCAACTCTGGAAACGCACCGAAACGGGCAATACACCAACCCTTATCGTCAACTACGGCGGCGTGAATGGCGAGTATTATTGGTATCAAAAAACCAATGTGTGGGAGAAGGAACGCCTCTTGAGTTTTACGCCTCGCGCTGTCGTGGATTCGCGCTCGCGCCACCGCACCATGATACCCAACGAGGAATACGAAAACGGTCATATTCTCACTTCAAAATCTTGTAAAAAGCTGAATGACAATGGTGTAAATATGTGCCTCGGTTCGCATGGGCAGCTACAAGGCTTGGGCGCACACTGGGAACTTTGGATGCTGCATCAGGGCGGTATGAGCAATCTCCAAGCCCTCCGCGCCGCCACTATGAACGGCGCAAAATACATCGGCATGGACGCAGAAATCGGCTCACTCGAAACGGGCAAACTCGCCGACCTCATCGTACTGGACAAAAATCCGCTGGACGATATTCAAAACACCGAATTTGTCCGCTATACAATGGTGAATGGCAGACTCTACGACGCAGCCACGATGAACGAAATTGGCAATCGTGACCTGCCACGAGGTAAGTTTTATTGGGAGCAAAATAAGTATTCGAGCAATTTTCCTTATCATCAATTGACGAGGAGTTTTATGAGGCCTACTTGTGGGTGTTTTGGGGTGCATTGAGGTAACGCGGGCATCCTGCCCATGTGGGTAGGATGTCTGTACTTTCCTAAACGTTTATGGCTACGCTTTTGACGCTTATATTGTGCCGATTTTGTATGTTATGATTGCTAAGAAGGCGTGACACGATTTTGTAAGTCGTCCTATAATTTATATTAAAACTAAAAAAAATGAGAGTAATATTATTAGGGGCAGGAGCATCCAAAAGTTATTCTGACTCAAAGACAAATGTGCGAATGCCCGTAGCAAATGATTTTTTTGAAACCTATCAAAAACTGAGAATTTCGGAAAATCCTTGGGTACTTATAGGTAGCATATTGAACTACGTACAAAAATTCAGAGGAATTAATATTGAAGATTTCGGCAGTTATAACGGAGATATTGAAGATTTACACTCCGAGATTGAAGCTAACCTACTTGATTCGCTATCATCCAAAGATGATTTTTTTAGCAATGTGAATGATGTTATGTTTTTAAATGCCTACAATCAATTGATTTTTTTGTTCACAAGTGTAATTAATGAAATTCAAAACGGGCCTATATCTAAAAGTCATATTAGTTTGGCAAATCAATTAAATGGGGATGATATAGTAATTACTTTCAATTGGGATACATTAATGGATAGGGCGTTGAATGAAGTAACTAATTGGAATACAACAAACGGTTATTATGTCAAACCGAGAATGATTTACAGAGATAAATGGGAATCAATAGAATATAATGACGAAAAAAATGACTTTTCTTTGATTTTAAAACTACATGGTTCTTCTAATTGGCTTACAAGTCATTGGGATAAAGAACTTAAATTAATTCAAGAAATATCTCCAAGCGAATTTTTCATTTATGAATCAAACGATAAACCCTACAGTACCCATGACGGGCGATATATGGAGGGTTATGAAGATTTCTCTTATGGATATTATCCTCCTAATCTTCCATTAAAAGGCAGAGATGTTCCTGAAGGAATGGTATTCGTTAGGGCTACTTTGAGAAATCCTTTTACTCCAAAAGGGAAGTCAAATTCATCAGGACTAATTTCAATGCCCTTGATAATTCCACCGGTAAAGAAAAAAGAGTACAACAAATTCGGAAGTTTATTTTCTAATCTGTGGGATAAAGCTCAAGAATCAATCCAAAAGGCTACCCAAATTGTAATAATTGGATATTCATTTCCTAAAACAGATGTTAGAAGTAACGACCTTTTTAAAACAGCCTTTCTTAAAAGAACTGATATGCCTGAAATTATTATCTTAAACCCAGAACCTGAACAAATAGCCGAGAGGTTTCAACATGAATTTGGAATTACCGATGATAAACTAAAGGTTATCAAGGATTATTTTACTGAGGATTTTGATTTATCGAAAATTATTTAAATAAAATTATATTAAAATTAAATAATTATGTTTCCTAAACTAACTATAAAAGCGGAAGGTACCTTTAATCAGGCTGGATTACTTGCTGAATCGTTAATCTACTACCAGCACTCAAATCTGATCCTTAACAATAGTAGTTTTCCCGATGCTCTATCATTAATTGGATATGAAAATATTGTTGAATTAATCAAAGAAGAAGCCTTATCTATAAATTTGACCTCGCAAGCGTTAGGCGCAGGAAATCGCGAAGGGAACAAATATATGATTAGTTCTTTTTCTATCAAGAATCAGGGTAAGGGTAAAATTATAACTGAATCAACTGAGAAATTATGGGGAAGGAATGTGCAATCTAATAACCGGAAAAAACATCTAATGAAATTGATAGGAGAACATAAATATTCTGGAAACTACAATAAACTATTATCAAATGAAATTTTAGATGTTGAAAATTTTAAGGACTCTATTGTTACAAAATCAAAAGGAAAAGTTAATAGAGATGAAATTGAAATTGAAATCCATAAAGACAATTATGATTTTTTTGACATACAATCAAATTGTGATAAAAACCTAATACGAGATTCAGCATTTTTGATTTGTACGGGGACTGGACTCTTGTACGATTCAAGTGTTCATGATTCAGAGTTAGTCACTAATTCATCGGTTGCAACTTATCCGGCAAACAGAATTCAAAGGTTAATAGATAAACGAAGAGGAACAGAAGAACAAATTAAGAATTTCCACAAATTTATTGTGCCAGAGTTCTATGACTTACAGTCCACAGTTGATTCAGGAACAAAAAACTTCGATGAGTTTATGGAGTTATGGCGAGAAGCTAAAAAATTCAAAGAATGGTTAAAGGATGAGAAGCCTAATGTTGAATTATTGACGGCATACATAAGGAAGATAAGTGAAAATAGTTGGTTAGACAAACTACCAGTTAAAACATTAAGGTGGATTCTATTCACAATAATCGGATTAACAGCTGGGGGCGCAATAGGTGGGGGTGGGGGTGCTGGCACGGTTGCAAGTGTAGGAGTTGATTTTTTTGATGATTTAATCTTTGACAGAATAATTAAAAATAATTACAAACCAAATCAATTCGTTGTGAATAAATATAAAGACTTTCTAAATTTAGGACTATAAAAAAGTCTGTAAATGTTTACAGTCGTGAATGCGCGGGCTGGAAGCACCGCGCTACGGTGCGTACCGTGTTTTTCTCCTCAAAAAACCGTATTTTTACAGAAAATAGTAAAATATGGCTGTTCAGACACAAACCATACCGCAGGTAGAGCAACAGGGAGGTGTACACCGCTTCACGATTGAAGAGTATCACAAGGTACTTGAAACGGGGATATTTGAGGGTCAACGTACCGAGTTGCTCGACGGCGAAATCACCATTATGAGTCCAATAGGAAATCCACACAGAAGCATCGTCACAAGAGTGATGCGTAGGCTAAATGCCGCTTTCGGTGAACTATACAGTTATGTTGTTCAAGGTTCTATACAAGTATCAGAATACAACGAACCCGAACCGGATGTTGTCGTAGCAAAATTCAGAGATGACGACTACGCCGGTATGTCACTTGAGCCGAAAGATATACATTTGATTATCGAAGTTGCCAAGAGTAGCCTCAGCACTGACAGAAATAAAAAAAGACTCACTTACGCTACATTCAACGTTCCCGAATACTGGATTGCCAATTTAAAAGACTTCCAAATCGAAGTATTCAAACAGCCCAAAGACGGCGATTATCAGGTAAAAGAGATTTACAAAATGGGCGATTCGGTGACTTGTGAGGAAATTGATTTTACGATTTCGGTGGAGGATTTGTTTAAATATTTGAAGAAGAAATAATACTGATAGCAAGCGAACTACAAATTAATCATTACCATGACACTCACGGCACAAAAAATCTATACGGTAGAGGAATATTTCGAGTTGGAACGACACTCAGAAGTACGGCATGAGTTTGTCTATGGTCAACTCATTCCCATGTCCGGTGAAAGCAGAGATGCCAATCGAATTGCCCTGAATATTTACAGTATGTTGAATCCTGTTTTTGAGGCATTGGGTTACGAAATTTATCTGCACGATGTCAAGACGATGGTCGAAGAATCAGGCATTTATCGTTATCCTGACTTGGTCGCTACGCCTGAATCAGATGATGAAGATACGCATGTAGTCAAAAAACCTGTATTGGTTGCAGAAGTGGTGTCGGAGGGTACGGCAGGCGTTGACAGAGGCGAGAAACTACGCCAATATTGCAACATTCCGACCCTTCAATATTACCTGATTATTGAACAAGATGAGCCGCAAATTGAAATGTACGTTCGTGAAGGCGACACGTGGGAAGTCCGCTTTTTTGATGCTTCTGACGAGGTGATTAAATTGGATAAATTTGAGACCGAAATTTCGATAAAAGCCATGTATCGGAGAGTGAAATTTAAGTAAATTTTGGAACAGGAAAAATAGTTCAAAAATGACCGTACAAGCACAAGCCGCACCAACTACGGAACATAACACCCTCCGCAAATTCACATCAGAAGAATACCAAAAAATGTACGAATTGGGCATTTTGGATGAAGATGAACGCTTGGAATTGCTGAATGGTCGTATTATCAAACGCCACAAACAAAGCACTCAACATTCCGGTATCAAAAGCCGCCTCATGCGTTGGTTGTTCAGAGATTTGAGTGAAAGAGTAGCGCCTTTTGTTCCTTGCCCGATTAGACTTGACCAATACAATCAGGTTTTGATAGATGTGGTGGTAGCAAAATTCAGAGCAGATGATTATGCAAGAAAAGAATTAGAACCGGAGGAGGATATATATTTTTGCATTGAAGTAGCGGATAAATCATTGGAAAAAGACCGAACAGAAAAAATGCCCGTTTACGCTACCGCCAATGTTCCCGAATACTGGATTGCCAACCTAAAAGACTTCCAAATCGAAGTATTCAAACAACCCAAAGACGGCGATTATCAAGTAAAAGAGATTTACAAAATGGGCGATTCAGTGACTTGTGAGGAAATTGATTTTACGATTTCGGTGGAGGATTTATTTAAGTATTTGAAAAAAAATAATTCAAAATGACGTTCATAACGCAAGCCATACCATTAGTTCAACCGGAGGATATTCGCCCGTTTACGATAGACGAATATTACCAAATTGCTGATTTAGGCATATTCGGCAATGAGCGGGTAGAATTGCTCAACGGAAATATTTACCGTAGGCAAGAAAACAATATCCGCCCGTTTACGATAGACGAATATCACCAATTGGCAGATGCCGGACTCTTTGACAATCAACGCGTTGAACTACTAAATGGAATCGTTAGACTTATGCCAGCAATGAAAACTCCGCACTTCGGAATGACCACTCATTTGAATACTGAACTAAGTCATCATTTATATAAAAAATTTACTTGTCTCTCTCAAGGACCGCTCAAAATCGTTGATGAGAACCAGCCCGAACCGGACATCATGGTTGCCAAATATCGCACAGATGCGTACATGGGCAAATACCTTGAGCCGGAAGATGTCTATTTACTCATCGAAGTATCTGATAGCACGCTCCGCAGGGACCGCACAGAAAAAATGCTTACTTACGCAAAGGCAGACATTGTGGAATATTGGATAATCAATCTCCAACACAACCAAATCGAAGTATTCCAACAACCCGAAAATGGCGACTATACGATTAGAGAGATTGTAAAAGACGGTAAGTTGACCTGTGAAAGTATCGAATTTACGGTGGATGTGGGGGAGTTATTTAGCCATTTGGAAAAAACACTTTAATTCACCATCAATTATGCAAAATACAAATGTAGTCAGCGAAAAAATCGTCCAAGTCACCGACCTACTCGAACAAATTGAAGCCGTCAATGAAATGATTGACCTACACCGCAAAGCGGACGATGATTTTATGTTAAAACAATATCAACATCGTAAGGAAAAATTTGTAAAGGAGTTGAAAGAATCGTTGGCGGATTTTGGGATTGAGTCGGGGGATTTGGCAGCATAAAACTCAAAGTAAAATAGCGCAAGTATATGTGGAATGACCTAAAACAACTCATCGAAAACTACCAAAGTCTGGCATTGGAAGACCATCTGGATTACGAAAAATTCAGCATGATGTCCATTGTATGGCATTCCACAAAAATAGAAGGTTGCAGCCTTACCGAAACGGAAACCAAAGCCCTTTTGGAGCAAAATATCACCGCCGGAGGCAAGCCGCTTACCGACCATTTAATGGTCAAAGACCACTACGACGCTTTTTTATTCATCAAAGAAGAAGCCTTTAGAAAGCGGAAGTTTTCAATCGAATTTATACAAGAAGTCAATGCGGCAGTGATGAAACATACCGGAACGGTTCACAATACCGTCTTAGGGAATTTCGATGCGGCTAAAGGCGATTTGAGATTATTACAGGTGTATGTGGATAAAAAATATTTCCCTTCCTACGATAAAGTTCCTGCCTTATTAGAGGAATTTTGTAAAGCTGTCAATACAAGATTAGACGAAGTGAAAGGCACAGACATCACCAAATTAGCCGCAGACGTACACTACAACTTTGTCAATATCCATCCCTTCGTAGATGGCAATGGCAGAACCGCGAGATTGTTGATGAATTACATTTTATCGTATCACAATCAACCTTTATTAAAGTTTTTCACGGAAGATAGAGTCGCATACATTGATGCTTTGCATGAAACAGAGGAAAAGGAAGATTTAGAGGTATTTAGGCAGTTTACGGCACAACAATACAGCAAATTTTTAGGATTAGAAATTGACAAACATCAAAAATTAAAAAATAAGCGTTTTATGATGATGTTTTAACGTAAAACGACGCTTCCAGCTCGTTCTCGCCTATGTATTCGCGCCAACGTGAATGTGCGGGCTATCTGCCTTATGTCTGTTCAAATTCAACTTTAAAATAAATCTCTCGCATCGGCACACTTACGTCAATCGTCTCCAAAACCACCTCACTGTCAAGTGATTTGTAAAGGGTAGTGAGCCATTTACCTTCGGGTTGACGTTTGAAAACTTGCACAAAAATTTCCCGCGAATCAATAATGACATACTCTTCTAAAGAAGGCAACTGAATATATCGCAGGAACTTCCCTTGACGGTCAAAATCTGCCGTAGAAGGCGATAAAACTTCAATAACTATGGTAGGATTAGTGATAATATCGACACGGTCATCATGGTAGTCCGGCTGACCACATACGACTGATACATCAGGATATACATAAGAATCCGAGTGATTAAGGCATATTTTAAGTTCACTATTCATCGCGATACAATCTTTATCTCTAAGTAAATTTCTCAATTCACCTGAAACATTGGTAGCAATCAAATTGTGATTCCATGAACCACCTGCCATTGCAAATATTTCTCCTTCATAATACTCACTTCTAAACTCATTTTGGGCTTCCAGAGCAAGATATTCTTCGCGCGTGTATATACCTTTGTGTATCGTGGTATTTTTCATACCATAAAAATACAAAATTATAAGTGTATTGGCAAATACGAAGGACAAGGTAAGCGATTCGTGTGCTGCATCCTCATCGGTATTGCCAAGCTACACACCTCTACGGCACGATTTGTAAAAATCGTGTTACATGTTTTTCTCCCAAAAAATCCGTATTTTTACGAAAAATAATAAAATATGGCTGTTCAAACACAAACCATACCGCAGGTAGAGCAACCGGGAGGCGTACACCGCTTCACGATTGAAGAATATCACAAGGTACTCGAAACGGGGATTTTCGAGGGTCAACGTATCGAATTGCTCGACGGCGAAATCACCATTATGAGTCCAATAGGAAATCCACACAGAGGCATCGTTGGAGGAGTGATGCGTAGGCTAAATGCCACTTTCGGCGAACTGTACAGTTACGTTGTTCGAGGCGCTATACAGGTATCAGAACACGACGAACCTGAACCGGATATTGTAGTTGCAAAATTCAGAGACGATGACTATGTAGGCATAGATATTGAACCGAAAGACATACATCTGATTATTGAAGTTGCCAAAAGTAGTCTCCATACAGATAGAAAGAAAAAAAGGTCTATTTATGCTACTTTCAATATTCCCGAATACTGGATTGCCAATCTAAAAGACCTTCAAATCGAAGTATTCAAACAACCCAAAGACGGCGATTATCAGGTAAAAGAGATTTACAAAATGGGTGATTCGGTCACTTGTGAGGAAATTGATTTTACGATTTTCGTGGAGGATTTATTTAAGTATTTGAAGAAAGAATAACGCAAGATGACCACACAAGCCACACTAACTACGGAACATAATACACTCCGCAAATTCACATCAGGAGAGTACCAAAAAATGTACGAATTGGGTATTTTGGATGTGGATGAACGCTCGGAATTGCTCAATAGTCAGATCAAACGCTACAGACAAAGCACTCAATATTCCGGTATCAAAAACCTCATTTTTTTGTACCTTCGAAATCATGTTTGAACTTATCACAGAACGGTTGAAGGTTACTCATTTCAGCGAAGCTGATGCACCATTTGTTTTTGAATTGCTCAATACACCCTCATGGATAAAGTACATTGGTAATCGAGACATCAATAGTTTGGAAGATGCTCGTCAATATATTGTGGAAAAGTATTTTCCTAACTATGAGAAATATGGTTTTGGTGCATATAAAGTAAGCCTCAAAGATAGCAATAAGCCCATTGGTACATCGGGTTTATTTCGTCGTCAAGGATTGGAAGATATGGATGCAGGCTTCGCCTTTTTGCCTGATTATGAAGGATTTGGATATGCGTATGAAGCGACTGCTGCGATATTAGAACATGAAAAAAAACATCACGATATTCAACGTATTCTCGCCATTACATTGCCCGAAAATCAACGTTCTGTCAATTTACTGTTACGCTTGGGATTTAAATATGATAAGATCATTCGATTGCCGAATGAGGATGTAGATTTGGCTTTGTACGTCATGTAGGTCCACAGACGGCAGTTATGCTTGAAAAGTTCTCGCGTTAAACTGCCGTCTGCGGACTACCAAACTGCGGACACGTTTCCGTAATGTCAGTTAGTTAGAAAATTGGTCGTAAGTAATCGTAAGGTGCGGCATTCTTCCGATAATGGCTGCACCATAATTTGTAATGTATTGATTGTTGGTAACGTTATTTACACCAAGTTTGATGGTAGTTTTGGCTTTGGGAATTTTGTAACCAACCTGCGCGTCGAGTGAGTAATAAGAAGGAATCGTACCCTCTCCGAATGAACCAAACCAATAGAATTCTTCCTGCCATTTCAGATTGACAGCAAAGGATAAATTGTCAGCTATTTTTCGATTGGAAATGCCAACGTTGATTTTATGTTTTGGTGTATTGAAGCCCGGATCAAAACCCTCAAATCCTTCTGGCAGATTATCTTTATCAAAAGAAAAATCATTATAAGAATAGTTACCCCCTAATTTCCAATTATCCTTCAAAATATACTCTATACTACCTGTTACACCAAAGGCATTTACATTTACTGGAGCATTGAAATAAGGACGGAAAACCGTACCTGCCGGTAGTGGATTGCCTCTGTGTGTGGTCGCTTCTTTTGAATAAACATTGTCTTGCTGAATAAAATCTTTATAAATACTGTAATAGCCATTTACATCCAAAAATATTTTTTTATTTGTAATGCCTTTATATCCTATATCAAAGGATTGTAATTTTTCTGGCTGTATGTAGTCCAAATAAATTTCCTGCAAATCGGCTTCATCGTCTGATGAAAGATATGCCAAATACGAATCTTCCGACCATGCGCCACCTTCAAAAATACCATAACGCTCTGCGTTTTCGCGTGTACCGCCGAGGAGAATATTGGTCGTTGGGAAATAGATGTATTGCCCTTGTGTGGTAGGATTACGGAAGCCAGTTTGGTAAGAAGCACGAATATTATGATTGCCTTCATCAAGAGAATACACTGCGGAAATACGTGGAGAAAATTGCCCTTCAAAATTCTGATTTTTATCATAACGCACTGAACCTGTGAGTTTTAATTGCTCATTCAATACCTTCTTTGAGGCTTGAAGATAACTACCGTACTCGTTGATTTTTATGCGTTCAAATACACCATCACCGTCAGGGTCTTCATTAAAAACCGTACCCATCGTAAAGAGGTCATATTGTCGCCAATTCGCACCGACTTGTAGGCTGACCGCGTCATTTAACAAACTACTAAAATCGTAATTTCCTTCTACATGATTCAAACTTGAATCATCAATAAAACCTGCGCCACCTTGTTGGAAAAGTCCATTACGTACATTTTCAATAATATCTAAAGCCAACTGTGTTGGATTACCTTCGGCATCAAAACGAGGTAAACCTGAAAAGGCTTGGGTGACTACCTCTGCCGTAGCTTGATCCAGTCCTTGAAACGCTACTAATGACTGTGTGAATGTAGCCTGTTGTTCGGGAGTCAAAGAAGCTACACCACCTGCATCGGCAAATGCCCTTGCCACGTCATGATCGCCTGACGGAATATTAAATAATAATTCGAATACATTTGAACCACCGGGTGTACCATACACTTGCGAATAAGCTGCTGCCCAACCGCCGATGACATTCCCGTCGGTATCGTAGCGGACGGTAGGAAACAAAGCCTCATTGCCAAATGCACCGAGTGCGGTCATGTTGTAAGAGTCGCCATCGTCGGTCATAGAGCGGTAGGCACGGATATTCCAGTTGTCAGAGTTGAGTTCAAGTTTGGCAAATTGTTGAACAAGACCGCGCAAAGCATAACGTTCGCTACCCTGATAGACCGATGACCCTGTGCCATATTTGTAACTGACATTGGCTTCCAGATTATCTGTGATTCGATAATGTAGTGCTGCATCGTATTTAAAACTTTCTGCTTTATTATTGTTAGCAAGGTCACTTTCTTTCCAGCCTGTACGTTTGATACCGCCACTTACCGGAATGAGTGTTTCATCACCATAAAGATTGATGCCGTCAAAAGCCGGATTACCGAGCTGAAAATCACCGAGTACGCCGGGTGAGCGTTGACCATCATAATTGTTGGCATCCCAGTCTTTGGCAAGTAAGCCGGAGAAATTGAGTTTGAAAGCAAATTTATCGTTGAAGGCTTTTGCATAGCGGATACTACCGCCATAAAACGGGTTGGTATTCGCAGAACCTTCTGTGAGTCCACTTTTTAACTGGACGCTCAAACCTTGATATTGAAATGGGTCTTTACTTTCCATCAAAAGGATGCCATTGAAAGCATTAGGTCCGTAAAGTGCTGATGATGCGCCCGGTATCAATTCGACATTTTTAATATCTAATTCGGAAATACCGACGATATTTCCCGTAGGGAAATTCAATAGTGGAGCTGCATTGTCCATACCATCTTGCAATTGTACGAATCGCGTATTACCGTGTCCGGCAAAACCGCGTGCGTTGATAGAATTGAAAGTAAGGCTGGCTTGTGTGTTGTGTACTCCTTTTAATTTCGTGATTTCATCGTAGTAATCCGCAGAGGCAGATTGTTGTATGGCAATAAGGTCTAATTTCTCAATCGTAACCGGAGATTGCAGGATAGATTCCTCGACCCGTGAGGCAGAGACGACAACTTCATCTGCCATAACCGCATCTATACCCAAGGCAATGTCGATTTGAGCATCACCCGTAATTTCTCGCGTAATGGTCTCGTATCCAATCAATGAAAAAACCAGAGTAGCTGGTGTTTCTTTGACTTTGAGCGTGTAATCTCCATCAAGTCCTGTAATCGTACCCGACACCGTACCGTCGATGATAATATTCACACCGATAAGGGTCTCGCCTGTTTCAGCATCGGTAACCATACCGCTAACGGTGGCTTGTCCGAAGGCAGTCATATTTATCATCAGAAATGATAATGTACAAATGAATAAACGTGTAATGATATTTCTTTTCATGATTGTCTTTTTATTTTGAAAGATAATTTCAAATCAAAAATAGACAATTGTTTTGGGTTTAAGAAATTGCTTAATATTTAATTTTAATTAAAATTGTTGCAGATTGATTTGAGTTTACTTATAAAAGTTTGTTTCTTTCCTGCTCAATCCAAGTATAATGCTGTTTAACTCAATAGAATTTCTGATTTTTCTGCCGACGACCTTTATTTTATATTGGTTGTTGAAGGATAAGATTAAGTGGCAAAATCTGTTTATTCTCGCTATGAGTTATATTTTTTATGGCTGGTGGGATGTACGATTTTTGGGCTTGATAGTCTTGAGTTCGGTAGTAGATTATACGATAGGGCTATATTTGCATCAATCCGAAAAGTTATCAAAAAGGAAACTATTATTGGCTACAAGTCTTGTAGTCAACCTTGGTCTGTTGGGCTTTTTTAAGTATTATAATTTCTTTGTCGATTCTTTTGTTGATGCCTTTTCTATGTTGGGCATAACTATGAATACGAGTAGTTTAAATATTATACTTCCTGTAGGAATAAGTTTTTATACTTTTCAAACACTGAGTTATACGATAGATATTTATCGTAAAAAAATGCAGCCCACACAGAACCCGATTGCCTTTTTTGCTTATGTGGGTTTCTTCCCTCAATTGGTTGCCGGACCGATAGAACGCGCCTCAAATCTCCTCCCTCAATTTTTTGAAAAAAGGACAATTTCACCTACTCTGATTTCCGATGGATTACGACAAATCCTATGGGGCATGTTCAAAAAAATCGTGATAGCGGATAATTGTGCGGTGATAGTAGATGCGGTATTTTCGGATTACGGGTCGCACAATTCAACGATGCTTGTGGTGGCTGCCGTGCTGTTTGCTTTTCAGATTTATGGCGACTTTTCTGGCTATTCTGATATTGCGATTGGTACGGCGAAGTTGTTTGGATTCAAACTGATGACAAATTTTTCTGTGCCGTATTTTTCATTGAATGTCACGGATTTTTGGCGGCGATGGCATATTTCCATGTCGGCTTGGTTTCGAGACTATGTTTTTGATCCCTTACTATTTCATTACAGAGATTGGGGGCAAAAAACTTTGTATGCAGTAACTTTTGTGACCTTTATTTTGATTGGTTTTTGGCATGGTGGCAACTGGACTTTTATCGTTTTTGGTTTTTTACAGGCATTGGCATTGAGTGTCGAAATTGCGACTATGAAAAAACGAAGAAAATTTAAAAGGTCAAAAAGTAAATGGTTGCGTCTTTATTATTTGGGAAGTTGGCTGCTCAATATGCTGTTTTGGTTGGTGGGTTGTGTTATTTTTCGCTCGTATTCTATTGGTGATAGTTGGCAGTATTTTAAAAATATCGCCTCATCTAATTTCTTACAAATTACTCATTATCAAAAAGATATACTAATTTTAATTCCTATCATTATAATAACGTTGGTAATAGAATGGTACAATCGGGACAAATCGCATCAGTTAGATATTGAGCGATTGCGCCCTGTATTTCGTCATTCGATTTATTTATTTTTGATTGCATTGATGTTCTTTTTCGCAAAATATAGTTCCAATACATTTATTTATTTTCAATTCTAAAAATCGGTAGTACAGTGCTACGATATTATGCAAAAAACACTTATCAAATTCGGATTTTACGCTTTCCTCATTGTAGGCATACACTACTTTGCGGCGATGCGTGCGGGAGCATATTTTGACCCGTTTTATCTGAGATTTACGACGGGACAACATCATTCGATGATACTTGGTACTTCGCGTGCAGCGCAAGGTATTTTGCCGGAAGTTTTAAATCAGGAATTGGGTGAGACATATACCGAAATTGGCAATTTTGGTTTTACCGCAGCCAACTCGCCTTATGGTGAAGTGTATTCAAAAGCGATTTGGCAAAAACTGGATACAGCGAATCAAACAAAGAAAAATCTGTTTATTGTCACCGCAGACCCGTGGGCAATTTGTACGAAAAACAACCCTACAGATGACGTGATGAAATACCGCGAAAATGGTCTTTTTTTAGATAATATGAAAAGCATTGGAAAGGTAGGCAAACCGAATTATGAATATCTAACGAAAGGTTATGCGGAGAGCTGGGGAAAGATTTTGTATCGCCCCGTCACTACCAAGCATCGTATGTGTCTGCATGAGGATGGTTGGTTGGAAGTGAATGTACCGATGAATGCCTCTGCAGTGCAAACAAGAACGAATAGTAAGATAATATCTTATGAAAATTTATTGACTGATTTCTCTCTGTCTATCAATCGTTTAGCTCAATTAGAACAGTTAATTTCTAATTTAAAGAAACATGGAGAAGTGGTAATGGTGCGCCTGCCAACCTCCGCTGGAATTAAAATAATCGAAGATAAATTAATGCCTGATTTTGATAAAAAAATGTGTATAATGGCTCACAAATATTCCGTAAAATACTGGTCATTTATGAATATATTATCCGAATATGAGTACACAGACGGAAGTCATTTATACAAAGGGTCGGGTAGAAAAATCTCCTACGAAATCGCACAAATAGTTCGTGACAATAAAGCCTCCGATTGCACTCACTGAACCGCTTCAATTAACTCAATTAAATGTAAGGAAGGTGAGTATAAAAAAACACATTTTCGTCCATCAAAGGCTTCTGATTGGAAAGTATTGATCAAGTGATAACCTTTTTCAACGAGTTCCTCTGTCTTAGCATCAATATCTGGCGTAAAAAAACCAAGATGATAAAAATTCACCTTTTTTTTGACCATTAATTTGTGTAAAAAAGAGGTCTCGTTGAGTGGTTGTACCAATTCGATAAACGTTGGGTCATCGGATGATAATTTCACAAAACACACTCGCACTTCCTGACTTTGAATGTCATAAATTTTAGATGCTTCGGCTTGTTCATGCAGTAGTTGATATTCCTCAATACCTGTCTCAATATTCTCTACCAGACACCCTATGTGATGTAGTTGCATGATTTATAATTTCGTTTGAATGGTGCTTATTATATCGCCGATTTTTTTGAAACCCGCGACCTCCATTGAATTAAAACGAATACCGAATTTTTTCTCAATCGCCACAATCAGTTGAATATGAGCTAATGAATCCCAGTCTTCAATATCGTTGGCAGTCGTGGTATTGTTAAGTTGGATATCGTCATCATCCAAAACTTCTTTGAAAATTTCGTTAAGGTCATTTAGTATCGCTGTATTTTCCATATTTTTTATGTTTCTAAATTTGTGTTTGTTTGTCGTACTCCCCCTCCTCTATCACTTTTTTTTCAAAAACGCTCCATACAAAAACGGTACTTTCTTTTCAATGGCTTCCTGCTCCGAAACATCCTCCGAATACAAGAGCAAATCTTTAGTGACTTCAAATCCGGCATTTGCGGCGGTTTCAATGATATGTTGTTGATTATGAAACAGATAGATGTGGTCAATGGCAGGAGCATTTCCGGGAACTGTGATAAAAAGTCGCCCTGAATCGTGGAGCATGGCATGTAATTTTTCGAGTAATTTGACGGGCTGTTCTACATGTTCAAGCACCTCCCCCATCGTGATAAAATCATATTTTTCTGCTACATTATACGCATAAATATCTTGCAAATGATAATGAACGGGCTGACCGTTCAAAAATTTTTTAGCCAATTGAATCGAACTTTCGCTTATGTCAATTAAATCATAATGAACATTATTGCCCAACATACGAATTGCCTCTAAAAGGTGAATACCATGCCCACCGCCTACTTCCAAATATCGTTGTACATTTCCACTTTGTGCAGACAGATTATCCGTAAAAAAACGAAACATATCATAGTGGTGTTTCCACAAAAATTGAGACATAATCAAGCCACTCATGTAATATTCCATCACTTCGGGCTTACTATATACTTGCTCGTAAGCGTCCTCAAATGAAGTGCAGGAATAGACCCCGCTTTGCATAAATCGCACTTGTTCAAACACATAATCATTCACCATTTGAAGATAATTGTCTGTACCGTATTCGAGGGTTTTATTATCGACTTTCAAAATATTTTGATAAGTCGAAAAAAAGGCTTCCGAACGAGTAAAAAAGTCATCATCCAAAGCACCTAATCGTTGACGTAATTTCTTGGCATGACGTGGACTTTTTTCTTGAATATAATTAATTATCGTATTGATTATGCTATCTTTAAGTATATTATTCTGCATTAATGTAATTTTCTTGATTGGTATAATTTGTCAGGTCCAAATGCCAATAATTATTGTCGGCTTGTTTGAATCCCAAATTTTTGTAATGGTCTTTTACAATACCGTTTTTGGGTGTGGGAATGTATTCGCCAATGATTTTTTTACACCCTTTCTGTCTCGCCAATTCTACAAGGTGATTCAGCACAAAATGCTCCACACCACGCTTGAGTACACGACAGCTCATTATCCAAGTATCAATAAAAATAGCATCTTCGGATTTTTCTAACAAAAGCACACTAATCAATCCGTAATCGCCAAAACGGTCTTTCAAACTGACACATTTAGAGAATTTATTGTCCGCACCGACAATACGTGTAATGTCCTCTTCCGTATAACGAATGGTACGCAAATTAAATTGGTTAGAACGTTGAGTCAATTGCGCCACGCGAGGCGTATTAAAAGCATTTATGGACTCAATTTGCCCTTGCATATTCAGATTTTTGAGGTAATCGTCAATCGAAGAAAAGCTTTTTTGCGATCCGGCACGTTGGGCTTCCTGTTGATATTTGACTGTGCGCTTGACATCTTCCGAAGAATACGAAGCGGTCTCAAAAAGGTTAAGTGTACGTAGATAAGGCAGATATTCGGCGGGGTCTTCGGGCAATTTGGGAACGGTCACTTGGGGTAATTGCTCGCGCACCAAGTTGCGTTCAAAAGGATTGTCATCCAAAAAAACCATGCTGTCAAAACCGATATTGAGTACCGATTGTATGTAACGAATATTATCCGCTTTATTTTCCCAATTCGCCACAAAAATAGATATATCTTCCAAGCGAAGTACCATATCGGGGTGTTTTTCGAAAGGCTCTTTGGCGATATTTTCGGTGTTTTTGCTACAAATCGCCAAGATAATACCGCGCTCTTGAAGGGCTTTTGCCCATAGTTGTAATTCCGTAAATGCCTTGCCAATACCGAGTGCACCGATTTGTATTTTTTCCAAACCATCATCACCGATAACACCACCCCAAGTAGTATTATCTAAGTCTAAGATGAGACATTTTTTGAAACTGCCACGCATGGCGGCTATCATTTTTAGGACTTGGGCAGCAACTTCGGGCAGGGCATCGGGCGCGAGTGTCATGGCGGCATTGATGTAAAATTTAGAGTCAAACATTTGCTCATAACCTATATGCGTCTGTATCGCCAGTAAATCAAGAATGAAAGCCCCTTTATGCTGTTGTGCAAGTTCCATCAAGCCGACATTTAGTTGCCTTAATTGATATAAAAAAGCATGATTGAGTTTATTCGCATAATTGCCGAATACGCTGTCATTGATTTCGATAAAATTGCATTGAAAAACTTTTGCAGAGCTTGATTCAAAAAGAACTTTCCAAAGGGTAGATATTTGTATTGATATAGTTTCGTGAAAGGTATTGCGATTTGAGAACGGTATTTTTTGAAATTTTTTTAATAACTGTTCAGTGCTTTGATAGATGAGGATATACTCTGGATCAAAACGATACAAATCCGAATCCACATCAAAAATCTGCATTTCTATTTGGTCATAATCGGCTTCAAATAATTGAATATCAAGCTGATATTCAAGGCCTCGTGCAATAATAGCTTTAGCTAAAAGCTGCGTTGCACTGTCTCCCAACAAAGCTACTTTCACGTTTGGGAACCCTTCCTTTGGTAGTTTAAGGTTTTTCAGTAATTGGTTTAGATTCATTCATTTTCTTGTTAAAACCGACCGATTATTGTCGCAAAATTAGTAATTAAAATCAACAAAATTATATAATAAACCTTCAATTTTCTCAAGTTGTAATCATTTTAATTTTATTTAAAAAAATATGGTGAAGTCGTGTTGATACGCTTACCTGTATGTGCGGATATTCGAACGATAGAGGATGAATTAATGTCTGATTTTGATAAAAAAATGTGCGGATTATCGCAAAAAAATGCTGTACCGTATTGGTCATTTATGGATAAATTATCCGATTATGCCTATACAGATGGCAACCATTTATACAAGGAATCCGGCAGAAAAATATCTACCGAAATCGCTGCTATGATTCGTGAAAATCGTCCTACGATGTGTGGAGATTGAACTACCAATTATTAAAAGCCTTATTAAAAATATCTTCTACGAGTTGTTCATTAATCGATTCGATGAGCGTCTCTTCTAAAGCACTCAAGTCTTCACTACTATTATACTCTTCAAATCGTGTGAACTTCTGCGTCCAATTATCTTCTTCATTCATAAGGCTGATATAAGTCGTTGATACAGAGATTTGTAAGCGATTAAGTTCTGCTACTTCTCCGGGTTGTGCTGCTACGGGAACGATACTATATTCCGTGATAGCTCCCGAAAATTGGACATCGCCATTGACATTATTAAGGTTCAAACGAGATTCATTTCTTACCTTATTTCTCAAATCTTCTGTAAATATTTGGTCGATGTTGGCAGGAGCATTGAGGGCTTGCACTTCAAAATTACTCACCGAAAATGTATTGACCTCCGGCGGTATGCTGATACCTTTGAAAGAGTAACAACCGGAAAATACAAGTAGAATGAGGATATTGAAAATTGTTTTCATGTGCTGAAGTGTTGGAGTATTGAAGTGTTGAAGTATTGGAGTGCTGATTTCCTTCAACACTTTAACACTTCAATACCTCAACACATTTTTATTCTATATTATATTGTTTAATTTTTCGATACAAAGTACGTTCCGAAATACCCAAATCTGCTGCGGCATCTTTGCGTTTATTCCGGTGTTTATCAAGTGCTTTTTTGATGAGTTCTTTTTCCATATCTTCCAAAGACAGTGATTCTTCTACTTGAATGACATTAGAGACACCGCGTGACTCAACCGGAAAGTGTGTAGGCTCATTTTCGTACATTTCGTTATTGTCCGAAACAGGAAATGAACGAGTTGATGGATAAAAATTGACATCCGGTTCGTTTTCTTGTAAAGCTTTGAGTGAGGCTTGCGATTTCAAATCCGGTACACGTAAATTATTGGAATTGATGAGGTTAAAGACCAATGATTTGAGATCATTAAGGTCGCTTTTCATATCAAAAAGGAGTTTGTACATGATTTCTCGCTCCTGCATATTTTCGCCACTCCCATCTTCATTTTTGATGACGGCGGGTAAATGTCGCTTACGTGCGTTAGGGATAAATCGCAAGATTTCTTCTGCACCAACCATCCTATCCTCTGATAAAACGGATACTTGCTCGGCAATATTTTTCAATTCCCGAATATTTCCGTACCAAGCGTAATTTTCGAGAATTTGTCTGGCTTGTTCATCCAAACGGACGACTTCGCCTTTGTACTTTTCTGCAAAGTCCACCGCGAATTTTCGGAACAACAAATAGATGTCTTCCGGTCGCTCGCGCAAGGGCGGTACACTGATAGGAACGGTATTGAGTCGATAATAAAGGTCTTCGCGAAATTTGCCGGATTGCATCTTATCAATCAAAGCGGCATTGGTAGCGGCAACCACACGAACATCAGTTTTATAGACCTTCGACGAACCCATCCGCATAAACTCTCCCGACTCCAAAATACGCAACAGAAACGCCTGAGTATCAAGGGGCATTTCACCAATTTCGTCCAAAAAAATCGTGCCGCCGTCCACCGTTTCAAAGTAGCCTTTGCGGTCGCTCGTCGCGCCTGTAAATGCGCCTTTATCGTGTCCGAACAATTCGGAATTTATCGTGCCTTCGGGTATCGCGCCGGTGTTGACGGCGATAAATTTATTATGTTTGCGTGGACTGAGTGAATGGATTATTTTGGAGAACACTTCCTTCCCTACTCCACTTTCTCCCGTAATCAAGACCGACAAATCAGTAGGTGCCACACGCACCGCCGTCGCCAAAGCACTCTCAAGTGCCACCGAACTACCGATTATACCAAATCTCTGTTTTATACTTTGTAAATTCATGTTTAAGTTCAAGTTCAAGTATCAAATTAAGTTCAAGTTTTGAGGCTTCGCAAGCGAAATTTTATTTGTTTATTTTTCAATTTAGCTTCGCCAAATTTCGTAATTTGAACTTGCGCTTGATACTTGAGTTTGCTCTTGTCAGCTGCCTGACAATTTTTTAATTTCTTCCTCACTTAATCCTGTAGCATCCATCATAATTTCAATAGAACGCCCTAATGCAGACAAGCGTTTTAGTGTTGCTAATTGCTCTTCTTTTCTTGCGTCTATTTTAGCTGTATCAATTACATTATTTAAATCTCTAAATTTCTTCAAACTACGCTCATAAGCCTCTTTTTCTTCTCGCGTATAATTGGCAACTTCAGCAATTTTAAACACTTTTTTAAAGACAAATTCTTGTAAGGCAGGAGGAACTTCATCTAACTCCGATAAATGGCGTAGCAGATATAACCATTTATCAAAATGCGTCTCTAACTCATCGACACTTTTTGTAAATTTGGGCAATTCAATAAAGATATAACTCAATTTTTCGTAGAAAACATCGCAATCTTGGTTCTTTAATTGCACTTGTTGAACCACCTCGTCATTCAGTCCGTCATCAAATGTAAAGTCTAGCACCCCGACAGTATATACTGGTGCCAATTTGAAATTCCAATCGCCTTGAGGTGCTTGTTCCTGAATAGGAAAAGTAGAATAGTACACACTTCTATCCTTGAAAAATTGCTGTTTTGCTTTCTGCATTTCTACAATGAAAAACTCACCGTTTTTACCCTTACATTGAATATCGAAACTCGCTGAACGGTCAAATGCAGTATATCCTTTTTCATCGTTTTTTGTATAATTTAATTCTAAAATTTGGTGTTTTTCAGGCAATAACAAATTCAAAAAATCAATAAGTAAATCTTTATTCGGCTCACTGCCGAATATTTTTTTGAACCCAAAATCCGTCAAAGGATCAATGAATCGTTTACCTGACATTTTGATTTTTTTTAAATTAAAATTCCTTTAAGCGTCGCCGAATTTGCATCCAACACCTTCACTTCGCAATAACCACCTACCTTCAAACCTTCTTTTTTAGGAAAAACCAACATTTTATTTTGTGAATTACGTCCTTTAAAATCTTGGTCAGATTTTTTTGAGTCACCTTCAATGAGGACTTTAAATGTTTTGCCTATGTCGGCTTGATTATGCTTGAAGGATACCTGATTTTGTAGGCGAATGACCTCACTCAAACGGCGTTTTTTTATTTCTAAAGGAATGTCATCTTCATACTTTCGCGCTGCCAATGTACCTGGACGCTCCGAGTAATAAAACATGTAGGACATTGAGTATTTTACAAACTCAATCATGCTCAAAGTATCGGCGTGTTCCTCCTCTGTTTCGGTACAAAAACCGCATATTACATCAGAAGAAATCGCACAATCGGGGATGATTCTATAAATCGCTTCGACACGTTCTTTGTACCAATCTCGGTCATAAGTTCGGTTCATGAGGTCGAGTACGCGCGAGTTGCCGGACTGTACGGGTAGGTGAATGTAGTTGCAAATATTTTCGTATTTCGCCATCGTGTGTAGTACCTCGTCGGTGATGTCTTTCGGATGCGAAGTCGAAAAACGCACTCGCAAATCGGAGTGTATAAGTGCTACACGTTCAAGGAGTTGAGCGAAGTTGACCGATTCGCTGTTGTCGGGTGCAGCCCATTTGTAGGAGTCCACATTTTGCCCCAAAAGCGTCACTTCGCGGAAGCCGCGCTCGTACAATGCCGTCGCCTCTGCCACCACGCTATACGCATCACGACTACGCTCGCGCCCTCGCGTAAACGGCACGACACAAAACGAACACATATTATCACAACCTCTCATGATTGAGATGAACGCCGTCACGCCATTGCTCTGCAAACGAATCGGGTTGATGTCGGCATAGGTTTCTTCGCGGGAGAGGAGGACGTTGACACCGCGCTCGCCGTCGTCTGCACCTGCGATGAGGCTCGGCAGATCGCGGTAAGCATCCGGTCCAACGACCATATCGACGAGTTGTTCTTCTTCCAGAAATTTCTTTTTCAGACGCTCCGCCATGCAGCCCAATACGCCCACCAACATACCCGGACGCTCCTTTTTCACCTTGTCAAATACGCGCAAACGCTTCCGCACCGTATCCTCCGCCTTCTCCCGAATGGAGCAAGTGTTGATGAGAATCAAGTCGGACTCTTCCATATTGCGCGTGGGCGTGTAACCCGTTTCGGCAAGTATGGACGCGACGATTTCGCTGTCGCTGAAATTCATCTGGCAGCCATAACTCTCTATGTAAAAGCGTTTTGCATTTTCCGAATCGACTTTTTTCTCCTGAAAAAATACCTCGCCCTGCTTCGATTCGTCAATCGTTTTGTTCGCTATCTGAATATCTAATGTTGGATTGTCGTTATACATTAAACTTAATTCTGAATGTTGAATGAGTGAATTCTGAATGTTTTAGCTCACTGGTTTTCAACATTTATTTTTAGAATAATCTCTATTGAAAATATTTTATCGTTTTGTATGGAAAATTATACGTAAAAAAATAGACACTTATTGAGCCTCATTTTTTATCATCCATTCATATAATATCCATTCGTTATGTCTTTTGAGTTCTTGTAATTGCATTTTCTCAGGGAAGTTTTTACCATTTTTAAAAGCGGTATTTGCTGGTTCTCTTACTTTGACATTCCAAGCATAGTTGGCTGTATTGACAGCTACAAGAATAGGTTGTTCGGTTAATTTGGAGGCAACTAATTCGGGTATTTTATAATTTATAAAAATATCTAATAACGCATGAGTTTGGTTTAAGGGTGTTCTGCCCATTTTGCTTGCCATCAAAGGCAAGTCTGTGATGGTTGCCAGTTGAAAGGTTTGTGTACACCATTTATCGTTTGCATCAATGGTGTAATCGTAATCTTCACAACTGGAGTGATAATAAGGTAGGGGCAAAATAGCTTGATATTTTGAGGTGTTGATGCCTGATGTCAATTGACGGAGATTTTGAAGTCTCGAATCTTCCGTGAGCGGATTGAGTGTTTTTGAAAGTCCGTGTAAACGATGAATGCTATCATAAGTATCCATGCAAAGCATCAGACAGAGTACAGTCGTCATTGCAAAAGCGTAACGATTGTTGCGATGGGTTTGTAAATATCGGTCTAATATGTAGAAAACGAAGATATTTATTGTGATGAAAAACATCCAATTGAACCGCCCCATGCAGCGAAATTGAGTAACTTCTTCAAATATTTTAACCAAAAAATATAATGGATTCAGCCAATTGTCAAATTGAAGTTTGTGATTAAAAAAGTAAGCATAATGCCCAAAGGCAATCCATAAACAAGCGAATCCCGATAGGCTTAAAAGAAGTACTAATCTACCCGTTTGATTGTCCAATAAGTAGTTTTTAAACATGCGTTTTCTAAACTTATTGGCAGCAAAAATGATGAAAAATAGCGTGAATCCGTACAAAGCAAAAGCACCGATGTAGCCGATGGATTCGTAGTTAAGATGGAGCGTCGTTTTTAAGTAAGAAGAAATCGTGGAGTATTTGTGTTCTGTATAAATGGAGTCCAGTTTGAGTTGCCATTCGGAGAAATAAAAACCGTTTGCCCCTTTTTTTCTAAATGGATAGTACGTGTCAATACTTCTAATAATGCCCATTGCAATGCCGAGACAAGCCAATGGAATCAGCAAAGCCATACTTGAAATTTTGACAAAATCAATGCGTTTTTTCCAATTCATTAATGCCCAGAATAGACAGAAATAACCAATCAAAAATCCGCTTAAGATTAAAAAATAGGCGTGAAGAAAGGTAGAAATAACGACTGTACTAATGATACCAATGACAGGTAGAACGATACTTTTTTGATTATTATAATTGCGGTACAAACATATTAAACCATAAACAACCGCGAAAATACAACAACTCAATGCCAGACTAAAATGTCCGATATGTAGTCGTTCTAATTGTGGCGTAATCCACGGCAAGGTAAGGCTAAAAAGTGCAATCAGCCACTTGGTTTTCATCAGATTTTTGCCAATCAAATATAATATTACAGAAGATAGAATGATTGTAAATGTAAAAAACCAATGAAAAATAAAGAGGCTGTAATCCGATATATCGTAAATATTTTCGGAAAACCATTTGACAAGTGCCGCCAGCAAGGGCGTATTATCCGTATATAAAATATAATCACCGAAGGGGTAATTCATATTTTTGAATAAGAAAAAGTCATCCGATTTGCCTTGATTGATATAGTTATGATAGGCAAAATGATTACGCATACCATCATAAGAATCCATAAAAATATAGCGTTGCCCTTGCGTAATCACATATTTAAAACTGCTGATAACCAGTATAAATTGGGTGATAACGACGCTCCACAACCAGTATTTATAAGATGATAAACGCTTCATTTTGATGCTTAGTTTTCCTTCATTTTTGCTAATATTTCAAGGAACTTTATATGTGTCAATTTATCAGTTTTGATTTTATTAATTAGGCTGCAAAGGTAGCGTTTTTTTAGCAAAACTGCCAATTTGTCACGTTTTTAAACATGCTTTTAAAAATATAGAATTATCTACTACAAATAACCCTATATTTTTTCTTACCTTAATCACTCTTTATCAAAATATTTTTACGATGAAAAAATATATTTACGTATTCATTCTCATTACATCTATGTATCATTTTTGTTGCGAACAAAAAAATGATAACCAGATACCTATAACTGAGCCTGAATGGGAGTTGTCAACTACTATCAACCCTGCTGGAGTCAATCCGCTTTGTGCCAAGTTAAATATTAGTGCGACAGTAGCAGGAATAGTTAAAATTGAGGTAGTGGGACAGGATGGTGAACAGTCGAATATTGTGCATACTTTTGAGGATATTGCCAGAGAAGATAGTATTCCTATACTTGGTTTGTATCCTGATTATCAGAATGTTATACGAGTTAGTTTGCTTGACGAATCGGGAGTGGAACTATTGAACGAAGAACTACAAATTACTACGTCAAGCATACCAAATTTAGCGACTCAAATTGATATAGATGTCCGAAAACCCAACGAAATGGAGCCGGGACTTACTCTAATCAGCTATCGCGGTTTATCTAATCCTCATACGCCTTTTATGATAGATGCTTTTGGTAAAATTCGTTGGATATTGGATTACAGCAATCATCCTTTTTTGAGCGAACTGTATTACGATGTAGGGATTGAAAGATTGCAAAACGGTAATTTTTATTTCGGTGAAAGCCGTACCGATGCCATTTATGAAATTGATGTATATGGTGAGGTTGTGAATAGCTGGGACTTAGCTCCTTATGAATTTCATCATAATGTGCAAGAGAAACCCAATGGTAATTTTCTGCTTACTGCCCATTCCAATAACAGCGTGCATTTAAATGGAACGCTGACCGAAAAAGACCAAATTATAGAAATTGATAGAGAAGGTAGCGGTATTATCAATGAATGGGATTTAAAAGAATCTTTGAATGAAAATCGTGCTATTTGGGGAGCAAATTTGGGCGGTTTTCCGATAGATTGGGCGCATGGTAATGCTGTTCTTTTTGATGAATCAGACAATACAATTATCGTAAGCTGTCAGAGACAAGGTTTAATAAAATTAGATATGCCAACTAAGAGTTGAATTTTTACTAAATTTTTGATTATCAGTAATTTTTAAAATTATTTAAATAAAATATTTTTAAAATAAATTAATTGAAAAAATGCTTTTTTATTGACAATCAATAATATACATATATTTTTAAAGTGTTAAAAATTAATTACAATATTTTACATGTAATTGATAATCAATTAGTTTTAACTCTTAGTTGGCATTAGATAATGAAAATAATGTCGTGTGGATACTCGCGCCACATCGGGAGTGGGGCATGAATCGCAAAGGCGATGACCTTAATGATTATTTACTTAGTCCACTTGATGCCGCCTCAAATCCGATTACAGATACAAATGTATTAAATGGCTATGCAAATCATCCTGATTTTGAATGGAATTGGTATCAGCACGCGCCAATGTTGATGCCTGACGGCAATATTATGTTATTTGATAATGGCAATTTAAGAAATTACTCAAGCGGAATAAACTACAGCCGAGCAGTAGAATATCAAATCAATGAAACCGAAAAAACTGTTCGTCAGATATGGCAATATGGGAAAGAACGCGGTACGGAGACTTTCTCTTCATTGGTTTCGGATGTAGATTATTTGTCAGAGACTAACCATGTATTATTCAGTCCCGGATATAAAGCCGAAAATGGAAATGGTAAAGGCGGAAAAATTATAGAGTTGGATTACATCACCAAAGAAGTCGTTTTTGAAGCGCGTCTGACAGGAGCTTCTCCTTTTCAATTTCATCGTGCGGAACGTTTGAGTTTGTATTCTGATTGATGGTCAAAAAAATGAGAACACGGATTTAGCGGATTGGACGGATTAACGCAGATTTTTTACATTATTTAATTTAAAATAAAAAATAATTTACTTTCAAGTTTAGTACAAGAATTCGCGTTAATCCGTCCAATCCGCTAAATCCGTGTTCTGTTGATGACTGCTCTTACCGTATCAAAGAAACATCCCCTTTATACACCTCCGAATAACCATCCGCAAACCGTACTTCGGCATACCAAACGAAAACAGAGGGATTCATTTCTTGTCCGCGCATAGTGCCATCCCAACCGAATTCAGGATTATTTGCTGGTGTATCTAATTGCTCATACACCACTTCACCCCAACGGTCGAATACACGAAATACGATGACCCTCGCCAGTTTTTCATCGCCTTGCACATAGAAAAAATCATTTGCACCGTCGCCATTCGGCGTAAAAGCGTTCGCTACAAAAACACTACGTTCTGTATCCACATAAACGATGACTTCCTCCCTATCTGTACAGCCAAATTCATTTGTCACCAATACCTCATACGTAGAAGTCGTTGTAGGTGCAACAATCACATTCTGACAATCTATATCTATACAATTTGGTTGGTCAGGGTCAAAAGTGGACCATTCGTAAGTGTAAACACCTGCCACCGAATCCACGCTTGCCATCAATTGCGTAGTATCACCTATTTCAATAGTCACATCCTCGCCCGCATTGGCAGCAAATTGTGGTGGTTCATATATTTCAATGCTGTCTTCATAAATACAGCCTTTCAAATCGCGCATCGTCATATTATACGCTCCGGCTGCAAGTCCCACAAAAACAGGTGATTGTATCCATGTAACACCATTGTCAATACTATATTCATAAAAAGGCGTACCACCCGTTCCCGCCAAAGTGACCTGTCCATCGGTATCTCCAAAACAATCCAGGTCCTGTGTTTCAAAAGTAAATAAAAACGGTTCATCGGGCTGGTCTATCTCTACCGAACCTGATTGCATACAGCCATTGGAATCCGTGATGGTGACAGTATATTGAGCTGCGCCAAGATTAGTGGCGGTTGCGTTGCTTTGATTACCGGAATCACTCCATTGGTAGCTGTAAGGGGGTGAACCACCTACTACACCTACACTCGCTGTACCCGTGAATGCACCATAACAATCCACATCAGTTTCAGACATATTAAGCGACAAGGCTTCGCTCTGTATAATAGTGGTTTCCGCAGTGTCCGCACAACCGTTTTGGTCTGTAACCGTAACGGAATATGTACCCATCGGAATGTCGTTGAGGTCGGGCGTAGTTGCGCCGTTGGCATTGGGTGACCATTCGTAATCATAAGGCTCTAAGCCACCTTCTACATTCACGCTGATAGACCCCGTTTGGTTGGCAAAGCAGTCCACATTTTCTCCCGAAATACTTGCTGTAAGTCCGGGGAAAGATGTAATTTCTACCATAGCTGTCTCGGTACAACCATTGAAATCTGTAACCGTAACGGTATGTATGCCTTCATTCAAATTGATAGCAAAAGGACCTGCTTCTCCATTACTCCATTCGTAGGTATAATTGCCCAATGAATTCGGCGTGCCACCCGAAGCTATTGCTTCTGCCGAGCCGTCATTGCTGCCTGTACAGCCGTTGCCCGTTGTTGTTGCTGTCAACATCAATTCAGGTGGTGAGCTGATTGAGGCAGATGCAATAGTCTCACAAGCATTGGCATCGGTGACGGTGACAAAATATGTTCCTTCGCTGAGGTTGGTAGCAGTTTGTGTGTCCTGATTTCCGGTAGCGGCATCCCATTGGAATGTAAAAGCACCCGTTCCGCCGGAAGGTATGACATTCACAAAGCCGTCACTGCTACCTGCACAACTTATTTGTGAATCTACTCCAAAGGCAGTGATAGCCGTAGTAGGTTGGTCAATAGTTATCGTAGTGGATTGAAAACAATTATTAGTGTCAAAAACGTTGACGGTATAATTTCCGGCGACAAGATTGGTCGCGGTTTCGCCTGTTTGATTTCCGGTGGCGGCATCCCATTCAAAAGTATAAACGCCCGAACCGCCCGTCGGAATAATCGTCGCGCTACCGTCATCGCCATTAATACAATTTACATGACTGATGTCCGTGTCCAGTTCAATTTCATCCGGTTCATTGACAGTGACTTGTGTGCTGAATATACAATCATTGGCATCGGTAATGATAACAGTGTAATTTCCGGCACTCAATCCGATGGCTGTTTCAGTGGTTTGATTGAAAGCATTGGCATCCCATTGATATGAATAAGGCGGAGTGCCACCTGTGCCTTCGGCTGTGGCAGCACCGTCATCGTCGCCATTGCAAGAAGTCAATGTACTTGAAGTGCTTGCGTCTAATGCAGCCGGTTCGTCCACATCAATACTTTGTTCAATAAAACATCCACTTTCATCCGTAATACGTACTGTGTATGTGCCTTGCGACAAATTATTGGCTGTGGGCGTGGTTTGTAAAGATGGTTGCCATGAGTAGGTATATGCACCCGTACCACCGATTACGGTCACGCTTGCACTACCGGTGTTTTGTCCATTACAAATGACAGGGCTTGAGTCACTGTCATCAATCTCAAGTGGTGGTGGTTCTGAAATCGTAACCATGTTCGTAGCCGTACAGTCATTGGCATCCGTGACAAGTACGGTATATGTTCCGGCGGGTAGGTTATCAACTGTTGTTCCGGTTTGACCGGAAGGCATCCAAGTGTAAATGAGTGGTGCTGTACCGCCCGATGCAAGGGCTGAAACCATACCATTGGTCTCGCCTCCGCAGGTGATGTCTGTGCCATTTATTTCATCAATGACCAACTCGTCAGGTTCTGTTATTTCGACAGAATCAATTGCCATACAGTTATTTGCATCTGTAAGGGTAACGATATATGTTCCGGGCGATAAGCCCGTCGGATTTTCACCAAAAACACCACTTTCGCTCCATTGATAATTGTATGCGCCTGTTCCGCCCGAAGGTGTAACAGTGATTGTACCGTTGTCAACATCTTTACATATAATGTCGGTGTCAGTGATACTTTGAATAATTAGTTCATCGGGTTCGGTCACTTCGATTTGGGCGTTTGTAGTACATTCATCTTCGCCCGTTATCGTAACACTGTATGTACCTGCCGCCAAATCTATGGCAGTAGCCGTTGATTGTCCGTCACTCCATTCGTAAATCAAATTACCAACTCCGATAGCGATGGCGGTAGCTGTACCTGTATTGTCTCCTTTGCAAAGTAGTGGGGTCATATCCAAAGTCAATGATGTAGATTCGGGGCTGCCTACATCGACAGTTCCTTCAATTTCACAGCCTTGAGCATCCGTGATAGTTACAGTGTATGTGCCTCCCGGTAGTCCGGTAGCAGTAGCGGTCATTTGTCCATCACTCCATTCGTAGGAATAAGAGGGCGTACCGCCTTCGACAGCAACAGTAGCCGTACCATTTGGCATAGCTGTGCAGTCCGGTTTGTTACCTTCTATATTGGTAATGGTGAGTGCATTCGGGACGATGAGTGACGTATTAGAGGGGGTGGTACAGCCATTTTCATCTTGTACAATAATATCATATTCGCCTATCGGCAAATTATTAAAGGTGTTTGAATTTTGAAATGTACTGCTATTAATACTATATTGAAGCGTTCCCATTCCGCCGGAAGCGGTAATAATAATTTGTCCATCGGTTTCACCTGCACATGAAATGTCGGTAGTGGCTACATCTGAAATGACCAAAGAAGGCGGTTCGATAATATTTATTTGTGCAGTTTCCGCGCAATTATTGTCATCAGTAACGGTTACATTATACATACCGGGACTGAGATTAGAAGCAGTCTGAGTGATTTGTGTACCAGGATTCCAAAGATAGGTATAATCGAGTGTACCACCCGTAGGATTGACTGTTGCGGAGCCGTCGTTGGCACCATTACAAGTGATTTGATTGATTTCCGGATCAGGAACTGTCAAAGCATCAGGTTCGGTAACATCGACTGTTGTAATGCCTTCACAGCCTTCGGCATCCGTAACCGTAACTGAATATGACCCCACGCTCAAACCCATCGCAGTCGCGGTAGTTTGCTCATTATCCCACATATAATTAAGTTGTCCGCTACCGTTGGTAGCGGTGACAGTAGCTGTGCCGTTGCTGTTGCCATTACAAAGGGGTTGGGTGAAGGAAGAATTAAGTGCGAGTCCCTGCATATCGGGGAGTGTGACATCTAAGGGCTGTTCACATCCTTCCGAATCCGTAACGGTGACAGTGTATGTACCCGCAAGGATACCTGAAATAGTGGCACTTGTGCCACCGCCGTTGCTCCATTGGTAAGAATATCCACCCGCGCCACCTGATGTGACGACGGTGATGCTGCCGTTGGCAGTACCATTGCAACTTGGGGGAGTGATTGTCATATCACTAATTTGTATGGCATCAGGCTGCCCGATTTGAACAGCAATAGTAGCAGCGCAATTGAAGGCATCTCTTATAGTGACATTATATGTACCAGCAGAGAGTCCGATAGCAGTAGCGGTGGTTTGATTGCCGGCATTGGCATCCCATTGGAATGAGAGTTCCCCCGTAGCACCAGATAAACCCACAGTCGCTTCACCGTCACTTCCGCCGTTACAGGTCGCATCTTCTTTTGTCAAAATTTCTCCTGCAACTACACAAGGTGCTGCTATGCAAGGTAATACACTATTTGGATTGTCGTCACAAAATTGTGATCCGCCAATTGCCCGAACAAATAGGGTAACTTCCGTACCTTCGGCAAGTCCTGTAACAGTATGGGTGAGTGGTCCGGGATTTGGAGAAATCCACGTTGCGCCACCGTCTAAACTGACTTCATAGCCTGTGGCACCGGGTACGGTTTCCCATTCGAATGTAACGGAATTTATAGTAGTGCCTACGCAAGATAAAGGCGGTGGTTGGAGGAGGACTTGTTCGCCTATTGTGATGGTAAAATCTTCCTCTTCACAGACTTCTGTTTGTACATTAAAAACGATGGTTTCTACACCTTCGGGTATGGCATCTGTTATTGGGATAATTTCAATACTAACTTGACTTTGTCCGGCAGGGATAATGATAGGTAATGAGATGGGTTGATAATCCACACCGCTAATGGCAGTAGAGGCTACTCCGTCAATGGTAAAAGGAACTTCAAAATCGGAATTAACCACTTCATTTACAGTGAAAGTAATGACAGCACGATCATCACAACCTTCGGCTACAGTGGTACCTACTGTCTGATTATCATCAGCATCAACGGTGACAATGTCAATTTCAACAGCATCGGTTACAAAGCTATTTTCTTCAAGGAATACGGCTGAATCCCATACGCCGTCACCAGCATCGGCAAGGGCGAGTTTGATATGATAGGTCTCACAGGGAGTAACGGGAGCTAATGCTTGAAGCTTGACGGTAAAACCATCAAATTGTACACTATTTTGATTGTTATTGACATAATAATTTTTAAAAAGCAGGGAGCCTGTACCACCTGTACAAGTACCGCCATTGGCTTCTGAGCCGGGTACGCCGGGATTGACGGTATTGATAGCTACGGGTAAAGCTGTGGTCGGAATGAGGGCGATATTTTCTTTATTGTAACTACCGCCATCGGGCTTAGGACCAGTGAGTAGAAAGGCGAAAATATCATTGAATATAGAGCAAACATATTCAGGATATTCTTCAGAAGCAAAGACGTAATTGAAGCGCAAGGTGTCAGATTCAGGGATGAAATCGAATTCTAAAACGGCAGCGTCGTAGGTTGTTGTCACTACATTCGGTGGGAGTATGTTATTAAGGTCACTATCTCCCGGACGGCACAAACCGCCAGGGCCTTGTTGACTAATTGGTATATTGTCTTCCGGTCGTCCACAGCCCGAATCATAAGGTAGGGTAGCGTCTCCGGTATCGTTAGGTCCTATTCCGACCGCTATATTTCCGGTAGATAATACCACCCCTGTGCCGATACCGATATTACTGTTACCCTGAAAATAGCCACGCTGACTAATTTCTCCGGTAAAAGAAACGTTACTGACTTCTACGCCTTGTCCTATTAAAACATCACTGACAAGTTGATTCGGAGAGTAACCAGCGGATTGGACTTGGAGTTGTGCATACAGGCTTACAGATAATGTTAGAAGCAAGAGTAAGGATATATAATATTTTACTTTCATATTGATGGCTTGTTAGGATAGTTCAATAAGACAACATATAAGACACTTCTAAGTTGGGTTTTCCCTATTTGTGCCGGCTCAATTATTCAACATTTATTGCGTTTGATATGTTGGGTGGAGTGATAGATAAGTTTGTGGGTGCGTCTGATAATGTCTATCGTCAGACAGTCTGGGATTATCGTTTTGGCTTATGTTTTTGTGATTCAATTGTTTAAAGATTCCCACAAAAAATAGCAAGCATAGGTGCGATACGGCTTCCATGCTTCGGCGATTTCTACCATACGTTTTTGGAGGTCTTTGCCTGTTTCTTCCAAATTGTAGTGCTTGACCATCGCGTTTTTTATGCCCAAATCGCCGACCGGAAATACGTCTGCTCTACCGAGTGAAAACATCAATATCATCTGCACTGTCCATACGCCAACTCCTTTTATTTCAGTGAGTTGTGCGATGAGTTCGTCGTCGGTCATTTTGTCGTATTGGGCTTTGGTGAGTTGATTTTTTTTGAAATATTGCGCCACGTTGTGCGCGTATTTTGCTTTTTGATTGGAGAATCCGACGCTGCGTAGGCTGTCGTGTTCGGTAGCCAACACTTGGTCGGGCGTGGGTGCGGCGGCGTACAATTCACGGAAACGTCCATATATGGTAGCAGCGGCTTTGGTGGATAGTTGCTGCCCCGTGATGGAACGGATGAGGTCGTTGAATAGGTCGGCTTCTTCGCCTCTATTTGTAGGCAATTTATCGGAGAGTATCGGTTTTAAAATGGGGTCGCGGGAGAGGTGAGTGAGGGCTTTTTTCATTTGTATTTCTAACTTTTTTTTGGTGAAGGGCTGCAAAAACAGAACTTTTGAAAAGTAGAGAGAGTGTTCAAAAAGTGTGTTGTTATTTAAATTTTGAGTAATCAAAACCTTTGTCCGTAGTTTTTGATTTCTTTTGTTCCATGTCAGTAGACTTTATTCAGAAAAATTTTGTATGCAGCTAAATTGTCTTTTTCCGATACTCTTCCCCTATTTTTCGCCCCGTACCGTAGGGTATGCGGCTCAAAATGAGGCTCGATTATCGAAAAAATACAAAGTTCCATGCACACAAAATATTCCTAAATAAAGTCTAGTAATTTTTGCTAATTTACAAAATCTTTTTTGAAGGGATGAAGCCCTTTATGGGAGTATTCAAAAAATTATTAAATGTTGCTTGTCGCCAATTTTCGCTTTTCATCAATTTTGTTTAAAGAAAATATAAATATCAGGATTTGAACTCAAAAAACTCCCTATTTCAAAAAACCAACATTCACCCCACCACTCACTAAGCGATTTTCAATATCCAAACCGCTAAGGAACAATACTCGCCCTGTTCGGTTTTTCAGATTATTTATTTGATTTCCTGAATCTTTTAGGGGTCTTCACACCGTCGATTGCAGCGATTTATATTGTTGATTTTTTCTTTGTAAAAAAACAATAATACGACCTCGAAAAGATACAAGCATGGAACGCCAAAGGCTTATTCGCCTGGGCTGTGGCTTCCGCCATTACGCTACTGACTTATCTGGAGTTTTTTCAACTGACGCAGGCTTATTTTGTGGATTCTTTTTTGACTGGTGGGGTGGTTTATGGGGGGTTGTGTTGGAGGGGAGGTAGATAATATCGGCTTCAGTGCTTTTATTCTGTACCTCGTGAAGCCCTTATTTATTAGCTTCAGTTCTAATTTTATTCTTCGTAATATCAATCATTTCTCCTTTTTTCACTATGGGTTGTTGGAGATAGAATTTACCGGCTTTATTTATAATTGCCACATGCCAATAGATTCTTCCGTCTTTTTCAGTTGTCCACATGTTTGGGTAGTAATTCTTAAATTCTTCGAAGTCAAACAAAAATGTATTTTCTGCTGAACCGCATCCATAAGCAATATATGATTTTTCGTATTCTTCTAAATACTCTTTTTGATGAGGGTGAAATGCAAACCAGTATTTTGGAGTTTTTCCGCTCTTATGAACCTTAGAAACCGAACAAATTACACCTATTGATTTACTTTTACTTTCATATGATATCCTTGAACTCTTTGTCAGATTAATTCCCAAATACTCTTTAATCTTCTCTATACATGACACATTAAAGTTTACCGGTTTAGTCCTCTCCTTTTCGTTTTTTCTTGATTTTGTTTCTTCTTCTTTAATTTCTTCTAATTCATCTTCAGTTTCTTCTTCAAGTTGTAAATCTTTAGACGTTATAAAGATGAGTTCAATTAGTTTGTCAATTCTTGTATATTCTCGTGGCTTAAGTAATTCGTTTATTTGTTGAAGGGTTTTTGTATCATTTAAATTTTCTTTCAAAGCAAGGAGCTTTAAGATTGAATCTGTACTAATCAATCTTACATCCCATGCATGTTTTGACCCTCTAATTTGAGCTTCCAAATCTCCCGTATCTTGCCTTCCTACCACTATCAAAATAGATGATTGATTTTGATTTAGTTTTCCTATCTCGATTAATTTATTTCTATATTCAGCAATTACATCGAGATTGATTCTATATGCATCTGTAGTTTTTACTTCGACTACAATTTGATGCCCTTCTTTGGAAGTCCAGATGCCATCAAATCCAATGCTATTTCTCTTTCCTCTATACAGTCCATTCTCAACACTAAAGCCTAATCTTGAGCCAATTTCATTTATCAAATCTTGAAGGACTATACCACTATTGGTAAATGATTCGGTGAGACATTCATTTGAGAAATCATTTAATTTCTCTGTTGGTATGCTTTCAAGAAACTCTCTGAACTCAATCGAAGTTTGACTTTGATCAGTCAGCTTTCCTTTGCCTGTAAACGCAAGAATTTGTTGAATTGACTTTCCATCAAATATTTCTTTATTTTTAGTCCAAAGTGCCGTAATTGAGCTCATTTATTAAATTGTTTTGTTTCTTTTTTCTAATTGAAGGCAACTTAAAAATACATGCATATTGCGCTTTTATCTATGTCAATTAGGCGTAATCTTCAAAGAAAACCAAAACTAGAAAAGACTATCTCTCTGAAGTTACCCACCACCCACACAAATATATCAAAACCATTCACTTACACAAAACATCTATACAATTTCCTCAAAAATGTGACATCAAAAATTAAGGCATCACCGTGGTATGAGCAATACCAACACAACCATTAAGAGATGCGATAATGAGCCGTTTTTTATTTTGCAACTGATTTTACAAAACTTTTAGCAACCACCTTATATCGATCAAAAACATATTGATACCGTTCAAAATCTTCTTTATAAATTTCAACTACCTTTTGTTCCAATTCTACATTATAAAAACAATCATAAGGCGGCATATTTTGCCGTACAGCAGCATCTAAAGGCGTATATCCTAAAAATGACTGTTCTTCTGATGTCGTCTTTTTATTATGATGCGGTGAAGCTGAAAATTTGAAAGGCTCAGTAGGCTTTAAGTTCAGTTATTTTCCAAGTGATTGAGTGTATCCGTTGGTGTCTCTAATTTGACCAACGCATTGACGGTAATAACATTTTCTATTTCAGCCGGATGTCTCTGACATCGCCAATTTATATTCGCATTTACAATATCAATAGACATTAAAGTATCCAAAAATTCAACGAAGGAATATTGCGCTTTTAAAGACACCTTCCCTTCTTTCGTCATGAATTGTTTTGCTGCTGGATTATCCTTTTCTAACATATACAAATACTCCACATAAGAACTAACAGCTCTGGTATAAGGATTTCTCACCAGTTTTATGATGTGGTATTCATCTGGTTTGTCCGCGAAGTCTTTCATTGCTTGTTTGTATGTCGGAGTTCCATACATTTTCTCCCGATAATCGTGAATCCAATCTCTATGTTTTTTAGCTTTTGCCAATACATTCATCTGGTATAAAAACCATTTTATAATAAAAACCGACCCGGCTTTGGCAGACCAAAATAAGACCATTTTCCTTTCTGGATTAATCAAAATTCTTGGTGGTGCTTTGATTAATTTAATTTCTTTCATTTATTATATACATTCAATATCATTAATTGTTAAATATTATACTTACTCAATATGTCATAATTTTGACTCATCCAAAGATAACAAAATTCCAAACAAAAAATCGCACACTTAAACCTATACGTCTTTTAAGGCAAATATCCATAATGCAAATATTTTTATCTATAAAAAACAACACAATAAAAGTTTTCTAAAAGAAAAATTTTATGTAAATTTGTATTTATATCATACTTATAAAATTAAAAATTAACCAAAACATAAAACACTGAAAAACAAAATATTAAGCCTTTACACCTGTACAAATTTATACATAAATGTAAGCCCAAATAAGTTTGATACACACACAGATTTAGAGCCAATCGAAAGAACAACCTAACACATGAGTAAGCACATCATTACGAGAATTATGTCCAGTTTTGAGACCAATCAAATTGGCATGATACGCGACAGTAAAAGGCTGGAAGCAGGTGAGTTTTGCGTGATTGATGTAGCAACCGTTCTTGGTAGAAAGCAGCCTGTCATTTGCAGTTTGACTCCTGTAAAAAATCAGAACTTCAGAGTACTTTCTCTTCAAACTCCACTTGGCACATCTGCGAGTTTGGAGGAATTGCAACAACACTACAATAGGTATAGTTTTGCTTACGAAAATGATTTTCTTACTGTGCGCCTCTGCCGTAATATGCAAGCTCCGCTTGATGATTTATACAGCATTTATATGCGTATAGACCTCCCTGTTTTGTCGGATGATACTAAGGGTAAAAACTCTCTGAGTGCCTACGAACTCAACGAATCTTTAAGGCTTTTGGTAGAATGTGCAGACATGACCGAGCGACTGGTTTTCAGCCGACAAGACATTGACGTAGAAGCCATTAATGTAGAAAGTCGGCAACTGATTAAGACCAATACGACACTCCACAGAACCGTCTCCGCAGCCCAATTATCCGGCAAGTGGCAACCTTCTTGGAATCGAAAATATATCTTATTATCACATCTCGAACCCAAAGCCACACCCGATAAAACTACGTTGTGGACATTAAACCACCAAACCCCTTTTATCAAATTTTTATCTACCAACGGCAAAACAGAAGCCACCTTAAATTACCTCGCTAATGACATTCAAGACAAGGAACTTCATATTTTGGAAAAATACTTTAATGAAGTGGTCACAGGATGAGATTCAGTCTAAAAATGTTAGAAAAATTCCAACAACATATTATCCAGCAACAACTAATCCGCGATAGCGATACGCCTCTACTTGCCGTCAGTGGTGGTGTGGATTCGGTGGTGTTGTGCGATTTGTTTGCGCGTACAGGCAGACGGTTCGGTGTAGCGCATTGTAATTTTTTACTTCGTGGAAAAATGTCAGATGAGGATGAAAAATTTGTGAAGGACTTAGCTACAAAATATGACGCAAAATGCCATACGACACGCTTCGATACGACGCAAATAGCACAAGCCCGAGGCGTATCCATACAGGTGGCAGCGCGGGACTTGCGTTATGCTTGGTTTGCAGAAATCATGGAACGCGAGAATTACACCTGCCTCGCCACAGCCCACCATGCCAATGATGCCGTAGAGACGGTCTTGTATCACCTCACGCGCGGCACAGGCATACGCGGTTTGCACGGCATACCTGTTCGACGTGGGCGCATCATTCGTCCTTTATTGTTTGCCAAAAAAGATGAAATACTCGCCTACGCTACACAACGTTCCCTCCCCTATCGCGAGGATGCTTCCAATGCACAAACAAAGTATGCCCGTAACAAAATTCGCTTGCAAGTCGTACCCGTATTGAAAGAAATAAATCCTTCTCTGGAAGCGACTTTTTTAGAAAATATTGAGCGATTTAAAGACGCGGAAGCCTTGTATAATTTTGCGATAACACACATAAAATCAGTTGTTTTCACAGTAAAAAATAACGAATATCATATTGATTCAAAAGCCCTCCTCTCCTACCCTACTCCGGCTACGGTCTTGTATGAATTGCTCCGTGATTTCGGTTTTCATCAAGCACAAACTCAGCAAATTTTCAACGCTTTAGATAGACAGCCCGGAGCGAGATATAAGTCTGCTACACACGAAGTACTACGCGATAGAGACGTTTTGATTGTCCGAAAAATACACGACAGTAAAATGAATTTTTTATTAATAAAAAATGATAACGAACAAGTTGTTTTTAATAATAATTTATTTAATTTAAAATTTATAAAAAAAGAAAAATTCACCTTAAACACTTCGCCTAATGTCGCATGTTTGGATGCTGATAAGTTGATTTTTCCTTTAAAATTAAGACGTTGGCAGCAGGGCGATACCTTTCAACCGCTCGGTATGAATGGCAAGCACAAATTGGTCAGTGATTTTTTTACCAATAAAAAATTATCACAATTTGAAAAGGAAAATGTGCCGATACTCACATCCGGCGAAGATATTTGTTGGATTTCGGGACACCGTATGGACGAAAGATTTAAAGTGACGACAGCTACCACAAAAGTTCTTGTCATACGACAAACGAACGCTAACCAGTAAGCGAATCAGCAACTATATTAAAACAATCGGCAGTTTATTTTCTTTGTCTTCCCTTTTCAGTCCGTAAGACACATAAAAAAATCACAATGAATAGCAAAGCATTTTTACCAAACATCCTTTTCTTATTAATATTTTTTATCTTTCAAAGTTGCACCTCCAATCAAGGTTCGGCTGTCGATTATACCCAACTCAAAATGAAGCAAATCGGCGATGGCAAAGTTGCTTTTTTGAATGACGAAAAATACACAGGAGAAGCCAATTATACCTTATCAACGGGCATTTTACAATTCAAATATACCTATAAAGACGGCTTACAGCACGGACCTTACGAAACTTACTACGCCAATGGCAATAAGCAAAAAGAAGGCACTTACAAAAACGGTAAACAACACGGTGAATACAAAGAATATTACGAAACCGGTCCGTTAAAATATTGGTACACCTACGATGAGGATAAAAAGACAGGCGACTGGAAAAGCTTTTACGAAAACGGTGAACAGTGGACGCTACGCCAATTTAAAAATGACAAATTAGAAGGCAAAATATACGTCTGGGACGAAACCGGACGACTCGGAAAAGAACAAACCTACAAAAACGGCGTGCAAATCGAAAAGATAAATCATTTTGAAAATTTTGAGGATTAGGTAAGGGAAGATAAAGTAAATCCTTTATTTTCACATTTTAATTGCATTTTCATTATCGTAACGGGTCAATGACATCAACAAAACATACGATTATACTTGCCATAGAATCTTCTTGTGACGATACTTCGGCAGCAGTCATTCGGGATGGCGTGATACTTTCCAATTGCGTGGCAACGCAGGACATGCACCGTCTGTATGGGGGTGTGGTGCCGGAGGTGGCATCACGGGCGCATCAGGTCAGCATCGTTCCGGTGGTGGATACGGCACTCAAAAAAGCAGGTGTCTCCAAACGCGACCTCTCGGCAATTGCCTTTACGCGCGGACCGGGATTGATGGGGTCGCTACTTGTCGGACTGTCCTTTGCGAAGGCGATGGCATTGAGTCTCGACATCCCGATGATAGAGGTCAATCACATGCAGGCGCACGTCTTGGCACATTTTATTGATGCGCCGCGTCCAGCGTTTCCGTTTTTGTGTTTGACGGTATCGGGCGGACATACGCAGATTGTACATATCCATGCTCCGCTTGAGATGGAGATACTTGGCGAAACCCTCGACGATGCCGCCGGAGAAGCCTTTGATAAAACCGGTAAATTGCTCGGTTTGGATTATCCCGCCGGACCGATTATCGACAAATTAGCGCGAGAGGGCGAAGCCAAATTTGATTTTCCCGAACCTAATATTCCCGACCTCAATTTCAGTTTTAGCGGTCTCAAAACGTCTATTTTTTATTTTTTAAAAAGAAATAAAAAACGCGAAGTGGATTTTATTGAAAAAAATATCAACGATATTTGTGCCTCTGTACAATCTCGTATTATTTCTATCTTGATGAATAAATTACTGAAAGCGAGTCAACAAACAGGCATCAAAGAAATTGCTATCGCCGGAGGAGTATCTGCCAATTCGGGGCTTCGTACTGCGCTCGAATCTCATGGCAAACAGCAAGGTTGGAATACCTACATTCCTAAGTTTGAATATTGTACAGACAATGCAGCTATGATAGCCATGACCGCTCATTATAAATACCAACAACAAGATTTTGTCGAACAAAATATCACGCCTTTGGCGAGATATAAGTTTTAAATATTAAAATATTCATAAATGAAAAACATACTATTATTATTCGTTCTCTGCTTGCTGCTTCCCGTCGGAATGTTTGCTCAAGATGAGGATGAGGATGCTTTCAAGATTCGTGAAATCTACGATATATCTCTTGCAGATGGCATCGCCTACAATACTTTAGAACACCTTTGTACGAAAGTCGGTGCCAGACTCAGTGGTTCGCCGGGAGCTGCTGCTGCCGTTGATTTTGGTAAAATGACATTTGAGAATATGGGTTTTGACAGTGTATGGTTGCAGCCTTGCATGGTGCCACATTGGGAACGAGGCGACAAAGAAATCGTCAAAATCGTTGCGTCAAATACCATCGGAACCTTAGCCTTAAATGCTGTCGCTTTGGGCGGTTCGGGGAGTTCCGGCAAAGTCGGTGTGGCAGGTGAGGTCATCGAAGTACAGAGCCTCGACGAACTCAAAACACTCGGCGCAGCCAAAGTACGCGGTAAAATCGTCTTTTACAATCGTCCGATGGATCCGCTTCAGGTTAGCACTTTTGCTGCTTATGGTGGTGCGGTGGACCAAAGAGTTATGGGACCTCAAGCCGCTTTCGAACTCGGTGCAGTTGCTACGCTTGTACGCTCCATGACGACTAAACTCGACGATGTACCACATAGTGGCGTGACGAGATTTGAGGATAGAGATAAGAATATTCCCGCCGTAGCTATCAGTACTAAAGATGCTGACCTTTTGAGTGATTTGCTCAAAAAAGAATCGGTACGTGTGTATGTCCGCACGACCTGTAAATGGTTTTCCGACAAGTTGTCTTACAACGTGATTGGTGAGATAAAAGGTAGTACGCATCCCGACGAAATTATCCTCGTCGGCGGACATCTCGACTCTTGGGATTTGAATCAAGGCGCACATGATGACGGCTCCGGCTGCGTGCAGTCATTGGATGTTATTCATACATTTAAAAAATTGAATATCAAACCTAAACGAACACTACGCTGTGTGTGGTTTATGAATGAAGAAAACGGGCAGGAAGGCGCGATTGCTTATGCTGATTGGTCGAATGATTTGGGTGAAAAACATATCGCTGCCATAGAATCCGACAGAGGTGGTTTTACGCCGCGTGGCTTCACGACCGAAGCAGATGAATCGGTGTATAAAACCCATATTAAAAAGGCAAAAAACTGGGACAGGTTACTTGCGCCTTATGGTCTTACCATCAAGCCAAGTGGCGGTAGCGGCGCAGATGTCAGAAGACTCAAACCGCAGATGGGTTTGTTGTTTGGTTTGCAGCCTGACTCTCAACGTTATTTTGATTATCACCATGCCGCCAATGATAATTTTGATGCGGTCAACAAACGTGAACTCGAACTTGGCGCAGCAGCAATGTCTTCCTTAGTTTATTTGCTGGATAAGTACGGTATGTAAGAGTTATTGAAACTTTATATGGAAAAACACCTGATTAGATAATCATTTTTAAAAAGCACTGTCTTGAAAGCATTTATGACTTTTAAACAGTGCTTTTTTCATTTTAAATATACCAATTCAAAACAAGTTTGCAACCTTCTGACAAGTGCTTGTCTCTTAATAAGATACAAGCACTTTTTTCACTAAAAATGAATGTAGAAAATGAAATTTTCTACGAGAAGTTTATTGTAAAATAGGGTTAAAAAGTATTATTGTGTTACCCTGTTATCATCCAGAAAAACGATAACACAGTAACACAATAACACGTCAACACATCAGAAGATATACCTCAAACCCAATCTCGCCTGCCATCTCGAATCCAAGCTAAAGTCATTGGAGAATGTATTTTTCAAATCTGTATCGAAAGAATAAGTCGGTACGCCGTCCGCATCAACACTCACGCCTATCGGTTGCGTATTGATGGGAAGTCGCTTCACGCCCCAATTTGAATTAATTAAATTCCCTATATTTAATATGTCCAAACTGAACTGAATACGTTGTGTACGTTCGCCAATCATAAATTTATAATCTTGCAACATACGGAAATCCCACTGCGAATACCAAGGGGCGAGAATGGCGTATTTTTCCATATACTCACCTCTATGATCTTGCATATACGGGTCTTGCACGATGTATGCGCGGAAGGCTTCGCGCTGCTCTTCGCTGGCAAAATTTTGTGCATCCAACTCCGCATCTGTCGGAATATAAATCAAGTCATTTAAGCCCGAACCGTCGCCATTGATGTCGCCCGAATAGGTATAACTGAACCGATAATCGGCTGTGAAATCACTCGCTGTCGTTCCCCCTTCTGCGTATTGGAAAAAGGTCGAAAGTGTCGTCGCCCAATTGCCATATTCAAAGGTTTTGTACGCTGCACCAAACCAACGATGACGTGTACCGTAAAGCGAAGGCGCGAGCAATTCCTGATTCACATTTCCAAAAGCCGGATTGCGCTCAAAGGCATCGCTCGAAATCTCTGCATCAATCGAAGAAGCATCCTGCGCGTCCGTAAAGTTATAACCAACAGTGAAATACGCATTATTTTTAAATTGCTTTTCTATTTTGAAACCAACATTCAGTGAGTAGCCCACATCCGTATTATCAAATACATAACCCGTTCCGTTAGGTGAGCCAAAAACATGGTCACTTCCAATATAAACAGGACGATTATCAGCCGCATCGTTTAAAGTACCCGTAGGCGGACCGAAGCTATAATTGCGGACAAAAGCTGCGTTGAGGTCTTTGGTGTACATCGCGTCGATAGATGTAATCCAACCGCCTTCAAATTTTTGGTCATAACCGAGATTGGTACGCCACACTTGCGGAAATTTAAAATCATTTGCCGTTTTATTATAAAACCAAGAATTCGGATTAGCCACCTGATTACCAATCCATACAAAAGGTAAACGACCTGTAAACAAGCCCGAACCACCACGCAATTGGATGGTTTGGTCACCTTTAATATCGTAATTAAAACCAAGGCGCGGAGAAATCAAGGGTGTCTGTTCCGGCAAATCCAAATGGTCAAAAACAACAGTATTTCCTTCTTCGTCTCTCCATTCTATCGTTGGGTCGTAGCAACAGTTTCTATCAATATTTTCCTGTAATTTTTCTCTCGTATCAAAATACAAAGGCATATCCGCACGCACACCAATCGTAAGCGTAAATTTATCGGAAACTGCCCATTCATCTTGCAGATAAACAGCCGCCTGACCTACATTGGTTTCTGCTAATGCCCAGCCTTTGCCGAGTTCACCTTCTGCGCCGCCGTTGGTATCAAAAACGCCTTCTGCTGCGGTAAATGCGCCGTCAAATGCGCCAACATCTACGCTATCCAAAAAGGCTTCGACACTTTGAAATCCACCGCTAAACGTACCGCCGTCATTCGCACCACCATCATAGACACCGAGGTTAAATGAGTTGTCAAAATCGAATTTTTCCAAACTCGCCCCCACTGTAATCGTATGTTTTCCGGCATAAATATTTACATTATCCGAAATTTGTAAAACATCTTGTGTCAAACGATTACTAATAGAAAACGGCTCATGTCCGGCTACGATATAGCGAATACCATCACGGTTAATATTAATCACCGGAGCGGGTGCGCTGAATGGGTCGCGATTGTCGCGGTAAGCCGTGTATCCTGCTTGGAATTTATTAGAAACTTTATTACCAAACAAAGAACGCAACTCCAAAATACCCGAATGAATCAGGTTATTGATACGGTAGCCTGAATTTTGAAATTGGAGTGTTGTCAAATCCGGTCCGCGTCGTCCGATAGCGGATGGGTGGGCTGGTTTGTCGGCAAAAGCATCGAGGAAATTATAGGTAAGTGTTAAACTATTATTCGTATTAATATTAAAATCTAACTTAGCCAAACCTTTCAAACTATTCGTCTGATGAAGGTAGCCTTCATACAAGCCCGGGTCGTAACCCAGCCCCATCAAAGCATCTCTCACCGCAATCAAATCCGCCTCTTCTACACGCGATACATTCTGCCCGGAACGGTCTGCATTATTCGCAATAAAAGTCGTTCCCAAATCCTCGCGATTATCAATTTCGGCATTGAGGAAAAAGAATACGCGGTCTTTTACAATCGGTCCGCCGAGCGTGAAACCGGCTTGGTATTGGTCGAGGTCAGGCACTACGATTTCGTCGCCTGCCACCTTGCCGCCCGTCAAATCCTGATTACGATAAAATCCAAAAATACTTCCCCTCAATTTGTTTGTACCAGACTTGGTAACAGCATTGATCGCTGCACCCGTAAAGCCCGATTGCGTCACATCATAGGGCGCAACCGACACCGTAATTTGCTCAATGGCATCCAAAGAAACCGGTTGTGCATTCGACTGTCCGCCCGGTGTCGCGGCATCTAATCCGAAGGGATTGTTAAAGATAGAACCATCAAGTGAGAAGTTGTTGAACTGGTCGTTTCTACCTGCAAATGAATTGCCATCTGATGTGGGTGTCAGGCGGGTATAGTCTGAGGCAGAGCGACTTATAGTTGGTAAATTTTCGATAGTTTCGGTGGAGATATTGGTCTCGGCACCGGTGCGCTCGTTGTTGAGGATGCTGTTGCGCTCGGCAGTCACCGTCACGCCTTCCAACTCAATGCCTTCCTCTTTGAGCGAGGTGTTGAGGGGCAATTTTTGAGCAAGCGCGAGGTTGATACCGTCATTGGTCTGCGCCGCAAATCCCAAGAAGCTAAATTCAATGGTGTAAGGTCCGCCAACGCGGAGGTTGGGTAGGTTGTAGCGTCCGTCGGCGCGGGTGGTCGTGCCGTATTGTGCGCCCGAAGGCGTGTGCGTTGCCACCACCGTAACGCCTGGTAAAGGTGCGCCTTTATCGTCGGTCACAAGCCCATTGACACTTGCCGTCGTGACCTGCGCGTACATACATACGCCCACGAACAAAGTCAAAACAGTGAGTAGTAGTTTGATTCTCATACGTTTACAGATTTTTAGTTAGTATTAGTTGATTTTATCTGTAAATGTACGGAGATTTTTTTTGATGGGATGGGGTTGTTAACATTTGGTTTGGGGGGTGTTAGTAAAACAATAAAATCACTGCTCTATACTGGAATTTCAATCTCCTCTTTATCAAACCATTCTTTATCAATAACATGTTTCTTAAGCTGTTCAGGGTTTTCTGAATAAACTACAATAGCCAAACTTTTTATAGCTCTGCTACAAAGTACATAAAAAAGACGGCGAGTTCTATCAACACCTGTCTCTTTTCCCTCGCTCATATTCTTCTCATCTGTTTTGGATAATCCTTTTACGCCAAACAGTTTTTGATAGCTAAATAAAAAACCTCTTGCCTCATTGTCATCAATAATGACCATTACTCTTGGAAATTGTAGTCCTTTGACTCCTTGATGCGTGCTATATCTTGATTTTTCTGTAATGTAATTACAGTAAGCCTCAATCTCTGAAAAAGAACACGATAATACTTCATACCATGGATTTACTTCCTCATTATCTTCTTCTTCTTCAGTATTCTCTATTTCTTCTTTACTTGTACTTGCAGCTATTCTAAGATTTTCGGGAATATCAAAGAGATTAGAATTGATAACTTTTAATAATATGCTTAATAAATCAGGATCATTACCATCATCCCATAATTTAAGTAAATCATCAACGGACTTTTTTGTAGTTCTTACTGCCTCAATTTGATTTGAGGAATGTTTCAAATTATCCTTTTCAAAAAGAGGTGAGTATTTTCTAATAACACTTGCAATAGCAAAATTATCATTTATACGCTTTGCTTCAACTAAGGGAAGTATTTTATCAATAAAAAATTGCAACCCGGAGTTTCTACCATCAACCAATCCTGTTTTTAGCCTGTCAACTTTGTAAAGTGGGTTAAAAATTCCTGAAAACCCCATTCGGCTTGCTGCCATATGATGTTCTAACGTTAATGTTTTTACATCTATATCATCTAACCAAAGGGAATCATTTGTAATTTCAGCCATTCTCTGCTGAATATTTGACTCAATTTTTTGCTTATCTCTATAATCTTGTGGAACCACAAAAAATCGAACTACACCTTCTTCCTTTTCGTGCCGAGCAATCTGACTATGATTATCAACTTCCGAACGAATTCGGTTTATCAACTTTATTATTCTTTTAGGACAGCGATGATTCATTTTTTTGACAGGTTTTTCCCAGTCTAATGGTAAATTTTCGCCTAAATCTTCTTTTCCATCTCCGTAAATTCGTTGCATCATGTCACCAAATAAACCCAAAGAGAATCTTTTCGACTCACTACTCTGCACTTCAAAAAAAGAGTTCATCAATTTTTTATTGGTATCTTGGCTTTCATCAATCAGTAAAATAGGAAATTTTCCAACTAAAATATTTTTCAATAAAGGTTTATTTGTCAAAAAACTGGCACAAATACTAATCACTTCAGCATGATTTAAAGAATCTCGTTCACGATTATCACCATTAGGATTATAGCTGAACTTTCTTACACTATCAAGTCTTTCAAGTCTTAGCCCCTTTGATGTTATCTTTCTTTCTCTATCATATGCTGCTTTAGTTCCACTCCTTCCTTTTGCTTGTTTTTTTTCTAAATCATCAATCTCATTGTTAAGATTTATTCGTAGCCATTCCTTTATACTTCGTTGATGCTCTCTAATCAATTCCCATGCAAAACTGTGTATTGTAACGACATGAAAAAGAGAGTCATCTTCCAAACGCTCACTAATTTCATCACATGCAGCATTAGTATATGTAATAACAGCAATTCGCTGTCGGTTTCGTCTTAATCTCAATCCATCTTTATCTCGAACCTTCCTTAATACCTCTACAAGAGACCTTGTTTTACCAGAACCTGCTCCAGCAAAAAGAAAGAAGCTTTTAGGAGTATCTAAATTTAGGCATGAACATATTTTATCATCTATGTGATTGTCAATATCATTATTATGTGTGGGTTCTGCTTTCATTAGTTAGTTCGTTGATTTTCTAATTTTTTTTGTAACCATTGTAAACCCTCTTTGATGTAATCAGGGGCTTTTAATTGCTCTGAATTTTCTATAAAAAGTAAATCCAGAGCAAACTTTCCTTTTTCTTTTGTGTTTTTTATAATTTCATACAACTGCTCACTTATATCATCTTGGTCATCCGTTTCAATAAGTAAAGTCTGTATCTGTCCAATTAAACCTGTACCTTTAATATTTTTGAAGATACTTCGATTACTCAAAACAAGAGCATCTTCAAATGTATATGGGTTAATAGATTTTTCCCCATTTTTAATTGTAGTTTGGTATGTTACTCTAACTTGCTTGTTTTTAGATATTTTACCATCTTCAACCAAATTCAGTAGCTTGTCAATACTATCTTCCTTCGGCAGCCACTCTTTCAATGTACCGTTACTTGTCTTATACCCTTTTTTTTGTTTTGGTTGAACCGATTTTCTATTGTTTTTAGGATCCATTGAGTCTATATCTGTTATAATCAATGTTATTATTCCCAAATCTTCAATTAAGGGTTTCAACCGATGAGCATGACTTCCTCCAATTTCCAATAGAGAAATATATGCAGGAACTAAATCAAAATATTCATTTCTAATAAAGTGAGGAACAAGCATTCTTTCTGCTGATCCTTCCATAAGAATTACCGCATCAGCGAAGAATAAATCACAATGAGTAGTTTTTAAATATCTTATAGCAAATTTTGTTGTATCATTCTCATTCTTGTTGCCAAATGTTTCAGATAAATTTACCACGGTTGATATTGGAATCGTCTTACCTGGACGACGCTTAAAATAACGTATATTTTTGAAATCAACTTCATGAGCTATATGATTAGAATGGGTGCTTATTACGAGTTGTGTAGAGAAACTTTTATTCTTTTTCAGGTTTTGATGTTTACGGAGTACATCGTAAGCCTTTCTTACAAACACTTGCTGAACTTGGGCGTGTAAATGTGCCTCTGGTTCTTCGATTATCACTAAATGTAACGGTTCAAACCCTTTATTGGACTTATTGGATTTTCCAACTTTTCCCACTTGCATCCATTCATCACGAAACCTTATGAGTTTGAATACCATAGATATTAAATTTTGGTATCCTAAACCATTGTACTTCTCTGGTAATTGTAATGGTAATTCATCTGAATCATCATCCTTTTGTGAAATGTCATATAAAACTCCTGACTCATGGTTTATTCCATCAATTGGATTAATTTTACTTGATAAAGTGATACTTGGATTACCAAAACCCGGATAATTTAACTCTTCTAATTCTTTTAGTGATTTACTAAAACGCTCTTTCAACTTTCCATCAAATATAGTCTGTGCACCATTTATAGCTGCCAAAACATCAATATCGGCATCTTCAGGTTGGTTATCGGGGTCAAGGTGTTTTCTATAATATTCTCTCAATTGGGAAGATAAATTGCCTATCATTTTTCTTGAGGAATTTATATCATTTGTGTTTGTATTAACATCAGTAAATCCTCTCTGTGCGTTTATAATATCTATTTTTACCAGCCCATTAAAAGGAGGTTCTTCTAACGGATAATTTTGTTCGCCAAGAGTTTGTGGAATTGCAATTCCATCCTCTGGATTTTTCAATTTTGCATAATCAAGAAGATAAGAATTAATTTGGAACTGATTGTGTAAAGCTCTATCAATAAAATCCCACATGCAAGTAGGCCATATTGAAGGCATATCATCTTTACTTTTTGTACTCTTCTCAACCCTCTGTCTTGTCTTTTCTGCCGCTTCATAAAATTCACAAAAATCTCGATGCAAATCTTCTAAGTTTTTTGGCTCTATGATAAGCCTTATACCTAGTAACCCTCCTTCCCAATCAAGCGTTGGAATTAAATGACTAACATGGTGAATTTCGTTCTGCTCTACTTGTAGCCAAATATCTATGGAAGGTAAATACTTCCTCCATTCCTCAATATTTAACTCTGTTTGTTCCCTTAAAGAAGCACCTATTTTGTTAATCTCTATGCGATTTGAAAGAGTAAAATCCCTAATAGAAAGCTTTGATTTATCATATAAAAACAAAACCAAAGCGTCAGTTGCAGAGGTTTTACCACTATTATTAGCTCCAACAAAAAGAGTGGTTGTTTGAGAGAAGTCTATTCTACATGACTTCAATCTTCGAAAATTTTGGAGTTCTACAAATTCTATTTTCATCTTGAATGGTTATGATTTAAAGGTAGTATTCTATTGCAGCCGCTTCCTAAGAATTAAATCCGACCAAAGGTAAGCAAAAAAAATAAAACTTAACTAACAAACAGATATATAAAAAACTGAAAGGCAGTAAGGTTGAGTAAATTATCGCGCCCTTGCGGTCAGCAGATTCCGCATCGCGGTGCGGAATGACGGTTCATTTTTGGAGTTTTTATACTTTCGTTTAGCTGTGGATTATCAAAGGTAGGAATTATGTTTGGTGTTAAAAACAAAAAACGGTTACGGATAAGGGTTTTCTTACAAAACAAAAACACGCCGTCACCCCGCGCCTCGAGCATGTAGAGAAAATTCATGAATTTTCTCTACATGCTCGGAATGGTGCTAAAAGTCAAAACAGATACTGCGTCGGGGTGTGGAATGTCTCGTACCTACGGCACTCCGGTTGATGGGTATTTCTTTACCCCAATTTGAAAATTGGGGCTACCAAATGTATCACGCCTATGGCGTTTATGTGCGTGTGTTGGGTTTACGCTCATCAGAAACTAAAGGCAGCCGCTACGATTTCTTCCAGTTTTGCAGACGTTTATTTTGCTTTTCCAAATCAAAATATTTGGGGTCAAATACCTGATTGTCTTCCATCCCAAGCCATTCGCGATAATCATCATGTTGGTCATGATTCGGGTCGTTGACGGCTTCTACTAAATCGTAGTAGCCCCATACTCCCCCACAATCTTCGGGCGGACACATGCCTTTGCCTTTGACAAGTTGCGGGTACTTGATTTCGGTATCCTTCGACAATATTTTTTCCAATGTCAAAGTATGTTGCCAGCAGTCACCAAAGTCGTATTCGTAGTACATTTTCTGCCCTTCTTGGTTGAAATATTTTTTTAATTTGATTTTTTTAGCATCGTCGTCCGGTTCGCCAAAATCATCGAAGGGAATCCCGATGCGCGTATCTTTATCCGGCTGAAAGACAAATAAATGGGCATTATACCAACCCATTGCGGCTTGTATCATCAGGTGGAAATCCCAAAAAGAGATGTCGTCCGTCACTAAAATACGTCGCCAAATCGGAGGTTTTTCTGAGCCTTGTAAAGCTATTTTTATTTGATAAACCCTGAATAATTTTCGGGCTTACACCCGTTGGCAGTTAAAACAGCCGGTACGCGGGGCAAATATTCCATTTTAAAACATACAAAAAATATCTTATCTTTGATTTTATATAACTACTCAGATACTCTGAAAACCCTCGTTAATAACTGATAATCAATTTTTTATACGATTGACTCAGCTCCAGTAAAAATGATAGGACTTCACATCATGCCCAGCTTTTTCAAACCGAAAATCATGATAGAATAACTTGCCACTGTCAAGGCACAAGCGATGCCGAGTGACACATAAAAATTCATACCTTTTTTTAATAAAAGAGGTAAGATTAAAAATAAGGTAAGAGAAGGAATGACCAACCAGAAAATATCCACCGAAAGCGCACTAACTTTCTCACTATCTGCTGTTTCGACATATAAAAAAACGAAAGCCAGAATAGAAGTTAAAGGTAAGGATGCCAGAATAGCCCCCATAAAAGTACTGCGTTTGGCTATTTCGGAAATAAGCACAATAAGCACAGCGGCAATGATGATTTTGATAATATATTGCATAGTGTCATAATTCGTTGATTCGTAATTCGCTACTCGCAAACTCGCTACTCCTCTACTTCGGTACGCGAGAAGAAATGCCGTTATTCCTACTCCATAGGGTTTTGTCTTGTCCATTCACGTCGCCATCTAAATCATAATCTGCTGAGGAATAGGTGTCAAATACACCGTTTTGTTGATACCAAATCTGCTTATCATCACCATTAATATCGTAACTAAATTCGTCGGCTGTTTGATTGCTGTCACCTGTTATCAGAGTCCACACGCCCTGACTGACCTGTTTTTGCCCGTAGCCGGAAGCATCTTTGTACGAATCTGCTGCCCTGAAATCATATTTTAAGGTTTGATTGGTGATAGATATAGCTTGTGGAGACATTGCACCGATATGATTGCGATGCTCCACCAAAACATAAACAGGCGCAGTCAAATCCGTCGATAAAACACAACGGTCCGGAAAATAAACCTGACCGTCTTTACGCAAAATGGCAGCCGTTTGAGCTATTTCCGAGTTTTTATTTGCTGATAATCTGAATGACACCAAAACCCAATCTACCATATCTTCCTCATAATTATCGTCCGTCCAACCCTGTCCTTCTTGACCGTTATAATTCCATGGCGCAACGTGATAAGGCTGTCCGGCAGGAGTTCCACTCATGAGATTACTCGCTGGGGTTTGTCCGGGCAAAAGCCCTCTTTCAGTATTCAAAAAAGTACTCATTTGTTGTATCTCTTCGTTATAAGCCCCTTCTATAAAAGTCTGTATATCAAGGTGTATGCAGTCAGATTTAACGATAATCGTTACGGTTGCTTCATCGCATTGTATAGGCGTACCATTATCACAAATTTCATAATTAAATTGCTCGACACCAAAAAACCCGGGATGCGGTTGGTAGTTCACCACACCATTATTTTGTATGACCAAATCACCTTGCAATGAAGCAAAATTACCACTTGAGGTAATATTCAAAACATCATTTTCGGGGTCAGAATCATTGTCTAAAATATTAATACTCGAAGCATCGAAGGCATTATTATATATCGTATCATTCATGGCAAAAGGTAAATCATTGATAGGCAAAACATTAACTGCGACCCAAGCCGTATCGCAAAGCGAAGGAAAACCATTGTCACATATTTCATAACTAAAACTGTCTATGCCATAAAAATTAGGGTCCGGCAAATAGTATGACAAGCCACCTGTATTGACAATCGCATCTCCATGAATGGGTAAGGTCAAAGGCGTAGGGCGCAGTGTTATATCATCGCCGTCCGGGTCACTGTCATTGACCAACAAATTTCTTGATTTTACAGCATCTTCGTTGAGCGTAATTTGGTCATTTACGGCAATCGGATGACTGTTATTCGGCGCATTGACATTTATAAAAATACTGACACGAGCGGTGTCGCATAAGGTAGCGGGAGTCACATCACATATTTGGTAGGTAAATTCATCGACACCATAAAAACCAGTATTGGGCGTATAAACAAAATCACCGGAAGACTGTACCGTGACTTGCCCATTTGAAGGAGAGGTAACGGGTGTCGTATTTAATATGACTTCATCTCCATCTATCTCATTATCATTTAAATGTATATTGCCATAGGCAATATTGTTTTGTAAAATACTAAAAGCATCGTCTATTGCGATTGGTGCGTCATCTGTCGGAATGACGGTAATATACGCCGTAGCTTGCTTACAATAATCAGGGCGTGCAGCACTACAAATTTCATATACAAAAGTGTCTTCACCATTAAAATCACTGTTTGGTATATAGCTAAAATCACCATCTGAATCCAGCGATAAAGAGCCAGAGCTTACACTACTGACCAATGGACTGAGTGTCCAGCCACTATTATTTGCCGCAAAATCATTAGTCGAAATATCGCCTATTAATGACCCATCTTCATTGACCGCAAAATTATCATCTGATACATTCAAAACTGGGTCTCCAACCGGAAAATCAAAGAAGGTTGCCATACCGATGCCCGCGCTATTTTTTATGTATGGAGAAGTCACACCCGCACCGTTTCGCCCAAAATATGTGACACCGTAAACGGCACTTGCATTTCCGGTAAAAGATAAATAAATACGGTTGCCACTCGTTCTACCGGAGGTAATTTCTGTGCTTGCACCGATGAGGTAAAAGTCATCTTCCGCGCCTTGTTCCCAAGTCAGTACGTCAGCAGGATTTGTTGTTGTAATCATCAAGGTGTCCGGCGCGATAATTTCGGCATTGGCGATATTGGGCGGAAGTACGTGGGGCGTATTCGCACCATACATATCATTTTTCACTGCGTCAACCACGCGCTCTGCTATTTTTTGGTAGCCGTCAAGATAAGCATAATGGCAATCATCTGACCAGAGTGGAATACCTTTAGCTGTCATTAGTGTAGCTTTCGGGAGTTCGTGAGCGAGTTGCCTTTGAGCTTCTTGCACACGAGCAAAGTAATACCTCAAACCGCTACAACTCGTCCTGATTTGCATGATGTATAACTTTTCAAAATTAGGAAAATCGTTTTCCCAACCATCATACATATTGTGAAAATAGCCTTTGTAATTCAACAGTTTTGCACCGATTTTGCCATCTGACTCGCCTTGATACCATATAATTGCGCGTACCTTGTCAGCGACTTTTGCTTTCTGTAGGCGATAGAGCAACCTGCCGTAATTAGTTGCAAGGTCGGTAGGATTGTTATTATTTCGGGCATGATATGAAATGCTGGAACCGCCATAAGCACCATTAAAAATAGCAATCGGAATTTGATATTGGTCCATCAACAGACGCGCCATTTTGATGCCAAATTGACCTACATTGCCATTGACAGAATACGAGCCGTCGGCATTGCCTTGATACCAATTGAGGTTGTTATTTACATTGATATTATTGACACCAGATGCAAAGGAGCGTATAAATGGACTTTTTATGTTACTCGCAGATTCTGCTCTCTGTGTGGCAAGAGCATTTGACTGACCGTCAATGATATATACATCGCCTGCGACTACATTTATGGCTGTTTTATCCAGTTTATAACCTGATTGGGTCAGGGTATAAAACTCAAAACGGTAGTTGACTAACTCAGCAGTAATCGGAACTTGAAGTTGAAAATTAGCTTTATTATTTTGATAGTTGAGCGTCTGAGTTTTTGTATCGTGTATCACTCCTGCACGATAGACTTTGAGTTGTACACTACTTCCGGTAGATGCTCCTTCCGAAATACCTGATACGGTGACAAGGGCTTGGTTGGTTGTTGTATTTCTACCGTACAATTGCATGTCGGCGGGGAAGTCGGTATAAATAATTTCGGCAGATAGTTGCCCCAATATTAGGGTGAATATTGTGATGAGAAATAAATATATGTAACTATACGGTACACTGTGTCGTGTCCGTTTTACGGTGTAAATAAAATTCATTTGCCGAACAATTTTAGGTTTCGAGTATTGCAATGTTATTGATATTCAGGTGGATGTAAAGATACCCGAAATTCAGATAAACGGTGTTTTGAAGGCATTGTTACGTTTTTTTGCTACCAAAATAAGACGAAAAAATATTAGAATAGTACAAAATAAATTTTTAATATTTTTCGAATTTTAAGGTATAAATTTATAAAGTGTAAATATTGTGCGGTAAATAATTAATAATCAGATTTTTAAGAGTTAATTTTAATTAAAATGTTTTAATTTTTAATTCATAAATATTTTTACATTTTACCTTCACTCGCCTACGTTAGTGAAAATAAATAAATAACTTGTACCACTATACTTGTTCTTTTTCCTTCTAAAAAACACAAAAAATAGTTCCGTAGCGATGTTATGCAACGATTTTTTGAATTCTTTATTAGAAAAAATTACAGTGTATTATGGAACAAGTTATTTAGTTTCTTTCACTTAGTACACTGTTTCACAAATTTATTTACTTTTTTGAGTATTTCTTTTAAAATGACTCTTCACCAAAAAATCCTTAAATACAGTGAGTATTCGCGTCATTTTTGATTCGATTCATTTCAAAATAAACGTCAAAAAATGTAAATAAATTTATAAAACAGTGTATTAGTAGTCAGTCAAACTAATTATGATAAGTTCATTTGGCGATAGGTGGAAGGTTTCAATGCTCTTGTTTAAGACATTTTTTGCTATCAAATGTACAGAGGACTTAGGTTTTTAAGTCATAGGTACAACATAAAAACAGGCAATGGTACGTGACCATTGCCTGTTGATTTTTTGGAAGTGTTTAGCCTAGTTGTTTGAATTGGTAGTAATGCTACCTTTTAATTAGACTGTTATGCGGTATCGAAGATATCGATTCAATGATAAAGCATAATCAGTTTTTATTTAGCATAGTACACCATTGCAGGCAACCAATTTTTATAATCATTGACGTTGATATTAGCAGGGAATTTATAGTCTGCCGGTACGTCAACTTTTACATTGTACCATTGTGGAGCATAGTTTTGTGGAAATTGTAAGTTGTTAGGAACGTACAAATTATTTTTTTGGCAAAAATCGTACAATCCAACACTCCAGTCGATGAATTTATCATCACCGAAACTAAAAACATTCGCAGTGGGGAAGTTGTAATTGTTCCAATCACCTGCATTTTTCCAATCGTAAACATTCCAACCATCAATGACAATATCTTTAGGTGTATTATAATTGATAATAAGGTTCTCTAACCAATTTTTGTAGTCAGGAACATCAATATTACACTGAGTACCGCTTGGAATAACAATATCTTTGTCAAAATCGAATTTCTCAAAATCAAATTTCTCGAAAATGTCAATAGGAAATTGTTCTTTGTCGAAATTGATAAAATTTTGATTGTTTTGACCCGGCTGACCAGGCTGACCAGGCTGACCGTTTTGAACAATTACAACATTTTTGTTGTACTCATACGCACCGATACCCCAATCATGGAACTTAGGGTCATTGAAATTATAATCAACTTTGTCAAGGTAGTAGTAGTTCTGTGGGCTGGCTTTTTCCCATTCGTAACCCCAAGCGTAACCCGGGTGAGCATAACCACCATTGCCACCTGCGTAGCCGTCGAATTTACCGAAGTCAATAGCTACTTTTCCTAACCAGTCACCATATTTGACAACATCCAAATTACCTAAATCATAACCTGCAGGAAAGTGAATGTTTTCGAAATCATAGCCGAGCGGGAAGTAATTAACAGGCAATTCTAAGCCATAAGGAATCAATCCACCTTTGTCATCAAGATAGTTGAATAGGTCAATATTCCAGTCAAAGAATTTTTTATCACCGAAATCAATATCAATCGGGAAATTCCAGTTGATAGAATTATTGTCGCAAATATCGAAATCATACGTTGTATTATCCGATGTCAAGTAATTTGAAATCAAAGATTCTAACCAATTTTTGTAATCAGGAACATCAATATTACACTGAGTACCGCTTGGAATAACAATATCTTTGTCAAAATCGAATTTCTCAAAATCAAATTTCTCGAAAATGTCAATAGGAAATTGTTCTTTGTCGAAATTGATAAAATTTTGATTGTTTTGACCCGGCTGACCAGGCTGACCAGGCTGACCGTTTTGAACAATTACAACATTTTTGTTGTACTCATACGCACCGATACCCCAATCATGGAACTTAGGGTCATTGAAATTATAATCAACTTTGTCAAGGTAGTAGTAGTTCTGTGGGCTGGCTTTTTCCCATTCGTAACCCCAAGCGTAACCCGGGTGAGCATAACCACCATTGCCACCTGCGTAGCCGTCGAATTTACCGAAGTCAATAGCTACTTTTCCTAACCAGTCACCATATTTGACAACATCCAAATTACCTAAATCATAACCTGCAGGAAAGTGAATGTTTTCGAAATCATAGCCGAGCGGGAAGTAATTAACAGGCAATTCTAAGCCATAAGGAATCAATCCACCTTTGTCATCAAGATAGTTGAATAGGTCAATATTCCAGTCAAAGAATTTTTTATCACCGAAATCAATATCAATCGGGAAATTCCAGTTGATAGAATTATTATCGCAAATATCAAAATCATAGTCAATTTCACCATTCTTGATACCGTTAAATAACTCTTCAAGCCAACTACCATATTCTCCCTTATCTAATCCCCAAGAAAAGAACCAAGGTATATCAAGCTTTCCGAAATCAACATTATTCGGCAAATAATCGCTGGGTAAAAGCAAATCTTTAGGAGGAGTGATGTTGAAAATATTAGTAAACTGGAATAAACCAACACCCCATTGATGAAAATCGGGTGTATCAAAACCAGCGTTCGGGAATAGCCAATTGTTGTGCGCTCCTGCACTGAACCAATCTAAAACCTCACCTCCACCTCTGCTTTCCAGAGATGATGAAAGTTCAGCGTAAGCAGCCATTTGCTCTTCGGTAGCGGTCTTAATGACCAAATCTCCGAGCGTTTCTGTTTGTTTATTAGAGGTGTTTGATGTTGAGGTAGTTTGTTCTATTGAAGGTGTTAGTTCTACATCTCCCATTATACTAGTGTCTTGTTTACATGCTGAAAACATAATAGCAAGAACAAATAATGAGATTGAAATTTTCCTTAACATAATTGTTTGATTTAAAGAATGAAAAAAGTATTTAGTTAATTTTATCATTGAACTTTGATGCTGCAAAGGTATTTCTAAAGGAGAGTGTTTGCTTGCTTATTGTTAGCAAATACTTACGTATTCTAACGTTAAAATGTCTCGGGATGAATAATGATATGCTTGTAATGAGAAAATATCTTTTTTAGAAAAAAAGTAATGAAAGGCTATATTTTGGGTTTATTTTACTGCGATTTTAATGAAAAATACACTTGTTCAGGGAAAAGGTCACCAATTATAAAGAGTAGAGTAGTCAATTGGAGGTATATTTAAAGTGAAAAACTTACGCATTTCAATGGGGTGTTGAATTGCTATTTTTTTGAGTTTCATCAAAAAAATATTGTTTGCTACCTATAAGTGAAAGGAAATAATACATTTTAAAAACAAAAAAAGAGCTATTGAATACTCAACAGCTCTTCTATATTTTGACTTTATCTGACTATAAGTTACTCATTATTATTCGCTTGTTTGCCCATTGCTTCAAGGTAATAGCGTAGGTCAGGATAGGTCTCTACATATTGCTCCAATTCTTCTTTCAGGACTCTCACGCCATTGATATAAGGAATTACCGTAGCTTCATCAAAACCTTCTTGTACCAATTGCAAACGTAGTCTTTCAGCCGAAGAAAAACGCTGTTCGAGACCAGTTGTGTAAAATAGGTAAGGCGAAGAAGCACGAGACTCTATCATTGTGTGTCGATGGCGCGTGAGGGCAGCATCTTCAAAACGTTGGCGAGTCTTTTTAATCTGTATTTTGTACGACAAATTGCGAATAGCATCTTGGTAGCGCGCGATGTCTTGCGATTTGAAAGCCGGACTAATCGCAGGTGTGGCTTCCTCTACGCGAATGGGCGTATTTTCAGTATTAAACACTCGAATAGTCACACGACGATTGAGCGTTCTACCTTGCGGATTGCTCGTGCCGTTCGATTTTTTATTCAATGCTTGCGGATAATTTCCCCCGCAACCTTTTATCATAATATTATCGGCAGATACCCCTTTATCGGTCAGATATTTTGCAACTACTTCACCGCGTTTTGCAGAGAAATATAAATTGTTGGCTGCCAATCCGCTATCGTCTGTATGCGCTGTCAATTCGACGACCAACTTAGGATATTTTACCAAAATCTCTGCGAGTTGCTTCAAATCCATCAAAGCAGAAGGTGAAAATTTTTGGTCATTATTGTCATAAAAAACCGGGCTGAATTGGTAGGTCTTGATATCCTCCGCCGCCGTTATGGTCGGTGAAGGTTTTTCAGGCTCTATGGTCGATTCTTCCGGTTTATTCAACACTTCTGCTTCGTAAAATGTGACCGTTTGTGCGGTAGCAGTTTGTTCTTTTTGATAATTATTAAAATAGGCTTTATAAATATCTTGTCCGCCCATACCGCCGGCTCTATTGGAAGAAAAGTAAGCCTCTAAGCCCTTATTATCCAAGCGAAAGTAGAGGTCATCTCCCGGCGAATTAATCGGCATACCTATATTTTCGGGTCTTTTCCATCTGAATGTAGAATCCGAATAGTGCGCCTTGAAAATATCATAACCACCAATGCCATTGACATTATTAGAACTAAAATACAAGGTCATACCGTTTTTAGATAAAAAAGGTGTGTCTTCATCGTACTTAGAGTTGACCGTAGGTCCGAGATTGACCGGTGGCGACCAAGCCTGCGTTTCATCATCTCTCATGCTATAATAAATGTCTTTTCCACCATACCCCCCTTCGCGTGTACTCGCAAAAAACATGACATTATCTTTATACAAAAAGGCATTGCCTTCCCAAGCAGGAGTTGTAAAAGGTCGTGGCATTTTGGTAAGCGGCAAGGCTTCTTCGCTTTCCGAAAATTCGCCCATATAGATACTGCCTTTGTCCATTGTGTAGCTGCGATAGATTACCGCCATATCGCCTTTGCTCGAAAAAGAAGTCAATATATCATTCTTACGGCTATTAAATCTCATGCCGAGTGGCACAGGCGCACTCCATTCTCCTTTTGCAGAGTGAACAACATAAATATCGCTGCGCGATTTGCCGGAAAGGGTGTCAAATTTACCTTCGGTATTTCGAAGTCCGCCTTTGTTGGCACGTCGATGCGCGGTATAGTACAGCGTACTTTTTTGACGCGGACTTACGACAGGCGCAAATTCATCATCTTTGGTCGAAATATCAGCTATCTGCTCTACAAAAGCGAGTTGCTCTTTGTACTTCATCTTCGCACCGCGACCGCAGCGTTTGATGTTGTTTTTGACCAATTCATTCAAACTCTCATCTCTGTCTTTTTCTTTGATACTACCGAGATAATGCTTGTAATATTTCGTAGCCTGATCAAATTTTTGCTGGTCATGAAAAGCCCTGCCGAGATAATAGAAAGCCTCGGAACGTGGCTTTTTTGCCTCTATCGCGGCACGCAAATAATTCTCTGCTTTGCTGGGACGATTGACTTGGACATAACAGACACCGAGCATATACTTCAGGTCGTTATCTTTGGTATCATAAACCTCTGCTTTGCTCAAAAGCGGGAGGGCTTCATGATATTTTTCGTAATGAAAATACATTTCTCCACGCACTCTGGATTCTTTCGGGCTGATTTGCCCGAAAGCAAAAGTTCCCAATATTAAGGTAAGAAGAAATGTATATATAATAGGTTGCCGTTTCATGTAAAATGAATAAATGATTAGAATATCAGGAGAGGGTTGAAATATAAAATGTAAAATAATAAATGTAAGAGGTAAAAGTATATGACGTGAATTTTATTTATTTGATTGATTTTTAATGAATTAAAAATGAAAATAATGATAAGATTTGAATACACGAATTACGGTTACTTTTATATTTTATATTTATTGTTTTACATTTTACATTAAAAATCACTCACTGTTACGGTATATTTCCGCTATAATAAGGATATTTTTTGTAAATATTTATTTTAGTATAAAGAAATATCGTACCAAGATAGCACAGTTTTCTAATTAGATGGCTTTGTCAGTGTTAAAATTAGCTTAAAACTTACATTTTGATGATTGTTGGATTGCTTGATTGTCAGATTGTTATAACACGTCAAAATTTAACAATCAAGCAATTCAACAATCAGACAATCAAATCTCTCTATTTACATCAAATGCCTCCAGATAATCCGCTATTTTACGCAGGAATGAACCGCCCAAAAAGCCATCGACGACTCTATGGTCATAAGATAATGAGAGAAACATCATCTGTCGGACGGCGATTACATCACCATATTCGGTTTCTATGACTGCGGGTTTTTTGCGTATTGCGCCCGTAGCGAGAATGGCAACCTGTGGTTGATTGATGATAGGTGCGCCCATGACATTGCCGAATGTACCCACATTGGTCAGCGTAAATGTACCGCCTTGTATTTCGTCGGGTTTGAGTTTGTTGGCGCGTGCGCGAGTTGCAAAGTCGTTGACGGATTTGGTGAGACCGAGCAAACTCAAGTGGTCGGCGTTTTTGATGACGGGTACGATGAGATTGCCACTCGGCAAAGCCGCCGCCATACCGATATTGATATTCTTTTTACGCAAAATTTTATCGCCATCTAAGGAGACATTAATCATCGGAAAATCATTAATTGCCTTCGCTACGGCTTCGACAAAAATAGGTGTGAAGGTGATTTTTTCACCGTATTTTTCCTGAAATGACTTTTTGACTTTATTGCGCCAGTTGAATAAATTGGTTACATCGGCTTCGACATAAGAGGTCACGTGTGGCGAGGTCTGCTTGGAACGTACCATGTGGTTGGCGATGAGCTTTCGCATACGGTCCATTTCGATGATTTCTACATCACCGTTCATGCTTGGTGCAGTCGAGAGAGGAGCTGCTGCCACGCTTGGCATCGTAGGTGCAGCCTGAAGTGCCGGAGCAGCTACGATAGACGGAACTCCGCTACGTCCGTCAAGGTATGTCAACATATCTTTTTTGGTCACTCGCCCGTCACGTCCAGTGCCGGGTATCGTTTCCAATTCGCTCATGTTGATGCCTTCTTTTTGAGCGATATTTTTGACCAATGGCGAGTAGAAACGACCGGAAGCAATCGCCGCCACAGTTGCCGTAGCGGGTGCGCTATGCTGACCGTTGGTGACTTGAACAGGCTGCGGTGCAGGTGCAGCAACCGGAACGGGAGCTTCGTGCTTGACCTCCTCTACTACGGTAGGCGCAGGAGCAGATACTACCGCTTCGCCTTCTGTACTAATAGTCGCAATGACCTCACCTACGGCAACGACATCGCCTTCTTGATATTTGATTTCTGCCAATACACCATCCACCGGAGAGGGGACTTCGGTATCGACTTTATCGGTAGCAATTTCCAAAATCGTTTCATCTTGTTCAATCGTATCTCCTATGGCTTTATTCCATTTCAAAATGGTTGCCTCCATGATACTTTCACCCATCTTGGGCATTATTAAATCTATTGTTGCCATATATTGTTTTATTTTTCATATTACCACTAAGAACACTAAGCACACGAAAATCGAATTAATGCAGGAGAACACAAGAAATTATGGAGTTTTTCATAAACCTTAGTTTTCTTTCTTGTTAGTTCGATATTAGTGCGCTTCGTGTCCTTTGTGGTAAGTAATTATATTTTTTGCAAAAATAACGTAATTATTTGTGAATTCGTAACTCGTGAATTTATTATGAAATTAAAAAGACAAGTTCATCATAGCTTTCCGAATTTCCTCACTCATTGCACGTATAGAAATCGCTCCGGTGTAATTACCGAATAAATTTATATGTGGATGTCTTTCTTTTAAAATACGATCAATCTCAAAGAGGTTTTCATGTAGCTGTGGCGAATAAATAGGAATACCTTTTTCCCAACGAAAAATCGTATAATCTAACAAGTCACCTTGAATGTCAAACAGGACATCCAATTCGCTGACGACAAGATTTTTAATATCAATATCCGAACCGTGAATCAAGGATAAGGTAGGGGAGTCGTCGCGCATAATGCAGGTCAGACTGAGGACAGATTCATCCGTGACACGCTGCGGGAAAATACAAGAATTGAACAGCACACCGAGTATCGTCAAGCCTTCATTTCGAGGAATAAGACAACCAAATCCTGCCTTGAATTTTTTAATGTCTTTTTTATTAAAAAATAAGGTCATAGAAATGATAGGCGTGTAGTGAATTTGTTGTGTTAAATGATTAATTTCATCCTCAAAAAAATGTGCCGTAGCATAAGCTGGAGTCGTAATAATATATTGTTCGTCATCGTTTTGAATGTAAGTTGCTTGTACTTCGGTATCGTAGCGAATGTGGTTGTCAAGATGCTCAGAAAGGCGATTGATGAGGGCTTGTATGCCGCCTTTAAAACTTTGCGTACCACCTTGATTTTTAGATTTTTGTGGGTTGTTTTCTTTGCGTTCTCGCCTCCATTGGCGCAAGGCAGCCGGAAGAAACGGACGCTCTTTTGTATGCATCGCAAGCGCACCCATGACCGCAGGAAAACTCATCGCAGGAAGTGGCGCACCATAGATGCCACCCAAGGCAGGTTCGAGCAATTGACGGGTAAAAGTATCGCCAAAATACGCCTGTCCGAAATCCTCCATCGTGTGTATAGGTGCGCGATGTGGTGTAAGCATTCGACGCGCAATACCGAAGGTTTCGAGGATAGAAAAAGGGTACTGTCGCAGCTTTTTCTTGCGTACAAAATATCGCGCCTTTGCTTCTTTTTGAGGTGAAATAATCTCCAAATTCAAGTCGTCACAAATTTCCTGTAAAGCAGCACACCAAAGAAATCCGTTGGCAGCTTGTTCGGCTATACCGTACTGCAAAGATTGAGTGCCGAGTATGCCTCCTGCACGATTTGTTTTTTCGATAATTTCAAACGAAATCCCCGCTTTTTTGAGGTAAAAACCACACAACAAACCCGCGATTCCTGCCCCTATAATATGGTAGGTTTTATCTTTTTGAATAGGACTACCCAAAAAAGAAGTGGAGCGTGTTTGGATTTGTTTTACTTTCATTTTGTATGAGATAAATGCGAAATTTTAGCCTGTATTCTATTTGAAATAATAACGGTAAAATGCAATGAAAAGATGAAACAAACATCCACTTTTTTTATTTTTTAAATTATTTGCTCATAAAAAGCCCCACTCGAATAATAAGTTTTGGTCATTGCTGAATAAAGCCATATCTTTGGATTGCCAAAAAATATAATACAGACTAATCGAAAATACCGTACAAGTAACTTCAATCGACCTGTGCGATTAAAACAAAAAACCAACTGTCTTGCTGAAATAAATTCAGAAAGACACTTTCTTTTTTGGGGAGGAAAGGATGTTTACTTTTAATCGCCTGTACGAATTTTCTGTAAAGTTTGAATATATCAAACACATCGGGTGCAGGACAAATTTTTAATCTGCCTCGTACCGACGACTTTAGCCGTCGCGAGAAAGTACCGAGCCACTTGACGGCTAAAGTCGTCAGTACAGTGGCATTTCAAAATAAAATTAAAAATTTGTCCTGCACCCAACACATCAATACATGAAAATCATTTTTATGGGTACGCCGGAATTTGCCGTACCGTCATTAGATATATTGGTCAAAAATGGTTATGAAGTCGTAGCAGTCATCACAGCCACCGATAAATGGGGTGGACGTGGTAACAAAACTCTCCTACAATCTGCCGTAAAAAAATATGCCGTAGCCAATAATATTCCAGTCCTTCAACCCAAAAACCTGAAAAACAAACAGTTCTTAGAAGAGTTGCGTGCTTATCAGGCGGACTTGCAGATAGTTGTCGCTTTTAGAATGTTGCCCGTAGCTGTGTGGGATATGCCAAGTATCGGAACGTTTAATTTGCATGGTTCTTTATTGCCCAAATATCGAGGGGCAGCTCCCATTCATTGGGCGGTTATCAGTGGAGAAAAAGAAACCGGAGTCACTACGTTTTTTCTGAAACATGAAATTGATACGGGCAATATTTTATTGAGTGAAAAAACGCCGATAGGCGAACATGAAACGACTGGAGATGTACATGATAGATTGATGCAGATCGGCGCAGAGGTGGTTTTGAAAACTGTCAAAATAGTCGAATCGGGTGATTATACGCCTCAAATACAAGATGAAAGCCTCGTTTCTCATGCGCCTAAATTACATGACCATACTTGCGAAATCGACTTTGACCAAAAGACCGAGAAGGTCTATAATTTCATTCGCGGACTTAGCCCGTATCCCGTCGCATGGACGACCTTAGATGATAAAAAATTAAAAATCTACCAATGTCGCCCCGAATACAAAGGACACGAAATAGAACCAGGAGAGTTCGTTCACGATAAAAAAATACTTAAAATAGCTACTCGCGATGGTTTTATTCATTTGAATGAACTACAACTATCGGGTAGAAAACGGATGAAAGTGTCTGACTTTTTAAACGGATATAAATTTTGAGTGTTATGAACGGTATTAATGCCTGACAGTTTTCAGCGACCGTAGAACAATCTATACAAACAATACGATATTTTACTATGAAAAAAATCTTACTTATTTTGACTTTATCATTGACAGCGATGCTATATTTTGCTTGTCAATCCGAACACACTACCGAGTCGGGACAAACCCACTCAAAAGTAACCGACAAAAAGGAAAAACCACCCAAGCGTACTCGTATAAAAGAAGCTTTTGAGTATGATTTTGAGATTACGAAAGACCCGGCTTTGGGCTATCCGCCGACAGAACGGATGTCAAAAGTGATGAAGGCACTCAAGAAAAAAACTGCCGAAATTCGTAACAAGTCCGCAGCTAACGAAATTGAGGACTTATCGTGGAAAGAACGAGGACCAAATAATGTGGCAGGGCGTACACGTACTATTTTAATAGACAAAAATGACCCAAGCAATAAAACCGTTTTTACGGCGGGTGTATCAGGTGGTATTTGGCGAACAAGGGACATTACTGTATCTCGACCTACTTGGGAAAATATTTACGAAAATTATAAAAACATAGCCATTACAGGCATCGCTCAAGACCCAAATAACCCTCAAATTATGTACTATTGTACCGGAGAAAGTAGTGGTGTACGAGGATTGGGATTATGGAAATCTGTCAATGGAGGTGATAGTTGGACGCATCTGACTTCTACCGAAAATTCCGATTTTTACTATTCACAAAGAATGTTAGTACATCCCGTTACGAGCGATGTATATGTAGCTACTCGCAGTGCAGGTCTCCAGCGCAGTACCGATGCCGGAGAGACTTGGGAGGCTGCCTTTGACACGCGCCCAGATATTACGGATATAAAAATAAGTTCGGACAATAAACTCTACCTTTCCAGTGGATTTGTAAGCGGGGGCGGACGAATATACGTTTCCGAAACAGGCAACCCTGACGATTGGACAGCAATCACCGGAGTGGTTAGTAACTTTCCCGGCACATTAGATAGAATAGAACTGGCTTTATCCGAGTCAGACCCGAATGTAATTTATGCTTTGGGAGCAAGAGGGCTTGATGCTGAAGGCATATATAAAACCACTAATGGTGGTGCATTCTGGAGCGAAATATCACCACCCTCTGCAATCGGTATGGAGGTTTTTACACGCGGACAAGCTTGGTACGACCTCTGCATCGCTGTAGATCCCAACAATTCTGACCGCGTGATTATCGGTGGTATCGACCTACTCATGTCGAGCAATGGCGGTAATTCTTGGACGCAAATTTCACAATGGTTTGGCGGTGGCGGACTCCAATATGTACATGCTGACCAGCATTATATTTTATACGAACCCGGGAATAGTAGTGTCATTTATTTTAGCAATGACGGCGGAATATGGCGTACCAATGATGGCGGTTTATCCAATCTTGCTAATATTGAGATTACCAATCGCAATAATGGCTATAATGTTACTCAGTTTTATGCTTGTGCGATGCACCCAGAAAAACATTCTGATTACTTCCTTGCAGGCTCACAAGACAATGGTTCACAGCAATTTGACAGCTATGAAATTGATAACACAAAAGAAGTTCTCGGAGGAGATGGGTTTTTCTGCCATATTGATCAAAACGAGCCACAATACCAGATGGTATCACTATATTACGGAGCATACGCCTTATCTAATGACGGCGGAGCTACTTTTTCGGCAGGTGGTGTTAGCATCGGACCTAATTCTGGTTTCTTAAACCCTTCCGATTATGACGACGAAGCCAACATACTCTACGCGAGAGGCGATACACTCGGACAATACCATCGTTGGAATATCAATAACCAAGAAAAAATAGCAGTAGATATTAATAACTCAGGAAGTGTTGTACGCCATGTTTCTGTTTCACCGAATGTATCGAATCGAATATATATAGGGTTACCGAGTTCGCGTTATTTGATAATTGATGATGCTCATCAGGGTACGTCCAAACAAGCACAGAGTATCAGTATAACAGGTGGTCAAGGTGGTACTGTTTCTTGTATTGAAATTGAAAAAGGGAATGAAGACCATATCCTTGTCACACAAACCAATTATGGCGTAGCAAGCGTATTTGAAACAAAAGACGGCGGGATGACATGGGAAAATGTAGAAGGCGACCTGCCTGACATGCCTGTTCGTTGGGTCGTTTTTAATCCACTCAATGCAGACCAAGCCTTCATCGCTACCGAAGCAGGTGTATGGGCTACCGATGATTTGAATGGTAGCGAAACCGTATGGATGCCTCAAATCAATGGTATGCAAACCGTGCGTTGTGACATGCTCCAAGTTAGAGAGAGTGACAACTTTATTCTTGCAGGTACGTATGGACGAGGCTTATTTACAACAGACGGACTGGCAGAGCCTTTCGTCCGAATAAATATTCCACAAATTACTTATACTGATGTTCCGGTAGAATTCAGAGATTACTCCATCAACCCTGATAGTTGGCTCTGGAACTTCGGCGACGGCGAAACTTCTATCGAAAAAAATCCAGAACACGCCTATGCTGATGCAGATCTCTATCCGGTGAGTATCACGATAGGAGAAAATCTAAGCACCACGACCAACATTAAAGTTTTGCCGGACAAAAATACACCGGATGCAACAGGCGGAGGCGATTACACAGGAGATTTCGAAGATGCTGCGAATCAAGATTTTGGTGCATATAATATTTCAGGCTCTAAATTTGAACGCGGTAAATCGGGGCAACTCGGTAAAAGCGGTACGCATAGTGGAGATAATGCTTGGGTTATCGGTATAGATGAGCCTTTTTATCAAAAAAATACAGAAGCGATACTCTACACGCCAAATTATAACTTAACGGAAAGAGGAATTTATGAATTCAGTTTTTGGGGAAAACACGATATTAATTATGGCTTTGATGGCTTTCGCGTAGAATACTCGACCAATAAAGGCAGAGATTGGAGAGTACTGGGGCAAGAAGGCGATAATTGGTACAATTACAGCAATGCGACGAGTATTGCAGAAACTGCATTTCCGTCAGGTAGCCATTATTTTACGGGTAGGTCATCAGGCAATGCTTTTCAAAAATATAAATTAAATATCTCCGAATTGAGCGGCAATGAAGTAGCTTTTAGATTTGTATTCAAAACCATAGATGCAGGCGTATTCCCCGGCGTGGCAATTGACGATGTAGAAATCAAAGCACTCAAAACGGATGGTGAATTAAAAACGATTATTACCGACTTTTCAGGTAGTTTTGAGAATACGGATTTGACCGTCGTTTGGAAAACACAACCTGAATATCGCAATGATTTCTTTGAAGTAGAATACTCGCTCAATGGTCGTGATTGGCAAATTTTCGCGAATGAAAAGATAGACGCAGTTGGATTTTCCATTGACGAAGTTGCCTATACGCGAGAGTATGATGAACAAAAACGCCCGCTCTACTACCTGCGAGTCAAAGGCACTGATTTGGATAGCATCAATTACTATTCAGAGATTATCGTGATGAGCAGAAATATTGAAGATCAAGGCATCTATCGCCTCTATCCAAATCCTTTTACCGACCATATTAATATCGCTTTCAATGACCTCGTTAGAGGAGATGTAATCGTTGAAATGTATGATGCACTCGGTCAAAAAGTCGCCGAAAATACGATTGGCATACCCGACGCATATACGCGAATAGATTTGGGCGATTTGCCAAACGGTACTTATGTAGTTCGTATAACGATAGGAGAAGAGACCTACACAGAAAAGATACAACGAGCGAAATAGGTGTTGAGATTGTATGATTGAAAAATTGTGTGATTGTGATGATTGTAACGAAAAAGTATATAAATGTTTTTTCATTATAAGTGTCTTTTTTTATTACAATCACACAATTTTTCAATCATACATTTCTCTTTCATCCTCAAAAAGCCATACCCACCTTTAAGGCAATTAATACATAATTGACCTGTTCAATATATTCATCCAAATAATTCACATTTACTTCGATGCGAGTTGTTTGAAAATGCAAGCCTACCGAAATGTGAACGTTCAAATCATCATTGACAGGCAGCCGTCTTCCATAATCAAAATTGAGCATTAAGCCACCGCGATATTCGTATTGTTCGAGCTGTCGATAGTCGCTGTGCCAACCCAAAGCATAGCCGACTTGCCCTGCAAAAAAAGGCGAATTACTTGCCTCGCGCATATATACGTGCGCGTCGGCATACAGAGGAAAAAGTGTTTCTTTTTTGAATTTTTCGTAGGCAATACCAGCACCCAACTGAAGGCGTGGAGTAGTAGCGTATAAAAACGTATAACGAAGATTGGGGGCGTACTTGAAGTCACCTGTATTGCGTGCGATTTCGGCACCGGCGAGTGCGCCGCCTTCCAAAAGGTGCGTTATTTTTTGAGCCTGAATGTTGGTAACAAACAGGCTGAAGAGGAGGAGAATAATGAGTGATGAGCGCAAAATTATAAAGTAATAGGAAGATTGATAACAATATATTTATGACGTAAATATCAGCGATTTTTTAGTCTATTTTCTTTGGTTTATTATTTGCTCTTGCATATTCATACCTTGCAATTCGTTTACATTCATAATAAGAATCTAAGCCTCCCACGCTAATTGCATTGAGTGATTCTAAATCTATATCGCCGTCTTCTTTGACTTCATCATCTGGCAAAATGATTTTTTCTATTCTGCCTACGATTAAAATAGTTTTATTTACATGGATTAAATGCTCCTCCTGAAATGATAAACCAATCTTTACCTTACTTTCCTTTACAAATGGAGCAGGAAAATCATCTATATAAATATCGGTCAATCCACATTCGTTGAATTCTGATATTTCTTTTGAAAATTTAGCGGAAGTCATGTGTGCTTCTTTATGTATTTCCTTAGAAACCTGATTAATTGTAAAGTATCCATTCTCTTTGATATTTGAATAGGTATGCCTATCAACTACAAGCGGTCTCATGATAAATCCTAAAAATGGAGGATTAGCACCTATATGGATGACAGAGTTGAAAATTGCTAAATTTGAAATATCATTATTATTCTTTGTACCGATTAGGTTGGCACTTTTTAAACCTGATATTTTATTTATTAGAGATACTCTATAATATTTTTCAAGACTTAGAATATCTTTGATATCGTACTTCGGCATCTTATTATTTTTGTAGTAACAATTGATTGGAACTGCCTGAAAAACATATTCACATCACACCCTATCCTCCGTATTATAAGTACGCCATATAGAGAGAATCATACGAAAAGGCATCAAAATCGTAGTGATGACGCTACCTACGCCAAAGAAAAGCGTCTCCGTTCGGATATAACTCAACAGTCCACTTCGACGCGAAATCGGTACTTCTTGACTAAGGTATTCGGGAGAAAGTAATGCCTGACTACCTTGTTCGTCAAGGAACATTTGAAAGGCATAGACTTCGCTAATCAAATAAAAGAACAATGGCAAACAGACCGCTATCAGAAGTGATTTGACAGGTGTAAGGCGAGCGAGAAAAGTATTTTTTAATAAAAAAATGTATCGCGTAAAGGTGATAAAAATAAAGACAAAAAGGATATTGGCGAATAGAAAAGGATAGTTGTCAAAGACGCGCAGAATGGGAAAGAGGATGAGGACAGTAAGTATCGCGGTGGCTATCCACCAGACCAATTCTAAGCTTAGTTTTAGATGCAATTGTGGATTACTCATGGTGAATGGATAGACTACAAATTCGTAGAGACGCGATAAATCGCGCCTCTACATTGTTAATTATTTCTCAGAATGCTCTTTATTTAGAGAGGGCAGTTTATTTAGTTTATAAGGTTTGTAGAGTTTATAAAGTATTTTAATGTGTAAATATTTTTTTACAAAAAAAACATTTAATTAACCAACTCTATAAACCTTATAAACTCAATAAACTAATAAACCCTATAAACTCAAACCGCGAAACTCTCTCCGCAACCGCAGGAACGGGTTGCATTAGGGTTATTAAAATAAAATCCCTTACCGTTGAGTCCGCCAGAAAATTCTAATGTTGTATTACAAAGGTACAAAAAGCTACGCAAGTCAGTAACGACTTTCACGCCGTTGTCCTCAAATATCTGGTCATTGGGCTGTGATTCATTATCAAAATCCATCTTATACGTCAAGCCCGAACAACCACCACTCGTCACGGATACCCGAACGAAAAAGTCTTCCGCCATCTGCTCTTGCGTGCGGATTTCATCTATTTTTTCCTTTGCGCTTTCTGCTACGAATAACATATTTTTTTAGTTTAAAAAGTGATTAGTTTATAGAGTTTATAGAGTGATTAGTTATTTGGTTTTGCCGTAGGCAAAACGTTCCTTCACAATCATTTTGTAAACTCAATAAACTTTATAAACCAATCACTACACATCAATGATGCCCTACTTCTACGGTAACTTCCATACCGTTTTTCTCCTGATAATCCTTGATAGCTCCTTTTATCGCGTCTTCGGCGAGTACGGAACAGTGGATTTTTACAGGCGGTAGAGCGAGTTCTTCTACGATGTCCATGTTGTCGATTTTCATGGCTTCATCGACGGATTTACCTTTGAGCCACTCAGTAGCGAGTGAAGAAGAAGCAATCGCAGAGCCACAACCGAAGGTTTTGAACTTTGCGTCTTTGATCGTTTGCGTCTCTTGATCGACTTCGATTTGCAGACGCATGACATCACCACATTCGGGCGCGCCAACGAGTCCTGTACCGACGTTTTTTTGGCTTTTATCTAAAGTGCCTACATTACGCGGATGCTTGAAATGTTCTAATACTTTTTCTGAATATGCCATGTTTTTAATTTTGAATGAATGAATGTCGAATGAAATAAATCCAACAATAACACTCATATTTTTTTCTACTATTTTAACAAAAATAAGCTAAAATTGGTTCTTATGCTAATTTTTTTCGTGTTGAATTTTAATGTATAAATAACGAAAATTACGTCAACACATCCATACATCAGTATGCTTAGTGTTCCGCCCATACTACAGCGTCGAGGTCCACGCCTTCTTTATACATTTCCCAAATCGGGCTGAGATCGCGCATGTGATTAACGCCATCCGAAACGAGTTTGATAGCTGCATCAACTTCTTCTTCAGTCGTGAAGCGACCCAAGCTAAAACGAATCGAAGAATGTGCGAGGTCATCACCCAAGCCAAGTGCTTTGAGCACGTAAGAAGGTTCGAGCGAAGCTGAGGTACATGCCGAGCCGGAAGACACCGCAATGTTTTGATTGAAGGTCATCATAAGTCCTTCACCTTCAACGTGTTTGAAAGAAATATTCGTTGTATGTGGCATACGGTGTTCCGTGTCGCCATTGATATAAGTCTCTTCGAGTTGGGTCAATCCTTGTTCGAGTCTGTCGCGTAGTTTGCTTAGACGCTCGGCTTCTGCTGCCATTTCTTTACGACAGATTTCGGCGGCTTTCCCAAAACCAACAATGCCCGGCACGTTCATCGTACCCGAACGCATACCGCGCTCGTGTCCGCCTCCATCCATTTGTGCGGTGACTTTGACGCGTGGATTTTTGCGACGTACATAAAGTGCGCCTACACCTTTCGGTCCGTACATTTTATGTGCCGTAAATGCCATGAGGTGAATACCCAAATCTTGAACATCAACAGGAATTTTACCGACAGCTTGTGTGGCATCCGACATAAAAAGAACGCCGTGTTTGGCACAGATTTCACCGATTTTTTTCATCTCCTGAATCACGCCCGTTTCGTTGTTGGCAAACATAATCGACACCAAAATCGTGTTGTCTTTTATGGCTGCTTCGAGTTGAGCGATGTCCACCATACCTTTGTCATTGACTTCGAGGTAGGTGACTTCTGCACCTTTTTTCTCCAAGACTTTGCAAGTGTCCAAAACCGCTTTATGCTCGGTAGTGGTGGTGATAATGTGATTGCCTTTACGGGCATACATTTCATAAGCACCTTTGATGGCGAGGTTATCCGCCTCGGTAGCACCAGAGGTGAAAATAATCTCTTTCGAGTCGGCATTGATGAGGGTGGCGATTTGCTCACGAGCATAATCGACAGCTTCCTCTGCTACCCAACCGAAAGAGTGACTACGGCTGGCGGCATTGCCGTGTTTTTCGTAAAAATATGGTATCATCGTATCTACCACACGCGGGTCGGCTGGTGTAGTAGAGTTATTGTCGAGATAAATCATTTTTGTCATGAGCAATCTTTGTTGTATTGTCTGTTAGTAGATTTTGCTTTGCAAAACCATGTTAGGACAGTATATTTTTTTATTACAATCACCTTGTTTAGAATGATTCTACAAAGATAACATTTTTTTGCGGAAAAGGTTGGATAAAGCTATTATTAGAATAAAAATAAAAGGGAATATTTGAAGTACTTTTTTGAAGGTTTTTTAGTCGTTTTATTAACAGTTAAATGATTTGTTTTTGGAATGTGTTTTTCCCAAATATAAATGTGTCGATTGGGATTGGTCTCTTATTCATATTTGGGGGTTAAAAAGAAACTTCCTTGCTTTCCTGCCCTTGTCTTAATAGCAAACTTTTTTCGTTGTCACCTACATATATATGTACGAGATTTTTTTGGTCATCAAATAATTCCATAAAAATGCGATTGCTGATAGTAAGGCTTTTGATGTCGGCAACGTCCATAATTTCCAAATAACACCAAGTCACGTCCGCTTCGAGTTCTTTGCCCAAAAAAGTAGCTTTTTGTACTTCATCATTGATAGTAATGACAAATTTTTTGCTCATATAATCTGCCAATAAACTATCCGTTTCGGGTGCTTCGCGCTCATCGCCAATCCATAATTTTTTTGTTGTACCTTCTTCCAATGCTGCTTCCAAATCATCGGTAAACAGCTTGATAGAAATCTCCAGCGATTCATTTTCAGTGTTATGATTCACTTCCGTAATGCTGACATAAAATTTGTGAGCAAAACCCGAAGACAGAAAAAAAACAAAAAGTAATATGAAGTAACGCATGATTGATTATTTTTACAAAAAAGTTGATAGTCGGTAGTCCGCAATGAATTGTGATGTGAGTGGATTTGTATTATTACTATCGTCTATGGACTATTGACTACGGACTAATCAATCAACAATCAAACCAATTCATCAATGAGTTCATTTTTGACATATTTACAACTGGGTTTTGAACATATTTCGGATATTAAGGCTTACGATCATATTTTATTTATCGTGGCTTTGTGTGCGATATATCGACTGTCACAATGGAAGTCGGTACTGATACTCGTCACGGCTTTTACGATTGGTCATTCGGTGACGCTGGCACTGGCGGCTTTGCGTATTATTCCGGTGAAAACAGAGTTGATAGAGTTCTTGATTCCGGTGACGATACTGCTGACTTGTCTGTATAATGTAACGGAGTATGCCGCAAATTTTGATAAAAAATCATTGCGTATCAAGTACGTTCTTGCTGCTTTTTTTGGCTTGATTCATGGGATGGGTTTTTCCAATTATTTTAGTATGCTCATCGGTAAAAGTGATAGCCTTGTGCAGCCTTTGTTTGCATTTAATATTGGTATCGAATTGGGACAATTGATTATTGTAGCGATTTCATTGGGCGCAGCTTATTTGATGATTAATGTATTGAAGGTGAAACAACGTGAATGGAATCTGTTTATTTCGGGGGTAGTTGCTGGCATGGCTTTGATGTTGATATTTGAAACTAAATTTTGGTAAGTAGGTAGCACAGGCTTCCAGCCTGAACCTATTTGAATCTAAGGTATGTGCAGGCTGGAAGCCTGTGCTACCTATTTCAAATTATGTAATCCCACTATTTTTTGCTATCCTTGCATAAATACGAGTCATGGAAGAGAACGACCACACAGAGGAATTTTTTGAACATCATCGCTATGTTGCTGATCCGAAGCAACAGCCGATGCGTATAGATAAATTTTTGGTAATCAGAATAGAACGTGCTACCAGAAATAAAATACAAAATGCTATACGAGCCGGTTCTATTTTGGTGAATGACCAGCCTGTAAAGCCGAATCACAAGGTCAAACCCGGGCAAGTGGTGACGGTGGTGCTACCGAAACCTGTACGAGATGATACAATTATACCGGAGGATATACCGCTTGATATTCGTCATGAAGATGATGATGTGATGGTGATTTATAAGCCACCGGGACTGGTGGTGCATCCGGGTATTGGGAATCATACCGGTACGCTGGTCAATGCTTTGGCTTATCATTTTCGTGATTTGCCTTTGATGGAAGGCAATCGCTCGGATCGTCCGGGTATTGTACATCGGATTGATAAAAATACGTCGGGATTGATGCTGGTGGCGAAGTCAGAATATGCGATGTCGCACTTGGCAAAACAGTTTTTTGACCATACGATTCATCGGCGTTATGTGGCTTTGTTGTGGAGTGAGCCGGATGAAAACGAAGGTAAAATCATTGCAAATATCGGCAGACACCCACGTCACCGGACGAAAATGGAAGTGTTTGATGCGGATAGTGGCGAGGGCAAACACGCTGTTACGCATTATAAGGTTTTGGAGCGTTTGTATTATGTGAGTTTGGTCGAATTTGAATTGGAAACGGGGCGGACTCACCAGATTCGGGTACATTCCAAATCTATCGGTTGTCCGGTATTTAATGATGAAAAATATGGTGGTGACCGTGTCGCAAAAGGTACGGTTTTTACGAAATATAGGCGTTTTGTGGAGAATTGTTTTGACCTGATGCCGCGTCAGGGCTTACATGCCCGCGAGATTGGTTTTGTGCATCCGACTACTGGAGAAGATATGCTATTCAAGAGTGATATACCGGAAGATATGGAAGCGGTTTTGAAGCGTTGGCGTACTTATTTGGCAGGAAGGGCGAAGTAAAGACGGTGGACGAACGCTTCGCTGACGACAGACGGTGGACGATGAACAGCTGACGGTGGACGACAGACGGTGAATGTGGTTTTGTTGATGCACTGAAGTTGTCATTTGAATGGAGGGCGAAGGACGAAATAAAGTAAATAGATGGTGGACGGGCAAATTAAAAATGATGAAGGGAAGAAATATAGAGGCTTCGATACCAGTGTGTTTTGTCAAGTGACATCGATGTATTTCTTAGCAATCCGAATATAGGCGCAAGCGTTTTTAAATACAAAAAAATCACGTAACAATCGACAAAAATAACCTGACAATATTTCGAACCACTAAGGAACACTATAATCGAACTAATACAAAAGAAAATATTAGCTTTGGTGGTTGAAAATTCATATTTTCGGGAGCCTATTCGACAGACATTTTTAAAATGTTAGGCGAGATGCACAAGCAATTTTCATAAAATTTATAAAACTCACTTCTGCCATATCGTTCGTCGTTCACCGTCAAGCAAAGCGTTCGTCTATCGTCTTATTCTACAATAAACTCTACGGTATAGTCTGCGGGAAGTTTTGGGACAAGCACCCAATTCATACTAAAATACAAGGATTTGCAATTTCCACAGGCATTGACTCCTACGGAATAGGTGTATTTTTTTAGATTGTCGTCTTTTGTGACGATGCGGTCGAAGCTGACATTGCAATTGCCGTCGGCGTAAAGACCAAGCAGCGAATGGGTCGAAAAATCAATGTCAGGACGCGTCGCAGTCATACATTCGGGCGTAGTCAATGGAAGTATGCCGAGTGACTGATACATCAAACTATCGGTGATAACATACTGAGGTTCAAGCGCACCAATGTCAGAAAAACACGCTCCGAAAGAGAATATCTCATCAATGATACCGCCTGAAGTATCAAAAGTGTCTTCGCAATCATCCGCACAACCAGTATATAAAAATACACTGACTAATACCAGAACAAGACCTGCCAATATGCCGATTACTTTTTTCATTTTTTAAATGATTTTAAATTGCAATACAACTCAATTAGTTGGCAGTCCATAATTCATAGGCAGGCGTGGATGTGAGCGCATTTTAGGAGTTTTCTATGGATTTGACCGTAATAATGGACTGCTTATATTTGATTTGAATTAATCACCGAAAATATTGTGCCAAAATGTTATATGTTATCGATTCGTATTAATTTTTTTGGACTACCGCCGATTTTTTTGCTCATTTCAATAAAGGTGAAAATGGATTTTTCGTCATATTGTGTTCTTTGTTTTTCGTAAGTTGGACTGGAAAAATTATGTAATTTCCGTTTTTTTCAGTATATTGTTTTTCATTAGAAGTTCACACTACCGTATCCACTCATTTTTCTTTGAGGCACACCGTATTACTCAAATAATAACTATGAAGACAGAAAGCTCACTCATACAAATCGCACTGATTGTTATTGCGGCAGTCATTCTATTTAAGGTTTTTCAGATTGATTCGAATCAAAAACTTATCCGTGATAATATCAACAAAAGTATTAAAGAGATAGAGTCTGCCGAGAAAAATCTGGAAGCAGCACAGGAAGAAATCGCGAGTCTGGAACAGACGATTGAGCAATTCAAAATAGAAAGAGAACTACTTGAAACTCAGAAAGATTCTATCGTACTCAATTATCGAAAAAAACTGGAAAGAGACAGGGACGAATTGGAAAAAATCAAAGAAGACATCGAAGAAAATACCAATGAATTAGACCGTTTGCGTAAGCTAAATGATGACTTTGCATTGAAGGCAGAGGAGTCTGATGATAAGGAGAGAAAAGAGATAAAAGCAGCTATTAAGCAAAGCCATGACAATCTAAAAAAGACGATAGATTCGATACTGGAGGATAGACCCTCGAATTGATGCGTTTTAACCGATTTCTAAGTGCTTCATTCATCCCATTTCAATCAATATTGAAAATTAAAATCATGCGAAAACTACTAATTATCAATACTATACTACTATTTTCAATCTCTTATCTTGCAGCGCAGCCTGATTCTATGGCGATAGATATGCAGGACACAACAATCATTGTTGCTACACCGGATGTGGACGTGCCAAGCGATATAGCAGTTGTAGGTGGAGACACTATTTTATTAGACAAAATCTATTTTAATTCTTTTGCAAAACCTATTATCGCGATGTCAGGTGATGTTGTTTTGGTCAATACCGATAGTATTCATTTGGTGAATAATAAGCGGTTTTTGTTTTATGAAGAATTGAGGGGAGTCATCAGAGCGGAAGATAATTGTAATGACCAAATTCAGACGGTCATCACCAAGTACGAAGTGTCTTTGGAACGCAATGAGCAGGGCTTCAATAACTTGCTGGAAAACTGTAATAAATCTTCAGACCTGACGACGAGATTGCTTGAAACCACCGAATTGTCACTTCAAAATACAAAATCACTGCTGACAGATACGCAGACTTCACTCGCTCATGCTAATGATTTGCTCGCAGAAGCGAATAAGGTCAGAAAAGCGTCGCGAAGGAAAAATACTTTGGAAAAAGTTTTGATCGGTGCAGGTGGAACCGCACTCGGTGTCTTGGTAGGCGTTTTGGTGATTAAGTAATTTTTAATTTTGAATGAATGAATTTTGAATTTTGAATGAATGAATTTTGAATTTTGAATGAGTGAATTTTGAATTTTGAATGAATGAATAAAAAAATACTTTCGAGTGTGATTCATTCAAAATTCATTCATTCACTCATTCAAAATTAAAACTAACTCGCTACTTTGAGTATGCTCAACTTAGATTTGTTGATTTTCTGCTCGGCATACTCGCCAGTGACGCAGTATTCGGTCACTCCTTTTTGAGAAGGCAATTCGAACATGGCATCCGTCATAATCGCCTCGCAAATAGATCGTAAGCCCCTTGCACCAAGTTCAAAATCATAAGCCTTATCTACGATAAAATCTAAAGCATCTTCATTGAATGTCAGTTCAATATTTTCTAAACGAAATAATTTTTTATACTGATTGACCAATGAATTGACCGGCTCGGTCAGAATACGGCGTAAGGCTTTTTTGCCAAGCGGTGTAAGGTAAGTCAGTACCGGCAAACGTCCGATGAGTTCGGGAATAAGCCCATAAGATTTGATGTCTTGCTGGCTGACGTATTGGAGGAGATTATCGCGGTCAATGCGTTCATTTTCCTCTTTATTGAAACCAATGACCTGCGTATTGAGGCGACGCGCAATGTGTTTTTCGATGCCGTCAAAGGCTCCGCCACATATAAATAAGATATTTTCAGTATTGATTTTAACGAGTTTTTGTTCGGGGTGTTTGCGTCCGCCATTGGGTGGAACATTGACATCCGTTCCTTCAAACATTTTCAATAATCCCTGTTGTACACCCTCCCCTGATACATCACGTGTGATAGAAGGATTGTCTCCTTTACGAGCTATTTTATCAAGCTCATCTACATAAATAATACCGCGTTGTGCGGAGGAAATATTATAATCGCAAACTTGCAATAGACGACTCAAAATACTCTCGACATCTTCACCAACATAACCCGCCTCGGTAAATACCGTCGCATCAACAATCGCAAAGGGAACATTCAGGAATTTGGCAATGGTTTTTGCCAAAAGGGTTTTACCGGTACCGGTACGCCCGACGAGTAAAATGTTCGATTTTTCGATTTCTACTTCATCCTCTGTCGGTTTTTGACGAAGGCGTTTGTAGTGATTGTAAACGGCGACCGAAAGGAATTTTTTAGCTTCGTTTTGCCCGATAACATAGCGATCAAGGTGCTTTTTGATGTCTTGTGGAACGATAGTCGTTGGTAGATGAAACTCCTCCTCGGCTTGTCCGGTATTGAGTTCTTCTTCTATGATTTGTTGAGCTTGCTCTACGCAAGTGTCGCAAATATGTCCGTCAATCCCGGCTACAAGTATGAGTGCTTCTTCTTTGCCTCTGCCACAGAATGAGCATCTGTAACTTGGTCGCTTCATGTTATTCATGTAGTGATTAATTTGAATGTGATGGGAATTGGAATTGCAAAGATAGGCTTTTTAATTGTGACAAGCAATTTGGGTATTATCTGGACGTATTAGTATTTAATGACGAAAGTATCTACGTTCCAAACTTTCGTACTTCCTTGAAGAAAAATGAATGAATTTTGAATGAATTATACAATACTCGACTTGTTTCATTCATTCAAAATTCATTCATTTTGTAACCTTAAGCATCTGGCTTACTACCGTCAAGTACTTCATCAATCAAACCATATTCTTTAGCTTCTTCACCACGTAACCAGTTGTCACGATCACAATCCTCTTCGATTTTATCGTAAGGTTGTCCGGTGTGTTTAGCGAGAATATCGTAAAGGTCTTTTTGTAGTGACTTCATGAATTTGTAGCTGATTTCCATGTCACTCGCCTGACCTTGCATACCGCCTGATGGTTGGTGTATCATGATGCGACTGTGTCCGAGACTGGAGCGTTTGCCTTTTTCTCCGGCTGCAAGAAGTACTGCGCCCATAGAAGCAGCAAGTCCTGTACAAACTGTTGCTACATCAGGTGATACGTATTGCATTGTGTCATATATACTTAGTCCGTCGATAACGCTACCACCCGGACTGTTGATGAACATTTGGATGTCGCGTTTAGGGTCAGTAGATTGCAAGAAGAGCAATTGTGCGTTGACGACATTGGCTACATCGTATCTGACTGGCAGACCGAAGTAGATGATTCTGTCCATCATCAAACGAGAGAATACATCCATCGCAACGGCGTTCATGCGACGTTCTTCGATGACATTGGGAGTCATTCCATAAACATTGGAAGCAGAGGAATTGACTGCTTTTTCGTAGTCTTCAAATACCAAGGTATTGATACCAACGTGTTTGGTGGCGTATTTTTTAAATTCTTTGTTGTCGAACATATTTTTGATTGGTTGAAATTAGATGAGAATAGCTACGTTATCAAATTTTGAGGTCTAATTACGAAGCCATTTCTTGTCTTTATTCATTTAAATTAAAATTCGCGTGATTATCAATATATAAATACCAATTGGGGCGTGAAGGTTTTGAATACTTAGACGAATGATGGTATTTTAACAGACTAATAAGGCTTTTATATCGACTAACTCTCAACTTCGGCAGGTTCTTCGACACTTGCAGCTTCTTTTTCTTCCGCAGCTTTTTTGGCGGCTTCATTTTCTGCTTCTATGATTTTAGCAAATTCTTCAGCATTTACTTTTTTCTTGTTGATAGTGATGACTTCTTCGATTTTTTCTCTGATGTTATCACTATTTTCCCTTGCCTGTCGTTTATTTAAAAATGTCTCGTCGTATTGTAGGAGTTGCTTGTAGAATTGCTGAAATTGCTCTTCGGATTTGGGGTCTTCGGGATTCATGGCACTACGCTCGTAGAAATCTGCTCTCATTTGCGCTTCGACATCACTGAATGATACATAGACATCAAGCTGCTTGGCAACTTGGTCCATTAGAAAACTATTGCGAAGATAATCTCTTGATGCTTCGTATTCTTTTTCACTGACTGTTCTACCTTCATTATTAACTTCCAACCAACGCTTTAAATAACCTTCCGGTAGAGCAATGTCATTTTCTTTTTCTAATTTTTCTACGAGTTTGTTGAATGCATAATTTTCTGTGGAATCTTTGTACTGTTCCTCTAGCATGATTCGTATCTCGCTCATCAAGCCATGCTTGGCTGCTTTGATTTCCTCATCACTAACGACGGTTTCGGTTACGTCCAAATCTAAATCAATAACTTCGGGAATGTCCAAATCGCTATCCTCTTTCGCGCTTTCTACTTCTTTTGGCAAAAATTCTTCAACGTATTTTTTTCCTTTTTCTTCCCCTACGGCATCAATCAAAAGTTGGGCGGTAATCTCAGCAGGCACTACACCCGTAATACGTGTGATTTCTACCCTGAATGTATCATTAAACTCTACATCTTCATCTACATACAAAAAATGTTTATTGATATTTTTTGCTTGTTCTTTCGAGACCAAATCATGTATATTCGCATCGAAAGTATCCGTTTTTTTGAGGGTCAGAATGTGTTGTTTTAATTCTTCATTCTCAATATCCCGAATAGCAACTATTGAAGCTTTATTTAGACCGTCCTCTTTGGGTTCGTCTCCCTCAAGTTCAATTAAATTGACATATAATAAGTCATTGTCAGAGGATACTTCATCAACCTGTTCTTGCTTACCGCGCTGATAACGAAAGTTGTCAATTTCTTTTTCCACTTCATCATCTCCAACCTCAACCTCAAAACTGTCAATTACCGTACTTTTATCTAAGCCTTTTACCTCAAATGAAGGTTGCAAACCTATTTCATATTGAAAATCGTAATCTATATAATTGCGAATTTCCAATTCGGGAGCTGCTTGCCCTTCGACGGGTAGTGGTTGACCGATAGTTTGAATTTTGTTGTCAGAAATATACTTCATCAACTCTCTGTAAGCCAGATTGTTGAGTTCATCTGCTATAACAGATTTACCGTATATTTTCTTGACATAAGACATCGGGACTTGCCCTTTACGGAAGCCTTTAAGGTGTGCTTTTTTTCTGAATTTATTGAGTTCTGCATTGACTTTTTGCTCGTAGTCCTCTTTGGCAATATGGACATTAAGAATCAAGGTCATTGCATTGGTATCTTCTCTTGTTACGGTTGGCATATCTGAGTGATTGGTGAACTATGATGTATAATGTAGTTCAAATTTTACCGATAGATTTATCGTAAAAAAAAAGTTCAAATTCAAACATCAAATTCAAGTATAATCTTAAGATATGGCGAAGCCAAATCAAATTGAACTTGTGCTTGATGCTTGCACCTGAACTTTAATTTCGTATTGTATGTATCCAATTCGTACTTGTGCTTATCACTTGTACTTTTGTCTCTACTTGAACTTTCAATGTGTGCGGGTGGAGGGACTCGAACCCCCACGCCGTGAAGCACTAGATCCTAAGTCTAGCGTGTCTACCAATTTCACCACACCCGCATATTTTGTTCCTAATTGATTACTGGTTAATCAATTTATTTTGATTTCGCTACGCGAATATTTTTATTAAAAAATCAACAACTATAAAGACAAAATCAATTTATGAACGTCCCTTTTTCCAAAAGAGTTCGCAAAGATATTGACTTTTTTGAATAAAGTGAAAATAATGGCACTAAAAATCATCAGAATGATATAAAACCAGCATTTTGGGCGACATTATCCTATAAAAAGTATTGATTTTTAAATTAAAAACCCAAATAATATCGAAAAAACGCTTAAATTACGAATTACATTTTACATTTTTTTAACAAAAAATTATTCTACTGAACAACAATTTTATTTAAACTGTATTTTATTGATTATTAGTTATTTATGACGAAATTTAAAGAGAAAGCACGAACTATCTCCCCCTTTGGAGGGGGTTGGGGGGAGGAAAAACAGCCGAAAATCCTCCCCCCAGCCCCCTCCAAAGCAGGGGTGATTGGTTCTGAATTTCGCACAAATTTTATTTTGTTTGATAGCCCCGAAGGGGGTGAACTTCACTAACTTGGGGTGTCAGCCCCAAGATAGAAATTCGAGGTATCACTTAGCCCTGAAAGGGCGAAATTTCAAGTTATATCGCCCTTTCAGGGCTGGTGAAGTAGATTTATTCCGAGCAATGGGCTGACACCCATTGTTATAATATGTCGTCCCGTTGGGACTTGTGACAAAATTATATTTCGATGAAAATGATTTCTCATTCAGAACCAATCACCCCTGCCTCCAAAGGGGGAGATAGTTCGCGTTCTAATTTCGTAGGTAACATATTTATTTGATAATAAGTCAAATACAAATTATAAAAAATCATTGTTCAGTAGAATACAAAAAATTAGCTACTTTTAAACATGCCATATAAGGTCATCATAATCGGGGGCGGATTAGCGGGCTTGACAAGTGCCTTGCACCTTTCCAAGAAAGGGCTTAAAGTACTTTTAATAGAAAAACACCCATATCCGCGCCACAAAGTCTGCGGCGAATACATCTCCAATGAAGTCCTTCCCTACTTGCAATCTTTGGGCTTCGATCCCTTCGATTTTGGTGCAAAAAACATTACGGATTTGCTACTCAGTTCGCCACGAGGCAAGTCGGTGAGTATCAAATTGCCATTGGGCGGATTTAGTATCAGTCGCTATTGCATTGATGCCGAATTAGCTAAAAAAGCGCAAGAAAACGGCACGCAAATCGTACATGCTACCGTTAAAAATATCCAATTTAAAGATGATAAATTTGAAATTACGACCAATCAAGACGAGCAATTTACATCGGAATTGGTCATCGGAGCTTTCGGCAAACGCTCCAATATTGACGTGAAAATGGAGCGTGATTTTATCCAAAATCCATCGCCATTTTTGGGCGTAAAGGCGCATTACGAAGGCGATTTTCCAGAGGATGTCGTTGGTTTGCACAATTTTAGAGGCGGCTACTGCGGTATTTCAAAAATAGAAAACGACCACATCAACATCTGTTACATCGCTGATTTTAAGTCCTTTAAAAAATACAAAAACATTGATGATTTTCAAACGCATGTACTCCGCAAAAATAAATTCTTAGAAGAAGCATTTGAAAAATATAATTTGGCTTTTGATAAACCTTTATCTATTAGTCAGGTTTCATTTGCAAGAAAAAATCCGATAGAAAATCATATCATTATGTGCGGCGACAGCGCAGGGATGATACACCCCCTCGCAGGCAACGGCATGAGTATGGCAATTCGAGCCGCACAAATGGCATCCCAACAAATTGTTAAATACACATCCGGCGAGATAGTATCGAGAAGCGATTTGGAAGCTACCTATGCGCAGTTATGGAATAAAGAATTTGGCACTCGACTAAAATCAGGGCATCTCATTTCGAGGTTATTTAGGTTGGGGCTATTCTCGGAGTTGATTATGATTTTCTTAAAAATGTTTCCATTCATATTACCACCAATCATCAAACAAACACATGGCAGAATAATGAGTGAATTTTGAATGAGTGAATCAGAGAAGTAAACACCGTTTGTATTATCACATTTCATCATTATCGCATTAAAATTCATTCATTCTTTCATTCAAAACTCATTCATTAATGATTGATACAACACATCGAAGCAAAGAAACCGAAATCATGGACGACCTTGACATGACCGGCGAGTTATTAATTGATAGTTTGGATAAAATCGCGACTATCAATCAATGGCTCGGCGGCAATCAAGTGGCTTTGAGTGGTTTGAAAGCATTATTGAAAAATCATCCTGACGAAAAGGAATTATCTATCGTGGATTTGGGCTGCGGCAATGGAGATATACTAAGAGAAATCGCAAAATTTGGCAGAAAACGCGGCTTTAAATTCCAATTATTGGGCATAGATGCCAACCAAACGACGATTGATTATGCCATTGAATTATCCAAAAATTATCCTGAAATAAAATACCTAAAACAAGACGTACTTTCTGCGGAATTTCGAGAGATGAAATACGACATTGCACTTTGCACACTCTTTCTGCATCATTTTGAAGACGAGGTTGCTTTAAGCCTCATACAATCCATCGTCAAAAATGCACGTATAGGTTTAATTGTCAACGACTTGCACCGTCATCCGATGGCTTATTATTTGTTCAAATTATTAACTTTACCTGTCAAAAACAAAATGATGAAAGAGGATGGTTTGCTCTCTATTTTAAAAGGATTTAAACGAAAAGATTTACAACGTTTTGCCAATCAAATCACCTCCAAAAATACCGTTAAATGGAAGTGGGCATTTCGTTATCAATGGATAATTTATAATGCGACAATGAGATAATTATGCAACATTTAATGAGTGAATGAGTGAATTTTGATTGAGTGAATTTTGATTGAGTGAATAAATGTAATGCGTTAATGCAACAATGGAAACATCTACTCATTTTTTATACAATCTGTCCTGCATTTGCTAAATATATAAGTTAGCTTGTATTAACTTGACGCTAAATAAATTTCTCATATATCGGTTTTTACTTTACAAACAAATAACGAGTCAACAAATCCACGAATAAACGAGTCACGAACTATGGTAAAAATAAAAACAGTCGCCAAGCAACTACCGCCCTACACACGCACCACAGCAGAAATTCTCCCTTACGTAAAAGCATGGATGAGTGGGCAGGAAGAGCGATTTCAGCGAAAAGTCTTAAAAATCATAGGCAATGCACAGATTGACAGACGTTATTCCATTATAGATGCTGACGATATGTTTGTGCCGCGCACCTACGAAGAAAAGAACCAATTGTACATTCAAGGGACGCTGCCTTTGGCGGAAGGTGCTTTGCAAAAAGCCCTCAAAAAAGCGGATTGGGCGGCTACGGATTTGGATTATATCATTACGGTGAGTTGTACGGGTTTCATGATTCCGTCGGTGGATGCGTATCTCATTAATAATGTGGGAATGCGACAAGATATAGTGCGTTTGCCAGTGACGAAAATGGGTTGTGCGGCGGGCGTTTCGGGTGTGATTTATGCCAAAAATTTCCTCAAAGCCAATCCCGAAAAACGTGCGGCGGTCATTGCCGTCGAGTCGCCGATGTCCACCTTTCAGCAAGAAAATTTTTCGATGGTCAATATCGTCAGTGCAGCCATTTTTGGCGATGGGGCTGCCTGTGTATTGCTATCTTCCAATGAAAAAGACGATGGCGTAAAAGTACTCAATGAAGACATGTACCACTTCTTCGATGCCACGCACATGATGGGTTTTGAGTTGAAAAACAGCGGTTTACACATGGTTTTAGATCCAAGTGTACCGGAAACTATCGCAGCGCATTTCCCGAAAATTATTTATCCTTTTTTAGAAAAATCCAATACCGCTATTGAGGACATCAATCATTTGGTCTTTCATCCGGGTGGCAAAAAAATCGTTCAGACCATCGAAAATTTATTTGGTGCAATGGGCAAAAACATTGACGATACCAAAGAAGTCTTGCGCTTATACGGCAACATGTCCAGCGCAACGGTTTTGTATGTATTAGAACGTTTTTTAGAAAAAAATATACCTGCGGGCGAGAAGGGATTGATGTTGAGTTTCGGTCCCGGTTTTTCGGCGCAAAAGGTACTCTTAGAATGGTAAATAATGAATGAGTGAATGAATTTTGAATGAATGAATCACATATTACACGATTCATTCACTCATTCATTCAAAATTCATTCATTACACATTATCGCATCGACGCATTGTAGCATTATCGCATTATAATGACTAACGAATTTAAAAATAAAAACTACTGGGCAGTGATACTCGGTGGCTCTTCGGGACTTGGTTTGGCAACAGCGAAAAAGTTGGCGGAATTGGGGCTGAATATCTGTGTCATTCACCGAGATAGAAGAACGACACTTCCCGCGATTGAACAGGAATTTGACCAAATAAAAACCAATAATATAGATTTCCTCTCATTCAATATAGATGCATTAAGAGAAGAAAAACGTACTGAAATTATTAGCAATTTAAAAGAAAAATTAAGTAATACCGGCAAGGTAAAAGTCCTCATTCACAGCATAGCGAAGGGCAATTTAAAGCCCATGATTTCCGACGAAAAACCAACCTTAAAAAATGATGATTTTCATTTGACGATAGAAGCGATGGGAATTTCTTTATACGATTGGGTACAACATCTTTTTTCCGAAAAATTATTTGCAGACGATACACGAATTATCAGTTTTACCAGCGAAGGCAATCAAAAAGCGTGGGAAAATTACGCGGCTGTTTCTGCCGCTAAAGTTGTCTTGGAAGCTATCACGCGTAATATTGCTTTAGAATTTGCGCCACATGGAATTCGCGCAAATTGCATACAGGCAGGCGTGACCGATACCGCTTCTTTCCGCATGATTCCCGATAGCGAAACACTCAAAGCACACAGCCTACTACGCAATCCATCCGGCAGACTCACGACCCCCGAAGATGTCGCAAATGCAGTGGTTTTACTCTGCCAAAAAGAAGCATTTTGGATAAACGGCGCAATCATTCCCGTTGATGGCGGCGAACACATCAGGTAACGTAGCGCGACACTTCCAGTTCGCGTCCGTAGAACGATGCTTCCAGCCCGTTCCACCTTAGTTTGGCAAAATATACGCGAGGAATGAGCCGGAAGCATCGTTTTACGTTTGCGTTGACCATATATTATGACAATAGAAAAAATCATTTCCTTACTACCCTATACTACACCATTTTTATTTGTAGATAGTTTGGGAACCATAGACGAAAACGGCGTAACAGGAACCTACACCTACCCTGCCAATTCGTATTTTTATAAAGGACATTTTGTAAATCATCCTATCACGCCGGGCGTAATTCTGACGGAAACTATGGCGCAAATTGGCTTGGTATGTTTGGGGATATTTTTAATGAAAGATAAGATAGCGGAAACGGCAGAATTTCCTAAAATGGCGATGGTATCTAATCAAACGGATTATTTTTTACCCGTTTTTCCCGGTGAAAAAGTTCGGGTGATTTCTAAAAAAGTGTATTTTCGTTTTGGGAAATTGAAATGTGAAGTAGAAATGCGAAATGAGAAAGATGAATTGGTTTGTAAGGGGATAATTGCGGGAATGATTGCCCAGAAATGATGAGTCTAAAAGAGTTAAAAATATAAATATAAATAAAATTTCACACCACTATTCATAAACCCCAAACCAGAACGTCTTACTGAATTTATTTCAGTATCTCCCAAACGACAGGGCGCGATTTTGATGTGAGCTGCAATTCTGTATATTGCTCTGAAACAGTGATTTACAGCTTTCGTATAACATTTGTTTTCCATTGCTTGGGAGATGCTGAAATAAATTCAGCAAGACGGTTACTTTTTTGTTTTTTTGGCTCACGAGCATCATAAATCATTCAAAATTAAATCTAAAAATGAGCAAAAGAGTGGTCATCACAGGCTTAGGCGTAGCTGCACCAAATGGCGTAGGCTTACATGATTTTGAAGCGGCGATTAAAGCAGGAAAATCGGGCATTCGATATTTCGAGGAATTGAAAAACATGAATTTTTCTTGTTGTATTGGCGGTATTCCGGAGGTTTCAGATGAGTTGAAATTAAAATATTTAACACCTTTACAATTAAGGAATTTTACGAGTTCGGGTATATTGTATGCTTGTATGTCGGGCATTGATGCGTGGCATGATGCGGGTTTGTCATTTGCGGAAGAAGAACCGCATTGGGATAGCGGCTGCATCTTCGGAACGGGCATTTCGGGCGTGGAAAAAATGCGCGAAGCAACCTACAAACTCGACGAGGGAAAGGTCAAACGACTCGGCAGTACTTCGGTGGCTCAAACGATGTCGAGCGGCGTGAGTGCCTACTTGGGCGGTATCATCGGTTTGGGCAATCAGGTGACGACCAACTCGTCGGCTTGTGCGACGGGTACGGAGGCGATTTTGCTGGCGTACGAACGCATACGTGCGGGGCGTGCGACGCGCATGATAGCCGGAAGTAGCGGCGAACACGGTCCTTACATTTGGGGCGGTTTTGATGCGATGCGGGTGATGACTTATAAGCATAACGACAGCCCGACCGAAGGCTCGCGCCCTTTGAGTGCAAGGGCTTCGGGCTTTGTACCAGGTAGCGGTGGCGGTGCTTTGGTCTTGGAGACTTTGGAAAGTGCGATGGAACGCGGTGCGCCGATATATGCGGAGGTTTTGGGTGGTGCGGTCAACTCCGGCGGGCAGCGACTCGGCGGTACGATGACTGCGCCAAATAGCACTGCCGTTCAGCGTTGTATCAAGGCTGCCATCGAAAATGCCAACATTCAAGCGGACGATATTGACCTGATTAATGGTCATTTGACGGCTACGATAAAAGACCCCGTTGAGATAGAAAATTGGGCGGCGGCTTTGGGGCGAAAAGGCGCAGATTTTCCCTATATTCACTCGCTGAAATCTATGATTGGGCATTGCCTGAGTGGTGCGGGGGCGATTGAGAGTGTGGCGGCGATTTTGGGTCTAAAAAACGGATTTATCTTTCCAAATACCAATTGCGATGACCTGCATCCCGAAATTTCTTCTTTAATTGACCCCGAAAAAGTGCCTACAAAATTAATCGAAACAACAGACATAAGTATAGTCGCTAAAGCAAGTTTTGGTTTTGGCGATGTGAATGCTTGTTTGATTTTTAAGAAGTTTTAATGTCGGCAGCTATCAGTCCGCAGTCCGCCGCTTATACGCGAGGTCGTTTCACGTCAAAGCGGCGGACTGTGGACTGATAGCCGCCGACAAAAAAAATAATATGAATAAAACGGAATTAATCGACTCATTAAAAGAAATTATCAAACCTTACGTGCAAGATGAAGCTGCCTTTCAAAACCTGACAGAAGACACCAAGTTTATTGATGATTTGAAAATCAATTCGGCGAATTTGGTGGATATTGTACTGGATGTGGAGGATAAATTTGATATTCATATAGAAGATGATGCTATGGAAAATATGTTGACTGTCAAGGGAGCTATGGATATTATTATGGATAAAATTGATGCAACGTAAAACGACACTTCCAGTTCGTTCCTCGCGTATGTATGACGAAAATTAAGGTGGAACGAGCTGGATGCCGTCATTCGTCGACACAAGAGCATCGTTTTACGGGCGCGGACTGGAAGTACCGCGCTACATTCATTCAAAATTGATATGATAGGTAATGATATTATTGATTTACAACTTGCGCGAAAGGAAAGTAACTGGCAGCGACCTCGTTTTTTAGAGAAGATTTTTACGCAAGAAGAACAGGATTTTATTCATCATTCGCCAGATAAAGAGATGACCGTGTGGTGGCTGTGGAGTGGAAAAGAGAGCGTGTATAAAATCATTTCGCGCTTGGAAAAACGGCGTTTTTTTGCACCGAAAAAAATAATATTCCGTACCGACGACTTTAGCCGTCGCGGAAACTTGACGGCTAAAGTCGTCAGTACGGGGCGCACCTTTTCCGTTCAAAGTGTGGTGACAGATACCCACATCCACACCATCGCCCAATTGAATAATAACGACAATTCACCAATCACCAATCACTTCCACATCAAAAAAAATAATTACCCAATCCAACACCAAACTACCCGCCAATATCTGTTGAAAAATTATGCGAAAATCACTAATCTTTCGGTCGAAAATTTGACAATTCAAAAGGATGAATGGAACATTCCTTATGTGTATCATCAAAATAAAAAACAATCGGCAGTGATTTCTATATCGCATCATGGAAATTACGGCGGTTACGCCATTCTTAGGGATGAAAAAACAATAAACACTTCATCTTGACTTGTTCTTTTTTCTTTTAAAATTCACAAAAAATAGTTCCGTAGCGTTCCTATGCAACGATTTTTTGAATTCTTTAGAAGAAAAAATTACAGCGCATTATGGCACAATTTATTAAATCGTTTTTACTTACTATATGTAAAAAGTCCTTGCGTCAAACTATTTTATCTGCAGACCGACAAACTGTGGACACATTACTACGTAACGCCTAATTTCTCTTCTTTTTCTTTTTCTTCCTTTTAAACAATCCCCTGAATAATCCCTTCTTCTCTTTTTTGGGTTTATCGCGTTTGGCAGTCGAAGGTCGTGATATGATGGGTCTGCGTGGGCGTTTATTCGTTCGCTTCTTATTTGTCTTAGTTGTCTCTCTATCCCATTGCGGTTTGATGAAAGTCGGTAACTTTGGTTTTTCTATTACAACTTCCTCTTCTATTATCGCAGGCAATGGCTCTCTATAATCATAAGGTACATACCCTACACAATCTAATAACTCCGAAACATGTAGTGGCGGTTCTTTGAAGCGGGCTTCGGTATAGCCGGCAAATTCATTATTAGCATTGACACGCTTAAAAAACTCGCCCCAAACGGGTAGTGCCATATTTGCTCCTTGCCCGTAATTGATGGTACGAAAACGAACGCGACGGTCGTCGCCACCAACCCATACGCCTGCCACGAGTTTGGGTGTGATACCCATAAACCAACCGTCAGAATGATTTTGTGTCGTTCCTGTTTTTCCGGCAATATCATTGGGTAATTGGTATCGCCAACGCAAGCGACGACCTGTACCGCTATCAATGACCGTTTGCATCATTTCAAGCATAATCAACGCATCTTCAGGGTGTAATACTTGCTTACGTTTATAAATATTTGTTTTGAATTTTTCAATCGTTTTGCCACGCCTGTCCTCTACACGCAACAAGTAAGCTGGCGGAACATGCCTACCTTCATTGGCAAATGTACCGTAAACTTGCATCATTTCATACAGAGAAATATCGGCTGCACCGAGCGCAATGGCAGGAGTTTCGGGAATGTCAGATTCGACTCCCATTTCACGTGCGAGATCAACCGTATGATACACACCCGTTTGCATAATCCACTGCACGGTGACGGTATTAGTTGAGGTTTGGAGTGCGCCTTTCATCGAAAATTGTCCACCATATTTGTCGTCCGAATTTCGGGGAGTCCAGTCTTGATATTCGGGATAAGTAAAGAGTTTATTAGGCATAAAAGTACATGGCGATGCCGCCGAATCCAGTGCCGCAGCATAGACTAAAGGTTTGAAAGTAGAACCTACTTGTCGCTTGGTGCGAGTATGGTCGAGTTTGAAATTTTTGTGGTCAATACCGCCTACATAAGCGCGAATGTAACCCGTTTCGGGTTCCATTGCCATAAAGCCGACTTGAAGAAATTGAAGGTAATAAGCAATCGAATCTATCGGACTCATGGTCACTTCTTTGTTACCATTGACTGTAAAGACTTTCATCTTACGCGCTCGTCTGAAATCCGCATCAATGTACGCCGTAGATTTTTTTTGCTCTTTGAGTGTAAGGTAACGGTTCGAACGTTTTTTGGCAGCGTTTATCTTTGACACATCACCATTGAAAGGGTCTGCTCCTTTCCAATGATTGAAAAAATCATCCTGCAATTTTGCCATGTGCGTCTGTACGGCTTCTTCGGCGTATTGCTGCATTTTAGAGTTGATAGAGGTATGAATTTTCAAACCGTCGGTGTAAATATTGTAAGGGTCGCCATTGGGTTTTTTGTGTTGTTTACACCATTCTTTGAGTTCTTTTTTGAGGGTCTCTCTAAAATAAGGCGCAGGACCATCGCTGTGTGATACAAAATTGTACTTGGTGCGTAAAGGCAAACGTTTCATCTCATCACGCTCTGCTTTGGTGATATAGTTATACTTATGTATTTGTTCGAGTACTGTATTGCGACGAAGGCGACTGCGAGTAGGATTGACACGAGGACTATACTTGGTCGGGGCTTTGAGCATTCCCACCAGTATGGCAAGTTGGTCGAGTTCGAGCCCGTCGAGCGAAGAGTCAAAAAAGCGACGAGCAGCCATTTTTATACCAAAAACATCTTCACCGAAAGAGACAGTATTCAGGTAGAGTGTCAACACATCTTCTTTGTCGTAAGTATCCTCGATACGCTTGGCAATAATCATTTCTTTGAGCTTATTGACAGGCATAGAGAGTCTTCCGTAACGCTGGCGTTTGAAAAGGTTTTTGGCAAGCTGTTGGCTAATCGTGCTACCTCCTCCGGCACTATCATCTTGCAAAAGCAAAGACTTGACTAAAACCCGAAACATGGCACGGCGGTCAATACCGCCATGCTTAAAAAAACGCGCATCTTCGGTCGCGATAAGTGCGTCTTTGAATTGCTGCGGGATTTGAGCGTAGGTGACATTCGAGCGATTTTCGAGATAGTATCGCCCCAGCAACACGCCATCTTCCGAATAAACCTCCGAAGCAATCGGGTTTTGAATACTTTTGAGTTCGGCGCGTGTAGGCAAGTCACCATAGCGACCGCCCAGTACAGCAAAAACAAAAATAGTCAATGCCAGTATTCCTATCACAGCCAAAGTAATACCCACAATGAGCAAGTACTTGGTGGCTTTGTAGGCTTCGGGGTTATCTTCTTTAAAACTTGAGAACATATCTAAAGTTGAGCGTTTCGAGTAAATGAGTATATCAGTTTCCCAATATACGATTTTAGATGTTTTTTAGTGAAAGAAATTAAATAAGATGTCCCATAATGCGAAGTATTTTTTTCGTCTAAGGGTTTTTTGAAAACCGCACATAGCCCTCGCTACGTAAGGATTTCAAAGGATTCTTAGACGGGAAAAAGACGAGTATAATGGCACATGTTATTTATTTTCTTTCACTTATACAAAAATGTCACCGTTTTTTCAGTGCATACATAAAAAAATCCTCCGCATACATCAACGCATACGAAGGACTTAATATTTTTCAGAGATAATGCTTAAGTAGGATGTAGATAGTCAGTAATGATAACAATAGCCTTTTTTTGCTCAAGAGTATGTTATCTGAAAATGTCGCGACTGTTTAAATAGGAGCCTGAGGGTACAGGGCGAGTTTCATGACAACATTTTACCGACTATGCTTTCGTAGAGTGGAATGAATCTTAAAAGTAAGAAATAAGGAAATGTGTAGAGATTGATTTCATTCCTTTTATTGATAACAAATTTGAGGAAAATAATGATTAACAAGAAACGCACATTTCTATAATTGCAGTGCATTTTTACTTAAAAAAAATAAAATATATGATTTTATTTTTATTGAAATAAATTAATTGTCAATTATTAATGCTGTTTTTTTATTGACATGTGTTCATAATAAAGCATTGTATATTAAATAACTACGCCTAATTACATTCACTTCATTTTATTCAAAATTGCGAACTTTATTTAATTTATTCAAACTTTATTTAATAAAAAGCATAGTGTTTTTGCAAACTAAAATATTTTAATATATTTGTACTAAGATTTTAATTCAACATCAAACTAACATTGTTTATCTAATTTAACGCAAGTAAAAGCATAGTTTAAAATGAAGGTTCCACGTCTGATTAGTTTGTTTCGTAGTCTTAGCAAGGAAGAGGTAAAAAGGTTCGGTCAATTTTTAAAAAGCCCCTATTATAATGCTACGCCAAAAATGAAAGCATTATACAAATATTTAAAAATAACCCATCCCAAATGTCAATTTGAGCAAGAAGATAAAGAATATCTGTTTTCAAAAATATTCTCAAAAGAGCCATATAGTAATAAAAAAATGAACAATTTGACTGCTGCTTTATCCAGTATTTTACAGGATTTTTTGTTGTTACAACGAAATAAATCGGGGTCATTTGTCAGAGATTTTAATTTGTTCCGTGTCTATCATGACAGAAAACTGGATAGTCTTTCGGAAAAACAACTTTTAAAGTTACAAAAAACAATTAATACTCGTAATGGAGATACTATGGTGGACCATTATCATCAACTTAGGATACACCATGAGTTGTATTTTCATTCGAATACCTCTCGATTGAAAGGCAAACAAGGAGAAGGTTACTTGAATACTACTTTTGAATATTTAAATCTATTTTATGTTCAAGCTCGTCTGCGATACTTGTGTGAGATGAATTTTCGTGGGGATATTCTGGCTTCTGTTGATAAATCGGAGAGAGATGAACTCAGTAAATTGGAAGAGTTCGTCTCACTCAAAAAAACGCCTTTACTGGAAATATACGCGCTATTATATAAAATACAAATTGTTCCGGACGTAGATATTTATGCCGACTTGCGAGAAAAAGTATTCGAATACTGCCGCAAAGAAAACTCGAATAGCGGCGACTATTTATTGACTTTTTTGAACAACTACCAGTCTCGAAGAAGTAAGGAAGGTGACACTGATGCCTTGTTAGAATTATTTAAAATATATAATTTTGGTTTTGAAGAGAAAATATATTTGTTAGAAAATAAATACGTTAGAGCGGCACATTTTATAAATGCCTCCGTCATTGCTTCTGAATTAAAGGAAACAGATTGGTTAGAACAATTTATAGAACAGCATCAGCAGAAACTAAAAACAGACCTACAAGAAAATGTTGTCAATTTATGCAAAGCTTATTTGAGTTTTGCAAAAGAAGCCTATTTGGATGTCATCTCTTACGCTGGAAGGGTACAACATCATATACCTAATATGGGATTGCCTTGTTGGACACTGGAAATACGAGCTTACTATAAGACTCAACAAGATTCTGATTATTTAGATAACATACTAAGAAATTTCTCCAATTATTTGCATCGAAACCAAAATGCTATTTTTACAGATACTTATACAGCCAATCGAAATTTCATTAAGATAATACGTCAGCTTTATAAAGCAAAATATGATAATAAATATACCCAACAAAGACTTGAAGACACTATGGAATCTATGACAAATATTGTGTGCAAACGCTGGTTAAAAAAAGAAATTGAGGGTCTCCATAAATAAGAACTTTGAGTGGAAGATACCACCCAAAGTTCTCTACTTTTCCTATTCAGCTACCACAAAATCAATCGTTTGTACACCTGCTGTACTCTTAGCTGCTAAGGTGTAAGTGCCTGATTTGTAGCTTTTTGTGCTAATTTTAACACGCCGAACCGGAGATGGTACAAACCGCTTGAACTTCAAGGTACCATCTTCATTCAACACCTTTATTTTTACCGGACCACTGACAAGAATATCCACAACTATGCCGTGAAGCCCTTGTGTAATATTCACAACACCATCACCTTGTGGTGCTGTAAGTGAAGTGTCATAGTCGGAAATTGTGTACAAAGTTGTGTTGGCTTGTACACCAAAGCCAAGTAGCATGAATGCAGCTACAAAAAATAAATTCTTAAGGTTGCCCATAACAATTTTTTTTTGGAGAACTAAATGAGGTTGGTCATTGAGTTCTAATGAGATAATTAGGTTGATAATGGGCATAGCGATGCCATTTACACAGCATACTCGCTATGCAGAAAACATCTCAAGACAGCTTGAAATGCTAATCTTCGGTGTTTGAAAAATTAAATGTGAAGTTTGTGCAATAACCCTACGTACAGCTTATCAGTGGATTTGCAATAGGAATTTTGGTATTGTGGAATAACCAAAAACCAATTAGCAAATACGCCAATCGACCAATCGTTGAGTATGTAAAGAGGGAGACTTGTGGTATGAATTTTTACAAGAGGTTCATATTAATTTAGTGGTTTATCGGATGAATAAATAGTTTGTTTTTTGCTTTGTTTTGCTGGCACAAAAATGGGGAGAGTACGGAGAGAAAGCAAGCTAAGTTTTTATAAAAAAGCATAGTTTTTTTTTATACAAACAAACATGAATAAACACGAATTAATATTAAATATTATGAAAAAAATATTGATAATTAGATTTTTATAAATTTATTTTTACAAATGTAATTAAAAAAAACACCATAAAAATCTAAACAAAAAAAGCCGTAAAAAAGGAAAAATAATACGATTTCCTCTTTTACGGCTACTGTAATCGTGGGGGCTTTTCTATTAAATTACTGACTTATTGCCATGTAATGGGTAATTTATCTTAATAATTTACCTTTTGCTACCAATTTATTATTTGAGTAAATCTGATAATGATAAATTCCAGCGTTTTTTATTTTATGACCTATTGGATAGGTAGTATTTTTTATTTCTTCTGATAAAAGAACTCTTCCCAAATTATCACAAACTAAAATTTCCAAATTTCTTTGAATTCCTTGTTGCGATAAATCTAAGATAGAATTATCACTTATTGGATTGGGATACAAAACTACATCACTCTTGTAGTCTATATTATCAATATTTACCGGACTTACATGAATTGTCCATTCTGTAGCTAACCAATCACTTACACAGCCAACTGAATCTGTTACGATTACATCATATTTTGTGGTTATATCCGGCCAAACTCTAGGGTATTCAGCATTTATATCAGTGATATTATAATCAGGAAACCACTCGTAGGACAGGGGAGGAATACCCCTTCCGACAATTGGGTATAATTCTATGGTATCCCCCTGCACTATTTCCCTTTCAAGAAAATCTGCCAATAATCCAAATTTTGAGAATATTACTTGGACGCTATCAACCCCAATATATCCCAAACTGTCTTTTACATAAAGGTAAAACATTTGGGGCTCATTATTAGAAACAATCTCACTTTCAATAATTTGAGGCTTTAATAATGTCGTATCGTTTAAAAAATTTGAAGCCGTTAGTTTTGGAATAGATTGGAGTCCTGTTAAAAATTCTGTTTCCCATCTTATTTGATATGGCGGAGTCCCCTGCAATATATTCGCATCAAATACCGTGGAATCCAAAACTCCAAACTTATCAACACAGATATATTTGTCGGATCCGGCATTTACAATACATTGAGTATAAGCAAAATGGCTTGTCGTCAGTAGAAAAAAGATAAAAATACTTTTCATAAATTATTCTTTTAAAAATGAGACATGATTTCATAATCATGTCTCATTAGTGCCTCGATTTATAAATAATTGATAACTTTTACTTCGTTCTTTTCCGCCTGTATTACGTTGGAGAACCACTCCGTTAGCTACGGCTAAAGTCGTGAACCTCCGCCTTATCCAGACAAAAAATAATTTCGTTAAAGTTGTCAATTATTTATAAATCGAGGCATTAGGTAAATTAATTATCTCGACAAAATCATAGCTTTACTGTCCACATTCTTACCATCAACCAATAGGCTGTAATAGTACATACCACTAGCCTGTGAGTTTAAGTCAATTTGGACTTTTCCTTCACCAACATTTCTTTCTATCGGTATTTCTCTTATTATATTACCCAAATTGTTATACATTAGGATTGATACCTTTGATATCGTATCCTTTTTGGATAAATAGTATGATATTTTTGTAAGATTGTTGAATGGATTAGGAGAGTTATACAAAAGTCTTGAAAATTGTTGATTAGTATTTTCAATTTTATTGCTTGGCTTATTTTTTATTGTAGGCTCCTTTTTTGAATTTAGGGCATTTTCAAGTGCAACAATCCTTTCGTGCTGCTCTTGGATAGCCGAAACCAATACAGGAATCAAACCGTCATAATTTATGGCTTCAAATCCTTCTTCATCTTTTTGTACTAATTGAGGGAATACTTGCCCCAACTCATCTGCTATAAACCCAAGCATTCTTCCAGATTTGTAAGTTATGAACTGGTCTCCCTCAATAGTATTCTTTTTTATCTCATCATTTTCAACATCTTGAGTTGAAGTTGAATACTTCTCAAGATTGAAATCGTAGATATAACTCTTAGGCTTCAACTTTAGTATTTGCTCAATTCCACTGTATAACGGTTGAATATTTGACTTTAATTTACGATCGGAACCTACCCAACTACCCAATGAATATGCTGAACCATACACCATTAATTTATAAAACGAACTGCCATATCCACCTATAGCTACATTCTTATCATCTCTTAGCCAAAGCATATAATTGCCATAATTTGGCGTTGGCCATGGTTTCCAAAAGTTTAGTCCACCAACCCCAAATTTAGTATTCACATGTTCTATCGCAAATTTTCCATTATTTGGCAAATTGGACTCTTCCCCAAAAGAAAGAGTACGATAGTCTTCATATCCTATTTGAATAAATGCATCATTTCTCACTTGAAGTTGAGCATTGATTTGGCATGACAAGAATATAAAAACTGTTATCGATATTATTATTTGTAAGTTTTTCATTTTTTGAATTTTAAACATTAAAAACAATTTGATTCATAAATTTTGGCTTTGAAAGTAGCTTGATTTTCTACCTTAAAGCCTTCGGAGAAAATTATCTTATGTGTAGCTTCAAAGGTTACATTAGCTCCTGTTTTCACAATTACATTTCCATAAGGAAGTGCAGTTGTAACGTCATAACCAGCCCATAAATCAGTTTCAGAAGATTCAACAGAGTTTGAGTAAAAATCCTGATTTTGTATATAAAGTCTATCTTCTTCTAAAGCCATATTAACTGCTGCTTTGGCATCGACCCGGCCAGTTCCCAGGAGTCCAGTGTAATTTGAATTTTCAGGAATTGAATAAATTGAGGCATCCGCAGAATTCAAAACAATGTCTTGAATCTCTGAAGCCGTGAGGCATGGATTGACCGCAGCTACTAATGCACATATACCCGCAACCATTGGCGAAGCAAATGAAGTACCCCAAGAGCCGGTATAAGAATTGTTTGGTGAAGTAGATAATACATTGTAACCCGGAGCGCAAATATTAACTTTGTCATTGTGATGATGTGTAGAAGTAACATCTCCAATTCTTTCTTCATGACAATCTTTCCAGTTATTTCCCCCAAGTGTTGGATTCATATATCCAACATCATTTATATGTCCTACCGAAGTCACCGAAATAACGCTATTATAAGCCGCAGGATATACATAAGCATTACTAGCACAATGTGTAGCTGTATTTCCTGCCCCCGCTATTACCACAACATTATGAACGTCCCTTATTTCTTCATAAAGTATTTCTTGTGTAACATTGTGAGAACAGTTATTAATCCAACTACAATTTATTACCCTTACTCCAGGTATTTGGGCAATTTGTAACACTTCACTATCACTATACAAAATAGAGGAAAACACTATTTTAGATTTAAAACCTGTTGAGGAGATTCCTTTATCATTATCGGTATGTGCCGCAGCACATCCACTCACATGTGTTCCATGAAAATCATTGCCCGGAGAATTCTGTACAATTTGATCAATTTTCCCACTTAAATCCTCATGAGTATCCTCTATGTGAGTGTCGGTTATACCAATTAATATGCGAGGATCTCCACGTGTGATGTCATAAGCCTCCTTTGCATTTACTAATTCCAAATGGCTTTTATGTTGGTCCCAAGGTGGATTGGAATAATCATTTGGCTCATAGAGTAATTTATCTTCAGGTTCACAAAGAAACTCAACAAGTCCAAATACTTTATCATACGGAATGAGCAAGTCATGAAGGTTCTTATCTTCAGAATAAATTGTTATTGCCTTTTGCAAAAACTCTGTTACTGCTGTGGGAAATGATTTCTCTACCTTCACGATTTTAGATTTTAATTCCTTTTGATCGAAAGATTCATATTCTTGCTCTATCAAAGATAATAAATCCATTTCGTTAAAATCGTTGCTTACTTTTTCTATTTTTAGGTTTCCATAGAATTTAAACGATCCATTTTCATCAGGAAAACAGTCCTGACCGCTGAGTATTCCACTTGCATAAAATATAAGTGGAACGAAAAGCATAAATTTGCTCATGTTTAAGAATTTAAAATGTTAAAAAAATATTATAATTACAAATGTAATTTTAAAGCAAGTATTAGGTTTTACCTGTTTTTTAATATACATTATGTATCACAAAATCAACCTCTTGCTTACCTGTCAAAGACTCGGCAACTAAAGTATATACTCCTGATTCATAGTTTTTTGTATCAATATCAATACTTCTTCCTTTTGAGATGAGAGATACTTCAAAACGCACATTTTGCTTACTATCCATGAGTATCAACTTTATAGGTGAATTGGTAGTAGCCTCCACATGAATCGCACTGCGCCCTTGTATAATGTGAATCACTCCATCGCCATATAGCGCATTTAAAGTTGCATCATATTCAGAAGTCTGATAATGGAACGAATAGGCTTGCATATCAATTCCCAACAAAGTTAATGACATTGCAAAAAATAAAATTATTATATTTTTCATGTATATTTTTTGAAATTAAATGAGTTGTTTTTTCATTTAATTATGATGAGATAATACAGGGTGAAAATGGATATAGAAACGCCGTTTACATAGCAAAAACTATGTATGCTGACATTGTAAAATGTCTTAAAAAATCAAAAAGTAAAGATGTATTTAAGGGAAAGTAATTTTTGAATTTTGTGGATATAATTCAAGTGGGAGTTTGTTCGATTACTTTACAAATATCGAAGGAGTCGAGAGAAGAAACAACTTCATTTATATATAAAAGCATAGTGTTTTTATATACAAAAATACGTTGAAATAATATTTAAATAGCTTTTAATTAGAATTTTACATAAAAATTTTAAAATAAATCAACTTTTAACGCACACTAAAAAATAGGGCATAAAAAAAGCCACAAAAGAGAAAAAATAATTTTTTTCTCTTTTGTGGCAATGAAAAAACCTCTTAAAACGCTATGCAATACGTTCTACTTCTGGCAGGTCTTTGACGACCATTTGCACTGTACCGCGTATGTATTCTTCCAATAGAATGAGTTTATTGAGTTTCAATTTTTCTAAGACCTCTTTTTTGTAATGGCGTACCGTTATTAGTTCAAGATTTTCTTCTTTTGTAATCTTAAAATCGGTATCCAAATCTTCTGTCAAGGCTTCAATCTTATCCGGTCGATTGGTGAGGCAGACAGAGAAACTAATCGCTGTATTTTGCATCATATTGACTTTAAGTTGATGCTTGGCGAGTGCAGCAAAAATGACACTTAGGTTTTCCTCTGCGACAAAAGAAAAATTGCGCGTGGAAATATTCAGTAAGATTTGTTTGGTTTCGACCACAATGATTGGTGGGTAATGTTGGTAGGTATCACCATCAATGAGTGTGCCCTCGCCCGTAGGTGCGACGAAGGATTTGACGTACATCGGGATGTTTTTATTTTGGAGTGGTTTGATGGTTTTCGGGTGAATGACCTTTGCGCCGTAGTAAGTCATTTCGATAGCTTCGCGATAGGAGAGGTGGTCTATTTTCGTAACATTTTTGAAGATGCGCGGATTAGCGGTGAGGATGCCCGGTACGTCTTTCCAAACGCTCATGCTTTCTGCATCAAGGCAATATGAAAATATCGCTGCCGTAAAATCCGAGCCTTCGCGCCCCAGTGTCGTCGTGAAATTTTCGGATGTACCGCCTATAAAACCTTGCGTCATAACAAAGCCTTTTTCCAATAGAGGGGATACGACGCGAGCAGCATTTTTTTCGGTGGCTGCCCATTCGATTTTCGCAGCGCGATAAGTATTGTCGGTGAGTATCACGTCGCGTGCGTCGAGCCAAGTTGTGGACAATCCGACCTTATTTAGATAAGCACTGACGATTTGTGTAGAAAGAAATTCGCCAATAGATACGATTTGGTCATAGATATAATCGTAGCTTTCTTCCGGCTCGTCTTCCAATATCCATTCTACCTCAACTAGCGTGTCGTTTATGGTATCAAAGACGGCATCATTTGGTTCGAAAAGCTCACTCATTATCACGTAATGCGTTTGCTTGACTTCTTCCAAACATGCTCGTGCTTCGCCCGTTTTTTGATAATAAGCATCTACCACGCGCTCCAGTGCATTGGTCATTTTGCCCATTGCCGAGACCACGATGACGAGTTGCTCACTTTTATAATTTTGTAATATATTTGCTACGTTTTTGACTGCTTCGGCATCTTTCACGGATGCACCGCCAAATTTAAATACTCTCATTAATTTTTACTCAATTTCTCTTTCTGATATGTGCTTTACGAAGTCTTCGGTTACACTCATTGTATCTGCTATTTGTTTAATACTTAATTTCTTAATCGAAAGTAAAGATTGAATAGCGGTAATTTTTTCCTGCTTGATTTTTTCGCGCTCCTGTTTAGCTTTTTCGCGCTCCTGTTTGACTTTTTCACGTTCCTGTTTAGCTTTCTCGCGCTCTTGTTCAATTTCTTGAATAGCAATTTCGCGTTCTGTGGCTCTGCCTTTCAGATAATAAAAGTCCTCTGTATAATCATAAGTAACTGGCATATCGTGTACTATTTTGTCTGTAATTTCACTCAATTTACGGAGTTTTGAAAGCAATATCAATTGTTCGACGTATTTTTTGAGTTGGGCTTCAGAATAGGCTACGGATTTCAGTTTGCGGACAATAAGTCTTAACACTGTTTCTGTACGGTCTTTTTCGTAATTGCTTAATAGAGCCAATAAGACAACTTCCGGTACTTGTGAACTCAATAATTCTTCGGTATTCAGTTGACTTATATTTATTAAATCGAAACCTTGATAAATCTCCTCCTCAAGTAATTGTGTCCGCATTTTGGATTTACCAGCATCAAGAAAAACCACAACATGTCGTATAGGTAAACGGTATTTGCGAAACATAATACCATGATATTCGCCTACACGTTCCAACATTTCATAATCGTCTTTTGTCTGAAACTCCACATGTAGTAAGACCTCTTTATTATCGGTAGTTGTGATGCGACAAAAAAAGTCCACTCTGCGCCCTATCGTTCGCGGTAATTCGGCAGGTAGTGGTTCGTAAGATTTTATCTTAATGCCCAATTCTCGTTGAATTAAAGGCATGAAAATATCATAAGCATTTTCTTTGAAAATGCGATCAAATATTTTGTTATTGCTTTCGGAAGATGGGTCTTCATTCATGGATATGGAGATACGGTTTTGGTCTTACTCTCTTCTCCTGCTTTGCATATTTGAATAATCTAAATAATATAATAATTTGACAGAGAACAAATTATCAGGTGTTTGGTCTTTTGACATTTCATTCCAATTATCAATATAATTATAGGTAAAAGGCGCGTTTTCATTAAATAGTGAGCGTTTCCAAATAATATTAAATTCGCTGCCCGGTGCGAATCGGAATCTGTAAATCAGGTCAATATTATAGGCATTAAAATTAGTATTATTGTCTTCCTCATATACAGTACTTCGGAGTGTGCCGTCTTGACGAAGTTGGAAATATTCTTGATACTCCACCAATGCCCAGAAATGACGCGCACGCGCGGTAATCGACATTCTATCGTTGAATAGAATATTCGCCGTCACCGCTCCGGTAATATCACGTCTGTCGCGCTGTCCGATGACGATAGTGCCGTCGGAGTCATTATCCACGAAACCTCTGTCGTTTTTGCGTTGTTCGTAATCTATTTCTCCTTGTATATTCAGACCGCGACCAAAGCGAAGTCTTGCTAATCCACCGTACTTAGTCGCATGACCTTCCCATTCGGGATAAGCGCGATAAGCAAAATCAAATTGATAAGATATGGCTCGTGTCAAGTCAGTTGCGAGGAAAGTATTGATTTCATAATTTTTGGGTATAACAAAAAGCCGTCCTTCTTGGCGCGGTTCAAAATAATCATTAGAAGGACGCGGAAAATACTCCCCGAAAACTCCTGCACTTATATCATTGCTAAAGGTCCACCAAAGACCACCTTCGACAAAATAATTGGCAAAATCATTTGGCACAAAACGCTGTTCGTGATTGATACCCGCATAGACATTGAAGTCATAAAAACCCATGAAAGCATCAAAAACTTTGTATTCAACCCTACCTCTATGGAATATCCGATTTTGAGTAGAGAAACCTAAATCATTGGCATCATAAGTACGGCTTTCCAAATCACGTTCTACACTATAACGTAGGTTTCCGCCAAATTTTCCAGCTTTCACGCTGTAAGCAAAACCACCTTGTCCGCGCGGATTATCATTCGCATCGCGCAAGAAAAGTTGACTGATAGCACCTCGTCCGATGACACCATAATCATTGTTTTTATCAAATAAAGCATACTCCATTGCGGTTACATTCGCATCGCGATAACCACCATTTGTCAAATCAGAAACGATGCTATCACGCGCACTGCCACCGCGTATGACATTGGTATTGATAAAACTCACATGAGAATTATTTGCCAAAAGTTGGTCAATCACAATCACATTATAATTGGTCGCAGGTCCGGTTGGGATAACTCGTATAATTCCACCGCCTGTGCCTGTTTGTGTTTCTGCTGATGACGGCGCAGTGATGGCATTAAAAAAGCCCAATCCGAGTCCTTTGCGATTGCGAGTTGTGAGTTTGGTGGCATTGATGAGTTGAGCTTTAATCGGGTTTTTGATTAGGTCAGAAGTTGGTTCAAGTATTTCGCGATCATCCGGTTCTTTGGCAGCATCTTCTAACACATTTTGATAATACACTGGTTGTCCGCCGACTCTGCGAGAGTAAAAAACACCTGCGCGTTCAAACAACTCAAAGCCTTCGGTAAAAAACGGACGATTTTCGTCAAATCGCTGTTCGAACGGACCGAGATTTAAGACTACATCATCAAAAGGAACTTGTCCGAAATCAGGAATCAAAGACAGGTCAAGTGTCGTCGTCTCATTGATACCGACGCGCATGTCCATACCTCCGGCAATCTCGCTTGACCATGGACTATCTTCTCGATTGTCAGTAGGTGTATAATTGGAACGGGTCATGACATAAGGTGTGAATGACAAGCGCGTAGGCGGTTTTATTTTGCGCAGACCATGTAATCGACCAAATTGGCTGACAAATCCCTCGCGCTTTGGGTCAACGGGATTCCAAAAAGAAATTTCATTACTTTTCCATGATGTTCTTTTAAAATTAATCCCCCAAGTTTGGACATCTTTATCAGGAAAACGAATGGCAGAATAAGGAATTTTCATTTCTACTGCCCAAGCGTTTTTGTATGTTTTGACTTCACTTTGCCAAACGGCATCCCAAGCTACACCGCCACTTTCGGTAAGCGGATCGCCCAATATATCATTGGTCACTCCGACATAATTTCGTTCATTGGCACGTCCGGCAGACATATATTCGTCCAATGCCGTCACCGCCACGCGCGTCTGTTTTACACGCCCCAGTGCCAGTGCTTCATTTTCGGGGTTGATGGCTGCATCGAGTTGTACACCTGCTGCCGTCACGCCATAACTCCAAGCATTTTGTCCGGCATTATAAGGGTCGAGATAGACTTCAAAAATGTCAGATTTTACGGTATTATCATCCCTGACGGAGAGTTCTTTACCTATCCTTGAAAGATCAGCCTCATACATAATTGCCGCTATGTATATTGCCTTATCATCATACAAAATACGAACTTCCGTTTGTTGTTCGGCAGCCTCGCCCGGATCGGGAAAAAACTCCTCAAAGCCCATAACGGCTTTGGCTTGTGTCCACGTTTTATCCGTCAGAAGTCCATCAATAGCAGGTGGCGTATCCGTCCGCGTGGCGTATATCCGATTAATTTTTTGTGCAGACATAGTTTGCACGGAAAAACAAAAAAGAAGTAAAATGAAAATATGATGTGATAGTAGCCTTTGTGTAAATATAAAAAAATAGTGCATATTTTATGAGTTTGTTCTTATGTGGGGTGCAGGACAAATTTTTAATTTTATTTTGAAATGCCACTGTACTGACGACTTTAGCCGTCAAGTGGCTCGGTACTTTCCCGCGACGGCTAAAGTCGTCGGTACGAGGCAGATTAAAAATTTGTCCTGCACCTCTTATGTGTTTTGGATGATATTTAATGCTTAGAAACTCGTACAGGCGATTTTAATCTTGTACGAGTTTTATAAATAAATTATTTTTAAAATATATTCTGTTTTGATAATTTTTTAGTTGAAATTGGATTCGTCCTAATATTTGAAACCTATTATATTTATCAATAATTTAAAATAATTAATCATTGAAAGTTACGGCAATATTAACAGTAAAGTTACAATTTATCTACTTTTTTTCAGTTTGAATTCATGGATACTTTATGACTTTATCACTAATATTGTAACAACTTTCCGTTTTTTATTACATTTGTATGTATCATAGAATTCGGATATTAGTTAATTGGTAAATTTTTGATAGTATAAAAAAGTGTTTTTCGAGCAAATAAGAATTATTTTAAAATTTATTTAAAACAAAACACGCCCGATGTAATATTTTGATTATCAATTATTTACACCACTTTGTCAGTCAATCAATTTTTCAATAAATAAAGCCCGTTAAGTGTCAGCCATTTAAATGGAGACACAAATTAGACAGCAACCCTATTTATTTCAGAATTAAAGCATTAACAACAACGTATATGAAACAGCTTGTATTGTTAAATACCCTCTTGATTTTATTGTTTGTCGCTTTTGCGGTACAAGCACAAGAATTTAATGGTTTTTCCGAATGGGAAAAGGGAGATATGGCAACTGCCAAAAAGGAATTTGAAACTTTATACAATAATAAAAAAACAAAATTGGTCGGTGCCTACGGTCTCGGATTGGTGTATTCGGACGAACGATACCCTGAGAGAGATATGAAACTCGCTTACGACTATGCTTCTGAAAGTCGGACACTGTACAGAGAATTGAAGTCTAAACAGAAAGAAAATTTGACGGCAAAGAAATTCAAGTATTCGCGGATAAAAGGTTTGCGCGACCAAATTTTGACTATTGCAATTACCGATGCCCAAAATAAAAATACGGCAGAGGGTTTTGATTATATTATTCAAAATTTCAAACTAACATTAGAGGATAAAAAGGAGATATACGGCTTGCGAAATGGTGCAGCACTAAAAACGGCGAAATCACTCAATAGCTATTCGGATTACGCGAAAATATATGAGACTTATGAACGCAAAACGTTTACGCGTTATACACCTGACCTTGCGGATGAAGTTGATTTGAGATTGTTCGAGGCTTTTGTAAAAGAAGAAGGTTATGAAAATCTGGATAAATTCAAGGAAGCGCATCCGAAAAGCCCTTTTGCTTCCGGTTCGACAGTGGATAAATTTATAGCTGCTGCCAAAGAAGACTCGGCAGAGGCTTTCGAGAAATTTGCCGATCAAAATCCCAGTAGTTCGCTTGCGCGCATCGCACGCAAAAAAATCAAATTGATGCGTGGTGAAACTACAACAGTTGCCACTCCAAGTGCTTCGGATTTGAAGGTAGAGCCACGACCAATTTCAGCTATCAATTCCCCGGCGGATGAACACATGCTATGCCTCACTGCCGATAATAAGACCATGTATTTTGCAGGTACTTCGCGAAGAGACGGTCTCGGAGAAGACGATGTTTTTATGTCAAAATTTGCCAATGGAAAATGGTCTAAACCGAAACTTATCAAAAGTATTTGTTCGCCAGATTACAGTGAAGTGCCGCTCTCTGTGAGTGCAGATGGCACACGCCTCATTCTATTTGAACCTGTATATAATGAAAAAACGGATGAAACAAAAGGTATGATTACCTACACCGATAAAACGTCAAAAGGCTGGAGTAAAACCAAGCCTTTTCCCTATCCTTTCAATACAAATTATAGACAAGCAGGTGCTCAAATGACCGCAGACGGAAAAGGTATGATTTTGACGATTCAGAAGAAAGAAGGTGATGATTTTGACATTTATTATGTAGCAAAAGACGGTGATAAATGGGGCGCGATAGTCAATCTCGGTAGAAATGTCAATACGCCCAGTAATGAACGTACACCCTTCTTGCATCCCGACATGCGTACCTTGTATTTTAGCTCTGACGGACGTGGTGGATATGGTAATATGGATGTATTTATGACCACTCGAAAAGGGGACTCCTGGACTTCATGGACTCGCCCTGTCAATCTCGGCAAAGATATTAATACAGCAGGTATAGACTGGGGCTATAAAATTACGACAGATGGAAAACGCGCCTTCTTCGCATCAGGTAGCCAAAAGCAAGATTTTTACGAAATCGACTTGCCAGAACGCTTCCGCCCGAACGCCGTCAATCTTATCACGAGTACCGTAGATGTAACGGATAATAAAGACAAAAAAATCGTCGTAGAAAATGCCGAAACGGGTGAAGTCATCGGTGAATTTCAAGCCGATCCGCAGACGGGTGAAGTCGTCGCAGTCTTACCAGAAGGCGTGAAAACAAAGGTGCGCGTGGAAGGCGAGGGGCTTGTTTCTCGCCCGATAGAAATTGAAGCAAAAAGCCCTAAAAACGAAACTAAGAACGGAACTAAAGCCGATACAGATAAAGCCACTGATAGCAGCACATCGACAACCACATCACCCGCAACGGAAACTAACAACATGACTACTACTGCCGTCAACCTCAATGCCGTTGACCTCGAAGTCGCTATTGCTGAAGGTCAAACCTACTCATTTCCTGACTTGCTGTTCGACTATGATTCGGACAAAGTCAATGCGCCATTTTATGGCGAACTCGACAAAATCGCTGCTGCTTTGCAAGAGTCCGGTACATCCATCACCGTAGCTGGACATACCGACGATCAAGGCTCTGACGATTATAATAATGACCTCTCTCAACGTCGCTCTGAAGCCGTAAAAGCCTACCTCGTTGGTAAAGGCATCGACCCATCCAAAGTACAAGCCATCGGATACGGCGAATCACAACCCGTAGCTGATAATAGCAGCTCAGAAGGGCAAGCACAAAATCGTAGAGTAGAGATTATTTTTAAAAGACCGTAATGACATTTAGCATTTAATGGGGAACATTTATCATTGACGATACTTATGATAAATGTTCCCTATTAAATGTTTTCAATATCTAACTCCCAAATGATAACTGTGCGGTCGTCGCTACATGAGATGAGATAATTTTGGTGAGTTAACCAAAGTAAGCGATTGACCGAATTGATATGACAACCGTATCGGGCAGTGTCAATGACTTTGAGTAATTTAAAAGTATGGGCATCCCATATTTTAATCGTCTTATCGCGACTTGCGGTCGCAAAAATATGCCCTTCCGGATGATAGGATATATCATTAATCGTAAACCAATGTGCAGGTTGAGTTGATTGGAGTTCAAAGTCCGCTTCGATGTCCCATACCTTTAAATGAGCATCACGCCCACCACTCAAAAGATGTTTTCCGTCAGGCGAATATTGTATTGTAAAAACGGAATTATCATGCGCTGACGCTATTCTTTTTTTTATATTTAAATCATTGTCTAACAAATAAATAGCGTGGTCACTCGTGCCGACTGCCCATTCTTGTCGCGCTTCATTATATGCCAATGTGCGGAGGCTATCAATTGTCAGTTCAAATGTTTCTACGGGGCGCATAGTTTCAGGCGACCATTTGACCAATTTGCCGTCACCACCTGCCGTATAAATGTAGTCATTCACATATCGAATTTCAAAAATACCTTTTTTGTGATAAGCCGTATTTCGTAAATCTTCCTGCTTATCAACTGCCACCCAGTGCAGACCACCATTCATATTACCGGCAAGCAAAAGGCGTTTTTCAGGCAAATATAATAGCGAAAAAATATTGGTTTCGACCTTAGCAAGGAGTGTTGCTTGTTCGGTATTTTCTGCATCCCAACGAATGACCCAACCTTCTCCGCCACCCGACAAAAACTGTGCAGACGTATCTCCTTTCACAAGCGCATATACAGATGCACGATGTCCCGTAAGGCGAGCGATTTGTCGAATGTGAATATTCATGTTACAAAAAAACGACTTTTTTCCGTAACACAGACATTCCTGCCTGTACTTTTGTGGCATAGACAAGAATTTCTATGTTACGAAAACAATTTTTAATATCGGTTTGTGGCATTTCTGCCAATATACTTTTTTTTATTTTTTCTAAATACAATTTTTAATATGTTTTTCGTCTTTTTTGTTTAAATATTATTTGTCAATACTTTTCGTAACTTATTCATTTTTAAGGGAATAAGGGAACTAATATTGGTGCATGTATGTTTTAAAGGTGAACATAACATATTTAATCACCTTTAAAATTGCAAGCCATGAAGACATTGAAAAAAGCTTTCGGAAAGTTTTACAGCGAAGTTTTTGTGTATGAAGTGGCGCGAGAACGCCGAGAAGAAAATGAGTACGAACATTTTGACTATTTGCATTTACCAGCTTCATAGATGCAACACGATTCAAAAAAGGCTGTCTCAACAATTGAGACAGCCTTTCTGATTTATTTCGACATTTAAACCTTCGTCAGTTTACCTTTCAATATCTCTCCATCCACCTCAATCGTATAAAAATAAGTGCCAAGCGGCAAAGATTCACTATTCCAAAGGACTTCATATTTACCTGCTTTATCGACGGCTTGTTCTAAGACATCAATGAGACGACCTTGCGTGTCATATATTTTGATAACAGCAGTTGTATTGATTGCTTTGATTAGATAAAAAACAAAACGTGTTTCACCACGAACGGGATTCGGATGATTATAAACATTCATACCTTGTTCATAAGAAATGTACTCTAATGGATTAAAAAATGAATTAGATATAAAAGGAAAGCTTATTTCGTATATTAGCCGGAAGGAGAGGGTTTCTACGTTTAACACAAGATAGGAATATACTATTTATTTTACAAATATTTTTATAAAAATATTTCATAATTAATGAAAACGAATTGGTGATTTTATCTTCTTATCGCTTCAAAGTATGCTTTGAGGCGCAATGTTGCTTTCACATATTTTGATGTCGAAAATTCACTATCCTTATATTGATAATTTTGTTATTTTGCTCGAAACATAAGTCTTAATTAAACGACATTAAGGCTTATTATATATTTATGGCAATTAATAATATGTGTAATGATAAAGGAACAAAAAATGAAAAACAAAACTAACTACAAAATATCTCAACGAATTGAACGCTATTACCAACTAAATTCTGTCATATCCAGTCTTTCCAATAAGCAACTGAAACGACTTTTTAAGGCAAGCGAACAAACAAACGGTTGGGGCAAAAATCATCAATTGACCATTCAAGAGCAAGCCGTTTTTGTAAAGCGCGTTCCACTAACAATGTTGGAATATAACAAAGCGTTTTCAACTAAAAACATATTTAAACTGCCAAGCTATTATAATTATGGCGTAGGCTCGGCGGGCTTTGGTGTATTCCGAGAATTGCTCACCCATATCAAAACAAGCAATTGGGTTTTGAACAAAGAAATTACTAACTTCCCTTTGCTTTACCACTACCGAATAATGAAAGTTGACAATTGGAAAAAAAGTACACAAAAGGTAGATGAAAAATATATTGCCTATTGGAACGGCAATAAAAACATTGAAAAATACATTAAAGCACGTAAAAATGCCAAGTACGAATTGGTATTGTTTTTAGAACACTTTCCATATACTTTATCCGATTGGTTTGGTAAAAACACCCACAAAGCAGTTACATTGCTGCAAAACATGAAAAATGTCAGCACATTTCTACACCAAAAAGGGATCATTCATTTGGATGCTCATTTTAGGAATCTCCTTTCTGATGGTGAGCAACTGTACCTCACTGATTTTGGTTTATCCTTAGATAAAAATTTTGAACTCAGCAAAAAGGAATGTGCTTTTTATAAGCAGCACAAGAACTATGATTTAGCCGAATATTTGTGTTCAATGACAGGGCAATTGGTGAAAATGTACCACGCCTTGCCAACTAAAAAACAAGCCAAATTCAAGCAATTTGGACTTGAACCAAACCTAGATTATCACAAACAATTGAAAATACTAACGAAAAATATTGAAGCTATTTACAAGCAGCATTTGCTTAACATTCACAATGATTTATGCCAAATAATTAAAAAAGAAAAAGCCACTATTTTATATTTCAATAAATTCACTTTTGCTTTACGAACCAACAATAAAAAAGACAATAAATTTGATGGAAAGAAAGTAAAAAACTGATAAAAATAATTTGTTTTAAAAGTCACAATTTGTTGGCTCAAGACAAGATGATAGCCAATCATCATCCATGTCGAAAATTTACTATCCTTATATTGGTAATTTAGTTATTTTTGCTTGAAACATGAAACCAGAGTGAATACATCAATTTATTTAATACAAATAATCTTTAAAAATGACAAAACACAAATACTACAAACATTTAGTTTTCAGAGAAACACCTTACTCATCTACCAAAGGCAGAAATCCCATTTCGGAAGAAATGGCGATGAAGGAAAATCATTTTAAATTAAACTATGATGATGCGGACAGATTAGTGAAAATAGAATATCGTATAGGAGAACAACTCATAAGCCCGGGTAGAATTGCATTGATGGGGGCTATGTATGATGTTGCACCTTCAGTCCATATTAAGTATTCCGGGAATCTCGAAATACGGCATTTTTTCGACGAAGAAGGCAAGCAAATTACCAATCGCATGAATGTCTATAAAACAGTGTATGAGTATAATGATGCAGGAGAAAGAATTGGCTTAAGGCATTTTGACAAAGAAGATAAGCCCACGAATAGTACATGGGGTATTTTTGAATATACGTGGAAAAAGGTGAGTAAAGATAGTATCTTGGGGCAACGAAAAAATATTGACGGAGAACCTGTTTCGATAAGACCCTATTATATGTTTATGAACACATTATATACGTATGATAAAAATGGAATGTTGCTATCCATGAAAAACGTTGATTCGTCGGGGGAATTAGTGGAAGAAAAAACAGGGATTGCCGTAGATGCACCTGTATATGACGAACATTTCCAATTAACAGGATTTAAATTTTATAATAAAAACGAAGAACATGTCGTCGGTTCCTTTTATCCTTGTGCGAGTGGAGAGATAGAATATGATGCTAAAGGAAACGTCACGAAATATGTAACAATGGATTTAGAGGGGAAACCAATGCTAACATCTCAACAGTGTGCAATTACAGAATGTGATTTCGATAAATACGGTAATCTAACAGAAATCAGGCATTGTGATGAAAAAGGAATGCCTGCTAAAATAAGTACTCCAAATAGAGAAAAAGACTTTTCAAAAATTCAATTTATTTACGACGAAAACAACATTACACTCAAACCGGAAAGAGTATTTATTTAAACGACGATAGGGACGGTTTACTATGCTTTGAACATTGGGTAATTAGGTAAAACACTCATTATCAATAACTTATATTAATTTGTATTTTATTTTAAATTGTTTTTATTTAAATATTTATTCTACTAATAAATAACTTATTATTTCGTCGTTACTTAGTACACTGTTTTATAAATTTATTTACATTTTTTGACGTTTACTTTGAAATGAATCGAATCAAAAATGACGCGAATACTCACTGTATTTAAGGATTTTTTGGTGAAGAGTCATTTTAAAAGAAATACTCAAAAAAGTAAATAAATTTGTGAAACAGTGTACTTAGTAGTAAGTCATTTTGATTGTTTTTCGTCTGTCTGTTAAGCCACTCCTGTGTAACCAATGGAAACCGTGAAAAAAATCACGATGACAAAGGTCAATATTCTTAAAGGAGAAAAAATTGTGGTTTTTGTGCTGACATAAGGGTGGTTTGAATGATTATTCCATATCCTCTACGCCTTCTCGCTATTCAAATGTAAATTACATTATTGGAAGTCTCATAAAAGCTACTGCTCATACCACTATACATGAACCCCAAAAACAGAACGTCTTGCTGAACTTGTTTCAGCAAGACGGTTTTTCTTGGTATTTTTGGCTCATGTATAGTAGTGTGGCTACTGCTTTTAACTTTTTCTTAAAAGTATTGATTATCAATAAATTACGAGCAATTATAGCAGGTGTTTTTGTCAATTGTTTAAAGCAATTCTGGGATACTATCTTTCATGCGTTGTGCGAGCATACCTGTGATGCGCTTATTAAAAGTGGCGGTATTTTGAGTGTATATTTGGTATTCCTCTACGGTCATTTGACCGATAATAATCCCTTTGAGTTCGTTTTTGAATGACGTATCTTTTTGAAATGTACGTTCAATAAAAACGACATGCTGATGGTCGGAAAGTTCCGAAAATTTAGTTTTGGTACGAATAATATATTGTCTGAATATTGCAACAAGGAGCGGATGTTGAAATTTGATAATCGGACGCAAGGTAAGGTTTTGAAATCGCTCTTCGGGGCTTGTATTTTCATTAACAAGGGCTGCCGGAATATCAGGACGAATATTCAATAAATTACTATTTCGATGGTTTTCTTCGCTCATATTTTTAATATTAAATGTGTAAAAATACATATTTATTTTAAATTAAAAAAAAGGTAACTACTCAAGTGGTCAAATAATCTGATTATCAATAATTAACAAAATATTACTTTTTATAAATTATAAATTTAAAATATTAACTATTTATTTAAAAAATTATAAACCAGCATTATAATTATTTTTTATAAATTTATTTAAAAAATAAAAATAATTTTAATTTTCGTTATAAAAAGTTGATTATCAGTTATTAATAACGGTTTTTAGAGTACCTGAGTAGTTACAAAATACTTTCTGATAGTTATCGGAATAACTAAGGCTATTGACTGCGCTTTTTGTGTCATTAAGGAAAAAAAATAATTCTAAAATTTTAAATTAGTGAAAGAAATTAATAAATTAGTATCAAGAACAAAATAAATGTACATTCTTCTCCCGATACTTATCAATAGATAAATGAATAAAGTAAGAGAAATAGATGATTCCGCCTTGGGTATTTCGCGACGAAAGTCGGGAAAAGGCTTTGCGTTTTATGATGAAGATGGTAGCAAAGTTACCGACAAACCAACCTTGAAAAGACTGCGGAAATTGGTTATCCCACCCATGTGGTCAGATGTGTTAATTTGTCGCTTCGATGATGGACATATTCAGGCGATTGGTCGCGATGCCAAAGGAAGAAAACAATACATTTATCACTCCGTTTATGAGAGGCTAAAGCAAGAAGAAAAGCATCGAAAGATGGTTGATTTTTCTGAGGTATTACCAAAGATTAGAAAAAAAGCGCATACTGATTTAAAAGGTAAAACTTGGAATAAGAAAAAATTACTGGCACTTATTATCCTGATTTTGGATGAGTATGGTATTCGCATCGGAAATAGGGAATATTTAAAAAAGAACGGCACATACGGACTCACTACCCTCAGAAGAAGACATTTGGCACTTGAAGAAGAGGAACTTTTGTTTACTTTTAAAGGAAAGAGTAATAAAGATAGGGAGGTGCATATTGATGATGAAGAATTAATTCCCTTTATCATGGAGGTTGCCAGACTGCCGGGCTATGAGATTTTTAGGTATAAGGACAGCTCAGGTAAGTTCCAAGATATTGATAGCGATGATGTCAATACATACATTCAGCGTTTTATGGGTTCCGATTTTTCGAGTAAGGATTTTAGAACCTGGGCAGCAAATCGATTGGCTATTGAATGTTACTCCGAAGCGATCAAAGACCAGAAAAAAGGAAGTCGTAAAAAGTTTAGTAATATCGTAATCAAAATGGTGGCGACCGAATTGGGCAATACGCCTACGGTATGCCGTAGCTACTACGTACACCCTGCTATTTTTAATAAAATTGACGAAAAGTCGATTCCAATGCCGAACCCGTATAAAAAAACTCGCGGAAAATATACGCTGACCGCAAGCGAAAAGTTGGCACGCGATATTATTCGGAATAGTTATACTAAGTAACGAGAACAAGTCAAGATGTAATGTTTATTGTTTTTTCATCCCTTAGTTCCTTTGATTTCGTTAAAAATACTTTGTGATAGTTATCGGAATAACTAAGGCTATGACTGCGCTTTTTGTGTCATTAAAGAAAAAAAATAATTCTAAAATTTCACATAGGTACGCAAGATAAGTGGTTAAGCACAAATAATCGACACCATAATACATTGTCTTAATGATGTCGATTATTTATACTTAACCACTTAAATAAGTTTAGTGAAAGAAAATAAATAACATGTGCCATTGTACTCGTCTTTTTCCGTCTAAGAATCCTTTGAAATCCTTATCCCAATCGGGGTTTGGGACAGGCTGTAGCTAAGGCTATGTGCGGCTTTCAAAAAATCCTTAGACAAAAAAAATACTTCGTATTATGGGACATCTTATTTAATTTCTTTCACTTATCGGATATGCGTCAGGTTTAGTTATTTTTAATTCATCGAATTATGAAAATTAATTATGTTAAATAATAGTAGAAATTTAATATTACTTACTATAGTAATATTGTCACTCCTTAGCTCTTGCAGCAACGCCCCCGAGACTACAACAAGGTCAACGACCAAAGCACGAGAAACTCCCACAGACTATATGTTTCTGCAAAGGGCATTTCCAAAAGGAAAAATAAAGGAAACTGCTCGCCAAGAAGCTATATCTTGGAAAAAGGACTACTATGAAAAAAATCAGAACTTCGCCAAACTCGGCATAACTGATATTGGCGATATGATCGGACCCACTAATGCCGGAGGACGAATAGCCGATCTAGAGATACCCATTGACCAACCAAACACCTACTATGTAGGAGCTGCATCTGGCGGAGTATTTAAGACCGAAGATAGTGGTGTCTCTTGGCAACCTATATTTGATGAGCAAAGTGTATTGGCTATAGGAGATATAGAAATCTCAAAAAATAATACTGACCTTGTATGGGTAGGAACAGGCGAAGCCGACGCATATCGAGCCCACGCCGGCGATGGCGTCTTTAAATCAGAAGATGGTGGAATAACCTGGGAGTCAAAAGGATTGTCTAACGCCGCAACGGTGGGCAAAGTCAAACTTGACCCAAATAATGATGATATTATATTTGTAGCTGCCATGGGACCGATATACAGATCCTCAGAAGATAGAGGCATTTATAGGTCAAAGGACGGAGGAGACAACTGGACTAAAGTTCTCTATATTGATGATTATACAGGAGGAATTGATATAGCTTTGCACCCAAGCAATAGCAACATCATATATGCTTCTATGTGGGAAAGAGAATTTACAGAAAATCTCTCTGTCTATGGAGGACCAAACTCCGGACTTTATCGTTCTTTAGATGGCGGAGATACTTGGGAAGAATTGGAAAACGGATTATCTACCTCCAATACTATATCTAAGATCAAAGTAGAAATTGCACCCTCTAATCCCAATGTTATTTATTCGCTTTACATAAATGCAGCCGGAAATATCGAAGGATTTTATTACAGTAACGATGGTGGTGATAGCTGGGAGGAAAGAAACTCCGAACAATTGCCAAGTGTAGGTTTCAACGATTACTTTGGCGATATTTATGTCCATCCTACCGATGAAAATACCGTATATAACATGGGATTTCAAGCCTACAAAACCACTGATGGTGGACAATCTTGGACACATGTTTTCGTTGGCGTTCATTTTGATCAACAATCATTTTCTTTTGACCCCATGACACCCAATAAATTAATAATAGGCAACGATGGAGGCTTATATAAAAGCAACGACGGTGGAGCCACATCCACCAAAATTAATAATCTACCTATTACCCAGTTCTATCGGTTATATGTAAACGGCAACAACAATAACATAATATATGGTGGCGCGCAAGACAATGGCTCTTGGAGATCCACAACAACCGATGGTATAGATGATTGGGAGAAAGTAAATGAAGGCGATGGTATGCAGCCCCTAGCTGCAACGACTGACGGCTACTTTTGGTACAGCTCTACACAGTCAGGTCAATTATATAAGCAAGGATATTTAGGATACGTAGAAGTAACTCCAAGTATAGGAGCAGATGAAAGAAATAACTGGGATACACCCGTTACCTTCGACCCTAATGACACTGAAACGCTATATTATGGGTCAAATAAAGTATATAGGACCACGAACGGAGCCGATTCTTGGAATGTCATAAGTCCAGACTTAAGCAATGGTCCCGGACCGAGTTCCAAAGTATTCGGGACGCTGACAACTATAGATGTATCTAGCTTAGACAGCGATCTCATCTATGCCGGCTTAGATGACGGTAATATATGGGTCACCGAAAATGGTGGAACTGACTGGACTAAAATATCTAACGACCTTCCCGTCCGTTGGGTGACAAAAGTATACGCAGACCGAGAAAACTCCGATAAAGTCTATGTTACCTTATCCGGTTACAGATACGGGGAAGATAATGGTAATGTATATGTGAGTAATGACCGAGGTCAAAATTGGACCGCTATAGGTGCTACTCTACCAGATATTCCTATCAATGACATAGTCAAGGATTTAGAGGGAAAACTTATGATTGGAACAGATGTAGGAATATTCTTATCTCAAAACGAAGGCAATACATGGCAACCATTTGGCACAAACCTACCTTCTATCATCGTAACGGACTTGCACATCATTGATGAAAACAATACATTATATGCGGCTACTTACGGAAGATCAATGTACAAATTCGATATCTCCTCTGTTATGACAAGTACCGAAGAAACTTCTATCGTAGAGAATAACTTTACAATAGCACCCAATCCTGCAAAGGACTTTACACAAATAACATTACCCAAAACTGCTCAACAAATTTCCGCAACCATTTATGGTTCATTTGGCAATCTTATCACTCGAAATTCTTATAGCAATACACAATCATTTAATCTCTCTGTATCAGAGTTGGCAAGCGGAACTTATTACTTACACATAAAAACAGAAAATGCAGTATCTACAAAAAAACTAATCATAATATAAATTCCAAAAATAGAAGATACTGTACCAACACCGCAAAGGGATCACTCAATGAAAGAAATTAAATAACTAAGTAGTCAGTCAAGTTAATAATGTCGAGTTAATTTGAGTGAAATTTGGTCGAGTACGAGGCGGAGGTTATTAGCCAATCCGATAGCTATCGGGACGACTGATGTTCTCCAACAGCCTGTCCCGTAACTTGATTCGGGAAAGTAATCGGGCAAATTTCGCCAAATGAACTTATCATAATTAGTTTGACTTACTACTTAGTACATTATATACAATTAAAAAAAATAATTATATGAAAGAAATTAAATATCCGAAATCATTTTCACATATTGGAATTACTGTTCCCGATATCCACAAAGCTGTGAAATTCTATAAAGAAATTATGGGATGGTATGTAATTATGAAACCATCTTCAGTAAAAAAAGAACGCGATACTGCAATCGGACAAATGTGTATTGATGTTTTTGGAGAGGATTGGGAAGAATTTGAAATTGCGCACATGTCAACGTCTGACGGAATTGGAATTGAGCTCTTTTCTTTCCCTCACGGAAATAAAGAGGCACCTGATTTTAATCCGTTTAATACAGGACTATTTCACTTTTGTGTTCAGGATCCAGATATCGAGAACCTGACAAACAAAATAGTTGAAGCTGGTGGAAAACAGAGAATGCCAATAAGAGAATATTATCCAAATGAAAAACCTTATAAAATGGTATATGTAGAAGACCCATTTGGAATCGTATTTGAAATTTATACTCACAGTTACGAGTTGACTTATTCATCAGGAGCATATCAAGAATGAAAAACTGGATACAATAACGGTTATGGATGAAAAGATAATAAACGCTACATCTTCTCCCGATAGCTATCGGATATGCGTCAGGTTTAGTTATTTTTAACTTGTATTAGTTTGATTAATAGTATTTTGTAACGTTTTTTCTCTTTTTTTTGAATAATAAATTTCGGAATTGACCATTAATTGGGCAGCACTGTTAAGTGCAAAATATCGGTAGCTTTTTTTGGGATGAAAATTTGTTTTGAGTGCCTCTATGTACTCCATATTACGAACCTAAAGGCTCGTTTGACGTATTTTTATTGAAAAACTCTACCAATATTCGACCTCTAACGAGGTCATATAACATTTTGCCCAATTAATGGTTAATTCCGTTATGTTTTATCTCGGAACGACTGAATAGATACCATTATTTCTTGCCCAGACCGCCTTATCTCCGCCACTTACATCGCCGTCCATATCAAAATCAGCAGACGAGTAAATGTAAAAATCTCCATTATCTATTTGGAAAATAATCTTATCACTACCATTTACATCGTAGCCTCCGATATCAGATTTTTGATCACCGTCACCTGCGTACATTCCCCACACTCCCGTTTCCAATAACTTTTGAGCAGGTTGTGCCGGACTACCATACGAATTTTTATTACGAAAATCGTAGCTCAATCGTCCGCTTCCTGCATTGATGGTATTCATAGACATGACCCCAACGTGATTGCGATGTTCCACAACCACATAAAAATTACCCGTCGTCCGTTCGGAAAATTCTATCGGAGTAACTGATTTTATTGTCCCGTCTGCACGCAGTAGCATTGCAGTACGCGCTACGGTAGAAGAAACCTGCGGGGTTTTTCGTAAAGAAACCAATACCCAATCTACCACATCAGAAGGATAATTACCGTCTGCATAATACGCTCCTTCATCACCATTGTAAGACCAAGGATTTTTGCTATAAGGTTGTCCGACGGTTGTATTATTACTTTGTCCCGGTAGCACCTTTCGAGAAGCACCGAGATCTGTTTTCATTTTATTGATTTGTTTGTCATAAGTACCTTCAAGCCAAAGTCGAATATCAAGCTCTAAAGGAACATAGTACTCTACGATTAATTCCGGTGCAGCTTGATTACAAGCACTTTCGCTATACGCGATACGTGAGCCTGTCCCTTCAAAAATAAATCCCAAAGCATTGTAATTATTCCAACTGTTATTACTAATAACTTCTTGTATAATCTCCCCAAGGTCTGGCGTGCGTTGTACATTTCTTGCCTGCTCGCTTGTCCAAGCACCTATCTGCCAATTGGCAGAGTGGCGTGTTTTAGTTCGATTAGAAATATTTTTATAAGAGGTACTAAAAGTAGAAGCGTTGGTAGAAGCATCCCCATAAATCTTCATATTGCTGGAAGTAGAAGACGATGAGTAGGCTCTGAATTGAATATATGCCCCAGTGATTTTCGCGCCCTGCGGAATATTGACATCATCAAAACGCAAACCTGTTTTTTGATTATTGCCAATGAAAAGTGTACTGTTTTGTGTTGTGACTTGACCACTGGAAGATTCTACGGCAGAATTATAATAAATGTCTGCTTGCGAGCGAGCAATACCAAAATTCTGTGAACAGCCGTTTTCTTCATCTGTATATGGGCATAAATCAAGGTAAGCCAAAGTACCGTCTGTAGGACTTTGTACCTGTTCATCTTCATCCGTGATATAAATCTCGCGATTGCCAATGAAATCGACGGACTCGCGCTGCAAACGTCTGCTAAAGTCAAAGGTCTTGACTTCACCGTCAAAAAATATCCCTTCCGTAAAATCCTGAATAATCCAAAGTCGCGTTTCGCCCACCATGACCAATAATTTTCCGTCAGGACTCAATGCTGCCGAACTCACCTGATAATAGTCTTTCGATACACCATTCTGACTAATATCCATCTCCGTGATATACTCGGCAACGTACTGTTGTTGGGGGTTAGCAACAGCAGGTACGCGATAAAGGAGCGCCTGACCGGCATACGATTCCGACCCTGTGGCATCACTCTTTGTGATTATATAGATGTAGTTATCATGGTAAAAAATACCTTCTGCATTATCCACATCACTGGTCGGAAAACGAAAGTTAATAACTTCTGCAACGACCTCATTATCACAATGATAATCAGGATTCGCTACTATATAAATAGATAAATCATCATAGGCAAGACTTGGTGAATATCTGGCGTTTCTGTCTCCGGTATCAGCAATATAAATATTGCCATCCGGATCTGCGGTCATATCTTCCCAATCATAATTGAAAGCATTCAGCAGGGTAATTGTCCGATACACATTCCCTGTAGTGTCTGAAGCGTGGAGTTTCGGTCCGTTCGTACCGTCATTAATCGTCCAAAAACCACCCGCTCCGGTCGTCACAATTCCTGATGATTCTCGCATCACAGTTGACAATTCAGCGATATAGCGTGGTGTAATTTGTTGTGCAGCAATTTGGTATGAAAAAAAGAATGAGATGGTTGTAAGTAAGCATAGAGATGCCATTACATGTTTTAAATTTAGCATGATTCAGTATTAAGTTAGGCGTAAAATAAATAATAGATTTTTTAGGGAGGACTAAAAATGGTTTTGATGCAATTCAATAATATAGGAAGGGAAAGAATTCTACAAATGTATAGTTTTAGAATAAATCAAAAAAATATTCTAAAATATATTTTATAAGAAAAAATTATTTTTTACATAAGTGTGACTTAGTGAAAGTTATACTCTTTTTAAAATATGTACCTACGACAAACGTTTTTACCGCCTTTTGTAAACCGTTTATTTGAATTTGAATTTTCAAAACCACACATAAAAAATGTATGGCTATTTTTGATTTCATTTGCAAAATTTAATTTCTTATAAACAACTGTATATCAAGGTGTTAATGTTCAATACTTGAATGTGGCGATGTTCCGTCAAAAAAGTGTTTCGGGAGCTTGGTGCAGTGTACCAAAGGAGGTCAGCAGAGGAGTTTTTTTTGACAAGCGTTTTTTGGTTTGTTTTTTTGGCGACTGCAAAAAATGAACAAGAAACCCAGTCAAAAGCACAAATTATTAGAGACTGTTATTACTCTGAAAAAACAAAGAACAAAAAGTGTATGGTTTTGAAATTTGAATTAAGTTTTTATCCTACTTTCACAATGGAGTATAAAAAGTTTTGTAATTTCGATTTTTAGGATATGTTTAATTCGTCCATTATTATATATATCGGTCAATTTAAAAAAACCAATGACGCATAAATACATGTATGTATGATAAGATATTGCTTACTTACAATCACTTTAATGATATGTTATTCAGTTGCTTATACACAAAAAGCAACTTGGGATGTTCAGTTGAGTTCACGCATTGCCAATTACGACATTAAAGTGAAACTCGATACCGCAGAAAAAACACTCAAAGGAACAGAGCTATTGACTTGGCGCAATGATTCCCCTGATGTTATCAAAGAATTGCGGTTTCATTTATATTTAAATGCCTACAAAAATTCGCAATCGACTTTCTTACGTGCCAATCGCTTTGGGCGAATGCCCGACGACGAACTCGGCTGGGGTTGGACGGATATTAAAAAAATCACTGACGAAGATGGTAATGACCTGACCGATGGTATTGAATTTATTCAACCTACTGATGGCAACGAGCATGACCAGACCGTGATCCGCGTACCGCTCGAAAAACCACTCAAACCCGGAGCTACCGCCGAATTTAAAATTAAATTTACCTCCAAGCTACCGCGTATCATCGCTCGAACAGGTTTTGAGGGAGAACATTATTACTTTGTCGTTCAGTGGTTTCCGAAGATTGGCGTATATGAAGAAGAGGGTCAACGTGGTGCAAAAAAAGGCGCGTGGAATTGCCACCAATTTATACCAACTACTGAGTTCTATGCAGATTTTGGCGTGTATAATGTCGAACTCACCGTACCACAAGGTTATATTTTAGGCGCGTCGGGTGTAAAACAAGAGGAACGCAAAAACATGGATGGCACAAAAACCATTACGTATCGCGCCGAGGATGTCATTGATTTTGCATGGACGGCTTCGCCCGATTTTGAGGTGATTGAAGAGCGTTGGAAAGATGTCAACATCCGTCTGCTGATACAACCCGAACACAAGGGAAATGCCAACAAATACATCGAATCCACAAAAAATGCCTTTGAATATATGGACAAACACGTCGGCGAATATCCCTATACGACTTTTACGATAGTCGATCCGCCGATATATGGTGTGCGCTCTTCCGGCATGGAATATCCGACTTTGATTACCGGCTTGCCGGCTTTTACCATTCACGAAGGCATACGACAGGTCGAAATAGTGACGATACACGAGTTGGTACATCAATATTTCATGCAAATGGTAGCAAGTAATGAGCAAGAAGAAGTCTGGCTCGACGAGGGGTTTACGACCTATTATGAAAATCGAATTGCCGACCATTATTATGGTAAAAAATCATCGGAAGTGAGTATCGGTGGCTATCAAAGAGGCGATGGCGAAGTCTCGCGCTTGAGTTATACAGGCATGTCCAATCCGCGCGTAGTGCCTTGCGCCACGCCCGGTTGGGAATTTAAAGTCGGTAATGAACGCACCATTATGTACCACAAAACCGGTGTTTGGATGAAGACATTAGAACGCATGGTCGGCGTGAATACGATGGACAATATCATGAAAACCTACTTCGAGCGTTGGAAATTCAATCATCCGACCGGACAAGATTTTATTGATATTGCCAATGAGGTCGTCACGCGCGAACATGGCGATAAATATGGTGAAAACCTCAATTGGTTTTTTGACCAAGTCGTATATGGCACGCAAGTTTGCGACTACAAAGTACTCTCTATTTCCAATAGAGCAAAACGCGACCCGATAGGTATATTTGAAAACAATAAAGGTCAAAAAAGATGGCGCGACCGTCGTGCAGAAGAAGACGAAACGGAAGATGAAGAAACGTACAACTCACGCATTCTGCTCGAAAGGGTAGGTGACATGATTGCTCCGGTAGAAGTATTGGTACGCTTCGATAATGATGATGAAATTCGTGAGCAATGGGATGGCAAATCTCGCAACTATGAGTTGATTTATGAGCGTTCTGAAGAGGTCATTTCCGTACATATCGACCCCGAACAAAAACTGTATATGGATATAGATTTGAATAATAACAGCATGACTACCCAACCGGACGAATTACCCGTCTGGAAATGGACATCCAAAGTCTTATTCTGGATGCAAAATGCCTTTCAATCTATGTTTTTCTTTTTTTAAATAAACGACAGGACGATTGACGGTAAACGGTCAATAAAATATATATCGTTCACCGTCGGTCGTCCACCGTTCACCGTAAAATATGAATCCAATCACGATATTTTTTAGAGGAATATGGGATACCTTTCGATTATTTCGGATGTGGCTATTGCTTTTTCTGCTGATTTTTTTATTAGCAATGACAGTTGCTCTTCCCTTTGCGGATGTATTCGGCACGTCTATTGGTAAATCACTCGAAATCAACAAATTACTACCGCAATATGACCATACCGTTTGGTCAGATTTTATGAACGCTCACGGCAGTAGCACCACAGGAATCACCAGTCAGGTCTCTTGGATGATACCAGCTTTTTTATTGTTGTATATTTTTCTGAGCGGTGGTATCGTGCGGTCTTTCGATGCTTTGCCAGAGAGGTTTAGTGCGCGACGTTTTATGAGTGCTTGTACCTATTATTTTTGGCGATTTTTTCGGCTGTTCGCGTGGTTGATGTTGTTTCAAGGTATCTTTGCAGCTTTGATTTATGGCAGTGCATTTTTGATAGTTTTGGGTGGTAGTTGGAGCAACTTACGGAGTGAACAAACCATCATCAATATGGGCAGAATCCTCATACCGATTCATCTCCTTTTGGCAACTTTTTTGGCAATGGTCGGTGACTATACCAAAGTCCGTATGGTCAAAAATGACACCTATCTCGTTATCCGCGAATTTGGGCGGAGCTTGGGAATGTGTTTGAAATATTTTTTTAGTACTTATCTGGCTTATTTTTTAGATATTTTGCTTCTCGTGGGACTATATGCGCTATACCTTTTTGTGGCAGACAAAGTGGGTATGGCAGGAAAAACCGCTATTATTATCATGGTAGCGATACAAAGTCTCGTGATGTTTTTTCGCCTGGGAACACGCCTGTTTGCACTCGGTAGCGCGAACCGTATGTATGACGGTATTCAGCAAAAAGAAAATCCCATTGAAGTTGTCGAAAATACAGAATCCGACTCCCAAAACATCATTGCCCCTGTACCTGTTGGTACGAATGAGGAAGATCTTATCGAAGATGATGATGACAATTTTGACGAGGAAGACCAGCAATATAACGAACGCGAACACATCACCGATTGGTCGCCTTATCGTGATGAAAATAAATAGTTGTAATTAATATGAAAAACCGCGATGCGTATATTCATTCGCTCAAAAACAGCTTGGCTAATAACACTTTTGTCAAAGCGAATTTGGGTAATTATAAAGGTGAAACTGAGGGTTTAAAAAAGATTATTATTAAAAAAATTATTATTAAAAAAAAGGAAAAACTCAGTTTCACGTATCGCTACGCTACGCGAGATTTGGTAAAAAATTATGATGTAAATGAAGCTATAAATTTGATTATCGAATCGTTCTCCTCCGGTTTTAAATTTGGGGCATTATTTACGCTCGAATTTGACCTTATTTACGAAGTGAAAAAGAACGGAAAATCATTTACAAAAAAAACAAAACCCTCTCAAAACCAACTACTTCCTACGAATCACGACAAACAAAAACACCGTCTGATTGCTCCCGAAAAAGCTTATTTGCATCACCTCAATATCACCGACAAAAACGGCAAAATTTACAAAGCTACACAAGATAAATATCGACAAATCAATCGCTATATTGAGATACTTTCTACTTGGCTCAAAAAGCTGCCCGAACGCGACATTATACGTGTGGCAGACATGGGAAGTGGCAAAGGCTATCTGACCTTCGCACTGTATGATTACCTTACAAATTCGCTCGGATTAAACACCGAAATCACAGGCGTAGAATATCGTCAAGACCTCGTCAATCTATGCAATGACATTGCCCAAAAATCGGCTTTTTCAAAACTGCATTTCACACAAAGTACGATAGAAGATTTTGACGCTCACGCCACAAATATCCTCATCGCCTTACACGCTTGCGATACAGCTACAGATGATGCGATAGCGAAAGGCATTCAAGCTAATGCCGACCTCATCGTGGTCGCGCCTTGTTGTCACAAACAAATCCGTCGGGAAATAGAAAAAAACAAGGCGCAAAACGACCTTAATTTTCTCACCCAACACGGTATTTTTCTCGAACGCCAAGCCGAAATGGTCACGGACGGTATCCGTGCTTTGGTATTGGAATATTTTGGATATTCGACCAAAGTATTTGAATTTATTTCAGACGCACATACACCTAAAAACGCCATGATTATCGGAATGAAAAACAAACATAAGGCGATGCAAGACTCACAAGTTTTGGATAGGATACAGGCAGCAAAGTCGTATTTTGGAATTAAAAAGCACCATTTGGAGCAGGTTCTAAGTATTTAGAAAAGAGATGTAAATAGCTTGTCACAATTTAATTTTTTGTTCATATTTTTTGGCAATATCAATTTTTGATACTAACTTTATTCATTAAGTAAAAACAATTTAATAAATTGTGCCATTATGCTTGTTCTTTTTCCCTATAGAAAACTCAAAAAATAGTACCGTAGCTATGGCTATGCAACGATTTTTTGAATTCTTTAGAAGAAAAAATTACAGCGCATAATGGCACAATTTATTAAATCGTTTTTACTAATAATATTTTCAAACAAATTTATTTAATATGAAACTCATTAAGAAATTAATCTTGGTTTGCTGTTGCCTATTCTTTTTTTCAGCTTTATCCGCCCAAAACGCCTTGGAAAATTGGGAAACTATTACCACCGAATTAAAGCAATTATCTGAAACGTATCAATCCACCACTATTTCTGATAGCGATTTTAAAAGATACTTTGTATCTACTCCTTCCAATCTAAAATATTGGGAAGATTTGAATGCTTATCGTCTTCAAAATTCTATCAATGTTTCCGCAGTGACAAATACTTATCTCTCGCACGTAATTGAGGGAATGAATACAAAAAATAAACAATAACAAAACATCATGTCCGCGGTTTATCAGTCCACAGTTAGATATGAGCCTATTTTACGTCCAACTGCGGTCTGCGGACTAATAAACTGCGGACTATATTTCCTATCGTTTCTTAAATTGCGCGATAGCATTCTTACTATATTCTGATAGTACTAATTGTCCACTCATCTCCGCGCGACGCTCTAAAAGCGTGTCCCAATCTTCTGTTCCTTCCCAAAATACACCTTTCAACAAACGCATAGCTTCGGGATTAGAATTGACTAATTTTTCTAATAAAACGTCAATAGCTACGTCCATATCTTCCACACTATCAAACACTTGTGCGTATAGTCCTGCACGTTCTGCCCAATGAGCATCACGCCACGAAGTAGCGTCGATAGCGAGTTGACTCATCGCTGAAGAGCCGATTTTACGCGCCACAGCAGGTCCGACCACAAAAGGTCCGATGCCCACCGCCAGTTCGCTCAATTTGACCGATGCGTACTTCGTCGCAAAGCAATAATCCACCGACGAGGCGATTCCCACGCCACCACCGACAGCTTTACCTTGCACACGCCCGATGATGAGTTTGGGGCATTTTCGACAGGCATTAATCACATTGGCGAAGCCCATAAAAAACCTTTTACCAATATCAAAATCAGCGATTGACATCAACTCATCAAAACTCGCTCCTGCACAAAAAGTACGGTCGCCCGCACTTTTCAAAACAATGACTTTGACCTCGTCATTCGTCCCTGCATTAGTGATGGCTTGAGCAAATTTGGCGAGCAACGCGCCCGGAAGAGAATTGTGTAAGGGATGAAAAAAGGTAATCGTAGCAATACCACCTTGAATATTGGTATTGATGTCACCTTGTTGTGTAACGGATACGTCCATACGAATAATTATAATCTGAATAAAAACGCAAAGATACAATTACAATTTATTCTTGTTGTAGTGTAAATCGCTCTTTAAAATAAATTATTTGTCATTATAAATGAGTGAAAATCAAGTCAATATTCCAAATAAAAACTATAACACAGTTGGTATTTAATGTATAAAACATTGATTTTCATTGCAAAATTTAAACCATACAAAGATATTGCAATTTATTCCTGTTGTAGTATATTTGTCAAATGAAAAACACAATTATTTCAGCTTTTGAGCAAGAAATTGGTGCAGAAAAAGTACTAACAGGCGAGGCTGTTCGACAACGTTTTGATCATATATGGCATACGGATAAATCACTGAATGTTAAGGCAGTACTCCTCCCCCACTCCACAGAAGATGTTGCTCAAATCATGAAGATTTGTCACAAATATGAGCAAGTGGTCGTCGTTCATGGCGGATTGACCAATCTGGTGGGCAGCACAGAGACCCATCCCGACGAAGTTGTTATTTCGATGGAACGGCTGAATGTGATAGAAGAAGTCGATAGAGAAAGTCGAACGATGAGCGTACAGGCGGGTGTTATTTTGGCAAGTATTCAGGATACTGCAAAAGAAAATGAGCTTTTTTTTCCGCTAAATTTTGGCGCGAAAGGCTCGGCACAGATAGGCGGTATTGTTTCTACAAACGCAGGTGGATTGCGCGTCTTTCGATACGGAATGACCCGAAATTTGGTCTTAGGTTTGGAGGTTGTTCTGGCTGATGGGACTGTCATTTCTTCTATGAAAAAAATTATCAAAGATAATTCTGGCTATGATTTGAAGCAATTATTCATTGGTTCGGAAGGTACTTTGGGTGTCATTACAAAGGTCGTTTTGAAACTGGTAGAAGCTCCTCAAAGTAGAAATAGTGTTTTTGTCGGCATCAATAATTATGGCGATGTTGTCCGTTTTTTAAAATATATGGATAGAGGTTTGGCGGGTACTTTGAGTGGATACGAATTGATATGGAACGCCTCTTACAAAGTCATGACTTCTCCCCCTGCCACCCCCAAACCGCCTCTTAATTACGGTTATAAATATTATGTTTTATTAGAAAGTCTTGGCAGTAATTACGAAAAAGACCACAAACTACTCGTGCAACTACTCGAAACTGCTGTCCTACAAAATATGATTCAAGATGCGGTGATAGCAGACAACGATACTGACTTAAATTGGTTTTGGACGATTCGAGAAGACACTGGCATCTTGGCTTCACAATGTACCTACAATCAACGTTTTGACATCAGTATCCCAATACCGCTCATCGGCTCGGTTGTAGAGAATATCACAACAGCATTGTCAAAAGTGAAGGGTGTGGAGCAAATATTTCCATTCGGTCATATCGCCGATGGCAATATACATTTTGTCGTAGGAAAAGCCACCGAAGACCAAACATTAACGCAGCAAATCAACGACATCGTATATGCGCCTTTAAAAAAAATCGGTGGTTCTGTCTCGGCAGAACATGGCATTGGTTTGTACAAAAAAAATTATCTTCATCTGTGTCGTACGCCCGCCGAAATACAACTGATGAAAACTATAAAACAAGCATTGGATCCGCAAAACATCTTGAATCGCGGAAAAGTCATATAAAAATTATTTAATATTACAGCCCTTATTTCCCTTGTCACATTTAATGACTTATCAAATCAAGAAAGAAATATTTGTGTAATATCTTGTGTTGATGACAAGATTAATACAATATCTGCCTTTACCATTTATGGCAGCATTTTTATGTCTATCATTTACCTCATCGTATGACATCCCGAATGACACACCAAGATTTGACATAGCACCAGATACTTCTTATTTGTATGTAAAAACTCGCATACAATCAGGCGAAAATGACGCAGAGGAAAACGGTCTGAACGGTGCTATCTATTTTAACAGTAGCGACCTTGAGTTTTGTTATGACAGAGCTAGTACGGGCAATCAAGTGATTGGTTTGCGCTTCACGAATCTCTGGATTCCGCCGGGTGTATCCGTTACGAAAGCATATATTCAATTTACGGCAGATGAATCACAAAATTCACCCGGAACTCTGATCATTTCGGGTGAAAATGTAGCTGATTCCGCCCCTTTTGAAGCTATGCCTTATGATATTTCTACACGTACTCGCACGGTCACTTCGGTTTTATGGAAACCCGACAACTGGACAGCAGGTGAAAGTGGACCGACACAACGCACTGCCGATATTAGTGATATTGTAGAGGAAATCGTCGGCAGACCGGATTGGACAGGCTTCGGATTGGATATGACTTTCATTATAGAAGGAGATGGAAAACGAATTGCTAAATCTTATGATTTAAATCCCGAATCAGCTCCCATGCTTTATTTTGAATACGATTTTTAATTTTTTTTTGTTTTTAAATACGATAAAATACTGATTGTCAATATATTAATTTCAATTATTTTCATTAAATGCAATATATTAACCTACAAATAAGCACAAATATCAAGTAAGTGACAAGGCAATGATAATATGTCACAAATTTTATTTTTTTTAGTAGAAAAAATACTAATCAAAACACATCAATACATAACAATACATAATCATGTGACATGATAAATCATATCAAAAACACACATAAGTACAAACTTATCTTTGTCACACATAATTAAATTTCAACATATAGAGTTACTTTAAAGACAGCACCTTGTGTTTCGACATTTGTTTATAACACACTCCGAAACACTTAATATTTATGCTATACTTAAAGACTCTAACTGCAATTATTTCAACTCTTATTTTATTTAATACCACTACTTTTGCACAAACCCTTCTAAGCCCTGTCAACACCGATACGGATGTATCGCGCACACCGCTACTACAATGGACAAACACTTCAGGAAATTCAACTGTAGAAATATTTGACTGCAACAATCAAATCTCTAGTATTAATCTCGGCGATTATCAACTGGTACATTCTACTACGATAAATACTATTCCTGATGACCTTTCAGGTCTTACTTACAATGCGCAGACCAATAAGCTATATATGGTTACTAATAAAAGCGAGTCGGTTTATGAGACAGACTTAGATGGTAATGTACAGCGCATTATCAATCTACAATCCGGTTCGACTAATCTCTTTTATGATACGGAAGATATTGTACACATTTCCGGTAATAAGTATGCTGTTGTAGAGGAAAGAAAAGGAACGATTGCCATTATTGATATTTTTTCCGGTACTGCCAATATCAATTACAGTGCTGCTGATATTATTCAGATGCCCGGCACTTGGAGTGCCAGTGACAATACAGGGATCGAAGGTATATCTTACAATCCTGTTACCGGACAATTTTATGTCGTAGAAGAAAAAACTAATAAAACATTATCGGTTTTTAATATGCCGACTTCTTTTCCTGCGACACTGCCTCCTTCTGGCGTATCTTCTCCCTGCAATCTGGAAAATCATACCTTTGCATTTAGCGATGTATCGGCGATACACCACGTCGGTCTGACATCCGGTTTTAGTGACGCAAATGTAATTGACAACTTCCTCATTCTGAGTGACGAGGGGCAAACAGTTGTAGAAACAGACGCTAACTGCAACATTATCAGTAGTTTATCACTACCAATTTCATCTCCCGAAGGTATCACAATGGATAATGACGGTAATATTTATATCGTAGCCGAACCGAATCAACTTTATGTTTTTTCTAACACCAATCCACCTTCATCTTCTGTCATACACAGCGTAACTATTTCTGGTAACAGCTATACTGTTCCCAGTAATATTTTACAATACAATTCGGAATACTGCTGGAGTGTGACCAATAATGGTAATACTTCCAATACTTTTTCTTTTGGAACAGAAGGTGACGGTTCAATCACGGTTTGTGTTTCTATCGGTACGGGTGCTGACGATATTGAAGAGTGGCAAGATGGCAGCATGTACATCAATAGTACTGACATAGAGTTGATTTATGATGCTAATTCCGCCAGATTAAGACAAAAAATTGGTTTGAGATTTAATGACCTGGACATACCAAACGGTTCGGGTATCGTCAGTGCTGATATACAATTTACGGCAGATGAAGTCTCTACCGGAACAGTCAACTTGAACATTCATGGTGAAGCCTCTGATGATGCTTCTGCATATACAACAATCAATGACAACCTCAGTTCAAGAGCCAAAACATCAGCTTCAGCAGCATGGTCTCCTTCCAATTGGAACCTCGTCGGTGAAAGAGATACGAAGCAACGCACTCCAGACCTTAGTACTATTATACAAGAAATAGTAGATAGACCTAATTTTAATGAAAATAGCTCGATGGCATTTGTCATAACGGGTACAAATACAACTACACGAATAGCAGAGGCTTACGAAGGTAGCGCAGCAGGCGCAGCAGAATTGTGTATTACTTACATACCTGCACAGCCCGAACCGGGACTTTGTATAGAACCTATTTTGGATCTATTGATGGAAGGTACTTATAATGCAAGCACATCGCAAATGACGACCGGACTCCAAGACAATTACATCTTGCCCGGACAAAACATCGGTACAGGCAATCCCTTTCCTTCGGGACAACCTTACTATCAAGCCCCCTGGAATTATTCCGGTACAGAAGGGCAAGGTTGGACAAATACTGGTTATAGCACAGATGTAGTTGACTGGGTATTAGTTTCTTTTCGTACCGACATAGCAGCAAATACGGAAATTGTAAAAACAGCCGCATTATTACATAAAGATGGAAGCATTCATTTTACCGAGACATGTCCCATTCCTCAATCTCTACTCGGAACAGACCTCTATGCAGTCATCGATCATCGCAATCATTTGGCAGTCATGAGTCATACAGCCATTCCAATGGCTATTGCTTCCAATCAACCCTATCCGCACACGACTCTTGTAGAAATGACTTATGATTTTAGTCAACAGAACAGTTATCGTACCCCAACTTCTACCGGGCAAAAACAATTGCCTTCCGGCGAATGGGTCATGCTCGCAGGTGATATGGATGGTAATTATGACATCAATGGTAGTGATAAAATCATTTGGTCGCAAGAAAACGGTGTATTCGGTCAATACAAATCCGGCGACCTCAACCTCAATGGAGATGTAAACGGAAGTGATAAAGGTCCTTGGGAAGCTAATTCAGGCTCATTTACAGGTGTACCTCAATAACAAAACCTAAACTCAATTAAACAAATTAGAGCATGAATGGGCGGGGTTTTTGCACATTAAAATACCCGCCCAATTTTATTTTAGTTTGTTCACAATTTTTGTACAACAAATTAGCAGATAGAAATATGGATTTGGTAGATTCAATGTTTTAAAAAAAATAAAAAACCCGCGTAAATCCGTTTAATCCGCCGAATCCGTGTTCTATAAATCGGCTTTGCCGAATATTGAAACTATGCCTTCACCTTCGGTTTATTCATAGAACGCGCATAGTCATCCATCAATTTTTGACAAGCTGTGATGTCTTGAAGTATAGTATCCAGCTTATCCTCATCAATGTACTCCAAATCTTCCGCAATCAAAATCAGCGTTTCCAATTTAAATAAACCTGCTTTTGCCATTTGGAGTTGCCTGATGGCAAATTCATGGTATTTACTGCTTGCACCAATGGCAATATCGGTGGGTATCTGTGCGGCTGTTTCTCGTAACTGCTGACATAAGCCCCCGCGTTCTTCTTGCGGAAATGTTTGTACAGTACGATAAATTTCAGTCGAAAGCCGACGACTTTTTTGCCAAAATTTTAGGTCAGGGTAGTTCATTTGGATATCGTTTGGTGATTAAAATATTTGTCCTGACAAAAATAAATAAATATATTCAAAAACCATACATAAATCATTGAGAAATTATAGAATTGTATGATTGTGGAATTTTTTTTTGCAAAGCAAAAGGTCATAATACAATTTTTCAATTCCACAATTCTACAATCTCTCCCCCCTCAATCAAACACAATCGTCCGATTATTACACACCAGAATCTTATGTTCTAAATCCTTTGCAATGGCTTTTGACAAGACAATTTTCTCATTATCCTTTCCTTTTCTGATAAAGTCTCGTACACTCTCTTTGTGTGTCACTTGCGCGATACCTTGTTCTATGATTGGTCCGGCATCCAAATCGGCAGTTACATAATGACTCGTCGCGCCGATGATTTTTACACCTCGCTCGAAAGCGGCATGATAAGGCTTCGAACCAATAAAAGCGGGTAAGAATGAATGATGTATATTGATAATTTTATTGGGATAATGACGAATAAAATCGTCCGATACGATTTGCATATAACGCGCCAAGACAATCAAATCAATGTCATACTCTTCCAATAATTTGAGTTGTTTGGCTTCCTGCTCGGCTTTATTTTCTTTATTAATCGGAATATGATAATAAGGAATACCAAACTGCTCTGCAATCGGTTTGAGTGTATCGTGATTGCTGATAATCAAAGGTATTTCCATACGCCATTCACGCGAATGACAACGGTATAAAATGTCGTACAAACAATGAGAAAGTTTGGTCACAAAAACCGCTACGCGCTTTCTTTGATTAGAAAAATGTAAAGTCCATGACATATCTAACTTATTGGCAATCAAGGTATTAAAATACTCACCAATTTTATCTCGTCCAATCTGGAATCCTTCTATTTCCCATTCAATTCTCATAAAAAACATCTCGCAAGAATGATCCGTATGTTGGTCAAGATAGACTACATTACCATTGTTTTCATACAAAAAATCCGTTACAGCACGAATGATTCCCATTTGGTCAGGACAATGGATAAGGAGAATTGCAGTGTCTTTTTTTGCCATTTTTAATTGCTATTTTCGTGGTAGGTTTAAGCCTTCGTGGTCATTCAAATTCAATGGCATTTAAAATAATCAAAAGGTTCGAGACAGTCCTTACATTTGTGTAAGGCTTTGCACGCCGTAGAACCGAACTGACTAACCATTTCCGTGTTTTTTGAACCACATTGCGGACATTCGATATGCCGTTCTTCACCTATCAATTCGGCTTTATCGACACTGCCCACAGGTGGCGCAATGCCGTAGGCTTTGAGTTTTTGTTTACCTGCTTCGGAGAGCCAATCGGTGGTCCAAGCCGGACTTAGAACAGTTGTTACTTTCAGGTTTTTATAACCTTTTGAAGCAAGTGTTGCTTTGATGTCCATTTCAATTACATTCATCGCCGGACAACCTGTATAGGTCGGTGTAATGACGATTTCCACGCCTTCATCATCTGCCTTCACCTCGCGTACCACGCCCAAATCAACTACCGAAAGTACAGGTACTTCCGGGTCTTTGACTTCTTCTAATATGTCCCAGATTTTTTTCATTTGTTGTATCAATTTATTCTCCACGGTGGATTTTTTCTATTCTTTTCTGCATGATAAAGTATCAATTGATTGCCATCCGTATCTTTCAATCGGGCTTCTCGCCACAACCATACTTGGTCTTTGGGCAATTCTTCAAATGTTATCCCTACTGCTACCAATCTATTGACATATTCATCCAATTTTTCTATTTCAAAATAAACAATAACTCCTTCTCCTTCCTTAATCGTATCCACTTTGTGGAGAGACAAGGTCGCATCTCCTTTTTTACATTCAAAACGCGCATAACGTGGTCGCGAATCTACGATAAGATGTAGCCCTAATTTTTGATAAAATTTTATCGCCTTCTCTAAATTTGTTGAAGGAATGGTTATTTGATTTAAATTTAGCATATATAAAATCGTAGCGCGATACTTCCAGTTCGTGTCGCATTAGTTCGTCATACGCTGGGAACGAGCTGGAAGCATCGTTCTACGGTAACATCAATACACTCGTTCAATCTCCACAATTTCGACCCTACGCTCACGCGAGGCTTCAAGACTATAAATCGAATTTCGGCGGTCATTTAGTGCATCGCTGATATTTTTGGGAGCGGTGGTTTCTCCGAAGGGTGTTTCAAAGAAAATTAATTGTCCTGAATTGATATAATTTTGTAAAACATTACTTTCGTAAATTCCAAAATAATTACGAACACAATGGATGCGTCGTTTTGCCAGTAAATTATTGTAATATGACGAAGCACGCGGACTTGTATAGCCTTTAATGGAAACCTTAATCGTATAGCCTTTGTTCAAAGCACGAAGCAAGGTACTCGCAAAAACATCCATATTCTGATAGCCTGTACGGACTTCCCAATCAAAGAAATCTGACACGAGCCATTCTAATTGTTGCTCGTTTTGTGCATACTCATTTTTGTATTTCTCTTTTAAATTAAAATAATTTAAATAAGTTTCTTCGTAATTCTTTTTTGTGGTCGTAGCCAAGCTACGCGGGTCGGGTTTATCATTATCAAAATAACAAGTAACAGGTAGCAGTTCTTCTAACTCCTGAATGATCGTGCGCTCTGGCACTACAGTCGGAGGCGGTGGCACGTAAGGCGTGCGCGAGATGATAACGGGCGGTGGCGAAGTCGTTGTAGAAGGTGGCGGAGGCGGTGCTTCTATCGTGATATTGGGCGAAGTGACGATGGTGACGGAAGGCTCAACAGGCGTAATTTCAGTAGTTGGCGTGGGTGGTGTTTCGACGGTCGGAATATCGGTTTCAAAAGGCAAAGGCTGCCCTTCCGGTAAGCCCAAAGTGACGGCATAAATATCATTGCAACAAGCCTCATCGTCATTCAAACTCAACGAACCTGTACGATTGGAAGATAGATAACCCGTTGAATTATCGGCATTTATGACAAAATATACGTCATTAAAACTACTGTTAATCGGATAGCCTGCATTGAGTGGCGGAGTCCATTTGTCATTTTCGAGGCGAGTGTTAAAAATGTCGTGTCCGCCAAGTCCTTCATGCCAATTGGAACTCAAATACAGCGACTGCGAAGCGATATGAAAAAAGGGTGTAATCTCATCATCAATCGAATTGACCGACGCGCCAAGATTCCGCGCATCGCCATAGCCTCCCAATTTAAAAATCTCGCTGTACCAGATGTCCATTTTGCCTTGTCCGCCGGGGCGACTGGAAGAGAAAAACAGGATTTCGGTCTGTCGCAGACTGTCGTAACCGACATTCGGATGGGTAGCAGTAAAGCCCGGCGTATTGACCGTTTCGGGAAGTGCTTGCGCGACTTGCCAAGTGCCATCAGGGTTGCTTTTTCGTACAAAAATCTGGCAAATAATATCTTCTGTTCCGCCGCCTTCGCACTTCGTAAAATACAATCGCTCACCATTCGGACTCAAAGCACTGTTGGCGACATGTTCGGTATTTCCGGCAAAACCGGAGAGGGATTTTGTGTCGTCTTTACCTGTCGAAAGAAGCAATTTGCTGCGGTAGCGTTCCCGTCCTTTTTCGTCCTCCATACGGAAGCGCATCGAAGAATAAAACAAACTATCGCCGACCTGATGCGGCGCAAATTCCGAAAAAGGTGTATTCACTCCGCCTTCTACCCAATCCACCTGTACATCAAGCGGGTCGTCGCGGAGTTCTTTGGCTTTCTCGCAAGCGCGGATTTCCTGTTCGGCTTTTTGTCGATAAAAACTGTCTTCGTCGGCATCTTGTATGGCATAGAGCCGGAAAAAACCCTGCGCTTCATCGTACAAACCCAAGTGTTTTTTGACAACGCCGCGCCAATACGCCAATTGCGTAAAACGGTTTTTATCCTTGCTTTTGGCAATAATCGCGTAAGATTTGTCAGCATCTTCATAAGCACCAAATAAGCGACTCGCCTGTGCAAATTTGTAAATAACATTGGCTTTGGGCTTGACCTTGACGGAATTATTGTAATGCTGCGATGCGGCGTAATATTCTTTATTGTCCATCGCCTTATCGCCTGCCCGTTCGTGGGCTTTGGCGGTTTGTGCATGGGTATTTCCGCAAATAAATAACAGGATTAGCAGTAGTGAGTAACGTGTGGCTATCATAGTCGTTTAGCAGATAAATGGTTTATTCTTACATAAATAATTCGCTAATTTACGATGCTATTTTGGAATTGCATAATTTGAATATTGGGAATAAAAAAGAAAGGCGATTTTCAAACATCAATCTCAAAAAGACCGTTCGCTGTTTCCTTAAAATAATGTCCGCGAGTTTTGGCAAGGGGCAGAGGATAGAAATCGACATACGGCGAATACTTATGACCTGTTAGGGCTGCCGGAGTATGAGGCTATGGAGGCTTTTAAGCGGTATAGGTGAGGTGGGGAAATGTAAAATGTAAAAGTGCTTGTAGTACGATGTAATAAGTAGAGCATTTGTGTGATTTAGCAACTTATAAATCATTGAAAGTTGCTAAAAGTTATTATCTTTACATAGATTTAGCAATTTATAGCTTAATGAAAATTGCTAAAAGTGCAAATAAAAGTAGATTTAATAACAGATTCGACAATCATGGCAATTGAATTTATTGGTAGAAAATTGGAAAAAAAGGTTTTAAAAGAAGCAATTGATTCTTCGGAAGCGGAAATGGTTGCCGTAATAGGAAGGCGTAGAATCGGTAAAACATTTTTGATTACTTCTGTCTATGAAAAGCAAATTGTATTTGAAATAGCCGGACTGCAAACGGTGTCTTTAGAAGGGCAATTAAAAAATTTTGCTGCACAATTGACGAAGGTTATCAATCCTGATTTTCCTATTCAAACACCGACAGGTTGGTTTGAGGCATTTCAATTATTGATAAATTACCTTAAACCATTAATGGGCAAAGACAAAAAGGTGGTGTTTTTTGATGAATTACCCTGGCTGGCAACGGCTAAATCGGATTTTTTAAGTGCTTTAGCCTATTTTTGGAACAGTTGGGCATCGCGGGAAAATATTGTTGTGGTCATTTGTGGCTCTGCCGCTTCGTGGATGATTCAGAAAGTCGTGCATCATAAAGGCGGCTTGCACAATCGCATTACCAAACGAATTTATCTCCAAGCCTTTACCTTAGCGGAAACAGAACAATACCTGAAAAGTCGGCATATTAATTTTGACCGTTATCAGATTATGCATTTGTATATGGCGATGGGAGGCATTCCGCATTATTTAAAAGAAGTCAGGGCTGCCCGAAGTGTCGTTCAAAATATTGATTACCTCTGTTTTTCCAATGCAGGGATATTAACCGATGAATTTTCAAAATTATATCCCTCTTTATTTGAAAAGGCGGATAATCATATTGCTGTGGTCAGGGCTTTAGCTCAAAAGAGAAAGGGATTGGTGCGGAAGGATATTATTGACCTGGCAAAAATCACCAATGGAGGAGGAACAACGAGGGTTTTAGAAGAATTGGAGCAATCCGGTTTTATCACTTCTTATCATCCCTTTGGTAAAAAGAAAAAGGAAAAACTGTATCGCTTGACGGATGAATATTCGCTGTTTTATTTACAATTTATTGAAGATAAAGTAAACGCAGGTCCGGGAACTTGGCAGCATCTAAGCCAAAGTTCCGCATATAAAAGTTGGAGTGGCTACACCTTTGAAAGCATCTGCATGAAACACCTGTTGCAAATCAAAAAAGCCCTGGGCATTGCCAATGTTTATACCATTCCTTACTCCTTTGTAAAAAGAGGAACTCCAACTGAAAAGGGGGCGCAGATAGATTTGGTTTTGGATAGGGCAGACTCCGTTATTAATTTAATAGAAATGAAATTCCATAAGGAAGTTTATAGCCTTTCTAAAGCCTATGCAGAACAGTTACATCAAAAACAGCACGTTTTTCAAAGCATCACCAAAACAAAAAAACACCTCTCTTGGGCGATGATAACGGCTTTTGGTTTTAAGCCGAATACGCATAGCTTAGGATTAATTGAAAATCATATTACTTTGGATGTTTTGTTTGAAGATATTGCTTTGGATTATTAAGGGCTCTATAATTAATCGTTCCAAAATCAAGCGTGTCGCGGGGGGAATCTATTATTGATATTCACTTATCGTAAGTTTTTATCGTCAAACAATGCTTATCCGCAAGGTAAAAAGGCATAAATATTTCCTTAAAGTGTGGAATTTCTTGGCTATTAATTTTCAAAGACTCATTCTGTAAGATTATTAGTATTTCTACCCAATATCGTATTAATTGTAATACATACAACTGTCTATACTTTGAAATAGCTTTGTGCATTTCTGATGAATGTATTAGACTTTCAATATCATCAATAGAATCGCGTGATTCGCTTAAATATATCACTTGAACTATTGAATTCAGTTGACTGCCGATTTTTGCGTCATTTCTAATTTTATCTTTTTTTCTCTGAGACACTTTCTCTTCAAATAGCTGAATATCAACATCTTTATACCATTTTTGGATAGGGTCACTTTGAAAGCGGCTATTCACAATATAGTTGATATTTGAATATCTATCTCCTTTTGCAAAATCAGAGAGTATAGCGAGTATTTTTGAATGCAAAGGACTATCTACTTTGTTTGAAAAATAAAATTTGATGTCGTAATCATTTAAGATATCTTTTGATTTTTCATAGAGTTTTTCCAAGTCATGTCCTATATCATATTTTAAATATCTTTCATCTGGAAACTCTCCTTGATTTTTTATGTAATAATGCAAAATCAAACATAGTTTACCAATACGCTCAAGACCTGTTGATATTCCTGTAAACGAAGAGAAGTAAAGCCCTTTTTGTGTGAAGTTTGCTTTTCCGAGTTGTGTCAAACCAATTCCTAAGATTTTTGAAGTGAATTGGGCTTCCTCTGAAAGTATTTGGAATGTTTTGTTCATTATACTTGTCTATTTAGTTATGGAATTAATTGTTTTTCTGTAGTTTACGAATCGTTCTCCAAATTCAGCAAAACTCTCATAATTGCTAAATTGCCAATTTTCGTTCATTCCTGTATTAGTTCTCATTATGATGTCTCCGTATGCTACTATTGGAATTTCATAGTTCCCTTTGAATCTTTTATCAGGTGTGCCATTCTTGTTAACCTTCGCCCAAGTTTTATCAATGATTTTACTGTCCTGTGGAATCTTACCTGTCTCAATGAAACGAGTTTTTCTAAAGTAAATATCCAATTCGTCATAATCAATTACAGCAAATTTACCTTCATTTTCATACATGATTACAAAATTTGGATATATGTAAACATCGGGACCATTCAAGTTATTAAAATACATAGCCTCATATTTCGATTTTATGTCTGGTAGCTGTGTAAGCCCAACTGATGTGTCATTCTTCTTAATTGATGTTCCGGCTGCCGAACGAGTCTTTCGCGTATCTTCTTGATATGCTCCTGTAACATCCCATATTTTCTCTGATTGGGAAAGTAAATTAAAAGAATCTATTAATTCTATATATTCTGTTTCCATTTCATCTGAAAATTCAATATCCAGCGAAACATAAGATTTTTCGACTTCTTCTTCCAATTCAATGATTGTCGCTTTTTGGTTATTTATATCTTCTTTAATTTCAGCCGTTTTATTTTTGTTTATAAAACCATATAGAAAAATATAGCTCAATGTCAATTTCGTTTTCGTTTTGCCAAGTACCGCTTTCACATTTGTAATGTCTTTCTTTAAATCCACTCTTTGTTGATGAGCGAGAAGAATTGCCTCTTTGACTCCTTCCATGTTTTGACTGGTTATTTCTTGAACATCGGAACTTACAATATTATCTTGTGGTTCAAATTCATCAACAGTTTCAGGTATAACATTTGAATTACTGCCTTTTCCTCCAGATATTTTTTGCCTATGTGAAATTCCTGTCCCCGGAATGCCTGTATTTAAATAAGTTCCCTTTTTTCCAATATTTATACTTGCACCTTTGACTCCAATCGTGGTGCTAATCCCAGATTTACTAAGATTAAGATGAACTCCGGGTATAATTTTAACTCGTTTTCTAAATGTCCAGCCCATAATAAGTTTTGTGTGTTTTTATATAAAACTTAACTAAATGTATTGAGTTACAATTATCTATGAAGGTAATAATCCGTGTCTTTCGGTTATCTACATAGCTTTTAAAAAATAGAACAAAGTAGGATATTCCTTCAAAGTTACGTATCAACTTTGCAAATATAATCAATGACTTACACTTCTACAAATAAAAATCTGTTCACGTCACAGTCGATTAATTTCCTTATCACATCAAAGTTTCCCTAATTTTATTCGTATCTTGTTAAAAATTATTTTCACAAACATGGCGATTAAAATCGCCTGTACGGTATTCAGCATGAAACAATCACTCACCACACTCGCCTTACTCCTCCCCTTCTACCTCCTCGCCCAACAACCCACCAACTACGTCGATCCCTTCATCGGCACCTCCAATTATGGCGCAACCAATCCCGGTGCGGTCATGCCTGCGGGTATGGTATCTGTTGTGCCGTTTAATGTGGCGTTTAAGAAGGGTGCGGAGAATAAATTTGAGAAGGATACGGTCTGTTTGACAGACAGTAATGTTTCCTATGATGTCAGTACGTTCCCGAAAGGCGTGTATTTTTTATATTTGGATAATGAAAAAGACAGGTATGTGGAGAAATTCATTAAGATTTAGATGGTCATCTAATGAGATATTTCGCTACTTTATTGGGAACAAAATTGTACTGACCATTTCCAAAAACCACTCAATCTACTTACTAAAAGTTTCCTTTTTTGGAAACTTTTATGTAGATTTGTCCACAATGAAAAAGATGACATTAGACAAAGTCAAAGACAAATACATCGGCAAAAAAGGCACGCCCAAACGCGATGAATACGAATTTGATTTGCAGATAGATTTGATTGGTGAAATGATAAAAAGTGTTCGTAAAGAACGCAATTTGACACAGGAAGAACTTGGTCAGTTGGTCGGTGTACAGAAGTCGCAAATCTCCAAACTCGAAAAAGGCTCAAAGAACGTTACGATTGCTACGATTTTGAAGATTTTTGATGCCTTGAAAGCTCAAATTAAATTTAAAGTAGAATTAATGGAAAAAGCAGCATAAACACAGTAATGCACAATTTCTACCGAACGTGAAGAAAGATAAATTTCTCAATCCGGGTGGCATCAACGGTACAGGAACAGGAGTTGTGAATGTCAATAGTGAGGACTTCAAAGCACTGCAAAGGGCAATTCTTGAAGAAGTCAAAAAACAAACTCCGGAAGAACGTATGAAATATGCTCTGATTGCGCTTCACATTCAAATGAAATCCTATATTTCAAAAGATTACGACCGGGAATATCGGAGTGTTGGTGAATTTCTAAAAGGATATGTAAAAGCCATTGGCATTAAAAATAAAACATTTGCACAATACATTGAAATAGAAGAATCTAACCTAAGTGCTATCATTAGAGGTAAGCGTAAAATCAATTTGAATTTAGCCTTGAAATTAGAACATATATTTGGTGTAGATGCTGATATTTGGCTGCGTGTACAGAGTAAAAATGAATTGCAAAAATTGAAAGAAGAAAGAAAAGATGATTATGAAAAATACCAACTCGCCGACTTACTGAAAAAAGCCGGATAAAACATTTTTTGTTCTTAAACTGAAAGAGACCACTCTTCTGAGTGGTCTCCTTTTAAAAATAATCCAATCTATTCGGGATGTAATATTTTTATACCTACTTCGGTACGCCCGATGAAAAACCGGAATTGCTACTCCATATACCTCTATCTTCGCCATTGACATCAGCATTCAGATTAAGATCGCCTTCCAGATATTGTGCAAATATACCGCTTTGACTATACCGGATAGAGTTGTCTGCTCCATTAATATCATAATTGCCATCCATATCTCCTGTGAGTGATGACCAGCTACCGTTGGGCAGTTGTTTCTGACCAATCGTAGTTGAGGTATGGTAACTATCTTGTTGACGAAAATCATAATTTATGTAGCCGTATTCATCGCCGTTTGTGTTGGCGATAAGCTGTATCGGTACGGGTTCATGGCTCATTACCACCAGATGATTTCGATGGTCAACAACGATGTACAAGGATTCTCCTATCAGGTCATTCGGTAGTTCATATTGTTCAAGAAAACCGATACTCCCATTTTCGTATAATAGCCCCGCCGCCTTGAATACTTCCGAACCCAAGGACACATCCTTACGAAACGATATCAATACCCAATCGACAACATTTCCAGTGTGCATATTTACACTTTCTGTACCGATGTAGTTCCACGGAGTAGCATTATAAGGTTGTTCGGTAGGTATTACATTATGATAATTGGATGACATTTCCATGTTATTGTTCGCAGGGTCATAAGGACCTTGAAGCCACAGGCTGATATCCATCTCAATGGGGTGGTCTTCACATTCTTCAGATGTAAAGGTGATACACAATTCAGGCGCAAGCGCGGGCGAACCTTCATAAGCTTTTGCTACCCTTTTGTTAATACCGGATCCAGAAATGACAAAAGCAATCGCACTGTTTTGGTCAAAATCATTTCTATTAACAATTTCTTGCAAGATAGCCTTGAGGTCGGGTGTTTGTTGTTTACTGGTTCGCTCGCCTATGACACTCCAATTGGGTGGCGACCATACAACGGCTGCCTGTGTGGTTGACCTTGCACTTAGATTGTCGTTTGCAAACGTAAAGGGTGAAGCATCACCAGAATTTTCCCCTTGAATCGTCAGATTAACTACTCCGCTTGAGGTTTCATCTGTTGTGAATTGTAAGTAAGCACTTTCGATAATTGCACCTTGCGGTATTCCCAAATCCTCATATCTCAGTCCTATTTTTTGTTCTAATCTTGCAGCATTTGAATCATATATCAACTCAAGGTCACTACTGGACATGTACATACTTCCATCGTGTAATTCTTCAATATCATTCCCTCCGTCACTGATGCCCGCGCAAATTGTCACTGTCCCGCTAATAGTCATAAATGAATAAATAGCAGATGCACCGTCATTATCTTTGACTCGCCAGCAGTATTCAGTCGATTCATTCAAAACATTTGGCGGAACAACATACGAACCACCCGATACTGTAGCTGAATGTATAACACCGGGCGGATTGGAATTGGTATATACATGTATCATATTCCGTTCTTGCACCATATAAATTGTACCATTATTGTCCATTGTAATGCCTTCATATTTGAAATCAGGAAGTGCGAGTTCGTCGATAATCAGGTAATTGGCATCTACTTCGACGACTTTCCGCCCTGCTTCATCTACTATCAGTCGGTTAGTGGCTACGCCAGTACCGCCAAAGCCGGGTGTCAAACCTACATAATGTACGGCTGCCGCTTCGCTGATAGCCATACTCTGCAAGTTGTATGGCTCCATTGTCGTAGAACCATTGTTAGGAAAAACAGTGGGCATATCTATGATGTAATATTCTTTGTCGAATGATTCTTTGACTATATGAAGTTGGTTAGCAACAGGGTCATAAGAAACTCCTTCAAGTCCCTTATTACTAGTACCGTCCCATGAGCCGGGCATTTGGATAATATCCGCATCACTATAGTGAATACTGGCTGAACTTGTAGGCAAGTCAATAATAGCAACTTTCCCTTTTCGCTCTTCTACTACCGCAAAAGTACGTCCATAAAGATGGACAATATCTTCGGTATCATAAAAACGATTGTTGATATTTCCCGACTCATGCATATCTATCAAGTTAAATGTATTGATAATGTTTCCGTTCAGATTTACTTCGTAAATCGCTTCATAAAGACTTCCCGGATCTCCTCCATTGGTCACCACAAATAATGTGTTGGTGAGTGGATTGTATGTGATGCCTGACAGGTCATCAGTAATAACATTCAAAGTAAAAGTACTTTGAGGTGTGTAAGCACTTAAACCAATACCTGACATGTTGCAATCCAAAATTTCTAGGGTCGTACTGCCTGATGTGCCGTCAAATAGAAAGGTAGGCTCCGCAGATATACAAGTCGCGTTATTTGTAGGGCTAATGAGGGTCTGAGAAAACGTAGTTTTTATTCCAAAAAATGTTAGTGTAAGTGTAATAATGCAAAACGTTTTTAACTGAGTCTTAATGTTTATCATGAGTTGTGATTTAAAAGAGTGTCGTAAAGAATATCCACCCAATCTCTTAAATCACAGCAGCATTTACATTAAAAATAGTTTTAATTCGTGACAATAAATAAATCGAAAGAAATTAATTCTTACTCATAAGAAAAAAAATTACAAATTAAGAAAAACTGCCATTTCTAATCCCTTTTAAAATTATTTTCATTCTAAAAAAGAGAAATCTGTGACATAAATAATTTGAATTTCAACGGATAATAACTCAATTACAATACAATATCAACCCGAATAACACGATTTAATGACATCCAATGTTTTTCTTGCAGTTTTTTCCCAAGTAAATTTTTGTGCTTGTTGGAGAGATAGTTCTTCTTGATGTTTTTTTAATCCTTCATCACGCGCTATTTTTAATAATAAATTCGATAGCTGCTCGGCTGATGAAGGGTCAAAATACAAGGCTGCCTCCCCCCCTACTTCCGGCAAACTCGATACGTTGGAAGTAATCACCGCAGCCCCACAGGACATCGCCTCCAAGACAGGCAAACCAAAACCTTCGTACAAAGAAGGATACACAAAAGCCTCTGCCATACTGTACAAAACGGGTAACTCTTCACGCGCCACATAATCCGTCAATACGATGTCGTTTTTATAATGAGAACGGTCAATGACTTGTAGAAGTCCGTCAATTTTCCAACCTTTTTTTCCTGTTAAAATAAGTTGGTGAGGAAGTTCGCTTTTCTGACGAAATGTATGATATGCCTCTATTAGAATATTCAAATTTTTGCGTGGCTCCAACGTACCGACGTAAAGAAAATACGGTTGTCGGATATTGTATTTTTTCAGTATTCCCTCGTTCTCCTTCCGTTCAAATGATGTATCACGACCAAGTAGTATTGCCGTCGATTTTCCTTCGGTAAAAGGAAAACGTCTTATCATATCTTTTCGCGTATGTTCCGAAACCGTAATTACATGATTGGCTCGTCGCAAGATACCGGGCATCAACAAGCGATGAAAAATCCGGCTACTCAAGACATGAAATTCAGGCAATAAAAACGGTGTAAGGTCATGCAATACCGTGATTCGTTTGATGCCTTTCGGCAAATTAAAAGGACCGAAATGGCTCGGCTCTACCGCTACATCCACTCCCGCCTTCACCAATACACGCGGAATACTCGTCATCAGGCGCAGACGTTTGTGTTCCGGCACATTGGGCTTCACCGGAACGATGATTTCCTCTGCATGACCGATGCGTTCGTCTTCCTTTCCGCGTATAATGATGTATTCATTGCGCGTATCTATCAACATCAATGCCCGTAATATTTCACGAGTATAAATGTGAATACCAGCGTATTGAAAATCAAGTGCATCGGCTATGAAAGCTATTCGCATATTGGTGATTAGTGACTGGTGATTAGTGATTCGTTTTGCGAAAGTAAAAAAATGAGACTTATCTATGCGTTTTTTATGAATAAATCGCTTAATATTGCAAAGTAAACTTTAGACGAAAGAAACAAAACAAGATACGTAGCGTAGATAATTTTTTTGAAATGTAAAATGTAAAAGTGTGTGGAGTATGGTATGTGATTTTTGGGCTATCAGTCCGCAGTTGTTACAGTCGCTTGAATTTCAACACCTTTATAACTCACTGATTGTCAAAGTGTCCAACCTTAGACGGGTAGCCGATTTTTGTAAACAAGTATAAATTAAATGCATTTGCACTTGTTCGCATTCTACAATTTTACATTTCATTCACCTCTCTCGTCTAATCACCAAATCACCAGTCACCAGTCACTAATTTGCAAGATACAATAGTAGCTCTCGCCACACCGCCCGGACTGGGTGCGATAGGAGTCATTCGCTTGTCTGGGAATACGGCGATTTCGATATGCAATGCTGTATTCAGGGGCAAAGATTTGTCGAAGGCGGAGAGTCATACCATACATTTTGGTACGATCCGAGATGAGGTTGGTAAAATTGTCGATGAGGTTTTGGTCTCGGTCTTCATTGCGCCACGCTCCTATACACGCGAGAATGTCGTGGAAGTGTCTTGTCATGGTTCGCGCTATATTCAGCAGCAGATTGTGGAGTTGTTTATACGCGGAGGTGCGCGTATGGCGCAGGCAGGCGAGTTTACGATGCGAGCTTTTTTGAACGGGCAAATGGACTTGTCACAGGCAGAAGCCGTAGCAGATTTGATAGCGGCAGAGTCCGAATCGGCACATAAAATAGCCTTGCAGCAAATGCGTGGTGGCTTTTCGGACGAGATTACTGCCTTGCGACAAGAATTGGTTGATTTTGCAGCTTTGATTGAACTGGAACTGGATTTTAGTCAAGAGGATGTCGAGTTTGCAGATCGTACACGATTGATAGAATTGGTACATAAAATACAGCGTTTGTTGCGGCGTTTGATGGATTCTTTTCAATTGGGTAATGCGATTAAAAATGGTATTAGTACGGTCATTGCTGGTCGTCCGAATGCGGGTAAATCGACCTTGCTCAATGCTTTGCTTAATGAAGAACGCGCCATCGTATCCGAGATTGCAGGTACGACACGCGATACGATTGAAGAGGTTTTGAATATCAAAGGTGTAGAATTTCGCTTGGTCGATACGGCAGGTATTCGCGAGGCAAGCGACCAAATTGAGGCAATAGGCGTAGCCAAAACGATGGAAAAGATTGCAGCTTCTACGCTATTAATTTATGTTTTTGATGTGATAGAAATGACCCCTGATGAAGTAAAGCAAGACTTGAAAAAACTATATCGCGAAGGAATTCACACCTTAGTCGTTGCTAATAAAATGGATTTGAATCCTTATACAAAACCGGAAGATTTTGCATCCGACATTGTATTAGAAAAAAATATTATTACCACCTCTGCTATTAATAAAATGAATATCGAATACCTAAAAGAGCGTTTGTATGAGTCCGTCATTTCGGGCGAAGTGGGCGCGGAAAATACCGTCGTTTCCAATGCGCGTCATTATGATGCCTTGCAAGGTGCTTACGCTTCGCTTGATGCCGTACTCACAGGTTTCGATGCTCAAATTCCGTCTGATTTGGTGGCGATGGATATTCGTCATGCACTCAATTATTTGGGGCAGATTACAGGTGATGTGGGTGTGGATGATTTGTTGGATTCTATTTTTACGCGGTTTTGTATTGGAAAGTAATTTAACACCTTACTCACCAACTCTCGCATAATTTTGGCAAATTTGAGTTTCAGGCTAAAGTTGTGATTGTTGAATTGCTTGATTGTTAAATTGTTATTAGTTTTTTGCTTCGCAAAAAAATCATTTAACCATTAAGCAACCAGCGTAGCGAAACAATCAAACAATGGAAGTGGCTTTGTCACGTTAAGGTTTGTACATAAAAAAAGAGCTCAGTAAACTCTAAAAGGCTAAAAAAGAGAACACTGAACTCTGGAGGAAACATCATCTTTATACAAGTAAGAAACTCAGCAGAGAAAAACATTGTATGCCTCAAAAGTAGGTTCTTTTAGGTTCTCTAACAACTCTTCATTGTGAGTCATTTTGATAAATTATAGTACTGTAATTTTATCTTAAAATACTAATAATCAACAAATTAAATCACATAAAAATAAAATAAAATGACACAGAAACATGAATTTAAGTAAAAAAAACTTTATGATTTCATTATTAAATTTTGACTTAGAGATGACTGTAAAGTGATTCTACAGAAATGTCTCTCAATTTTTTTGATTTTCTATTCTTAGTACACTGTTTCACAAATTTATTTACTTTTTTGAGTATTTCTTTTAAAATGACTCTTCACCAAAAAATCCTTAAATACAGTGAGTATTCGCGTCATTTTTGATTCGATTCATTTCAAAATAAACGTCAAAAAATGTAAATAAATTTATAAAACAGTGTACTTAGTTTTAATAGACTTTATTTAGAAAAATTTTGTATGCAGCTAAATTGTCTTTTTCCGATACTCTTCCCCTATTTTTCGCCCTCCCGATAGCTATCGGATAGGGTATGCGACTCAAAATGAGGCTTGATTATCGAAAAAATACAAAAGTTCCATGTATAAAATATTCCTAAATAAAGTTTAATGAAGGTAGAGCGATTGACAAAAAGCATTTTTGTATCATTTTCAACCGAGAAGTAATAAAAAACAGGCTTTGGGTAAATGTAATTTACCCAAAGCCTGTTTGTAAAAGTTTTCCTATAAAAAAAAGGAATTATTCGGAAGTTGAATTTAATACAAACTTGTGGAAGTTTGTAGGCTCCGAATAATTCCAACCGAGTAAAAAGACACCTACCACAGATATAGGGATACTGAAGCAGGTGCATAACAAGCGATAGACCTTATAGTGATATGTAGGATGAAATATCCTTGATCATTATTCTATTTTTGTCTTCTTTTGTGCAATAATAAAAGTAGTTAGCAACTGATGTAGTTTTTGTACCGATTACGTAATAATATACTCCGGTTTTGGCATCTTGAGGCACAAAAGTATATTGAGTGCTACCCTTTGCGAGTTCTACTTCCAGTATGCGCTTGTCAGCATAGTCTATGATGTATAATTGTGTATTGTTTTTGAGGGGACGTTCGAACTGGAATTGTATGTTCCCAATTTGCACGTCGTTCTTCGTCGGTGTAATGACTTGTAATTTGACATTACAGCTTGTGGTATCGTATTTTTCATACGATATTAGCATGTTAGCGTCAATGTCGTTACGTATATTTTGTTTTAGAGTATTTTCTTTTTCATACTCTAATAAATAAATAATCTTAGAACGACATTTGGAGGATTGACGGATGTGATTGAGCACCCATTTGGGAAGTTCATTCACTTTTCCATCCAACATTTTTTCTACGCATACAGCTACTCCATGTGGGGAGAGTTCTCCCCTTTGATTGAGCAGGGTGTGTTTTACCATCTTGAAGGGCTTTAAAGTTTAACAACAAAAATAAAACGGACAGTTTCTTCAGAGGTCTGCTTCACTTCATAGCTTAGGGAGTAAGTAGTGCGTTAGTTTTTTTGTGGTCGTATGGTTAGGTCATGTGTTCTTAGTATTTTTGTTTAAATAATGTTCAAAATAATGGTTGACAAGGTCTGCAAAATACTCAATTCCGATATTAGCTCTCCGATTAAAATTGAGCTTATATTTGTCGGCAAATACAGACCATATTTTGTCTTCTTTTCTTTCGTAATTTTTTCTGAATGAATCACTTTTTTGCTTCTGTGTACGCTCAATGCGTGCAAGTATGCCAGTCATAAATTCAAAAAAACAGGTACGATTATCATTGTCTTGTTCAGCAAATTTTAAAATCTTTTCAATTGTATCTTGCTTGCAGTCAGGATACAATGACTTAATGTAGTCTGGCTTCATTTTATCAGCGTTGTACATCATTGCTAAGATAAATTTGAATCGTCTGGTGATTTCTTCGTTTTTACAGACTTCTGTAAGTAGATTGTCAAGTGTTCGAGCATGAATATCTAAGTGATGTTTCAGCTCATCATTACCTTCAAAATACCGGATTTGTGCGTCCACCAATGCAGGGTCATGCTTGAGTGATACGGATTCGGTCTCTATTTTTGGACACTGCTTTTTGAAGGCAGTGTATATATCTCTCTGAATAATTGTATTGAGATAGGCATATACCGTTCCGTTGTGCTTATAGCTTTTGCTTAAGCTACCCTTGCGAATTTTTTCCAGTAGCATCAGGGTGACATCGCTTCTGATGTCTTCCTTCGTCATTTCCGAACTGTCTATCAAACGTTGGGTTTTTATTTGTATGACAGGTTGGTACTTTTCTACGAGTCTATTGTCGTAGTCATGTAGTAGCTTGATATCTTCCTGATTGTTCAATTCGTTTAACCAATCGGAAGATATGGTTGCTTTTAATATCATACCTATGGAGGCAGACAACGTGGTTTTGTGTGCACGTATTTCTGTAAGCTCTTCTTGTAAGGCATGATATACCCGTCGGCGAAAACTATGATTAAGTATCACAAATTTTGACCGGCTGTACTTTTTTGTTAGTTGTAGAATATCCGCTCTGTATTTAAAAATTAAGAGTGGAATGCTGTTGTCTAACAAGAATGAATCATTGTCGAGCAGTTTATTGAGTTCCTCCTCTACGATTTCTTTTGTGGATGATAGGGCATTTTGTTGGATGCGTATTTCGACGGTGCATCTCAAGCCTTCAAAGAGATGTGTCATTGTGTTGTCTATTTGTTGGATTAGACCAACATTCAATAAACGACATCTGATCTTGGCTGTAATGTTTTTTTCATACACTTCAAAAAATCGTTTGGGGTGGTTCTTCAACAAGTGAAGATTGATTGCTCTGTCTTCGTAGTGGTTCATGTTACGTTCCCTGTTTTGTCATCGAAAAAAAATATATAGAGTCCAAGTTTGTAGTAAAATCAAAACGAGGGGACGGACATCGGAATTCGAACAACTTGATTGTGAATATCAGGAACTTACAACATATAGACTATAAGGAAGGAAGGTCTTGGACATTTTTACTTAAAAAGAAATTATTTATCTTTTTTTTGTAAAAGTGTCCAAAATAGCAAGGTATGTTTGTCTATATAAACGAATCGACAAACATTATGTTGATTAAGATGAACAGAAAGAAAGGTGCTTTAAGGAAAAACCTTCTTCTACGCTCTCTTATTCGATTCGCAATATATAACTTTTTATCTACTAAAGCAATATTTGAGATCTCTTATGAGGTATATCCGGCATAGATATGCTTCGTCCGCACAGTGCATTTTTTGTCTCAGCCCTTCTAAGTCATATATAATTATATGACCACAATTACTTAGTATTTTTGAGAAAAGGCTACGTCAATCTTTATATGTAAAGCATTGACTGTGGGGCTTATGTACGCAGCTAATAGAACTGTTTTTATTATTTAGAATCCAACAGCGTTTTTTATTACACAGGTAGCCTTCGGGCAAGAGGAATTGAATCTTTAATTTTTTAAAACATTTTTTTATAATCACAAAAAGTGCGAATAGTCATGAGAAATTTATTAATCAACTTAATTTTTATTTTTATTTTTATTTTGGGCGGTGCGCTTAATGTAGCTGCTCAAAGAGCCGAAGAAGATACTAAGGGCAATTCAGCAGGTGGTGGCATCATAGATATTCTGAATTTCAATAGTGCATCCTTTGCAGGTGGTGGCATCATAGATATTCTGCAGATAATGGGAGGAGGTAGAATTTCTGGTAATACACCGAAAGTCAAAGTAAGTATTAGTACATTAGATGGCATATCTATAATTAACCATGCTGAAGATTATACTTATACTGATATGCAGATTACTTTACCTTCCACAGAAGTTGATGCATTATCTAAGGGTATGTATTTATTGAGTGTTACACTAGATGATACTTTAATTGGTAAAGAAGAAATCCAAATTGAATAATTTTTGATTTTACACTGTTCTGTCATTCGATACGGGTGTTGCTATATCATATAGCAACACCCTTTTTTATTTAAGAATTTGTAGTAGTTTACAATTCATTTACCTTTTCAATAAGCCAAGTTTTTTCAACTATTATTCCTACATTTTTTATTCTATCTATCAGTTCTTTTTTTTGAGCATCGCTAATTTTAAAAATCCCTCGTACTCCTGCTATTTGTCTGACCATTTTTATAAAATTATCATAACCTTCGTGAATATCCCGGCTGATATAGTAATCTCGTTTTTTTCGAAAAATATAAACACTAAAAGCATTATACTTATCGTCTAACTCATCCCTCTTAAGTTCATATAAACATTTTATTAGTAAAATGTAGTGTCGCACACCGTATGTGACATCTTCAAATTCAAGTCTATACAAAACACTTTCGGCATCTTCGTATCTTTGTCTTAAAAAACTTAAATTAGCTCTATACAATATAGCTATATTTTCTTTTCTATCTTCTTCTGCCGGCAAATACATATAGTATTTATTAATAAAATCTTGTGTCCATTGATATTCTCCTGCCCCACACCCTACACTGACTATATTGTTAAAATGCTCTATCATAAAACTGTCTCCATTAATAAATATCTTATACTTTAGTGCTACTTTATACAACACTAATCCCTCCTTAAATATTTCTTCACCAGAAAAAACAAGCCTTAATGAATTAATCAATAATGCCAAAACATCATTAGCTTCCTCATCACTAAAAAATTCAATTTTATCCAACACGAGTTGTTTAATCTCACTATAGAGGTTATACTCTTGGCTTTTGTAAAGTTTATTGAAAAGCCAATATATATGAAGTAATGGATTAGTGGTTATTGTTCTTTTATCAAGACTTTCTATGGTTTTCTCTGAGATAAAACCTTCTAGTTTTTCGCCACGTATGCGCTCCCAAGCAGCTATTTCATACCCATAGCGAAGTTTCGCTAAGCTGTAAAACATGTCCGTACTATATATGACCCCCATTAGGAGTTGCCTACTACCTTTATTATCAAACTTGGAGGTAGCGGGGTGATAGTACAGTTGGTGCTGTAATTGCAGTAATGCAAAGTAATGCTCTATATTTTTTAATTCCAACTCATTGAGTTCTTTTTCCATTTTGCGAGCGTATCTAAAAAAATGGGTGTCTACTTGTCTTTTTTCAAATGACTTGATGAGCAGCATCTGCCTATCAATGTGATTTTGTGAAGCTTCCTTGACAATAAAATACTCTTCAATCAACTTAGAAAGGTCAGATCTCAATTCTCGTATTTTCCAATCTTCAAAAACTTCATCTTTCGGAAAAATCTTTTTAAAAACATAATCCCTATTGAGTTTCTTAGTATTCAACTCGCTCCTATTTTTTTTTAAATATTCAAATAAACGAGTAATTCGCTCTTTTTTTGCCTTCTTAACATAAAAAGGACTGTCCAAAAATTTGGCAAATTCTCGTAACTCATCGGTTTTCAAGGCTTTAAATAAATCAATTAATTTCGTCTTTTGCATATAGGCAAATTTAAATTTTCCATAAAACAACTACAAGTCAACTCCAGTACATTTACACCTTAAAAGTATGACTGCAAACAATTAAAACAAATGATTTTTGACAATAAGTAGTTAAAAATAACATCAAATTTGACTACAAGTCAAAAAATCTGCATTGGAATAAATAACATACTTCCTGTACTTTTGTAATTGTAAGGTGGTTGGTAAGTCGGTCACAATAATTGAAATGCTGGTACAAATTAAATCAATTTTTTATAATAAAAAAACATTTATCAAAAATAAAAAATTGATTGAAAAAATAACTACAACTAAAAAGCAGTTAAACTACTAACAATCAATAATATAAATTATTATTTTTTAGTAAAAAAAATATCAAAAATAACTACAAGCAATTTTAATTGAAATTTGGGAATCCAAAAAGTGTTCGTAAAATTGTAGTGTAAAAAGAACAGATAATTTGAGTGAAGCAGTAAATACACAAAAGTTTTAGTTCAAAGGAATTAAAACATTATTGCTTCAATTCTCATGATTCTTGTCACATTTTAGGTTAGGGGAAGGTGCTGTCGGCTTCTGCTGGCAGTGCCTTTTATTGGACTTTAAATACCGGATATTCCGGTTCAAAATATATACAAGTAGGAAATTGTATTAGATCGAAGGTTAAAAGCTATTTGTCCTGACATAGTATAAGCATACGACATCAGGTTTTAAAGAAAATTCAGCAAGGGAAACATGAATAAAGACAATTAGCAAGCGATAAAAAGACCTTTGTATTTCTCACTGTGAAGGCCCGTCCGGGAGAACTGGGACCTCTCGGATCGGGTTTTCTTTTTTTAAGGAAGTAAGTAGTTAGGCACTATTTACTTCCTTTTTTTTATTGATATATTGTGAGAGTTTAGCGTCCTAATATTTCATTTCTCAAAACATTCAAATCAATGTGTTTCTTCTCTATTTGAATCGTTTGAGCAGTATTTTTGAGTAATTGTATGATGTCTTCGCGACGGTCAGAGTTGGTAACAACACTATTGAGAACGAGTATATAATTACCACAAACCGTAGAGAGATAATGTTCTTCTAAGACAGTGCGTGCCTTGGTTTCGTCACCGGATTTTATGGGTGCTTTGAAGTACCAATGCAGTGCTTCACGTCCTTCGACATTTAGCATTTGATTTTCAGGAAACAACTCATAAGCTGCCTGTTTATCGAGTGTCTCTCTTACATTATTCATTTCATCACGCATCTGTGCGAGTAGCATGTCTTCCGTACTTAGCGGCATATTACCTCGCCTGAAATTCGATACTGGCGTAGTCATCATCTGTAGGATTTTGCCGTCCACAATAAAGCCGATATTACCCGTATTAATCGTCTTCACTTCTGTACCTTCGACACTTACTTTGAAGTATGAAGTCATCTCATTAAACACCTGCACAAAACCCGTTTTACTACGAATTCCGCCACTGCGATAATCCATCGACTTGACCAACTTACCTTGTTCGTACTCCTTGACATCCAGCAACTTACCTTTACTACTCCATGACGAAAACCGACCGACTTCTTTCCCAGTTACATACTGCCCTTCGGCTTTTTTCTGTCCGTTTTTGTGCCATTCTATATTCGTGCCATTGCGTTTTCCTGCTTCAAATTGAGCTTCCAGCATCCGTTCGCCATTCTCATACCACTTACGTATCATTCCTTCCTCCAAGCCGTCTGCATACGTAATTTGTTGGTCTTTATTACCGTTTTCATACCACCATGTATGCATGCCTTGCTCGCGTCCGTTCACGTACTCTCCTTCCGATTTTTTACCGCCCGTAGAATACCATTCGGTAGCCTTCCCATTCGGTACACTTTGAACGTAATTGACCTCGACTTTTTGCTGACCATTCGGATACCATTGTCGCTCCAAACCTTCTTGTACACCCTCTACAAAACTCGCTTCATATATTTTTTGACCAAATTCGTCCCAACCCTTTGCCTTGCCTTGCGTCTTGCCATTCACAAACTGTACTTCCTCTTTTTTACGCGCCGTTTTTAGGAAAACCTCATATTCTTCCATTGACTTCTCTTTTTCTTTATCATCTTTCGGCGGATACACCTCATAAGCCGTTCCGGTAAACGGTTCTATTGTGTTAATCTGATAATACAAACCGTTTTTCTGAATTTCTATCTTTGAAAAATGAACACGCTTTTGTGCATACATATTTGCAGTGAGGCAAAGTGAGACAGCAATTAAAATATAATTTTTCATATTTATTTCTTCATTAAATTCATCATATAAATGCAATGAATCGCATTTATATGTGAATGATATTTTATATTAAACAAAACAATAAGTTATTTTAAATTAACTTGTTTTTATTACTAATAATGAATGAATTAAAACAATACTTCTCACCATCCAACCAATCACTACCCACCTCCGCGCCTACTTTTCAAATAATTGTAATATCTGTGCCTTCTGAATATCCACCACTTTACGTCCTGCGAGTACCATCAACTCTTGTTCTTCTTTCGTAATCGTATATTTTGTTGCTACATTCAAACAGAGTTCGTACAAAATCTGCATATCTATATCAGAGATATTTTGCATGTCCGTTTTCAATAAATGAATCAGACGTTCGCGTTCCTTTTTAATATGAATTTTCTGTGGCGGAGTCGCATAATTACCAAAAATCAACTCATCAAAACCCAAAAATATCGGCACTATATTATACAAATCACAAACCTCGCGCAACTCTTTACGCAACAATACATAGCGGGTTTCAAGGCTGCTATATGCCAATCTTCCAAACACGTTTACCGAAGATGCCGCCCTTTCTTTGGTCGAAAAAGTAGGGCGTGTACCTTCATTATCCGCATCAACAATCAACATCGCTCTACGACGCGGAATGGGGTCGGTGTTCAGCAATTCGAGTGCCGTTTTATAACCGATATTATCTGCAATACCACCATCAATCAGGTGTAAAAAACACTTTTCTTTATCATAACAACTTTTCATCGTTGTATTAGAAATTGCCACTGGAAAACTCCCACTTGCTTTGATACCTATCGCAAGCGGAATTTGGTAAGGGTCGTCAATTTCATCATCATGAAGTCGTTTTTTTCGGTGTGAAAATCCGCTAATTTGGTAGCAATCCAAGACATCCGGCGTGAAGGGAAATATCGCCATGCTGTGATAATTCGTGGCATTAGCAACGTGCATCGGATACAAAACCGGCTCACTCGAACCACGCTTAACAAATACATCTCCGAGCGTGATACTGCGAGGCTTTCGACGCTCTTTGAACTTTACCGTACGGTTCAATTCACGGCGCTTGAGGTAGCCAAGTACGTGATTATCAATGCTTTGTTCAAGTGCATCGCCTTCATCTATTCGCGTTAGCCACGACTTGGGTGACAAGAAAAACATCCGCAACATAGGCGCGAGATACGAGCGTTGCAAATCGTGTCGAATGGTATTTTGATAGGCTCTTTGGAGAGAATACGGCAGCGAATCTTGACGATAATTGTGGTTGTACAAAGAATTAATATACGCACCTGCCGCAAAACCACCGCCGGATACCGACGACATATAATCTATCTCATTGAGTACATTCGCATCACCTTCCAAATTGAGTTCTTCGAGTGCCAACATAATGCCTATACCAAAATTGGCAGCTCGCGCACCACCACCCGAAATCGCTACCGCCAAACCCATATTCGGGTCCTGTCCGGCACGTTTTTGAGGCGATTCGTAATAACTCACATCCGGTGTAGGAATCTCTCCGCCTTTCTGGATAAAGTGATTTCGACCGGTCTCAATATAACGATTGCAAGAGCTACACATCAGGACCAATACAACAACAATCACTGTCAAAAATCTGGATATCATCTTTTTATCTATTTCGGACTTTTTTGCAAAAATAAAGCCATAAAAATAACGATTTATAATTGAGTTTATTTACTTTTGAAGCACTGAATGAAAAGATAGGAGCAATATAATACATTTTAAAAAATCAAATTCATAAAAACAACCTCTAAATACAGCACTAATATGATACAAACCATCAAAAATCTCTATCTCACCAATCGTTTTTTTCTGCTTTTCGGAGGAATAATTGCCTTGTTTTGCCTCAGCTTCGCCGTCCAAATTTTATTTCCTCTTGTACAGGCTTTATTGATCGTCGCGGTGGTTATTGTACTGATAGATGTCATCCTATTATTCAATCGAAATTTTGAAGTGACAGGCAAGCGACAAGTTCCCAAAATCTTTTCTTTGGGCGATGAGAATCCCATTACATTGAGTTTTGAAAGCAAGTCAAATCTCCCTGTACACCTCACTATCATTGACGAGCTACCGGAGCAATTTCAAGAGCGCGATTTTTCATTAAAAGTATTTTTTTCTAATAAAAAAAAGGCTCGCCTTGCCAAGTATAATCTACGCCCAACCACGCGCGGTGAGTACCAATTTGGACATGCCAATGCCTTTGCTGCCACTCAAATTGGTTTAATTCAACGTCGCTTCCAAATCGCTGAACCTCAGATAGTTTCCGTCTATCCTTCCGTTCAACAAATGAAAAAATACGAACTGAAAGCCATGCAACGCATTTCACATTTTCAGGGTATCAAAAAGATTCGACGGTTGGGACACAGTTACGAATTTGAGCAAATCAAAAACTATGTAAAAGGTGATGATTACCGCAGTGTCAACTGGAAAGCTACTGGCAGACGCAGCGAATTGATGGTCAATCAGTACGAAAATGAACGCGCCCAACAGGTCTATGTCGTCATTGATAAAAGTCGTGTGATGAAGATGCCTTTTGAGGGCATGAATTTGCTTGATTACGCTATCAATTCTGGTCTCGTTATTACGAATATCGCCTTGCAGAAACACGATAAAGCGGGCTTACTCACTTTCTCTGACAAGATGGGTACGGTCATTCGTGCCGAACGCAACCCCGTACAACTTCGCAAAATAATAACTGCTCTTTATAATGAAAAAGAACGTCATTTTGAAGCCAATTATGAGTTGTTATATTATGCTTCGCGAAGCGTTATAAAAGGAAGGAGTTTGGTATTATTATATACAAATTTTGAAAGTATGTACGCAATGGAGCGCGTACTACCTATCCTACGAAAAATAAATCGTTTGCATTTACTGGTTGTTATTTTCTTTGAAAATACAGAAATTGCCGACTTCATTGAAGGCAAGGCTGATGATACGGAAAGTATTTATATTCAGACAGTTGCGCGAGGTTTTATTACCGAAAAACGGCAGATAGTCAGCACGCTTCGTAAGTATGGTATTCAGACGATACTCACCCGACCGGAAGATTTATCGGTCAATACAGTAAATAAATATTTGGAATTAAAATCACGTGGAATGATTTAAGGAAGAGTGATTCTTGGATTGTAAACGTTTTTTTGCGTAGCAAAAAAGTACATTCTCAATCAAACAATTTCACCATCAAACAATCTTTTAATCAGGGTTTTTCGCCTATATAATATCGTAAATTTTTATCTATTAATCTATCCGGCGAAATAGGAATAAGACGCTGCAAAGCATACACAGCCATTGCAATCAAAACGCCACATATCGCTCCTGCATATACATCCGACAGAAAGTGTTGTGTCAAGACAATTCTGGATATTCCGACCAATAAGGCAATGATAAATAAGGGCAAGCCCCATTGCTTATTTTTCAATAATAAAGCGACAAAAAAATACAAAGAAAAGGCAGACAAAGTATGCCCTGAAGGAAAACTGCTCGTTGTCCCGACATTCACATCAAGTCCGGGAATATAGCTGATTTCGCCATCGTATTCTTTCATCCAATACACATGCCCCGGACGCGGGCAAGCAAAGTAGGTTTTCAAGGCAAGACTCAATACCAAATTCACAAATCCCAACAGCGCAATAAGTAAGGTATATCGAAAACGAATCAACAAAAAAAGCAGCGCAAACACTCCATAAACTCCTATCTCTCCGAATCTCGTAATCCACATAAACACATTATCTATCAATGATTTACGTTCAATAGCGAAGTATAATATAAATATTCCTTTTTCATTGGTAAACAATAGGTAAGCACCTATCATTAAAGCAATGACGAACGGCGCGAGAAAGTATGCGTTTTTACGAATCAATTAGCATTAGATTGGTGAATGAATAAGTGTCGAAATGCTCAAAGAACGACATTATTTTTCATTTTTATGAATTTTTCCATGAAAAAAACCTTACTTTGTAAGGTGAGTTTTTTCAATCTTGCGAAATTAATTCATATTAAATATTTTCATGCCATGAAATACATTATTCATCTACTGTTTTTCGCCCTAATTTCCTTTGCAATGCCTGTACAAGCACAATCTGATAAAGCCGTCAACGAAGTCAAAGCTCTCCTTCACAGCCAAACTGAAGACTGGAACAAAGGCGATATTGAAACCTTCATGGAAGGGTATTGGAAATCCGAAAAACTACAATTTATTGGTTCGCGTGGTGTCACTTATGGTTGGCAACAAACCTTAGAAAATTACAAAAAAGGCTACCCCGATAAAGCTACGATGGGGCAGCTTTCATTTGATTTGATTGATGTGACGCGACAGAGTCGCAATGTGGTTTCCGTTACCGGAAAATTTATGTTGAAGCGAGAAAAAATGGACGATGCAAGCGGACATTTCTTGCTGATTGTCAAGAAGATAAAAGGAAAATGGCTGATTATTGCCGACCACACCAGTTAAGTAAGTACAAGTACAAATTCAAGCGTCAAGTCCAATAACCAATTCGTTTTCAGCGAATTATAAAGATTTTGAGTATATTATGCTGTAATGAAAATTTGAAAATAGTAGTATGTTTTTACCCTGATAGCTGACACTTTCATCCAAACAAAATTAGAAAACAAAGAACAAAAAACGCAACATGCGGATAGTAAAAACCATACTGAAATATAATAACAAAACCATCGAGATACTTGCTGGAAAAAAAGTATTTGAGGAGGAATTGTATGTTGATTTTTCGGTGGAAGAAATCGAAGAAGGACAACGTCTGCAAGTCAATATTCACCCTAAAGAAACTGTCATAATCGACTATCTCGCCATCGAATTGTATCATCCTTATCAATCGGATGAGCGTATTTTTTGCAATGGTTTTCAATCGTGGACCGAAAGTCGTGAGTTTCGCACCGATGAAAAAATGGAGCCGATTCGCAGCCTTGTAAAAAAACGATTCGGAACATTCGGCGATTATGATTTTTGTGAATACCCCAAGCAAGAAGGCTGCCTTCACTCATGGACATATACTTACATAAAAATAGGCGAAACCACTACCCTACTCGGTGCGCTAAACGAATTTACAGGCTACACACTTTTCAGGCACAACAGCTCAAAAGATGAACTCCATATTGAAAAGGATTGTGCAGGTCTCGAACTCGCTCATTCTTATCCAGCATTAGATATTTTTATTGGAAAAGGCACTGAAAACCAGCAATTTAACAATTATTTCAAGCTCGCCGATATTCTTCCGCCAAAGGCAAAACCTATCATCGGTTGGACCAGTTGGTATCATTATTACACCGATATTTCGGAAGATATTATACTGGATAATTTGTCTGCTTTTTCCGAAAAACAACTCGCAATAGATATTTTTCAAATTGATGACGGCTATCAAAAATATATAGGCGATTGGCTTTCTGTCAATTCCAGTTTTCCACAAGGAATGTCGCATATTTCTCGTAAGATACACGAAAAAAATTACAAAGCCGGGCTGTGGCTCGCACCTTTTATCTGCGAACAAAAATCGGAACTTTTCAAACAACACTCCGATTGGATACTAAAAGATAAAGCCGGAAAATTTGTACGTGCAGGTTGGAATCCTTTGTGGAGTGGTTGGTTTTACGCGCTTGATTTTTATAATAAAGATGTCCAAAATTATTTAATAAATGTCTTTAACACCGTCCTTCAAAAGTGGAATTATGACATGGTGAAACTCGACTTTCTCTATGCCGTAGCCCTCGCTCCGCCACCCAATAAAACACGTGGTCAGGTGATGCACGAAGCCATGTCTTTTTTACGAAATATCATTGGCAATAAATTGATTCTCGGTTGCGGTGTGCCGCTTGGTTCTGCCTTTGGATTGGTGGATTATTGTCGCATCGGCGCGGATATACATACGCGCTGGGAGCATCGCCTTTTGAAGTGGTTGCGCGGGCGTGAACGGGTCTCAACGATACTATCTTTGCAAAATACATTAAGTCGTTGGCAGTTGGACGGAAGGGCATTTTATAATGACCCCGATGTATATATTTTGCGAAAAGCTAAACACAAATTAACATTACAACAACAGCATACGCTGTTCTTAATCAATGTATTACTTGGTAGTTTGTTGTTCACTTCAGATAATGTGCGGGAGTATTCGGAAGATATATGGGAGATGTACGAACATGTTTTAAAGTGGAAAGACAGTCAAATAATAAAGGTCATTGACGAAGCCAATTTTTACGAAATACATTTTACACATAAAAATGAAAATCACATCGCATTTTGCAATTTGACCGATAAAAAAGGAACAATCGGTGGTGTAGAATTAATGCCTTTCCAGTCAACGGTGAACGGTGAACGACAGACGGCTAACGGTTAAACAGACGCGAGAAATATCGACATAATTCTGTTCACCGTTTGTCGTTCACCGTCGGTCGTTAATTCAGTGAATATTTGGGTACTTGAGGTGTGAGTTGAAAATCAAAACTATTGTGAAAACAATAATTTCGAAATACGCCATTGCAAGTGTATCGCCAATTTGGAGAACGCTTGGAAATCACATCCATAATGTGCGACACATCTCCTTGATAAGCGATATAACCTGACTCGCGTAAAACTTTTTTGACTTCAAGAGTGGTGGTTTCGAGGTTGGTCAACATGAGGTGTTCCGCGACTTGTTTGACGACATGAATGTCAATGTGGCGATAAGACTTTTTTAATGTGTTTAGCATTGTAGTATAGAATTTTATAGTTAGAAAATGATGGACGATAGGCGGTGGACGGCGAACGAAGCAGACGCGAGGAAGTAACCATCTGCCGTTCACCGTCAACCGTCTGTCGTTAAGAAATTTCAATTAAATATCTAATCGTGGATTGTGCTGAGTTATAGACAATGTACTCGTTATTCATGAGGTCTGCGCCGCCTTTGGCGAATAAGGAATCGTAATTTGCGCCGCGTTTTTTCAGATTTTCTTCATTGAGTTCGTAGCACCACGAGTCGTGATGTTTGATTTTGAGTTGCTTGCCTACGTGTACGTCGTATAGTGCGAGAAAGGCTTTTTTTGAATTCCCACCTGTCCAATGTGCGCCCCAATGCGAGGTATAATTCAGTGATTTTTGAAATTTATCTGCAAAGTATAATCCGTAACCGAACATCTTGCCGTTGATCACTGTATTGGCAGGTCGAAGCACCAAGCCCGATGTCATAATTGACAACCAATTTTCGTTACGACTACCATGCCAGAATAGTTCTGTCTTTTTGTTTTTGGCAGTTGTCAGATGTTTATCAAAATGTTGTTGAGTATTCAGATTGATGACTTTATATGCACGCTTAAATTTACTTTCATCTGCACCCATCATACGTTTAATCACCTTCGTAAGTTCCTTATTTTCAAGGGGTTCTATCTGAATACCCATCGCATCTAATAGCGTCATTTTTTCCTGTGATATATTGGTTTCTTCAGATTCCTTTTGTTGTTCGTTGATGTCAACTTGTCCGCGCATTACATCAAGTGTGGCTTGTTCTTGAGCAAGTATATCGCGTATTGTTTCGTAATCTTTTTCCGTTTTCGGTTTGGTGATTAAATGGTCTTTGACATGCGACATACGACGCGGAATGACTTGGTATAATTCCAATAATTTATCATTAAAATACTTCGTCCTCATACCTTTTTTGACCCGCGCTACGAGATTGTCAAGTACAGCTTGTGCCTCCTCTACTTGTTGACGTGTCACCTCTTCGGCAGAGACCATATAATTGTGTCGAATCGACTTACGAGCGCAACGCATCAACTCTTGTATCAACTCTTCTACCGTCGCATCATCTATTGCAAGGTGGTCGGCACTTTCTTCTCCTACAACATTGGTAAAAAGTCGTGTTTGGTCTTTGTATCCCTTACGGATTTTTTCATTGTATTTGCTGTTCCACTGCCCAATGTTGTACATCGCCTGTGCGCCTGCGCTACCCACGCGCCCATACGTAGCGGTAAATGTCCCATCCGTATTTTCGCGCATATCATAAAATTTATTGTTGTTCGCTGAAGTCACCATAATCAATTTAGCGATGCGTTGGCTTTCGGTAGCCTCTTCTTTTGTTGTTGTAGAAATAGAAACAGGTGAATGTTTTTTTACATTTTTTTGAGTGGCTACTTTTGGTGCAGTTTGTAAAAGTTGTGTTGGTGTAGCACCATTAAAAATCTGCTGAATGAGACGTAACATAGCGTAAAATTTTTGAGTGTGTCAATTATTTGATTTCAATTGTATCGCTAAATTAGTTACATTTTTTTATTTGTGCAAATTTTTTAAAAGAAAAATAATTAAAAAGGTGAAATAAAGTTATTTTATAACTTTTTTGATTGTTTCTATTTCTCCATAAAACGATTTGAAAAATCGTTTTACGTCTGAATGATGTAAATAATAAAAGTCATTTCACTTTGATTGAATCAAGATGAAATGACCTTTGCTATTAGATGTCAACTATTTCTTCATACAAATTGCTTTCTAATCGCCCTCTAATTTGACAATCTTTACACTCTTTCCCTTTTTCAAAAAACCTTGTATTATTTCCAAATAGTCAGCATGGTGTGTGTATGATTTTATGGCAGATTTCAAGTCTTCTATATTCCGTACATCGTCTTTTTCGACATAACCAAAACCACCAAATTGGTTATTTTCGACTAAGACAACGGACTGCTCTTTGGGTGTTCTACCTTTGTCAATTAGGAGCATATCGTGTTCAAAAATACGTTCAAAAGCCAGTGCTGCGAGTGCTGCTTTTTCGTTATAACTTTCTGGGCTTTCATTTCCAAGATACGCCCCCGAACATTGTCCGATTTGGTACTGAAAACAACTCTCTCCACTTGATTCTGTTCCGCACAGGCAAGCACACAATTCAAATCGCCGAATCAAACTTCGCAAAGTACTTTTGGCAATCGCCGAGCGATGAAACCGCGCTACAATATCCAATTCAAGGGCTTTCTTTTTGGTCGTTTTTGCTAAGGTAAAGCAAATGTATCCCGCTTCATTGGTATAGCGATGAATGCACCAATTCATATTGCGATTGCGTAAGGCTGCATTGAAACGAGGAGAAAGGCTTTTGATTTCGGTGGCTTCGAGCAAGAGTGCAATGAGTTCGCTACCCGTCAATTCGTAAGTAATATCGTGGATAATGCGCTGCATTTTGGTTGCCTTTGAGGTTTCGGCAGCAAAATGTTGCATGGCTCTTTTTTTAATATTTATGCTTTTTCCAACATATATCACGTCGCCGTTTTCATCATAGAAATAATATACGCCACAGGATTCAGGCAGTTCGTGAAGTTGGTCGAGCGTGATGTTTGGCGGCAAGCGAGTTTCGCTTACGCCCAAATTAACCATATTATCTGTCTCTGCATTTTCGTCTTTATTAATGGCTTTTTTTAGGACTTCTATTGTCGCCATGACATCCGCCATTGCGCGGTGGCGGTCCGTAACTTTTATATTAAAATGTTTGATTAAATTACCCAAACTATATGACCGAAGCCCCGGAAACATCTTTCGACTTAGGCGTACTGTACACAGTTTTCGCCGTCTGAATACGTAGCCCAATTGCTGAAATTCATATTTAATAAAACTATAATCAAAGCCCACATTATGTGCAACAAAAATTGCGCCCTGCGTCATCTCAACAACTTGCTTGGCTACTTCAAAAAATTTGGGCGCATCGGCTACCATTTCATTGGTAATTCCTGTAATTTGAGTGATGCCGTAAGGAATACTTCGCTCAGGATTAATGAGTGATTCAAAGCTATCAATAATCTGTTCGCCGTCATGTAATACGATAGCAATTTCTGTAATTCTATCTGGTCCGGGTTTGCCACCCGTGGTTTCGATATCGACTATGGCGAATTGTTTGGACATTATTGAAGTAATAAAATCGTGTGTTTTGAATAATTTACAAATGTAATCAAAATAATTTAATTTTGATTAAAAATTCGCAAATCATTAATTAGTTCAAGTTGTAAACAAATAAAAATCCCAAAAAACAAATTCCAAATCCCAATCAGACGTGGTATTTCATTGAAATTTAAGAAGGCATTGGAAAAGCCAGTAAGTCGCCAATACCCAATACAAATAACCACAGCCCGTAAATGGCATGTTCGATAGAAACGACGAGTAAAGATTTGGTCTTTTGATAGGTATAAGCAAAGAATAATCCGCCAACGAAGGTCAATAATAATACAACTACATTTTCAAACATAATATGTGCGAGAGAGAATAATAAAGCATTGACAATGAGAAATATAGTAGAGTTATTGAACAAGTCTCGGTAGCGGTGAAAAAAGAAAGTTCGATAAGCAAATTCCTGCGCTGTAACAGACAACAGAGAATAAATAAACACAATCATAAAGAACAGTCTCATGTCTTTGAAAATGATAAACAGCATATCCGGTTTGTAAAAATACATTAAAACAAAAGCCGCCACCAAGCCCACTGAAAGTCGAAGTAGTAAGCCTTTCCAAAAGTCCCAATTATTAAGACTCCACAATATTTGTCGTTTGACGGGTTTGTCTCTGACGACTATCCAAATGCTAAATGCAAAACACGATAAGACCAAACCTACTTTAATCGGCGCAGGATAATCCAATAGAAAGCTGCAAGGCAGTAAAATAAACAGTAAAAAAAGTTCTATGTATCTCATGCTAATGAGTGAGTGAATGAATTTTGAATGAATGAATTTTGAATTTTGAATGAATGAATTTTGAATGAGTGAATGAATGAATTTTGAATGAATGAATTTTGAATGAGTGAGTGAATGAATTTTGAATGAATAATAGTCAACAAACATAATATTATTTATCAATTGTTTTTGTTTTCAAAGGTAATATCCAATCCGAATGTCGTATGGCGGATGCACGTACACGAGAGAGGTCTGTTTCGGGCGCAACGATAGGCTGCGAGGGATGAACACCCATGAATTTGACCTTAAAATCAGCCACTACTTCCGGTTCAGGAATACCTTGCTTTAGAGCTTCTTCTTTCAGACGACGAGCAATGGGCGGAATGAAGTCGGGATAGTATATCAAGTTATTATATTGTTTTGAAGAGAGCATTTTGCTGACTTCTACGGGATATTTTCCACCATCGTTGTCTTTTATAAAGAACTGTATATCAGCTTCTTTTAACATCGTTTTCATGCGCCACGCGAAGCGTTGTCCTTCGCCTGTCCAATCGACATGTCCGGGATAAAGCAGGTGACGAAAGGGGAAAAGGAGTTGGAAAACGAGATAGCAGGCAAGGACGGCGAACGACAAACGGTGGACGGTGGGCGGTCGAGTAGAGGCAGTGGACGGTGAACGGTGGATTGTAGATGACGAGTGTGATTTAAACCATTTGGCAGGGGTATCGGGTTCGAGGAAAAGGACGATAGTAGCGAGGAGCAGAAATGGGAAAATGCCAATCTCTCCGATGTTCCAGAATAACCAAAAGTTTAAGAAGTTGAAGCCTACCAATGTAATGATGCCAATGACGCGAGTACGTTTCCACCAAAGTAGAAAAACCGCTACAAGGTCTATTATCAAGCCACCGTAAGTAAAAAATATCGCCATCCCCGTACTACGCAAAAACGCCAATCCTGAAATATCAGCTTTCGCATCTAAGATGTAATCCATTGGTTGAAAGTGGCTTAGCCAATACGGGTTTAGTTTGTTGATACCAGCTACGAGAAATACGATAGATATTTGTGCTTTCAGCAAGAATATCTGCCATTGTGAAATATAATATATTGACTTTTTTTTATTAGTTTTGTTTCGTTCTTTCCATTTTAATACTCCCCAAGAATCTCCTTTGATGAACAATAATAATAAGGATAAAAGTGTGATGAGGTAATAATGATTATTGAAAAAGCCTTTATCTAACAACCACAAATAGGTAAAACTCATCAGGAATACAAAAACACTCGCTCTGTATAGTATCCCGATTACAATTAAGGCAGATGCCAAAAGCATCATCCACATCAAGATTTGCATACCCAGTGGAGAAAGTGGTTCAAGAAATTGAAAGTAATAATACTTAAAATGTATAATCGGCTCACTTATATTCTTTTGTACAAAGTCAGTGGCAATAAACCATACCGTTTGCATAAACATCACGAGACCAAACAGTATCCGAAACATACCCAAAGAAGCAGGATGTACTCGTCTGGAAAGATAAGTTGATAAACTATGAAACAAATTACTTGTATTAGATGTATTCAAACTATGTATTTTACATGATACGCTCATCAAAACAAAGACGAATGTACGAATTTAAAACAATTTTTGAAGCACTCAAAATCACGATATTATGACGAATATTTTTGATATACCAAATGAGACGCAGCGAACTGAACGAATAAACAAATTGGTAACTAAAATAGCTGTCATCATGTTTGTTTTAATGCAAATCCCCATTTTCCTTGCTATCGCAGTCGGTAAAGAATTGAATGTAGCTTTTGCTCTAATAATAGAAATTGTTGCCACCAGCAGTTTCTTACTAATCTATTTTAAGAGAATATCTTTAGCTTTATTTATCACTATTGTATTTCTTTATTCGATTTTTGCTGCTATTCCTCATGTATTTGATAGCTATTACATGACCATCCCCGTCATAATGGCTACTTTTATATTTAATACTTATATTTTTGAACAAAAAATATTCAAACGACTGAATATCATTGCTTTAACATTCGCTCTAATAGCGTATTATTCTGTACTTCACGCCCATTATGAGATATTTTTTGAATTCATTGTTGATTCAGCTACCGGAATAATCAGCTTTATAGTCATTTTAGTTATTCAATACTTCAAATCTGACATTCAAAAGTATCAACAACAACTGAAAACAGTCAACAGTTTTTTAACTCAAAAACGAATGGCTGTTTTCGATACAAGACAATGGCATTGGCATCAAGTCAGAATTTTATGAACATATTTTTCTATTATTCAGAAAACTACATAATACCAATCAATTTGAAGGCACAGGAATAGGACTCGCCTTATGCAAAAAAATAGTAAAAAACCACAACGGGCGCATTTGGGTCGAATCCGAATACGGCAAAGGTTCTACCTTTTACTTTAGTATCAAGAAAATCTGAAAAATGAATTAAAATATTTACAAAAAATTTTAATGCCGCTCCAAATGCGATAACATCATCTGCCAGTGCCTTTTTCATATTATTAAAACTCTCTTGACGTGAAGCAGGATTTTTACGATCAACCATTACAGAAAATTTGCTGGCGATATAACCGAAAAGTGGGATTTTTCTACTTCTTTTTTAGACAAAAATTTAAATGGAAAGGGCGTAATACTTGCAGACAATAAAATATTAATCGCGGCTTGATGATTACTAATGACAACATAAACCTTTTGATTATCAATGTTTTTAAAATGATAATTTTTTGTGCGAATTAACATCGAAAACAAAGACAATCGTGCCACTACATGATGGCTAAATCGTATCAAAGGACGCACTGCTTTTTTACGAAAAATAATAAACACAACAATGTAAAATGGAAAACATAAGATAAACAACACGAAAAATATCGTGATTCCATAAAGAAACCATAAAGAACGCAGAAGACGCATGGGACTTGAAAATTAGGCTTCGATACGTACCACAGACGACACGTAGTCTTGGTCATTCAAGGTTTTGATAATAAAATTGAGTTGGTCAGTATTGTTGACGACTACACTAATTCTACCTATAAAATAACCTTCATTACCGTCCATTGTGAAAGAGCGCATATTGACACGCAATACATTGGTGAGAACATTGGTGAGGCGTTGAATGATACCAATATCGTCCACACCCGTCAGCTCCAAATCTGCTATAAAAGAAGTATTCAGAGCTGTCACCCATTCCGCTTTCATAACACGATAACCGTATTTTGCAAGCATATTTTTTGCATTGGGGCAGGTATTTCGATGAATTTTTATACCATCATGTGTGGTCGTATAAGCAAATATTTTGTCGCCTTGTACAGGACGACAGCAAGTCGCCAATGAGTGAGCATATTGCGAAGCATCTTCGCCGTTAATTAGAAGGCGAGGCTTGTTGGTTGTGTCTGTTTTTTTCGGAGTAGCGGGGCGTGAAGGTTGGCGGGGTTCCTCTTTTCGAATGGATAATTTGCCATGTTCGACTTCGAGTTCTTTGAGGCGATTGAGGCTCAATTCTTCGGTAGCAATACCATAATATAGGTCGATACTTGATTGTACATTATAAAATTTCAATAGAACTTCAAGGTTATCATAACTGAGTTCCACCTTGAGGTTCTTAAGTTTACGCATTAAATACTCCTTACCTATTTCACCTTGCTTCTTACGTTCTTCTTTGAGTGCCTGACGGATGCGCGATTTGGCTTTGCCAGTCACAACTGACTTCAACCAACTCTCCGTTGGTTTCTGATTTTTAGAAGTAACGACTGATACGCGGTCTCCATTTTGAAGTTGATAACTAATCGGTACTTGCCGTTCATTGACTTGTACTCCCATGCAGCGATAGCCGATTTCGGTGTGAATGTCGAAGGCAAAATCCAGCCCTGTTGCGCCCTTCGGTAGTATTCGCATATCGCCTTTCGGCGTAAAAACATATACTTCTTCCGAAAAGAGATTAGTACGAAAATCATTGAGAAAATCAACCGCGTCTCCATCCGCCGATTCGAGCATTTCACGAACATGATTGAGCCAGCGATCGAGGACGGTTTCAGAGGAGGATACGCCCTTGTATTTCCAATGCGCGGCTACCCCTTTTTCGGCTACCTCGTCCATACGTTCACTACGAATTTGTAATTCTACGAATCGTCCTTTCGGTCCGACTACGGTAGTGTGCAGTGATTCATAACCATTGGATTTGGGCGTTGACACCCAGTCTTTCAGTCGTTCAGGAATAGGGTTGTAATTATCTGTAACAATGGAATATATCTGCCAACAGGTTGATTTTTCATTGGTTAATGTTACATCAACGATGATGCGTATGGCAAACAGGTCATAGATTTGTTCAAACTCGACCTGCTTCTTTTTCATTTTATTAGAAATGGAAAAAACAGATTTTGCTCGCCCCGAAATACGGAATTTAATACCCAAGTCTTCAATTGATTTTCGAATCGGTTTCATGAATTCTGTGACATATCGGGAGCGTTGAGTTTCGGTTTCTTTGAGCTTCACTTCTATCTCGTGGTAGCGTTCGGGTTCGGTTACTTTCATGCACAAATCCTCGAATTCCGTCTTGATTTTGTACAATCCCAAACGATGTGCGAGTGGTGCGTAAATGTAAGCGGTTTCGGAGGCTATTTTCATTTGTTTGTGCGGAAGCATAGAACCAAGCGTCCGCATATTATGCAGTCTGTCCGCCATTTTGACCATGACTACACGGACATCTTGCGCGAGTGTGACAAGTATCTTTCGGAAAGTTTCGGCTTGTGGGCTTTCAACATCATACATCCCGTCAAACTTGGTGAGGGCATCAACTATCATCGCGATTTTATCCCCAAATTCAGTCCTTATTTCCTCCAGTGTAATGGGTGTATCTTCAACAACATCATGCAGCAAGGCACTCACGACTGCTGTAGCTCCTAAGCCCATTTCGGCAGCTGTAATCCGGGCTACTTCGATAGGGTGAAAGATATACGGTTCGCCGGATTTGCGTCGTTGCTCACAGTGCGCTTTCGTTGCCATTTCAAAGGCTTTACGGATTTGTTTGCGTTCATCGTCGTGCTTGATTTTGACATGACGCATAAGTCTCCGATAGGCATTTTGGATGTCCTTTTTTTCTGTCTCTTGATATGTCGCTAATGCTACCGCACTCATGATTTTAGTGATTATAAAAAAATAGGTGTAAACGTTTTGCGGGGTGCAGGACAAATTTTTAATTTTATTTTAAAATGCCACTGTACTGACGACTTTAGCCGTCAAATGGCTCGGTACTTTCCGCGACGGCTAAAGTCGTCGGTACGAGGCAGATTAAAAATTTGTCCTGCACCCGTTTTGCGTTACAATTCTATTTATGCAATGATTTAGTGTATAGAACGCCATATTTAATAATAATTGTGACGTTCTTTTTTTGTATAAAATTATTTTATAACAAAATTGTAAATAAAGATACGAAAAAGGTGTGAATGTAATTTTAATTGGGGTGAGTTTTGAACTATTTAATTATTATGTATATACATTTAATTAATTAAATTTAAAGTTAAATCAATATTCTAACCAATCAATTCCGGGAAAGAGTTAAATACACTGTTTTATAAATTTATTTACACTTTTTGACGTTTATTTTGAAATGAATCGAATCAAAAATGACGCGAATACTCACTGTATTTAAGGATTTTTTGGTGAAGAGTCATTTTAAAAGAAATACTCAAAAAAGTAAATAAATTTGTGAAACA